>Ga0114967_10000568_pt1 | contig 31676 bp, 23 predicted proteins | sample M_130628_MF_Meta_FD_92639 | JGI IMG/M metagenome (GOLD analysis project Ga0114967, IMG submission 92639) | Freshwater microbial communities from Lake Montjoie, Canada to study carbon cycling - M_130628_MF_MetaG | ecosystem: Environmental > Aquatic > Freshwater > Lake | place: Lake Montjoie...
GGGCCGACCGAGGGACCCGATTTCGCTGACGTCAAAGGTCAACTTAAGGTCCGGCGGGCCGTCGAGGTCGCCGCGGCCGGCGGCCATAACCTGCTCATCCTCGGCCCCCCTGGCTCGGGCAAATCACTGATCGCGAAACGCATCCCAACGATCCTACCGGCCCCCGACGCCGAGGAGTTCCTCGAGATTCTTTCGGTCTACTCGGCCGCGGGCATGAAGTTAGGTGACGTGACGCGCCGGTGGGAAAGACCCTTCCGCTCGCCGCACCATACGATCAGCGATATCGGCCTCATCGGCGGTGGCGCCATGCCGGGGCCGGGCGAAGTCTCACTCGCCCACCACGGCGTGCTCTTTCTCGACGAGTTGCCGGAGTTTCGCCGCTCGGCGCTCGAGGTCCTCCGCCAACCCTTAGAAGACGCTTGCGTCACCGTCTCACGCGCGGCGGCCAAGGTCACCCTGCCCGCACGATTAATGCTCGTCGCGGCCATGAACCCCTGCCCCTGCGGGCACCTCGGTGACCGCCTTAAAGAATGCCGTTGCACGACCGCCCATATCCGCCGCTACCGCTCCAAGATATCTGGGCCATTACTAGACCGCATTGATATCCAAGTCGAAGCCCCCGCACTCACCATCGAGGAACTCCGGCATGCACAGCCCGGCGAGCCGTCCGAGGCCATGCGCGTTCGCATTGAAGCTGCCCGAGCAATTCAACGGCAGCGCTTCGGGGGACGGATGCGGGCCTGCAATGCGGTCCTCGCTGGCCAGGAACTCCGCACCCACTGCGCCTTGGAATGCGCCCAAGGAGACCTCCTCCAGCAGGCCATGGAAAAGCTGGCCCTTTCGGCCCGAGCCTATGACCGCATCCTGCGGGTAGCCCGCACCATTGCCGACCTCGCGGCGGCGGAGCGCATCGCTACCGAACACCTTCTGGAAGCGATTCATTACCGCTCATTAGATCGCGGGTGAAAAACGCTCGCAGACGCTGGGGATTTCCATTCATTACCAGCTTCCCCATGAAGTCCACCCTCCTCCGCACCCTGTTCGCTTCGGTGCTGACGGCCCTCGCCGCCGTCGCCTCCGCCGCGGACCCCATCAAGGTCCTCATCATCGATGGCCGTAACAACCACGACTGGGTCCGTACGACCGAGTCGTGCAAGGCTACCCTCGAAGCCACGGGCCGCTTTAAGGTCGATGTCTCCACCGCCCCGGCAGCCTTCGCCAAGCCTCAGCCCGCTAAGCCCAAGGCAGGCGATGCCGAAGGCAAGAAGACCTACGACGAAGCGCTCAAGGCCTGGAAGAAGGAAGAGTCCGATTTCAACAAGGCCCACGCCGGTGATTGGGATAAGTGGGTACCGAAATTCTCGGCCTACGCCGTCATCGTCAATAACTACAACGGCCCGGAATGGGGCGCAGACATGAAGGACGCCTTCACCGAGTACGTCATCAAGGGCGGCGGCCTCGTTAACGTCCATGCGGCGAATAATTCCTTTACGGGTTGGGATAACTTTAACGAGATGATCTGCTGCGGTTGGCGCGGGGCCGACTTCGAGCAGCGCGTGGCCGTCGACGACGCCACCGGCAAGGCCGTCGCGGTCGCCAAGGAAAACGAGAAGATCCAGACCAAGGGCTTCGGCTCTGGCCACGGCGCCAAGCACGTATTCGTGCTCAAGGCCCGCGACGCCGCCCACCCCGTCATGCAGGGCATCCCGACCGAATGGCTCCACGCGTCCGATGAACTCTACCACCGTATGCGTGGCTCGCCCGACCACATGGACGTCCTGGGGAGCTCGTTCTCGTCCGAGAAATTCGGTGGAACCGAGATGCACGAACCGATGGTCTGGTGGGCCAAGTTCGGCGAAGGCCGCGTGGTGACGACCTCCATGGGTCACCTCTGGGCCGGCGACAAGACCTTCGAAGCCCTCCACTGCGTGGGCTTCCAGACCATTCTGGCCCGCTCCACCGAATGGGCCGCCACGGGCAAGGTGACCATCGCCATCCCCGAAGGCTTCCCCACCAAGGACCAGACGAGCGTGATCGAGCCGTCCAAGGTCGTCTGGAAGAAGTAATAACGGATTTCCCTTAATTGCAGGGCTTGAAGCCCCAACGGGGCATGGCAGATTTCTGTCATGCCCCGCTTCGTTTTAGCCCTACTCGCGCTGTGCCTCGGCCTCACGCTCCACGCCGAGACCTACGAACTGCGCAGTGGCGACCTCATCCGCCGCTTCGAATTGAAGGACGGCCGCTTCCGCACGCTCGGCTGGACGGACAAGGCCACCAGCCGGACGCTCGACGTGGACAGCGACGAATTCGCCATCCGCCTTTCCGACGGCACCGTGCTCACGGCCGACGACTACGAAGCGAAGGTGGTCGTATGGGAGGGCTTAGCAGAAATCACCCGTAGCTCCCACTCGAAAACCTTACCCGACATCGAATACCAACTGCGCCCTGGACGCACCCTGGCGGGCGCCCCTCCTTTCGTCACCCAAACGTTCTCCACCGAATTGAAACCTGGCGTCGCGGGGATGATTTGGAAACGCATCGAGGTATGCTGGCCCGAAGGTAAAGTCGATGATAAGGCCGGACTGGAGACGGAACGTTTCCGGACCAAGGCGAAGGCTAACCGTGGTGGGCGCGGAGAGCCTGTGGTGCTCGATGATGCGTGGATTCTTTTCCCCGAAAACCCGACGGCCCTGACCCGCCACACCGACGGCAATCAACCGACGGCCTACTCTCATCGGTTCGAGAAGGTCGGCAACCACAGCTTCGTGGACTTCGAACAAGCAGACGTCGAGACCCGCCCGCAAGCCGGACTCGTGCGCTGCCTGTCATTTAATCGAGTCAGCCCCAAGGCTTTGGCGTGGCCCCGGCCGGGCGTCGCCGCCTCCGCGACGGTGAGCGACGAAGTGGGTTTCTTTGCGGTGAAAGCCGGTCTCACCCCAGAACAGGCCGTGATCGATTACAGCCGTCCACCCGCCAAGACGCGAAGCTACACCCACTACAACAACTGGTTTGACCCATCCGGAAAGAACCTGAAGGGCGACAACCTGCCGGCCATTCACCGCCAGTTCCTGGAGGCCCTGAAGGACACGGGCATCAAGGTCGACGGCATGGTACCGGACAACGGCTGGCAAAATCGGAAATCGGTCTGGCAACCCGCAACCAGTGCCTTTCCAGAAGGCATGAAGGACCTCAATAAACTCAGCGAGATATTGCTCGCCCAAGGTTCGTCACTGGGCCTCTGGATGGCTGTCGACGGTACGACCAATGACATTAACTGGGGCGTCCAGGAGGGCTACGTGAAGGCTCAAGCGAACGGCTATTTCCGCCAGTATTTTGCCCACTACTCGCTCGCAGACGAAAAGTATCAGCGGGCAACGACAACACAGCTGGCCATGCTATCCAACGAGACCAAGGTTTCCTACCTCAAGTTCGACTTTAATCACCTCTCGAATGTTGTGCCCACCGACCGCCACGGCCACGCGGGCGAGTTCGCTGGGTTCGCCATCGCTACTCAACCGGCCCGTGCGAAGGGCGTCTTCATCAACGCGACAAACTGGACATGGCATTCACCGGCTTGGCTGAACTACGCGGACTCGGTCTGGCTCCTGGCAGGCGACGACGGGTTCAACGGCAACTGGCCGGAACTCTCCGGCCGCGCCCAAGCGACGACCGACCGCGATGTGTATTTCTGGCGGATGTGGGGCGACCCGGCCGACCGCCCGTGGTTCCCAATCTCGAACATCATGACGCACGGAATCATCCGCAACGGCGGCGGCCAGATGTCCTTCCCAACCGACCTGCCCCGCGATTGGTCTGACCACGTCCTGATGCACTACGGCCGCGGCACGTTACTCCGCGAATGGTACCTGTCACCGGCTTCCGTGAAGCCCGATGAGTGGAAGGCACTCATCGCAGTCCACCAGTGGACGGAGGCCCGCAAGGCTGACATGATCAATACCTGCTTCGTGGGCGGCCGCCCCGATGAGGGCCATGCCTACGGCTACATGGGCTGGTCCCGCGACGGCCAGACCGGCACGCTGGTCGCCCGCAACCCGTCCGCGGGGATGGCGATGCTTTCGGTGCGTCTCGATGCCACGACGTTCTTTTCCGGTAAGCCCGACCAAGCTTGGCATGCCCGCATAGTCTACCCCTATCGTATGGAGTTGCCCACGACCTATCGCGGTGGCGAGACGGCGGAGATTTCCATCCCGGGCTACGAGACGGTGGCACTAGAGTTCAGCCCCGGCGAAGCCCGTGGCCCAGTGTTCAGGCTGGCCGCCGATAGTTCGCATAAGGTCAGCGGCACGGGAGCTAACCAAAAGGTCGCCGTGAAGATTGCCGACTTCATCACCGACCGCCGCGAACTGCTCGTCATCGGCCGCCCCGCCCTACCTAATCTCCTCATCAATGGCCAACTGGTGAAGCCGACCCGCCAGCGCAGCGCGGCGATTAATCAATACCCCGGCTACGCCCGCCACGGCATGCTCAGCACCGAAGCCAAACCTTGGCAGATGGCTGGTTACGACCTCAAGGCCTATAGGGCTAACTTTGAGATTCAAATCGTCCCTGGCGAATCCGCCACGACGGCCGAGGCTTGGTTGCTCACCGAGCGTCCATTCGGCGCCGACGATAAGCCCACAGTATCCCCGCTGACGTTGCCGGGGGCGATGCGGCACACGACCCAGTTGCTGGCTCCGCAGGCCTATGCGGCCGTTGTCATCCCACCGTCTGACCTCTCGCCCGAGGCCATCAAAGGGGCGAAGTCCGCCAAGCTCACGCTCGAGGTCTTTGGCAATAACGGCAAGGCCTTCGGCGATAAGACGCTCACGCTGAATGGCGTCACGCTCGGCATCCTCCCGACCGGCGGCGATCAGTGGATGAAAGCTGAGTTCAAGCTCTCGCCCGAAGCCTTAGCCAAACTGAGTAAGGCCAACGCCGCGACAATCACCTGCCCCAAGGCTGAAGATAAGTTCAAGGTCCGCGGCCTCCGCCTGACTATCGTCCTCGCGGACGGTAGCGACGCCCGTAGCGCGCCGAGCGGCGCCCTGACCAGCCACGCCGACTGGACGTACTTCGAGGGCAAGGCCTTCGCGCAGCCGACAGAAAGCGGCCTGATTCCGCTCGGCCTCTAAGCCGACAGCTTCTCGAAGAAGATTCGGAGGATATCGGCCAACTGCGCTGGGGGCATCGTGATCGGTAAGGTCACCGCCCTTTCGGATGGCGGGACCGGACGTTCCAAGATGGCCAGCTGGCTCGCCAAGAGCGCCGGCGGCATGAAGTGATCCTTACGCTCAGCGAGTCGTTGGGCCAGGAGGGATTCAGGGCCGTCCAAGAGCACGAAGAAGAGGTCGGGATCGCCTTTACGAAGGGCATCGCGGTAGGCCCGCTTGAGCGCCGAACAGGTGATGACCATCGTCTCGCCACTGACTTTCCCCTCGGCAATACGCTGAGCCATCGCTGCGAGCCAACCCGCGCGATCCTCGTCCGTGAGCGGCTGACCTGACTGCATCTTCGCGACGTTGGCGGACGGGTGGAAGTCGTCCGCCTCGATAAACGCAAACCCACGCCCCTTGGCGTAGTGCATGGCCACCGTGCTCTTGCCCGAGCCAGCGACGCCCATGAAGACGACGTTTGGGTGCGCCACGGGCGGACTTAGAGATTAATCGTCCGGCCCTCGCGGAACGACTGGTCCGCCGCGGCCACGATGCGCATCGAATTCACGGCGTCGTTGAGGTGGGCGGTGAGGTCGAGGTTCTCGCGGATGGCTTTCTCGAAATAGACCTGCTCGCGTTCGCACAGACCATCATGGCCCGGATCGGCCTCAGTCGCGACGAGTTGGTCGGGCTTGGAGAACTTTCCATCAGCCCCGAGGGCAGAATGGTGTACCTTGAGCGCCTGGGCGCCGGTGTGGCCGTCGACGTCGGCGGAATTGCCCTCTTGGGCGCCCTTCCCAGCGACAATCGTCACGGAACCCTTCGGACCCACAACGTCCTTCACGAAGAAAGCCTCCTCGGACATCATCGGACCCCAGCCGGCTTCATACCAACCCACGGAGCCATCGGCAAAGGTTACCTGGAGCTGGCCGTAGTTGACCATGCCTTCTGGAAGTTCATCGGAAAGGCGGGCACCGATACCGGAAACGCGGATGGGGCGGCTGCCCGTCATGAGGCACATGATATCGACGTAGTGCACGCCGCAATCGACGATTGGGCTGCACGTCTGCATGAGCGCGCGGTGGGTCTTCCAATTGTCGCCAGAGCTCTGCTGATTGAGGTTCATGCGCATGACCAGCGGCTTCCCGAGCTTCTGGGCCTCGGTGATGAACTGCGTCCAAGCGGGGTGATGGCGGAGGATGTAACCAATCACGACCTTGCGGCCGGTCGACTTGGCTTTAGCGGCAATCTGCTCAGCTTCGGCGACGGACGCCGCGAGGGGCTTCTCGACGAACGCATGGCAACCCGCCTCAAGGGCGGCGATGGTGTATTCGGCATGCGTGTCCGGGTAGCTCGAAATCGAAACCGCGTCTGGCTTGGTCGCCTTCAGCGCCTCATGGAAATCGGAGAATTCTGGGTACCCGCCACCGAGCTCTTGATTAAGCTTAGTACGAGAAGCGGCTGAACGCGTCACCAGACCGACAATCTGGAAGCCCGGCAGCTTATGGTACGCCAGGGCGTGCGAACGACCCATGTGGCCGGCACCAACGCAGAGGATACGGAGAGGAGAAGCCATGAAAGGAAGAGGACTTAACCGTTGGCCTTATCGGACAGGCACGTGTCGTCCTTATAGAACAACGCGAAGATCACCAGCAGCACGGCGGCGAAGGCCGAAGGATAAAGCCAGAACTCATCCTTAAAGACGAGCACGCCAGGCTTGGTGCGGTCGATAAAGCGGCTGTCGAGGAGCGGTGCGATCATGTTACCCGCCCACAGGCCAAGGCCGAGCGTGACCCACGATACCGCGGACTGAGCGAGATTACGCAGGCCGGCCGGGGCACGGCGGTCAGCATACTGCATGCCCGTCACAAAGAAGAAGTCGTAGCACAAGCCATGCAAGGCGACGCCGGTGATAAGCATCCACTCCGTGTTACCGGACTTCGCGAAGATGGCGTAGCGCAGGGCCCAGCAGGCCATGCCAACGAGCAACGCGCGCTTAGCGGTCAGGTAGTTGAAAGCGAACGGCAAAAGCAGCAGGAAGACGATTTCGGAATACTGCCCAATCGTCATGATGGCCTCCGGATTCGCCACGCCTCGGCTAGCAATAAAGGCATTGGCGTAGGTGAAGTAGAGGGCCAATGGTATACAGAACAAGAACGAGAAAATCAGGAAGACCATGAACTTAGTGTCGGCCAGTAGTACGAATACGCTGGGCGTCGGTTCAGCGGACTTGGCTGAATCCTGCTCGGAATCTTCGGCTGCCAGGAAGAGGGCCAGTACACCGGCGGCGACGAAGGCCACCGCGCCCATCTTAAAGATGACGGCATTGGTTGCCACATCCGCCACACCCATGGCATTCGCCGCAATCCCGATGGCGTAGCCAGAAGCAATCCAACCAATGGTACCGGAGGAACGGAACCAAGGGAAAAACTGCGAATCCGAACCGAGCGTGCGAAGCACGATGGCATTCAGAAGAGGCAAGGCCGCAAAGTAGCACAGCGCATGACAGAACAACAGTCCCGAGAAGGCTGCAGCCGTCTTGCCCGAAGGCACGAGCCACAGCAGTATGCCACCGACCACAGCGAGCACGAAGAAGAGACGGCGGGCTGAAATCGCCTTATCGGCCAACCAACCGGCGACCAGGGCTGAGATCATGGCGGCCAGCGGGCCTGCACCGTAGGCGAAGCCAGTGACGTTAGGATCACCGGGAAAGGCCACGGAGAGGTATCGGCCCATCGGCACGAAATAGACACCCCAAGCGAAGAGGGTCAGGAACATCACCGCCGCGGCGATGCCGTAGCGCAGGAACTTGTTGTCGGACATGGGGGAGGTGGGGGGTTGGGAACAGCATCACTAGTCCCCTCCTCGCTTCAAGCCGAGAGATGCCCCGCACACGCCCACTATCGAGCGATTATGCCTTACCGCGGGAGCGGCTGGGCAATACCCTTAGCCTTGGCGGCATCGAGCGCGGCTTTCAAGCGGAGGGCGACCTCGGGATGGTCCTTGATCACGTTACGTTTCTCGCCTGGGTCGACTTGCAAGTCAAAGAGTCGATCATTGGCGGCATTGAGGTTCTCAATCTCATCGTTCTGCTCGTTGCGATCGACGACAGCCTGGGACTTCGGCCGCCGCTTGCCCATACCCGGGATATACTTCCAGCGTTCGTCGCGGTAGGAGAGGTTGAGCGCTTGGGTGCTCGAGATGATATGGTCACGACCTGGCCCGCCCGTGAAGGCGGCCGAGACATCCACCCCGTCGAGGGCGAGGAACTCCGCGGGGTTACCGCCGGCGAACTTCGTGAAGACCGTGGCGAAGTCGACCTGCGAGACCATCGCGTCAGTGACCTTGCCAGCAGGTGTATGCCCCGGCCAGCGGGCGATGAGGCTCACGCGGGTACCGCCCTCCAAGATGCTGTACTTGCCTCCGGAGAAACCGCCCGCGGGGGTATGGCCAGCTTTGGTGTTCAACTCCACGGCGCGATCTTTATAGCCATCGTCCAGCACCGGCCCGTTGTCCGAGGACATGATGACCAGCGTGTTCTCCGTCAGCCCATGCTTGGCAAGCTCGGCGAGAATCCGGCCGACTTGCTCATCGAAGGCCACGACCGCATCGCCCCGCGCACCTAAGGGGGTCTTACCAAGGAAGCGCGGGTTGGGCACGCGGGGCACATGGCATTCGTGCGAGGCGTAATAAAGGAAGAAAGGCTTATCCTTGTTGGTCGCAATGAAGTCGCAGGCCTTACCGGCGAAAACGTCGCCCATCGTCTCGTCGTCCCAGAGCGCGGCCTTGCCTCCCTTCATCCAGCCGATGCGGCCGACGCCATTCACCAGCGCCATGTTGTGCCCGTGGCTCCAATCCAACTTAAGTTTCGCGCGGGTCGGCGGTTCCTTGAGGTCAGGGTCGCCGGGATAGGGACCCTTGTAGCTGACCTCAATTGGATCCTTGGGATCTAACCCGACGACGAGGCCATTCTCCACGAAGACGGTCGGGACGCGGTCACCCGTGGCGGCCATGATGTAAGAATAAGCAAAGCCGATTTGGTTCGGGCACGGGTTAATCGGCTTGTTCCAATCGACCGTCTCACCGCCGAGGCCGAGGTGCCACTTGCCAACCACCCCGGTGGCGTAACCGAGTTTAGCAAGGCTGGACGGCAACGTGGGGCGGCCGGGCTTAATGATCATGTTCGCATCTCCCGGTAGCACGCCGGTGCCCTTGCGCCTCCAAGCATACTCGCCGGTCAGCAAGGAATAGCGGGAGGGCGTGCAGGTCGCGGAGGTGCAATACCCAGCGGTGAAACGCAGGCCTTCGGCCGCGAGCCGATCGAGGTTTGGCGTCGGGATCACCTTCGCCCCGTAGCATCCGAGGTCGCCCCAGCCGATGTCGTCAGCGTAAAGTAGCACGATGTTCGGCGGACGCTTCGCCGGCTCGGCGCCGACAGCCAAGGCAACGTAGAATAATGCCAGCAAGGGGGTCAGGCGCATAGTGAAGGGTCTAAGCAGGCCCGCAGCGGTTTCCAAGCCTGCAGTCCACAGGGCTGACTTGCAAAAGCCCGCAAACCGCCCAATCCAGAACCCATGCGCTTTTTCAAGTACCACGCCCTCGGTAACGACTACCTCGTACTCGAACCTCAAGACTGTGCCCCCCTCTTCTCGCAAGATGCCATCCGCAAGGTGTGCCATCGCCACTACGGACTCGGCTCAGACGGCATCCTCTATGGTCCCATTGAACGCACCGATGGCGCCTTCGGCCTGCGCATTCTAAACCCGGACGGCTCGGAAGCAGAGAAGTCTGGCAACGGTATCCGCATCTTCTGCCGTCACCTCCTCGAAACCAAGCGCGTTCAGGAAGGCCAAGCGTTTAAAGTCCACACCCCGGGCGGCCTCGTCGGTTGCTCTGTCTTCGAAGGCGGCAACCGTATCCGCGTCGAGATGGGCAAGGTGTCCTTCAGCGCTCCCGTGATTCCGCACATTGGCGCCGATCGCGAAGTCCTCGGCGAAAGCATCACCGTCAACGGCCAGACGTTTAAGTATTGGGCTGCCACCGTCGGCAACCCGCACTGCGTCATCCCAGTGGACGACCTCTCGCCTGACCTCGCCAAGACCTACGGCCCGGCGCTCGAGACGCACCCCAATTTCCCCAACCGCACGAACGTGCAGTTCATGAAGATCGTCGATCGCCAGAACGTGCAGATCGAAATCTGGGAACGCGGCGCTGGCTACACCCTCGCTTCGGGCTCTTCTTCCTCGGCTTCGGCCGCGGTCGCCCGTAAAATGGGCCTAGTTGACGCCGATTTGACGGTCCATATGCCCGGCGGTAAGATTATTATTGGCATCGGGGCGGACTTCTCCATTGTCATGACAGGTCCGACCACCCCGGTAGGCGTCTTTGAGATGCACCCTGGGGTTCCGGTCCAAGACGTCGCCCTCTAAGGCGGTTAGTCTTTACCAGCATTCATTTTCGGTGTGCCCACTTCTGGCCACACCGCCTTCCCGCACGAACCACCTATGGCTCCGCGTCAGCCGTTGCCCACACTCACCGAGGACGATCTCATTGATCTAGCCGGCGGGGCGACCGTGCTCCTCGCCAAGCAGCTGGTCCTTAAAGGCAAGGTCAAGAAAGCGATCTGGGCCTTCCCCAACGTGGAAGCCTTGGTCGATGACGGTACCGAATCCCGTGAAGCCCGCTGGAACCTGCGTTCCATTACGTTCCAGCGCAATGAGTGCGCCTGCGAGGTTTCCGTTCGGCAAAGAAAGTTATGCGTACACTCGGCCGCGGCCTACCTAGCCTTGGCCGCCAAGGAAGGGACGATTAAATTAACGGAAGACGCCCCACCCAAACCAGCGATCGCCAGTAAGACCGACGTAAAAGAAAACTCCAAGTCCGCCCAAACCGAGCCAACCGCCGCCGCCCAGGGACCGAAGCTCAAATCCCTCAACCTCTCCCCGAAACGCGGCACGCCCATCGAGGTCCGTTTCATCATCCCACCGAACATCGCCACGGCGGCCCAGCGCGACGAAATCATCTGCCGGCTGGAGCTCCGCATCGACGGTATCCAGACCGCCCCAGAAAATATCGACCGCACCAAGGCTTGGACCATCGAGCCCGACACGGTCTTCTTCTTAGCGATCCTCGAGAACCTCTGCAGCGGCAAGTTGCAGGGCCTACTCCCTCTCTCCCGCCGGCACCTGCGCCAGCTCCTCGGCGTCGGTAAAGGCCTGGCCATCTTCCGGATGGCCAATGCGCCCGAGGTTCCCCTGCCCTGGACTGGAGATAGCCTAGCGGGCGTCCATACGCACCTGCAGGAACCGGAAGCCACCCCGCAGACGACGCACAGCGGCGAGGCCCTAGACGATGAAAAGGAAGAGATCCGCTCCCAAGACCGCGGCGAAGAAGACGCCCCTTGGGTCGACGGCTCCATGAAGTGGCTGCGCATTCGCTTACCGCAGAAGTCGAGCGGCCCGGTATCCGAGCTCCGCGAAGTCCTGCAACGCAACGGGTTCGTTCTCGAAACGGCCTCGCGCGAGTGGTACCTCAACGGCACGATTCAAGTCCTCAACTTCCTGGCCCGCCACCACAAGGTCCTCTGCATCGATAACGATTCATACTTCACGCACAACCTGAAGCACTCCCTGCGTAACGTCGACTTCGCCAAGGCCAAATGCGACGCCGCCGAAGAGACCGGTGGTTTCCGCTTTGCCATCGGCATCGACCCCGAAGGCAAGAGCTCCAAGGTCGTCCAAGAAGCGTTGAAGAGCGGCCGTATGTTCTTCTACACGGATCGCGGCCCGCGCCTGATTACGCCGGAGTTAATGGAGTCCATCCGCAACGCCCAGCGCCGCATCACGGGCGAAGCCAAGCGCGACGTCGACCTCGACCTAAACCTGAAGATCAGCTTCGCTGACCTCGCCAGCGCTGATGCGATCGCCGAAGAACTCCAGGCCGCCTTCGCTCCGCCCGAGGCTTGGGCCAAGCGCTCCGACGCTATCCGCAACCTGTCGAAACTGCAGCCCGCGCCGATTCGCCCCGAGCTCACCCAGATGCTTCGCCTCTACCAGCAAGTCGGCGTGGCTTGGCTCTGGCACCTGCATAACAATCACCTCGGTGGCCTGCTGGCCGACGAAATGGGCCTCGGCAAGACGGTCCAAGCCTTGGCTTTTATGGAAGTCGTCCGCCGGGAACGCCCTGAAGAGGGCCCCTGCCTCGTGGTCTGCCCCGCCTCGCTCGTCGAGAACTGGCGCCGCGAAGCCCGCCGTTTCACGCCCGCCCTTAAGGTCCTCGCGCACCACGGCCAGTCCCGGGAATCCTCGCCCGAATACCTCAAGCGCTTCGACCTCATCATCACTTCCTACGGCACCCTCGCCCGGGACGTCGGTTCCTTTGCGCTGGTCAATTGGAGTACGGCCACGTGCGATGAAGGCCAGAATATCAAAAACCCGCGCGCCCAGGCCACTAAGGCCGTGAAGCAGATTATCGCCAAGGGCCGCTACATCCTGACCGGTACGCCGGTTGAGAATTCCCTCGAAGATCTCCGCTCGCTCTTCGGCTACCTCATGCCCGGGTACCTACCCAAGCCAGAGGAACGCCTCGCGTCCGAAGACCGCAAGTGGCACGACGACCGTCTGCTCCAGATGGCGGCACCTTACATCCTCCGCCGCGCCAAAATTGCGGTCGCCCCCGAGCTCCCGCCGAAGATTGAACAGATTATCTACTGCGACTTTGAAGAGAACCAGAAGAAGTTCTACGACGAGATGCAGGAAACGACCCGCCAGGAAATCTTTGATATGGAATTGAGTGGGGCCAAGGACAACGCCATCCGGATGGCCGCCTTTAACCAGCTCCTCCGGCTCCGCCAGATTTGCGCCGACCCGCGCATCCTCGATCCGAAGATGGACGAGGCCGATTCCGCCAAGCTCCAGGCCTTCCTCGAGCTCCTCGAAGAATCTATCGATGCGAACCACCGCATGCTGGTGTTCTCGACCTTCGTCTCCGCGCTCACGATCATCCGCAAGGCGCTCGAAGCCCGCGGCATTCCCTATTGCTACCTCGACGGCTCGACCAACGACCGCCAAGGGGTCTGCGATACCTTCAACTCGACCCCAACCATCCCGGTCATGCTCATGTCCCTCAAGGCGGGCGGCACGGGCCTCAACCTCACCGGGGCCGACACGGTCGTCCACTACGACCCTTGGTGGAACCCCGCCGCCGAAGCCCAGGCGACCGACCGGGCCCACCGCATCGGACAGACCCGGACCGTCACCAGTATCAAGCTTATCGCCGCTGGAACGATCGAAGAACGGGTCATGGACCTCCAAAAGTCCAAGTCTGAGATGTTGCGTAAGCTCCTCAGTGAATCAGACTCCGTCTCGTCTGCCCTTAGCCTCGACGACATCAAAGCCCTCCTGACGGTCTAACCCCTCCCCATGCTTTCCACACTCATTCGCCGCAATCGCCCCCGGAGCGAGATGTCGTTCATGGAGCATATCGACGACCTCCGCGTCTCGTTGATTCGCGTGCTGGCAGTCTTCATGGTTGGCTTGGCTACATCCCTGTTTTTCTACGAAAAGATTCCCTCTTTCCTCAACCAGCCGCTCAAATGGGCACAACACCCAGAGAGCTCGCCCATTAGCTTCCTCATCGGCAAGGCCGAACCTTCGCTCGCGGCCCTCGGCGAGCTCAAGGAGTTCACCTTTATGGGCGTCTGGTCGGTGCTCATGTACGCGGCCTTCGCCGCCGGCATCGCCTTGGCCTCCCCTATCTTCCTTTATGAAGTGGTTCGTTTCGTTGGCCCAGCGCTGAATAACAAGGAAAAGCGCGGGCTCATCCCATTTTGCGTCGCGGCGCTTATTCTCTTCTTCTGCGGGGCAGCCCTCGCCTTCCTCTGGCTATCGCCCATGTCCATTCAGATCTGGCACCATTTCGCCCACGGGATGGGCATCAAGGTCGACTGGCAGGCCTCCGATTATTGTTCGTTCGTGACGATGATGAGCCTGCTGACGGGCCTAACGTTCCAGTTCCCACTCGCGCTGATTATCCTGATGTGGCTCGAGCTCGTCCGCCCGAACACGTTACTCAAATCCTGGCGCGGTATGCTCTTCGGGATTCTCGTCTTGGTCGGTCTCATCACGCCGATTGGCGATCCGCTCTCTCTCTTCATCCTCACGGGGATCCTCTTCTGCTTCTACCTTGTCGCGGTGGGTATTGGTAGGGCCATCGTCCGTCGCAAGCGGATTGCCCGCGGCGATAAGCCGAACCCTGAGGACGACGATATTGGAGATGATGACGATGATGAACCAGATTCGGATGGACCGAATGACTCTTCCAATTACGATTCACCTGCCCGCAGTTCTTCGCGTAGTTCCGCCGCCGGCAGCACCGTCACCTCCGACCCTAAAGCCATCCCGGCCAATCCCAAGTCCGCCCCGCCGCCCGCCGATGGCGACCTGAGCTCGCTCGATTAATCTCCCCCACCTCCATGCGCCTCCCGATCTCCCTGCTGCTGTTGGCCGCCCTACCCTTCGCCCAAGCGGCAAAACCGGACAGCACGCTGTTCGGCAAGAAGGCCGGCGAGACGGAGAAGGTCGTCGTCACCCAAGCAATCGAGGGCGACAAGGCTCCGGCCGATAAGATGGCGCCAGCCGGAGGCAAACCGGTGATGGAAAAAGAAGGGGATGCGCCCAAGGAAGCCATGAAGCCAAAGATGGAAATGGCCGAAGAGGCCAAGCCTGCCATCAAGCCCAAGATGACCGAAGAGGCCGAAGCGCCCAAGAAGCCCATGGCTGAAACGGACTCCAAGAAGAGCGAGGCCAAGAAGAGTGACGCCGAGATGAAGAAGGATGAGGCTGACAAGGTTAAGGAAGAGGAAGAACCCACCATCACCCCCTTCCGCCCCGCCAAGACGCTGGCCGCCAAAGAAAAGCGCGTTTTCAAGTTCTCTAACCTCAACAAACCGCTCGCCTTCGAGACCACCCGCGAACTGCAGCGTCTCTTCGCCTTACTGACCACGCAATATGTGGCCGATGGAAAAACCTTTGCTAAGGCGCCCGGCCCGGTGACGGCGATTTCTTATATAATTTTGCAAGACTTAGGCGAACAGCGCTACGTGGCCAAGGCCTCCTGGCCCACGGTCGGCGAAGCGCTCCCCGCCGGCACCGACGCTTGGGCCATCCTGCTCCTCGACGAAGAAGTCAAGGTCGGCGCCACGGGTCGAATGACCGGTACGCACGCCGGCACCGTCGCCCTCGATTTCACCGCCAAATTCAGCCCCATCGACGGCAAGACGCTGACGATCCGCCGCGAAGCGTTCGTGGAGTGCAAGCCGATCGAGGAATCCAATGCCAACCTGACAAAATTCATCGAGCAGGTCGCCCAAGGTGGCGAGTTCAGCGTCACGACGACCGAGCGGGTCGGCTGTAAGGTCTGCAACAGCCTTGGCTACACGCGCGAGCCTCAAAAGGGTAAGCTAGAGGATAAGCGTGTTCCCTGCACGAATTGCGACAGCACCGGTAAACTGTCGACGACGACGGAGACGAAGTTCGCCCCCTAACCCCATCTGAGGCCATCCTGCGCTTGCGCCCCGCCGAGGGGATTGGCAAGGTGCGGTCGTGAGTTCCCCCCTGCATCTCGGACTAGAACCGCACTTCGCGGCCCTCGAGTCTTTCCTCGCGGATCAGGAGGCGAGCTTTGAACCCGAAGTCCGGCCGATGGTGCGCGAGGTCCTCGCCCACCCTGGCAAACGCCTCCGCCCACTCCTTGCCTTTGGTTCCGGCGCCGGTATCGGGCCGTCCATCGACCTCGTTCGCGGGGCAGCGATTGTGGAATTAGTCCATCTGGCTACGCTCGTCCACGACGACGTCCTCGACGGTGCCGACACGCGCCACGGTGCCGATACGCCCAACCACACCCACGGTGCCCACGCGGCCGTCCTCTTCGGCGACGCCCTCTTCGCCCACGCCCTCGTCCTGGCCAGCGAACACACCTCCTCGACACTTTGCTCCATCGTCGCTCGCGCCTCGCGCGACGTCTGCTCCGGCGAGGTCTGTCAGACGTTCTCGCGCGACAACCAAGCGCTCAGCCTCGCCGACTACCAACGCCAGATTCGCATGAAGACGGCGGTGCTCTTCGAGGCGGCCTGCCGCGTTGGCGCCTTGGTCGCGGGCTACCCCCAAGTCCACATCGACGCCTGCGCCGCCTTCGGACTCCACCTCGGCATCGCCTACCAGATGTACGATGACTTCGTCGACCTCCTACAAGACGACGCCAAGGCGGGCAAGACGCTCGGGACGGACGCCGCCAGCGGTAAACTGACCTTGCCGATGCTACTCGAACGCGATCGCCGGAAGGTCGATATCCTCGCCGAACTCCGCCAAGGGCGGTCCGCCCGTGAAGCCATCTCCGCCGAAACCTGGCGCGAATGCTTCCGTATGCTCGACGCCGAAGTGGCTTCCGCCGAACAAGCACTGACGGCGATCGAAGGCTCGCCTTCGCCCTTCTACTTACTTCGCCTAACAGGCTTCCTCCGCCAAGCCGCCGCCAAGTTGGCTCCAAGCGCGTGAAGCTCTTCCTGACGACCTATTCCGAGCGCCTCGCGTTGGCGCTGATCTTGAGCGTGCTAGGTTTAGCCACCACGCTGACGTGGTTCTGGTGGTCGCTGTGACCTACGCCGACGGCTGACCGCCACGGCGGCGATCGCCAAGCACCCTAAACCTAAACCGTAAGTCGAGGGCTCCGGCACTATCTGCCAGCCCAAGGCCTCGAATACCAGGTAGTCCTCCGGCGCGAAGACGAGTCGCTGCCCAAAGCCCACCGACGGGCGCATCAACCCTACCCCAGGCAAGAAGTGCGAAGCTTGATTGCCGTTACCGTTGGACGTGCCAGTCGACACCCCGATTTGGAGTCCACCGATTTTAAGGTATTTGGGCTCTAATCCCACCGATAAATCTGGCACCCCTTGCGCGAGGCTTTCATCCGAGTAACGCAACATGTCCAAGCTCGTCGGCGTAATCAGGCTTGAAGGGAAGAAGCCGAGGTCAACGTAGTCGACCGCACTGACGAAGCCAAGGGCATGCCCGATCTCGTGCGCCGCCACACCAACGAAATCCATCTTACCGGCCGCGATGCCATCATTCGGGTTGAAATCGAAGGCAAACGTCGAACTGAACTGAATCGAGGCGTCCGTGGCCTGCACCTGACCCCCACCTAAAGCCTTCAGTTGCGCCTTGGTCACGCCGACCACGCTCGACGTGGCCAAGAACTTGCCACCCCCGGCCGGAGCATCGGACGTATTATTGATCAGGAAGGAAACGCTGGTGCCAGTAGGTAAAGCGTTCTTCACGGCTAACGTCGTCGGCGTTGACGCCAAGGCTTCATAGTAATTACGAAACTGGGTATACTGTATGCCGATAAGCCCTGTATCCGTCTGACCAATGACGCCCGAACTGAGACTATCCATGGAAACCCCAATGTTAATGGTGACGTCAGCCGCCGAGACGCTTTCCCACAAGCTGGCCGCCTGGGCGTAACCTGCGCGGACTTCCGCCGTGATGAGCCCGTTGGAATTATCCTCGATCAGGTTAATCCGCAACGCATGCAGCGGCAAAGACCACGTCAGACCAACTAGAAATAAAGGTTCAAATCGCACGCGACCTAAGTAGACGCAAACAAGTAACGCTCAATGATGCCTCACATCATTGAACACCCAGAAGATTCTAGGTGAATACCTCTATAAGCTTACGGAACGTAACGCTTAGCCTGAAAACCGCGGGCCGTGAGGGCTGTACGGAGGGCCACAAGGTCCACCTTATCACCGACCTTTACGCCAGCGCGCGCATACCAACCAGAGGCCATTTCGACGGTGAAGCGGATTTTATCTGAACTGGAGGTGGTAGTCTCCGTGTCGCCGGCCCGCATGGTTTTGACTTCCAAGATGACGCCTTCCGCGGAGACGAACGCGATATCGAGGTCGAGCGGGGTGTCCTTCATCCAAAAGCGCATCTGGGTGTCGGACTCATACATGAATGCCATCCCCTCGCCTTCTGGCAATTTGGCCGTGCCCATGAGTCCACGCGACTTCTCGAGGTCGGTCACCGCCAAGCGCAGACGGGTACCGACCGAGCCTTGACGCACGGGGAAGCGAACTTCCACGCTGGCTTCCTCACTCGTAGCCACGGCCGGCGGCGCTGGCTGGCGATCGCAGGCGGTCAAGGCCAAGACGCCGAGCATTAGGCTGAGACGAAGCATGACGGCAGTGTTCCCACTGTTGCGTCCAAGGCAAGTTTCGCTTGTGGTCGGAACTACGCCATGGAAACCGACCGCCAAGCCCACTGGCGCCACCCTGGCACGGCCCTGCACTATGCCCGGGCCGCGGTGCAGGTCGGGCTCTGGGCCTCGGAGCGATGCTTAATCGAGGAAGCTTGGGTCAAAGACGCCCGCCTCCTCGAACTCGGCTGTGGAGCGGGGCGCGTGGGACTCGGGCTACTGCGACTGGGCTACCATGAGCTAACGGTCACCGACTTTTCCCCGACGATGGTCGACATGGCGAAGGGCGTGCTGGGCGAGGTCGAGCCTAGTTGGGCCGATCGCGTGGAAGTCGCCGACGCCTGCGCCCTCCCCTACGCAGATGAGTCCTTCGACGGCGTCATCTTTGCTTTCAACGGACTGATGTGCATGCGCGGCCAAGCCGACCGCGATCGCGCGTTACCAGAAATCCGCCGCGTCCTAAAACCCGGCGGTGTCTTTCTGTTCACGGCCAACGACCGCACCGCGGGCGAACACCGGGAACTCTGGACCAAGGAACCGACCTTACCCGGCTGCCAACCCGGCGACCGCTGGCACGAGACGGATTCGACACCGGTCTTCATGCACAGCAGCACCGAAGCAGAGACGCGTGCGGAATTGACGGCGGCCGGCTTCCGCCTCCGAAAGTGTCCGTTACGCTCGGAAGTGGCGGCGGAGAACGCCGCCGTGCGGGCCTTTGCCGGGGAAACGCGCTTCTACGTGGCAGAAAGGGTTTGAAGGAACCGCCCAAGGCGAAGCATTGTCCTGTTCCATGAGAATTTCAGCCATCACGGCCTGGATCTGTGTCAGCCTTACCTCCCCACTCGCGTGGTCAGTCGAACTGCACGTCGCCACCAACGGCAACGACGACTGGTCGGGCAAACTGACCCAACCAAATACCGCCCACACCGACGGCCCATTCGCTACCCTTAATGGTGCCCGCCGCGCCATCCGCAAACTGCCCCGCCCACTCCAGGAGCCCATCCAAGTAACGCTCGCGGCAGGCACCTACCGCCTCACTGAGGAAATTCCTTTCACTGGGGAAGATTCCGGCGAAGCGAACGCAACCATCACCTACCAAGCCGCGCCCGGCGCGGAGGTCATCCTCGACGGCGGACAGCCCCTCCCGGCTTTTACCGTGGCTGCCAATGGCCACTGGACGACGAAGGCCCCACTCACGAACGGACGGGCCCAACAGCTCTGGGTCGGCGGCCAACGCGCCCCACGCGCGAAGTCCTTCAACGAGGGCTATCATTTCGTCCGCCAACTCGAGGATGAAACCCCCGTCGGCCCTGGCCTGTTTCGCCAAAAGGTGCGTCTCGCCCCCGCCGACATGGCCCTATTCCAAAAGGCCATTGCGGTCGAGGTTTCCGATGCAGTCATCAACTTCTACCATAAGTGGGATAACACCCGCCGGTGCATCGAATCCGTCGACGTGGCCGAAGGCACCATCACGGTCGTCGGCGGCCCCACCAAGCCGTGGAATACGCTCGACCACCACACGGGATTTATCGTTGAGAACCTACCGTCATTCCTAGACGCCCCCGGGGAGTGGTTCCTCGACCGCGCCGGCCAACTGACCTACCTGCCCCGACCAGGCGAAAAGCCGGACCAGACTAGCGCGGTCATTCCGGTGACGACGAAGTTCCTGAGCTTCGTCGGCGAGCCGCAGCACCCCGTGAGCCACCTGCGCTTTCAGGGCCTGAAATTCCGTCACGCCAAGGGCGTCGAGAACACCGACCTCTTTAACCCCAACCAAGCAGCAGTCTCCACCGTGGATGGAGTCGTCACGCTCGACCACGCCCAGTCAGTGACGTTCTTCGACTGCGAGTTCGCCCATTTTGGGAGCTACGGCGTGTCGCTACGTAAGGGCTGCAACCAGATCCGTATCGAGCATTGCCTCATCACCGACATGGGCGCCGGCGCCGTCCGTATCGGCAACCTGGCGGAGCCAACGAATCCTGCAGAACGGACGTCCAAGAATACGATTCATAACTGTATCCTCCGCGACGGCGGCCACATCTACCCTTGCGCAGTCGGTATTTGGATCGGCTTCGCCTCTGATAACGTGGTCACGCACAACGAGGTTTCCGACCTATTCTATTCCGCCATCTCCGTCGGTTGGCGCTGGGGCTACGCTGCCAGTTCCGCCAAGCGCAACCAAATCGAATACAATCACCTCCACCACCTCGGCAAAGGTCTGCTGAGCGATATGGGCGGGGTCTACACGCTCGGGCCTTCGGAAGGGACGACCATCAGCCACAACCACATCCATGACGTGCGTTGTTTTAGTTACGGTGGGTGGGGCCTCTACAACGACGAAGGTAGCACTGGCATCACCCTGGAAGGCAATGTGTGCCACGACACGACCGACGGCGGCTACCACCAGCACTACGGCAAAGACAATGTGGTCCGGAATAATATCTTCGCTTTCGCCGACCTCTACCAGTTCAAGCGCAGCCGCGCCGAAGATCATCGCTCCTTCACGTTCGCACAGAACCTCGTGGTCTTCGAACGCGGCGACACGCTCGGCGGCGTCTGGACCGGCACGACAGCCAACTACCTGCTCCAGGGAAACCTCTTCTGGGACTACTCCGGTCGTCCGGTGACATTCACCGCTAAGAAGCTATCCTTGGCGGACTGGCAAAAAACGGGGCAAGATGTCGGCTCCATCATCGCGGACCCACTTTTCATGGATGCCGCTAAACGTGACTTCCGCCTCCGCCCCGGCTCCCCCGCCCTCACCCTCGGCTTCAAGCCCATCGACACGAGCGTTATGGGCGTCACCGGCGACGAGGCGTGGCGCACACAGGCCCGCACCTTCGTCCGGCCAGCGGAAACGGCCCGCCCCGAACAGCCTGCCCCGCCAGCCATCGCCTTCCGTACGAGTTTCGAGGGCGCCCTCCGAAACCCTAAAGCCCCGACGAGCTTCACCAAGGGCTCCATCAGCGGCAAGGGCGATAGCCTGACGTTCTCGAAAGAACATAGCAGCGGCGGACTGCAGAGCCTGAAGTTTACCGATGCCGCCAACCTACCCGCGCATTACTTCCCCATGCTCACGGTGTCGCCCAACCATGCCACCGGCGTGACCACTTGCAGCTTCGATGTGTGGCTCGAACCGAAGGCGTACTTCGTCCACGAATGGCGCGACCAAGCCTCTCCTTATCACGCCGGGCCCACCTTCACCCTTAAGGACGGCAAGCTCGTCGGGCCCACGGGGCCGCTCATGGAAATCCCCACCGATCAATGGGTGCACTATGAAGTCACGGCGACAATCGGCACTGCTGCTACGGGCACCTGGACGCTGAAAGTCACGCCTACGGGCGGCACCACAAAGGCCTTTACGACCCTACCCTTCCGCAGCAAAGAACTGCGGACAGTCAACTGGATTGGCTTCATCAGCAACGCCAACGAGCCATCGGCCTTTTTCCTCGATCAACTCACCTTAACCACGACGGACCCCAACCGCTAAGGTAACTGACGCCAACGAAAAGACCCCGCGGAGGAGACTCCACGGGGCCTTTTTATTGGACCTAAGCGCAGCGCTTATTCGCTACGACGACCGAGGAAGAACGAAATCACGTACCAGAGGAGCGTGACAATCGACGAAAACAGCATGAAAGCTGCGATAATATAATCACCGGTCGAGAGCTGCGTCTTAATCACCCAGGTCTGATAAAGAATCGCCGTGGCCATGAGGAGGATCATCGCCAGTGCGAACCACGTCCCAAGAACCATGGGAACAAAGAACGAAAGCAGTACCACGGCAAAGGCGACGACCGACCCAATGACGATGATTGTACGTAGAAAGGAGAAGTCGGCGTTGGTCATGAAGACCGACAAGGTGAGGCCAACGACCAAGGCACCCGTGAGGGAACAGGCCGGCACCAAAATCTGCGACATCTGGCCGCCCGTCTTGATGTGCACAACCGCCAAGAGCGGGATGAAGATGAGCGCTTCCAGCACAACGTAGAGGCCAAGTCCAGCATACTGCGAGGCTACCGAGGCACGGTTCATGGCCAGACCCTGCGCGACCATCGTCCCACCCCAGAAGGCGACCATGACGAGTAGCCAACTCCATGAACCCAGAGAACTCATGAAGCCGAAGAGGCTCTTGGCCAGAACGAAGGCGATGCCGGTTTGCTGGTCGAAGCCAGCGAAGAACAAGGCCAAGAGCGCCGCGAAGGCCAGCAAGGCTCCCGCAACATGCAGGTAAGTGCGGCGGTAGAAACTAACGCGCTCCTCCACGGGAGCGACATCGACGATGAACGGGTTGTTTTCCATGTGAACTAATTTTAACCCTTTTTGCTTACAGTCAAGCCCACGCCCGAGTTCAGCCGTTACGAATCCGGGCGCGAATTACCCGAAAGCGACGCCCCAAAACTGAAATAGCCTGCGTTTCGGGGATGCGTTGGACGGTCCACTCGACTTCGACCGCCGCATCCCCCGAGGTGCTGATCGCCCGCGACCGAATAATAAAAGTATCCCCACGCACGGTCAGTAAGGGCGCGAAGGCTCGGAAGAAATGCCCCGCCCGTAAGTCCGCGGGACTATCGACCAGCTCGACACCGAGGAATTGATTCACCGCCGCAGTGTTGAGCGATTCTTCCATGAGACCCGAACGCGCCCAAGCCTCGAGCGATGGATAGGGCCAGCCGTGGGTCGGCTGACTCGCCACAATCGCCTCCGCCCAGCGGCGACTGACGGCGGGTGGTAGCTGCCGGATACCCTGCTGGGCCGCGACGGGCTGCAAGGCTTCGGGCGCTAAGGCCGCGAACTCCTCATCCGTGAGGTTCACCGGAACGGGCGAACCGAAGGGCGCCAACTGCGCCCCAGACGGCAAGGTCGCCCACCACGCACCCGTTAACGAGCTTGCCCCCCAAGGGCCGCCAGCATCAGACGACCAAGTGGAAGCGGCGGAAGTCAGTAAGCGCTCCCACGCATCCACATCGCGTGAGTTGACGTTAAAGGCTCCCGCCAGGGTTAAACGAGTGGCGGCCTCAGGCGCGAGCAGGTCCGCACGCTTGAGGACCTCCCGCGCGTCTAAAGCCACGAGGCGGGGGTTATCTGACGCAGCGGCGGGCCGGGGCGTGGTACTCGGAGCGGCCACGAAGGCGGCCTCCAACCAAAATTTCCAGTCCCGATTATCCTCTGGCACCAAGGCCTGCAAGCCCGCCACGGAACTGAGCGGAGAGGCGGGGGTATCCCTGACGATGATACGGGCAAAGGCTCCCGCTTCATTGCCAGCATGGGCATTAGTATACTTATCCCAGAGTATCGACTCACTGGGGGTCGTCGACCCTTCCCACGCCTCGAAGACCGCCAAGAGCGGGTGCATCACCTCCCACTCGGCGAAGTCCGCAGGGTCGGCTAAATCCCAAGCCGTTTTCAGCAACGGCCCACCGCGGGCCCCGGCCAACCAAGCCGCCACTGGCCGCTCCCGCAGTTTCACCCGCAGGCAAGCCCGCCGCTCCGTAATCGTGTAGCCCGCACTATCCTCGCGGGAATAATCCGCCCCCGTGGTCTCAATCAGAAAATCGGGGAAGGACACGTTCGCGATGACGACCTGCGGTGGCGATGGGTAGTCGCGGATTGCTTGGTCGATAGGCGCCAGCCCGTTAGCGGGGCGAAGCTTTAAAGTCATCGGACCACGGAAGCGTACGGCAATTTCAATTCGATCGGAAGGCGTGAAGACTTCGGGGGACGGACGTTTCCAATTCACGGCATGCGCTGAATCGTCCAGCCGCCAAGTCGTCTTCGTCAGAATCCGCGAGAGGCCTTGCGGTTGCAGGCCCGGATCGGGCGTAACGAAGCCATAGACCTCGCCGGGCAATAACCCGCGACGAGACATGCCATAGGCCTGGGCATCGGCGACTTGCCCCCAGAGCCAAAGGCCCTGTTCACGGGGCCCCTGAGAAAAGATACCAAAGTCCGCCTGAATGCTGTCATCGAGATCAGCCGTAAAATTCGCCCCCGAAGTGACGTTACGCACCTCCACCTCGGGCGCGCCTTCGATCTCAATCAGGTAAAGGTTATGATTCGTATCCGCGAGCAAAGGCGCCGCCGAAGGATTCCACCAACGACCTGACCCATGAAAACGCACCCGATGCCGACCATCCGAACGGGAGTTAAAGCAGCCCAGACTTAAACTGAAATCTAGAAGAACGGGGGCGTGCGTCAGCGTGTAGGGCGGTGATGTTAGCGTCGAGGGGGCCAAGCCTTTGGCGGGATTCGCCGCAAAGGCCGCCTCTGGTACCAACAAGCGCGGTGCCAGCCCCCAGCCGACGACTCCGGCTAAGGTCGCGGGGTCTGACAGGTTACGCCGCCACCCTCCCCGCGCCGCATCCGTCAGCAAACCAAACGAACCCCAACCCACCCCAGCGGAAGGGCTGCGACCTACGGAGGCGTAATAGAACCCCTCGTCGCCTAAGTCTAAAGCGAGGGCCGTCGCGGCGGAGGGCGAAATACCCAGCGACCCCACGGACAACGCCTGCCGACCCAAGCGTGACTGCATCCACGGCGAAGCCCGTAGCATCGACGCCGCGGCCGCTTGCTCATCCCAACGTTGCGATAAATCCTCTACCGTGACGGCGACCCGCACTGCCGCCGTTTCCCCCATCAATAATTCACGCAGGCGGAAACGCTCATCCCCACGGCCAAAAGTCACGACGCCCGTCGCGTCCACATAAGTGAAGCCCACATCGCGGCCCATCGCTGACGAGAGCTCACCGAGCGCCGTCTGCGCGCCCACCAACGCCGCGGCGCGCAACTGCGCCCGGCACTGCGCATGCCCAGACTCACGGCCCGAAATAATCAAGAAGGACGCCAACGTCAGCGCGGTTAGCATCGCTGCGGCCATGGTCAATAAACTTATCAATAGGGTAAACCCATCACGTGTTTTCATAGTAGACAAAGCCCACACTCTTTCGTTTGCGGATTATTTCACAATCTAGGAGACCCCCTTCGTGCCCATCGTATGAAGACCCCATCCAAGAAAAACCTGCAGACTCCAACCGTGCCGACCACGCATGTTGTACCGCGCCCTTCCCTCCGCCCGATTCCCCTGCCGCCGCCCGACGGGCGCAAGACAGTCGTCATCGTCGAAGACCAAACCGCTATCCGCGAGTTGACGACCGAGATGCTCGAGAGCCGTGGCACCTACCGCATCCTCGGAACGGCGGCAGATGGCAATCAGGGCCTAGACATGGTTCTAAAGCTGCGACCGGATATCTTGATTCTCGACGTCATGATGCCCGGGCTCAGCGGCATTGAGGTCCTCCGCCGTATCGGTCGCAATCTCCCGAAGATGCGTATTTTAGTCTTCTCCGCCAAGCAGGAGCCCCAAGTCGTGCGGGGGCTTATTCAAGAAGGCGTCCACGGGTTCGTGAACAAGAATTCGCCGCTCTCCGACTTACGGAAGGCGCTGGATGAGGTCGCCAAGGGGAATACCTGGTTTAACGACCATTTCAGCAAGACCGTGCGCGATGCCTTGGCTAAACCCAGCACCCAAGCGGACTCAATGATCGACCTGCTGACACCCCGGGAACGTGAGATCTCCGTCCTCATCGCCCAGAGCAACAGCAGCAAAGAGGTCGCCGCCAAACTGAACATCAGTATCAAGACGTCCGAAAACCATCGGGCGAATTTAATGCGGAAACTGGGCGTCCACGACGTCGCTGGGCTCGTACGCTTCGCTATCCGGCATGGATTAGTCGACCCAGCGACGGATTAAGCGCCTAGGCTGAATACCTCACAATATAGGTATTCCTCTTAGTGTGTTCTATTCATTTATTATCGCTCTACCCAATCAAACAAACACGATGCAACTCACCATGAAGCCTAGTTCGGTCAAAACCAAGACCGTCGTCATTATCGAAGACCAAACTGCCATCCGCGAACTGGTCTCCGAAATGCTCCAGGCCAAAGGCAAGTTTCGTGTGGTCGGCACGTCGGCCGACGGTTCCGCCGGGGTCGAAATGGCCCTGCGACTTAAGCCAGACATTCTGATCCTCGACATCCTCTTGCCAGACATCAGCGGCGTCGAAGTCCTCCACCGCCTCCGCAATACCATCCCCGGCTTGAGCGTTCTGGTCTTCTCCGGAAAATCCGAAAAGCAATTGGCCCGCGGTCTGGTCAAGGAAGGGGTCCGAGGCTACGTCAACAAAAACTCCCCACTGTCCGAACTGCGCAAGGCCATGGATGCCATCGCCGACGGCCAAACATGGTTTAGTGCGGAATTCAATGAGGCCGTGATGACGGCTCTTAAGAACTCGGAGTCCAGCATCGACCAGATGGCGGTGACGCTAACCAGCCGCGAACGTGAGGTCGCCGTGCTCCTCGCCAAGAGTAATTCCAGCAAGGAAGTCGCCGCCCGACTCAACATCAGCACGAAGACGGCCGAAAACCACCGCACTAACTTGATGCGTAAACTTGGCGTCCATGACGTCGCCGGGGTTATCCGCTTCGTCATCCGGCAGGGCTTGTACGACCCCAACGGCGAGGGCTAAGGGCGGGCTTGCCTCCGGGCACCCTAGAAGTAGGGCATGCTCCGCTTCTTCCGCGCTAACTTCTACCAATTACCAAAATGAAATCATATCGAGCCAGTATGATTTCCCTCTTCGCAGCGGCCCTGCTTTGCGGCGGATTCACCGCCAATGCGGCGACCTATTACGTCAGCCAGTCCACCGGTGATGACAGCCTCGACGGACTCGCCGCCGCCAAGGCGGGAGCGAATGGCCCATGGAAAACGCTCGCTAAAGCCTCCATCGAATACAAGCCTGGCGACAGCATCCTTCTCAAAAAGGGCGACACTTGGAACGAAGAACTCACCCCGAAAGGTAGTGGCACACCCGAGAAGCCAATCCTAATCAGTTCCTATGGGCAGGGCAATAAGCCCCTCATTGACCGCGAGGATTTCAAGCAGGACCGCACCGGGATTCGCCTCGACAACAAAGGCGGCTACAAGATCGTGGGCATCGAATTCGCCCGCTGCATGACCGGCATCTACGCCGAATACGCCAAGGGCGCTCCCACCCAGAAATACCTCTGGATTGAAGACTGCTACTTCCGTGACTCACTGCACTACGGACGCTATGAGGACTACCCGAAGCGCAAGATCGGCCTCGGCGTCTGCCTCTTCTCGTGGGAAACCGACAAGAAAATCGTCATGCAGGACATCATGGTGAAAAACTGCGTCTTCCGCAGACTCGCATCCGGCTTCTGGACGAACAGTCCCGACAACTTCAACAAGAACGCATCCTTCGTCTACAACTTCGCCAACCTGAATTTTGAAAACTGCCTCTTTGAAGAAGGCTACCAGTGGCAGCTCGGCATCCGTGGCGTGATCAAAGGCTCCGTAAAAAATTGTGCCACTCACGATATTGGTCGCGGCTTCCACTCCTTTAACGGTGTGGCCGGAGCGATGTTCTTCCGTTGCAAAGACTGGATTTTCGAGGACAGCGAGTGGGGCTTTGTGGACATCGGCCTTGGTAGCGGTGATGGCGAGGCTTTTGACTTCGAGGGTAATTGCGACAACATGATCATGCGCAATTGCAACTTCCACGATACCGACGGCCCTGGCTTCCTCCTCTGCTGCTATGCTTCGGATGGGCATCCCAACATGGGCATCGTCATGGAAAACTGCGTCATCAACGCGAAATCCAAGCGCCCCCTTCAGCCGCGCGTCCGCGCAGCTATTATCAACACCACCGACTGGACCGAGGCTTCGTGGAACAAATGCCGATTTTACCTCTCTAAAGGCGAGGGCATCATGGCTGTGATGGATCGAGAAAAAGACAAGCGCTCCACTTTCAAGGACTGCTTCGTCAAAAATCTCAGCGGTGCCGGCAGTTCACCAAAACATCCCGCCAAAATGACCGAGATTGCCGCTGCTGCCGATGCGACGGGCCCTACATTCCTGCTCGATTTCGGGCGCTCCGTTTCCATCAACGAATTCAAACTCAAAGAAGATCCGGCCTCCGGCATCTCGCGCTACATCATCGAAACCTGGGATGATAAAAAGTCGCAGTGGAAGAGTTGCTTTAATGGCATGGGCATCGGCGGCGAATTCGTCTGCGCCATCGTCCCACAAACCACATCCAAGGCGCGCCTTCGCGTCATCGCCAACAGCAAGGAAAAAGCGTTGCTCACTGCTTTCGATGCACACAATGACCCGCCGGGCGATACTTTGAACGTTGCAAGAGGTAGCGACACACCAAACCGCCCCGGCAAGTAATAGAAACAACTCGCCGCTACGAAAAGCGCGTTCCGCCAATTCCGCACCACCGTCCTCGCTGCAGTGCTCGCCCTCGGCTTTATCGCCAAGGCTGGCGCGCAACCCGCTACAACCGCGCCAAAGCTCGCCGTCACCAATCCCGCCGAGGATCCCACCAAGCCATCGCCCGGTGGTGTTCGTTGGTTTCACCCGAGTCACGGGCGGAATATGGCGGCCACCGCACGAACTTGATGCGTAAACTAGGCGTCCATGACGTCGCCGGGGTTATCCGCTTCGTCATCCGGCAGGGCTTGTACGACCCTAACGGCGAGGGCTGAGGGCGGGCTTGCCTCGACCCAGTTGCGGGGTATGCCTTCACGCATGCCCCGCTTCCTTGCTTACACCTGGTTACTGGCTTTAGCCGTATCCCTACCGGCAGCCGAAACCACCACACCGACGACGCCCGCCCCCGCTCTGCGCTATGAGTCGCGCGTCCTCCGAGGCTGGTCCGTGCTGATCCGCGTCGAGCTGCTGACGGACGAGAATCGGGCTGAAACCGAAAAGGGCATCGTGCTCATCGGTAAGCAACTGGAAGATATTGAACGTCTGGTTCCGGCCAAGGCGGTCGCCCAAATGAAGAAGGTGACACTTTGGCTATCCCCACCTTACGGAAAAGGTGCTGGCGCCGAATACCACCCCGGCGCTGGCTGGCTGAAACAGAACGGCCGCAACCCCGCAATGGCCAAGGGGGTCGAATTCTCGGGCGTCGCCAACCTCGACAAGGAGGTTCTGCGCATGCCCATGCTCACGCTGCATGAGCTGGCCCACGCCTACCACGATCAAGTTCTCGGTTTCAACCACCCCGCCATCAAGGCCTGCTACGACAAGGCCGTCGCTAATAAGTCCTACGATAAGGTCAGCCGTAAGAACTGGGAGGGCAAGATGACCGAAGGGGTCCGGGCCTACGCCATGACGACCCCCATGGAATACTTCTCCGAGACGACCGAAGCATTCTTTGGGCAGAACGATTTTTTCCCTTACAACCGTAAGGAACTCGAAGCGCACGACCCGGAAATGGTCCTAGTGCTCAAGAAGGTCTGGGGGGCGGAATAAGCCGTCTCAGAGCCGGATTCGCAGACGCGGAGAAATGACCGTGCCCGGCGTGGTGGGCTTGCGAACCTTCGCAGCGGTGCCTTCACCCAACTCGCCCAGGGCCTTCTGAAACTCTGGCGGAATCGGTGAGGTCACCTTAAAGGTCAAGGGCTTGCCTTGCCACTCCAACTCGAGCTCGGTCGAGCAGGCATGTAAGAAGAGGCGCTTGAACCCACGCGCCGTGCCGAAGGTTTTATTAAACTCGAAATCACCGTAGGTGCGGTCGCCCAAGATTGGGTGCCCGTGATCAGCCGTCTGCACGCGCAGCTGATGCGTCCGACCAGTCCGTGGCTCAAGTTTGAGCAACGAAAGCGGGAGGGGTTCGGCCGCGGCCTTTTCCCACTGATATAAGGTGACCGCCGCCGCACCGCCGCCCGGCGAAGTCCCAGAACGTACGCCGCCGCCCGGGCCTTTGGATTTTACGAGTTGATCCTGCCAAGTCCCACGTGGCTGCCGAAGGCCCCGGCCCTTGACAATGGCGACGTACTTCTTGGCGACTTTGGATTTGGCAAACAAGTCCTTCACGGCATCGGCCAACCCCACATCCAGGCTCAGCAGCAAGACGCCACTGGTCGGCGAGTCTAAGCGGTTGAGGAGATACACGCGGCGGATACCGCCGACGCCATCGCGGATGTGGAAGGCTTCTTCCTCCATCGAGTAGTTGCCCTGAATCAGGGTACTCTCGCGCTCGCCCGCTTCGCCATGGTTAGGATGAGCCAAAATACCTTCCGGCTTCTCGACAGCCAATAAGCCCGAGGGGTGTGAGGCAATGAGCCGCACTCCACGTCCGAAAGGAATCCAAGAAAAATCGGACATAGGATCTAGCGGTAATGAAAAGTGATGGTGACGACGTCACTCTCCCCAAACAGCGCGACCATGTCGGCCCGCCAGGCATCGAACGGGGCGGGCGACTGAACGGCGTCCTTGCAGGCTAAGGCCATCAGGCGGGGGACGCCTTCGTGCAGAATGGTTGCATCGGTGACGCTGCCATCGCGATGCAACTTAAAGCGCACCACCACGGTGCCGCGCACCGCCGACTCCAGCCGCATGCGGTCGATAATGTCCCACCAACTGGACTGGATGGCTTCCATCATTCGCTGGGCATAGTCGCCGTAATTACTAAACCGTGCATCGACACCGACCGTGCCGATTTTATTGACCCCGATATTATTGCGCAGGAGCAGGCCAGTGGTCCCTGAGGGCACTGTTGCCCGCGGGCGGTCCGGATTGACGGCGGGAGTAGGCGGGGCTTCTGAGCTCTGGCCGTTTTCACCGACTTTCGGCTTAGCACCAACCACGGCGGAGGCACTGCCAGGCGTGCCTTCGGTTTTCATGACTTCAGATACGTCAATCGAACGAGGCTTGGCTTGCGCGATACGCACAAAATCCGATTCACCCGCCGAACGCGGCAAGGAAGATTTGGTTGGAGTCGGCTCGGGGACAGGTTGCGCCGCAGTCTGATTGCGGGCGGCGACGAAGGGCGTCTCCTTGGGGGCAATACGGTTAGCCAAGGCATTAGTCTCGGCCAGACGCATCGACGGCGGCAGGCGGTGCTCCGGAATGACGGCGGGCGCCACGGAAACCTCCACCAGACGAAACGGGAAGACGTGCGCCTGCAGGGTCTTCGGTAAGGTGTAGAGAAGCACTAGGTGTAGCACGATCGTCCCCACCCCAGCCCAAAGGGCGGCGCGCGTATCGATGAGCGGGTCTTCCTGCACTGCCGTTAACATACGACCCCCTGACTCAACTTCAAGGACAGGCGTGGAAAATCGGTGTTCAAGCCTGTAAAACTGCCCGGAGGCCCAGCACTTCTAAGCGCTCGGCGACATATTCGACGGGGAGGCCCATGATGGTGGAGATGGGGCGCTGGTAATCGTCGATGATGA
>Ga0114967_10000569_pt1 | contig 31672 bp, 22 predicted proteins | sample M_130628_MF_Meta_FD_92639 | JGI IMG/M metagenome (GOLD analysis project Ga0114967, IMG submission 92639) | Freshwater microbial communities from Lake Montjoie, Canada to study carbon cycling - M_130628_MF_MetaG | ecosystem: Environmental > Aquatic > Freshwater > Lake | place: Lake Montjoie...
CCACTCCGCTGATTACGGTTGCGCAAAAATGGTGGATAATTTCGGGGATGATAATGCAAATCGTTTTGGTTTTTTTATTTTTTAAGCTAAGGGCTATGTTGTTGGGTTTGTAGTTGTATAATTTGGCAAATGCTTGTACTTTTTGTCGGGTATCTTCGCTGATTTCTAGACTATTTCTCAGTGATTTTGAAACGGTGGATATGGATACATCAAGTTCTTTTGCGATTTGCTTCAGGGTTACTTTTCTTTTCATGTTTACAAGAGGGTAAAAAAGGGAATTAGGAATAAAGATAGGTGTATTTTTTTATTCTGTGAATTTTAGCCTTAAAATATTGAAAAATAAAGAAAGTTTTCAACACGAAAACGTTTTCGCATACGAATTAACACCCCATAATTCGCTAACTAGAATATTTTACATAAATTTAACATTCGAAGTTAAAGTATAAGCACAAAATTAAATTTTTAACCTAAACAAAATGTATGAAAACAATTTACAAAAAGTTGTTATTTTTAGTACTGTTACTGCCTTTTAGTGTTCTATCTCAGAACGTTTTAACGGGTATAGTCGTTGACAAAAAATCGAATCAACCGCTACCGGGGGTAAATGTGACGGTTCAAGGTGCTCAACAGAGCACTACTACCGATTTTGACGGTAAGTTTCAGCTTGCCAAATTGAAGACTAACGATAAAATCGTTTTTTCTTTTGTGGGCTATGAGACTACTGTTGTTCCTTACACCGGTCAGAAATCGATTAATGTGAGTCTAGACGAAGCGGCTAACCAATTACAAGAAGTAGTCGTTCAGGTGGGGTATGGTTCAGTTAAAAAGAAAGATGCGACAGGATCGGTTACGACCGTTACTTCAAAAGATTTCAACCGAGGTGCCATTGTTTCTGCTGATCAGTTGATCGCGGGAAAGGCGGCTGGAGTTAGAATTACAAATGACGGTGGATCTCCTGATTCAACGCCGAATATTAGAATTAGAGGAGGAGCTTCACTGAGTGCTAGTAATAGTCCATTAATCGTAATTGATGGGGTACCTATTGGTATTGAAGGTCCGGCCGGTGCAAATAATCCATTAAATTTAATTAATCCGAATGATATTGAGAGTTTTACGGTGCTGAAAGATGCCAGTGCTTCTGCAATTTATGGTTCAAGGGCTTCCAACGGTGTTATCATCATCACCACGAAAAAAGGTTCGAATGACGGTATTAAATTTAATTTTTCCACAAGTGTTACCGGCGGAAAAGTAGGGAAGAAAATTGAAGTAATGGATGGCCCAACTTTTGTGAAATTCATAGAGGAATATCATCCAACTTATACTAATTTATTAGGAATTGCCGATCCCAATGCCGCTGCAGGGACCGTAGATGATCCAACAACGCCTGGCGTTATTGAAGGAAGAATTTTATCTAACACGGATTGGCAAGATCAAATTTTTAGAACTTCGATTTCAACCGATAATACGTTTAGTGCTAGAGCTAAAATATTTGGTGATGTTCCTTTTAGAGCTTCTTTGGGCTACAATAAAACGGAAGGTTTGATTAAGACTAACGATTACCAGAGGTTTACGATGTCGTTGAAATTGAGTCCTACTTACTGGGATGGACATTTGAAAGTAGATTTTAACGCCAAAGGGATTTCAACTAGAAAGAATAATTCCGATCAAGGTTCCTTAGGAAGTGCCGTATATATGGATCCTACCAAGCCTGTTTATGATAATTCACCAACCAATATTTTTGGAGGCTATTATCAAAACACAAGACTAAATGGGGGCAAAAATTTATTGGATGGAGCGTGGAATCCTGTTGCTATTTTAATGCAAAGAAATCGACCTGAACGTATTTATCGCTTTTTAGGTAATACGGAATTGGATTATAAATTTCATTATTTACCAGAACTGCGATTTGTCAATAATTTTGGATTAGATGCTTCTAGCTCCGTTATAGATGAGACTTATACTGACCATTCTTTGGCAACTTATCAATTTAATACAGGAACAGATCCAAATACTAATTATGTATTTAATCCTGGAAGAAATTACTACGAAGCTCAAACAATTACCAATACCACATGGGATTCTTATTTTATGTATGCTAAAAACGTGAATGGGTTTGTAAATAAATTTGATGTCCAATTAGGCTATGCTTATCAGAATTTCAAGACCGACGGAAATAAAGTGTTATACCGATATAATGCTGATACGGGTATACGTGAATTAAATCCTGATGTTAATAATCCTAACTATCGTTACTTCCATGTCTTGAATCTTCAGTCCTTTTTTGGAAGAACCAATATAGATATCTCCAAAAAATATTTGATTACTTTATCTTTAAGAACTGATGGTTCGTCTTTGTTTTTGAAAGATAAACGATGGGGTTACTTTCCTGCTGCCGCGTTTGCATGGAAATTGAAAGAAGAAAGTTTTTTGAAGGATGTTAGTTTTGTAAATGATGCTAAACTGCGCCTCGGTTGGGGTAAAACAGGGCAACAAGATATTACTGGAGCCGTAGGGTTTTATCCTTCCACACCATTGTTTACGGTTGCAGGCAGCTCAAGTCAGTATCTTCCTGGGTCTAACTTATATTCGGCTAATGCATATAATCCTAACTTAACATGGGAAAAAACCACTACTTTAAACGTAGGATTAGATTTTGACTTATTTAAAAATAATTTCCTTTCTGGATCGTTTGATGTCTACAATAAGAAAACAACGGATTTATTGGCTAAAACTGCAGTACCGCCGGGTCAAGGATTTACCGATTCCTTTGTACAAAATGTAGGGTCCACTGATGGCAAAGGATTTGAATTGGTATTAAACGTTAAACCAATAAATACGCAGAATGTAAATCTTGAATTTACTTCCAATTTAGCTTATAATTACACTGAGGTTACTAGTTTAAAAGATGCTTCCTACATTTCTGCTCAAGAATCAGGGTTGGGTATTCAAACCGGGGTGTTTTTAGCACGTCACGCTGTTGGTTACCAGCCGTATTCAGCTTTTGTATTTGAGCAAGTTTATTCAGCAGACGGAACGCCAGTAGTAGGTGCTTTTGTAGATCGCAATGCCGATGGTCAAATTACCGATGCTGACCGTTATTACAAAGCATTACGTCCCAATTGGACTTTTGGTTTAGGGTTTAACTTTAATTACAAAAACTGGGATTTAAGTTCTAGTTTCAGAGGTCAGTTTGGTGGTCAGATATATAACCAAAGAAAAATGTCATTAGGATGGATTGATAGTTCCGTTCCAATAAACAATAATAGTTTGTCTAATGCTCTAAACTTCTATACTGGACAAGCCGATCCATCGTTCCAAAACATCCAAGGAAACATTCCATTTTCTGATTATTACTTAGAGGATGCTACCTTTGTTCGTTGTGAAAATATCGTGTTAGGATACAAATTCCCGCACTTTACAAAGTCGTCTTCATTACGTCTTTATATGGCTTTAAATAATCCATTTATCATCACTAAATACAAAGGTCAAGATCCTGAGAACTTTAATTCAATCGATAATAATTTTTATCCAAGACCTAGAATGTACACTTTTGGGTTGAGTTTAGATTTTTAATAAAAACTATGAAAAAAATGAAAAATTTAAAATTATTTAGTGTTTTTATTTTGCTTCTTGGTGCTTTTTCATGCACTAACGAATTGGATACAAAGCCGAAAGTGGAATTGTCTCTTGAGCAATTGTTGCAACAAGATCCCAATGCTATTACGGGTATCCTGTCAAAACTATACGGTTCGTTTGCTCTTTCGGGGCCTAATGGTCCTGGTAGTTCCGATATTAGTGATGATGCGGGAGAGTCTCCTTTTTTAAGAGGGATTATAAATTTACAGGAATTTACAGCGGACGGAATGAAAAACCGTTGGGGTGATGATGGTTTAGACCAGTTGACTACCACTTCAAATTGGAGTCCCAACAATAAATTTTTCCGTTACTTGTATAATAGAGTTTACTACACGGTGCCGCAATGTAATAATTTATTGGCGGTATTGAGTAGTGTTGACGTTCCAAATAAAGAAGCCGTTATTGGCGAGGTTCGCTTTTTAAGATGCTTAGCTTATTACTACCAGATCGATTGTTTTGGAAAAGGAGTTTTGGTGACAGAAGATGATCTAGGAAGTACTTCTCCTTTACCAGAATCTTCAAGACTTCAACTGTTTAATTTTGTTGAGTCAGAATTGCTAGCAGTTGAAGCTAGTTTACCTGCTACTAATGAATATGGTAGAGCCAATAAAGCGGCAGGCAGAATGTTGTTAGCAAAATTGTATTTGAATGCAGAAGTATATACTGGAACGCCAAGATATGATGATGCTTTGACCTATATCAAAAAGGTAATTGATGAAGGTGGGTATACTTTAGATCCGCATTTTTTACATGTATTCTCAGGAGATAACAATACCTCTTCTGAAATTATTTATCCCTTGATTGCTGATCCATTAGTAAGTCAGAGTTATGGTAACACTACTTATATTGTAAACGGTAGTTTGAATTCGGCTACTATGACCTTATCTGATTATGGTGCAACGGCAGGTTGGGGCGGACACCGAGCTACCAAAGCTTGGTATGGCTTGTTTGCAAACAGTGCTAGTGGTTTAGCTTCATCAAGTGATCAAAGAGCACAATTGTTTTGGACAGGAGGGCATACTTATGAAATGACGGATTATAAAGAGTGGACTAATGGGTTTCCTTCTATTAAATTCAGAAATAATAATTATGGTCAAGCTTCAACTCCTACCGCTTTTTCGGGAACTGATTTTCCATTATTCCGTTTGCCTGATGCTTATTTGATTTACGCAGAATGTGTGGTAAGAGGCGCCGCTGGTGGTTCCACTTCCCAAGCCTTGGATTATGTAAATCAAATTAGAACTAGAGCAGGTGCTACTGCAGTTGCAGCAGGTGATTTAACTTTAGACTTTCTTTTGGATGAAAGAGGTAGAGAGTTGATGTTTGAGGGTCACAGAAGAACCGATTTAATTCGTTTTGGTAAGTTTACTGGAGGAAGCTATTTATGGCCTTGGAAAGGAAATTCCTTGAATGGTACTGCGATTCCTGATACTTACAAATTATTTCCAATTCCTCAAAGAGCTATGGAAGGCAATCCTAATCTAACACAAAACCCTGGTTATTAATAGTATAAAAGATATTTAAATGAAAAATATAGTAAAAACAACACTTTTTGCTTTTCTTTTAGCAGGAGTATTTTCTTGTGAGAATTCGAATGATCCTGTGGTTTCAGCGAATGGTTTTGAATTAAGACAAGATGCCAGCGTTATATCACCAGCCGTTTTAACAGAGGCTACTGCTGCAGATGTTTTTGGAAAATTTGAATGGGATCGTGCGAATAACGGTCCTGCTACGGTTTCTTCTTATACCCTGCAAGTTTTTGATCATAATGATACTGCTTTAGCGAATCCCGTGGAATACACCGGAGTTGGTTATGCTATTACGCCGACCTCTCGTAAGGTATCCTTAACCGTTTCAGAATTTAATAACTTGATAAATGCATTGCCTACTTATAAATGTAGTGAGATGGATATTGATGTGCGTATTAAATCGGTTTTAGGAAGCAATCCAAAGGATGCATTTATTCAATATTCTAATCCAATCAATGTAAAAGTTACTGGATATTCCTTGAAATTGCCAATAATGGCCGTAGTTAAAGATGGAAATTCTGCTGATGCAGAACCAAGAATTGCAGCATCATCACCTTCTTCAAACAGTGATTATGAAGGATATATGTATTTAGAAGCAGGAACTTATAAATTCTATCAACCAGACGCTTGTTATGATTTTAGTGGAGCTGTTGTTTATGGCGGTTCTGCAGGAGTTTTAAATACGGGTGGTTCTACTACTAGTATATCGGTTGCCACAGCAGGTCATTATGTTGTAAAAGTTAATTTGGCTACTAATACCTATACGATTACTAAATTTACAACGTTAGGAATTTTTGGGCCTGCTACCAGAGCCTTAGTTTATGATAATCAGGTACCTTTTACCTACGATGCAACAACAAAAATTTGGTCTTTGGAAGTAGGTTTATTGAAAGGTAAAAAATTTAAATTTAAAACTAATCTATGGACTGGCAACTTGGTTGTACCAGCCTTGCCAAATCCACCTTTTGCACCAGGAACTGCTACATCAGCTGTTACCATTTTAGGAAAATCTTCAGCAACAGCGATACAAGAGAATAGTGTAGTTGGATCTGGTGATATAACAGTTGAAGGGACAATTGATGGTTCCAGAGATACCTATAAAATAGAAGTTAACTTAAGTAATCCTAGAAAGTATACTTATACAATGACTAAATTATAGCATAAAACCAATTAAATAATTTTATGAAGAGCAACTATTACAGTTGCTCTTTGTGAAATAAAAAACCCTTACTATGAAAAGAATCGCTTTATTGTTTTGTCTAATAACTTCTTTTGTTTTTGCACAGCAGGTTACTATTTCTCCTGCCACCTTCAATGTTACGGATCAGATTACCATTACGGTATCCTTTGCAAGTTCGACTTGTAATACTATGGGTTCGAATCCTGCTAAGGTTTATATCCATTCCGGTATAGGTCCTAGTAGTAATGCATGGACCACGGTAGTTGGAAATTGGGGATTGGATAATGGTGTTGGTTTAATGACTAATAATGGAAATGGGACTTGGAGTATTACCATGACGCCAAGTGTTTATTTTAATTTAAATGCAACGCAACAAGCTAGTGCGGCTAAGATGGGTATGGTGTTTAGAAATGCTACCGGTACCCAAACCTTAAAACTAGCGCCAAGTTGTGGGGATTTCTTTTTTAATGTAGGTTACTTTCAAACAAGTTTAATTGCACCAGCAGAGAATAGTGCGACTTTAATTGCAGCTGGCGGTAGTAGAAGTGTAACTGCTTCGAACACTAATGGAAATGCCAATTATAATCTTAAGGCTAACGGTGTGACTATAGATGCTGTTTCGGATGTTGCTGCCTATACTTACAATCACACTAATATTACTTCTAATCAAAATTACGAATTAGTAATCACGCAAGGAACTTCTACGCAAACCAAAAAGTTTTCGGTTATAGTAACACCGCCAACGGTTAGTGAAGCAATTCCTTCTGGGAAGCAGGATGGAATCAATTATGATGCTGCTGACCCGACGAAGGCCATCTTGGTTTTGGATGCGCCTGGTAAAGATTATGTTTATGTAGCGGGGAGCTTTAACAATTGGCAACCCGATTCAAACTATGCCATGAAAAAGGATGTATCTTCTTCTAAATTTTGGATTCAATTAACGGGATTAACTCCAGGGGTAGATTATAGTTATCAATATTGGGTGGTCGATCAGACTCCTGTGGCTAATTCACCGGTCTTGGTGAAAACGGCAGATCCTTATTCTACTTTGGTTTTGTCTTCGTATGATGACCCTTATATATCACCATCGGTATATCCTAATTTGCCACCATTCCCTACTGCTTCCGGTCAGGATCGAGAAGTAACTGTATTAAAAACAGGTCAAACGCCATATCCTTGGAGTGATGCTACGCTTAACTTTGTTAAGCCCGAGAAAGAGAAATTGGTAGTTTATGAGTTATTGGTTCGTGATTTTGATGCCAGCAGAAGTTATCAGAGTTTGATTGATCGTATTGATTATTTTAAAAATTTAAAGATCAATGCTATTGAATTAATGCCTGTAATGGAGTTTGAAGGTAATGAGAGTTGGGGCTACAACACGGCCTTTCACCTTGCGAATGATAAGGCTTATGGACCCGCTGATAAATTGCGAGAGTTTATTGATTTATGTCATCAAAATGGCATAGCGGTGATTTTGGATGTTGCTTTGAATCATGCTTTTGGAAGAAATCCGATGGATCGTATGTGGATGAGTGATCCCGATGGCGATGGCTGGGGTTCTCCTTCTTCTGACAGTCCTTATTTTAATGTCTCAGCCACCCATAGTTATAGTGTAGGTAATGATTTTAATCATCAACAAGCTAGAACGAAAACCTATGTGAAACGAGTGGTAAAACAATGGATACAAGAATATAAAATAGACGGATTTCGTTGGGATTTAACCAAAGGGTTTACCCAATCATGTCCATCCACAGTCGCTGGCGGACAAGATGCTTGTACGAACAGTTACAAACAAGATAGAGTTGATGTGCTAAAAGAATATGCGGACTACTCTTGGAGTTTAGATCCAAGTCACTATGTTATTTTTGAGCACCTTGGTGCGGACAATGAGGAGCAGCAATGGGCTAACTATCGATTGAATGAAACGCCTAGTAAAGGAGTGATGTTATGGTCAGAAATGACCACAGCATACAATCAGTTGTCAATGGGGTATAATTCTAGTAATGATATTTCAAGAATGGGTAATACGGCGCATGGATTCACGGCGCAACGTGTCATGGGGTATCCTGAAAGCCATGATAAGGAGCATTTGATGTATAAGAATTTGATTTATGGCAATAATACTAATGTTGCTCATAATGTTAGAACTTTAAACACTGCTTTGTCTAGAATGTCGGCCATTGGTGCTGTTTCTTTGTTAGTTCCTGGGCCAAAAATGATTTGGCATTTTGCCGAATTAGGGTTTAATGATTCGATATTTACCTGCAATAATGGGACCGTTAATACAGATTCGGATGCTACCTCTGGTGATTGTAAGCTTGAAACCAAGCCGCAGCCCCAATGGGTCAATAATTGGCTAGGAGATCCGAATAGAAGTGCTATTTATAACAATTATGCTAAGTTGATTGAATTAAAAACCAATAACGCTGTTTTCAGTAAGGATTATGCAATAAATTCGGGTACTACTTTAGAGCCAAAAATCTATATTTATGATAATGCGGCGTCGGCATCGACTCTTAAGAACGTAGTGGTATTGACTAATTTCAATGTCACTTCTATTAATGTTACGCCCAATTTTCCTTACACGGGAACTTGGTATAATTTGATGGATAATACGCCGTTGGATGTGACTAGCACCACCAGTCCTATCACTATTGAAGCAGGAGGTTTTAGAGTTTATGGAAATCAGCCATCGGTATTAAGTAATGATACTTTTAATGCCTTGAATTATGTAAACTTAACTCCTAATCCGTCGTTGGGTTCTTTTTCAATCAATTCCAATTTGTCAAAGGTGATGATTTATTCGGTTACAGGGCAATTGGTAAAATCATTTAGTAATAAATTAGCCAATGATGTTTATGAAATATCTGACCTTACGAGTGGGGTTTACTTGGTTAGATTATTTGATGTCAACAACAATGAAAAGACGTTGAAATTAATAAAACAATAAATAAAAATCCTTACAGGTCCCTAAAGTGAAGTAAAGAAGCTGAATTTTAGAATGGTATTAGTGTCTTGTTAATCTCTTTTATGCGATTTATTTATTAACACTATAACGTTTTCGTTATGCTTTTTACTTCACTTTTAGAGGATTAATGTAAATAAATTGTAAATTAGCAACACGTATTATAAATAATCCAAAAAAAAAATTATGAAGACAAAATTACTTTTATTTATTGCATTGATTTTTTGTGCAATTAACATTAATGCCCAAAGCATTACAGTTGTTTCCATTACAGGAGAAGCTGCAGGAGGCTGGGGCGTTGATACTGATTTAACATCTACCGATGGCGAAAACTGGACATGTACAATTACAGTTGCGTCTGCAAATTCACCAACTCCTAATGCAGGAGGGATTAAATTTAGAGCTAACCATGATTGGGCAATAAACTGGGGTAGCGCTGCTTTTCCTTCTGGGATTGGTGTTCAAGATGGAACAAATATTCAATGTATTGCGGGAACCTATGATGTAACTTTCAACAGTACAACAGGAGAGTATAACTTTGCTGGTGGTGCGCCGATTCCAGTTGTTAAATTAGTAGGTACTGCCGTTACTACACCGGGTGGTTTAGTATTGTCTACTTTAGACTTGACTAATTTCACAGTTTCTAATGCTACGTTAGTAGCTGGTACTGCACAGTTTGAAGTTGATGGTGTAGTATACGGAGGTATTGATTTCCCTGCTGGAACTGTAACAAGTGATACTGATTTTATCCCGGTTACTGCTGGAAATTATACTACAATTTCTGTAAATATTGCTTCAGGTGAGTATGCTTTTACTGCTGCGCCAATATTTGCCTTAGTTAGTTTAACTGGAGCTGCAGTTGGCGGCTGGGGAGATGGATATGATTTTGATTTAACACCAGTTGACGCTGACAATTACCGCTTGAATGACATTGCTTTACTTGCCTTAGATTGCAAATTCCGTAAAGATCATGCGTGGACTACGTCTTGGGGTAGCAATGGTACTGCACCGACCTTCCCTACAGGAACTCCTGGAGGATCTAATATCACAGTTGATGTAGCGGGTACTTATGATGCTAAATTAAATATTGCAACAGGTGAGTACAGCTTTGCGTTCCCATTAATTAGTTTAACTGGAGCGGCTATTGGAGGCTGGGGTGATGGACATGATACTGACCTACTGACTACAGATGGGGTTAATTATTATATTAACAATGTGGTTACGATTGCTGATGGATGTAAATTTAGAAGAGATCATGCTTGGACTACTTCATGGGGAGCTGCGGATAGTAATGCTAGTTTCCCTGCTGGGACGCCAGGTAATAGCAATATCAATGCTACTGCAGGTACTTGGAATATTACATTTAACAACTTGACAAAAGAGTATTTGTTTACAGATGCTTTATCTGTTAATCAGTTTGGTTTAGATTCAGTTTCAGTTTATCCAAACCCTGCGGCGTCTATCGTATCTATTAAAGGTACTTTTGCAAATGCTCAAGTTTATAACGTTTCTGGACAATTAGTAAAATCTTTTGTTTCTACGGATAACAATCAGTTTTCAATTGCTGATTTAAGCGCAGGTCTTTATTTAGTTAAAGTTGCTGATGCTAATAACAATACTAAAACATTGAAATTAATCAAGGAATAAGTTAGTAAGTTATATATTTATTTAAAGAGCCACGCTTTATAGCGTGGCTTTTTTTATTTTTATAAAAATAATAGCATTTAAGCTTTTGTGTCGTTTGATTGAATAGTACTTTTGTCGTATGAAAAAGCCATCAAAATCAATAGTAGTAAGGGTGATTAAAGTATCGGGGATTTCCTTTGGAATCCTTTTACTTCTATTATTTCTCATACCTATACTTTTTCCTGGACGAATTGCTGAAGAAGTTAAGGTCTTTGCTAACCAAAAGTTGAACGGACAATTAAATTTTAAAGAGGCGAATCTTTCTTTTTTTACACATTTCCCTTCCTTAACGTTAACCTTAAGTGATTTTTCGCTGAAAGGTTCAGAGACCAAGCCGTAATTTGTTTAAATCGAAGCTATAAATTATCTTTATAGCCATTATAACTACTACAGACATATGAATAATGCCGTTGCCGGGTTTTCTAAGTTATCAAAAGAAGATAAAATCAATTGGATTGCTACTAATTATTTTTCGAATTCAGCAGAGGCTATCGCTATCCTAAAGCAGTATTGGAATCAAGATCCTAAGTTGCAACAATTGCATGATGAATTCATAGAGAATACGATTACTAATTTTTATTTACCGATTGGTATCGCTCCTAATTTTTTGATTAATGGGCGTTATTATTCTGTTCCTATGGTGATAGAGGAAAGTTCGGTTGTGGCTGCTGCCGCTAAGTCGGCTAAATTTTGGAGTACCCGTGGTGGATTTAAGGCTACGGTATTGAATACAGAAAAGATTGGGCAAGTGCATTTTTTATATACTGGGGACGCTTTAAAATTACAGCAATTTTTTGAGTCTGTTAAGGATGAATTAGTAGCTTCCACCGAGAGTATTACAAAGAATATGCGGTCTAGAGGCGGTGGTATCGTAGCTGTTGAATTAAGAGATAAAACGGCTGAATTAGAGCATTATTATCAATTACATGTGACCTTTGAAACTAAGGATAGCATGGGGGCTAATTTTATTAATTCTTGTTTGGAGCAACTTGCTAAAACTCTCAAGCAAACGGTTCAAGACTATAGTGGTTTTTCTGAAGCAGAAAAGGACTTATTAGTTATTATGAGTATCCTGTCTAATTACGTACCCAATTGCATAGTTCGTGCAGAAGTATCTTGTAAAGTTGAGGAATTATCAGAAAAGAAAATTGAGCATCCGCAGGAGTTTGCTGAAAAGTTTGTACAGGCTGTTCGTATCGCTGAGATTGAACCATATCGAGCGGTTACCCATAACAAAGGTATAATGAATGGAGTAGATTCAGTCGTTTTAGCTACTGGGAATGATTTTAGAGCGGTAGAGGCAGGGGTTCATGCTTATGCTTCGAGAGGTGGAAAGTACACTAGTTTATCTCATGCTAAAATTGAAAATGGGGTCTTTACCTTTTGGATGGAAATTCCGTTAGCCCTAGGTACGGTGGGCGGCTTGACCTCCTTGCATCCTTTAGTGAAAATTGCTTTAGAAATATTAGGTAAACCTTCGGCTCAGGAATTGATGCAGGTTGTTGCCGTAACAGGCTTGGCGCAAAACTTTGCCGCGTTGCGTTCCTTGACAACTACGGGCATACAAGAAGGGCATATGAAGATGCATTTGAATAATATTTTGAATCAATATCAAGCTACCGCCGAAGAGCGAAAGGCCGTGGCGGATTATTTTACTAATCATACCGTTTCCCATTCTTCCGTCGTCCAGTTAATTGAGAATTTAAGAAAATAAACTTGTGGATCAAACTTTTTACAGTAACGGTAAGTTATTACTAACAGGGGAGTATGTTGTCTTGGATGGTGCTAAGGCTTTTGCCTTACCGACAAAATTTGGGCAGTATTTGCATGTAGAGGAGCGGGAAGGAGCATTCATTCATTGGACAAGTTATGACTATGATAGTACGGTATGGTTTGATGGTATTATTTCTTTTTTGGACGTGGTTCAGAAGCGGTCTTTTGAAAATGACGGTGTCAAAACTACTTTAGTTGAACTATTGCATGATGCCTATATCATGAATCCAGATTTTATCTCGGATGGTAAAGGATATCGTGTGACTACGGAATTGACATTTCCCAAGAAATGGGGATTAGGGACTTCGTCAACCTTAATTAATAACATTGCGCAATGGTTGAAGATTGATGCATATGAATTGCTTTTTAGAAGTTTTGGGGGGAGTGGCTATGATATTGCTTGTGCGCAAAATAATAGTGCCATTACCTATCAATTGCTGCATGACAAACCAGTCGTAGAACAGGTATCTTTTGAGCCAAGTTTTAAGGACAAGCTATTTTTTATTTATCTTAATAAGAAGCAAAATAGTCGTAGCGCTATTTCATCTTATATTGGCAAAAATAGTCAAGTTGAGCAGTCGGTTTCTATGATAAACGCCATTACAGAAGCGGTGATTGCAGCTAAGGAGCCAAAAGATTTTGCAGTAGCATTGCAACGACATGAAATTGAATTGAGCAATATATTGGAATTGGCAACTGTTAAAGAGACTTTGTTTTCAGATTTTGATGGCGTCCTTAAAAGTTTGGGCGCTTGGGGAGGAGATTTTGTTTTAAGTATATCGAAAGAAAATCCAAAAGAGTATTTTAAACGGAAGGGGTATGAGACGGTACTATCATATGATGAGATGATCTTATAAAAAAAAACCTGAAGTAACAACTTCAGGTTTTTTTTTAGATTGGACTTTTATTAATAAAAGTCGGCTCGGTTATCTTGAACATCTGCGTCGTTCTTTAATGCAGGCATTACTCTTCCAGCATAATTAAGTACTTGTTGTTGTACCTTAGTTATGTATTCTTTATGATCTTTTATCGCAGGAGCTTTTGTTACTGATTTGGTTGAAATTACGTAAACTCCAGAGATGCCTTCGATAGGTTTAGATATTTGTCCCGCTTTAGAAGAAAAAGCAGTTCCCACAACTTTTGGTTCGTATCCTACATTTAGGATTGATGGGTTCTCTAAGTTTATTTCCACAGCACTTTGTACGGCAACTTTGTTAGCATTCGCGATAGCAGCAAGGGATGAACCGTTTAACTTCGCTTTTATTTTCTCCGTTTTCTTTTTGTTTTTCAAAAGAAATTCTACTTGTGGTCTAGCTTCTTCTACTGACATTAAGCCTTTTTCCGAAACTTTTTTCAATTTGGCAATAACATGGCCAACATTTACAATTTCAAAGCGTTTAACATCACCGATATTTGTTTCGCCATCAAATGCCCATTTCACTATTTGTCTTTGGTTATTTACGGATCCAAAGTTTTCATCAATCGCTTTCACGCGAACAGAAGGCATTACTGTTAAGTTCATTTTTTTTGCTAAACCGCTAAAATCTTTATTTGCTGCTTCCATTTCAAATTTGGTTGCTTGCTCATAGATTTTATCATTCGTAGCTTCTGAAGGTTCTATTTTTTGTGCGATAGTGGCTAACCTAATAGCGTCTTGTTTATCGGTAATATTAATGATGTGGTATCCAAATTCGGTTTCTACCAAACCAATGGTTCCAATTTTATTGTTAAACACAAAATCATTGAATGGTTTTACCATTTGACCCGGTCCAAAGAAACCTAAATCTCCCCCTTGTTGAGCAGAAGAATCATCAGAATTTGAAATGGCAAGAATTTGGAACATCGCTGGATTTGCTTTCGCTTGCGCCAATAATCCTTCGGCTTTGGCTTTAGCTTGTTCTTTTGTTCTTTTTTCTTTTTTATTTGGCACTTTAGTTCCTTCCCAACTAATTAGGATGTGACTTGCTTTCGATTTCGCTCCAGCTTTTCTTCCTAGCGCTTTAGAAATACAATAATAGTTGTTTTTCATATAAGGTCCGTATACTTGACCTGCTTGAAGGTTAAATAAGGCATCAGCATGTTCTGCTGGCAATTCTTGTTTGCTTACATAGGTAGAGTCAAAAGGAATGTCTGAATTTAAATTGACAAACTCAGCATTATCACTTACTGAACTAAATCCTGGGATCGTATCGTTTTTTCCATCTTTAAACTCTACATGAGCGTTTAACAGCGAGTTTATTTTGGTTTTGATTTCTAATTCATCAGCAGATGAAGGTTTGTCCTCAATCAAAACATAATCTAATTCACGAGTTTCTTCGGATTTAAATTTCTTTTCTTTCGTTTTCATGTAGGCCACAATTTCATCGTCGCTTATTTTAACATCGCTATCTTTGATGCTAGTGAACGGAACGGCAACAAAATCAAAAGAGACTTTATTATTTTCTGATTCGTATTTTAATTTCCCTTCTGTTTCCGTAGTAAACATAGCCCCTTTAACTAAGGCGTTATAAATTTGATACTTAGCATTTAATTCGGCATCTTTTTCTTGGTCTTTTAACATTTGAAGACCTTCAGGATTGGTTTTGAAATAGTCTTTAAATTTATTTAAATCAAATTTACCGGCGGCATTTTGGAACATTGGGTTTTGACCGATTTGCGGATTAGATTTCAGCACTTCGATAATGTGTTTTTCGCCAACACGTAGCCCTAATTTTTCGAACTCTGCCGATAACAACGCAACATTCACTTCTTGATTCCAAACTTGGTTTGAAGCTTGCATTGAAGTCATTGTTTGTCCTTGATTTTGACTATTTTTTTCAGTGTTTGCTACTTTTACTCTAAATTCTTCAAAAGAAATATCTTTTCCGTTTACACTACCCACATCTTTAGATAAACTTTTAAAACCTTTGGTAAATAAATCTTGAACTACAAATGATAGTAGTGCAAAACCAATAAGCAATAATAGTAAACCTGAACGTTTTCTAATTTTTGATAAAACTGCCATTTTAATATATGTTAATTTTTAATTCAGTTTGCGAAAATACAATTATCTATGAAATAATAATACTCACAGCGTTATAATTTCAATTATTTTATTAATTTTTTTAGGAATTTAGTTTATTAGGGTCAATTTTACTAATTCTAATTTTTTATTGGAAGCCTCTTCAATACTAAATTGATAATTTCCGATGGTTATTTGTTCTCCTTTTTGAGGGATTTCTTTGTAATAATCTACTATAAATCCCCCTAACGTTCCGTAGGAATCGCTTTCGGGAATGTTGAGTTTAAACTGGTCGTTTAGGTGCTCCACTTCTAAACGAGTAGAAAATAAAAAAGTGCTTGCATCGATGTGCTTTTCGATAAGGGTTTCATCTGAATCGTGCTCGTCTTCGATCTCCCCAAATAATTCTTCCACGATATCTTCTATCGTCACAATACCCGAGGTTCCGCCGTATTCATCTAGGATAATTGCGACGCTTTTCCTTTTTTTTGTTAGTAAATTCATCACGTCTTTTATGAAAATTGTTTCAGGAACAAATTCAACGGGAATCATTATTGATTTAATACTTCGAGGTTTTTTAAATAGTTCAAATGAATGAACGTATCCCACAATATCGTCAAGAGAATTGTAATAAACCACGATTTTGGAATAACCTGTTTTAATAAAAAGATTTTTTAACTCTGTAATGGAACTATGGATGTCGATGGCAACTAGTTCTGTCCGCGGAGTCATTATGTCTCTCGCTTTAACGGCTGAAAACTCTAGGGCATTTTGAAAGATTTGAATTTCGGAATCTACACTTTGAGTGGCATCCATGGAGTTCATTTGTTCCGAGATATAATTTCCTAATTCTACTTTACTAAAAGACAGGTTTATTTGATCGCCTTCAGTTTTAAAGAATTTCTTTAAGATAAAATCCGATATCCAAATCATAAAGGAGGATATGTAGTAGAATAGTCGGTAAAAGAAGTAGGCGGGAAGCGCAAAGAATTTTATGAAACTGTTGGCGAATATTTGGAAAAATACTTTTGGTAAAAATTCGGAAGTAATTAGCACTATTAGTGTTGAAAGTACCGTTTGCAATAACAAACTAGTTAGCTCTTCGAAGTGGTAGCTCAATGAGTGCAGCCATTGCATTAATACATCACCCATAAAGAACCCATAGACCACCATAGAGATGTTGTTGCCGACAAGCATCGTAGCGATAAACTTGGATGGTTTTTGGGTTAATTTGGTTAGGATTTTAGAAATGAAATCGTCTTGTTTTTTTTCAATTTCAAGATATATTTTATTCGATGAGACGAAAGCGATTTCCATTCCTGAAAAAAAAGCGGAAAGTATCAAACACAGTATGATTATTCCGATTTCCATAAATTAACGTTGGTTGTTTCGATCTTGAAATTTTTTGGCGAAACTTCTTCTAAAGAAAAACATGAAGACGGCGGCCAAAGTAAACACACCCATGATTATGGCTTGATTTGTATTGCCATCTTGGTATTGATTATAGCTTTCAATAGCAACTAGCAGTCCGGCTAGTAAGTAGGCGTATTGCGTAAATTTTAAATATTTCATGATTGCTTATTCGGATTGTACTTGGCCTGATATTTTTTTGGAATTTACTTTTTTGAAATCTTTACTGAAGTCGATTCCTTCGCCATAAGAGACCCCTTTTGGAGAAGTAAATTTAAACATTTTTTCTGTAAAGAACCATTCGTTTTTTTGATCGTAATACAATTGTTCCGTTTCTAGTTGATTCCCTTGTTGATTTGATATTTTTACTTTGCCCTGTAAATCAATCAAATCGGTGTTTTTATGGGATACTGCATAATTAGCTTCGATGAATGTTTGTTTGCCATTTTTATCATATAGCGTAAGATGCATTCCTTTTGGGAATTCTGTAAAAGGAAATTCTACCGTTGCATAATCTAGCATCTTTGGGCTAATAAGATTGGCGGTGATTCTGCCCGAATCGGTATACTTTAAATTTATAGAATCCGCATCGCCACTCGGCGTGAATTCGGAGACCCCCATTTTTTGCACATCTTTAAAATTACTTTCGCAAGCGATACACAAAAGAACAATGGTTATTGTTAGGCATAACGGAATACTATTTTTTGATATAAACGTCATTATTTAGAAGGAAAAGTGATCGTTTCATTTATCCAACAACCGATCTTTATCGATTTTCCATTCATTTTTTCTTGCAGAATTTCGGTGGAGGATAAAGCTTTTGGGGCTAGATTTTCAATCATTTTTTGCGCTGTAGTTTTTAAAATGGGTTCTGCTAACGCTGCTTTTTTGATGGTTTCTTGTGCTAAATAGTATACCGCTTTCTTTTGGAAAGGGGTTTGTCCGCATTCTTCTGCGCTATTGGAATATAACTCGGCTAAGAATAAATAAGCTCTCCCCATTTTGGGGTCAAGAGCTATGGTTTTTAGCAGTAGCTCCTTTGCTTTTGCTTTGTCGTTGCTCAGTAGCCCCGTTGCCAATGTATAATCAAGTTTAGCTTTTTCGAGCGGGTTTGTTTCCAGTGTTTCAGCTTCGGTAAAGTATTTTATGGCCTCTGGGAATTTACGTTGTTTTAAGCAGGCATTGGCTAAATAGTATGCTGATTTTGCCGTTGCTTTACGTTGGTAATTTGTTTCGGCCATAGCATTATAAATTGGTAAACCACTGCATTTTACGGTGAAATTGGTGAGTGCTGTTGTTAACCAATCGGGGTTGTCTTTGTTGGCTTCGAATCTTTTTTCATAGTAGGCTGCCAGTAGGTCACAAGTCGTAATTTCTTTGGCAAGTGCGCGAATTCCTCTTTGAGCTGATCGATAATCAGAGGCCTTAGCAGCGTTGGTTGCCATGAGAGCATCTAGAAGAGTATTTATTTGCATGTATTTGTCTAGAATACTATCAGCGGTGTAGTTTTTATTGTCGGATTTAGCTTTAGCGTAATAAAGGCTAAAATAGGTGTAACACGCACTCGCATCGGTAATGCTTTTTGAAGCTTTGGTAAAGCCACTATCTAGTAAGCTTAGAATTTCGTCGTTGGCCTCAATTTTGTGATTAAACAAGGCCATAGCTTTTTGAATTTCATAGGTAGGAATCGCATTGGGGAAATTGGCATAGTATTGATCGTAAACTTTCATTTCTTCACGGACCAATTTCTCTTTTGCTTCGGGTGCTATTTCGTTCTCAATTTTGTATTCTAAAATAGTGATCCCATCGCTATAGATGACTTCATTTTCTTTTGGACAGTTTTTGCGAACCTCGTTCCAATCGCTGTAAGCTTCTGCGGTCTTATTGTTTTTCAATAAGTCTTGGTATGTTTTTATGTTTGAATCGCAATCGAATTTTTGTGCGTTGCTATTCATGAAAATTAATACGGATACTATTGAAAAAACTATTTTCATAGGATGAGGGAGATTAGTCAAATTTACGTTTTACAAACCACAAATCGCTTAATGATAAGCCGATGGATAAATTTACATAATTTTCTTCAATCAAATTATAGTATTTTGTTCCTCTTTTACCCACTTCTAAACCTATATTGAGATTTGACACGCTGCCTTTTAAAGGAAGGCCAATACCGATATTGCCAGCAAAATCAGTGATGGATTTATTTTTGATTACTAAACCTGTGTTTTCGTATCGAATACCACCACGGTAGGTAATTCTTTTCACATAACTGGTAAAGGAATTGTAATTTGGTACAAAATAACCACCTAAGCTATAACGTACCGTATTTTCAAACGTAGCACCTTTGATATCTGTAAAACGGTTGTTGGTTACACTTGTGTTTAATAGGGTCACTTCGGCACCCACTAGCCATTTTTTCACTTCTCCAAATCCGGAACCGAAGGTTAGTTTTGAAGGGACTTTAATTTTGGTGTCAGGTACATCGGCAATCACTGAACTTGTGGTGCCGCCAGTAGTTGATAAGCTTTGAAAAGTTTCAATAACCCTAGTATTGTTCACCGTAAGGTTGTATTGCGGTGTATAGTTGATGCTGCTGAACCACGAAAGCTTTTTGTTGATTTTTGTTTGGTAGGTAAGGCCTAGGTCGAAATTCAATCCTTTTAATTCAGACGTGTTGTACTCATTTGTTCCATCTTGCACAAAATCGTCGGCAGTTGTTATTGTGGTCGTATTAGTTGTTTCAATCGTTCCAAAGTTGTATTGGACATTGGCGCCAAAGTTTATTTTTTTGGTAATGCCAAAACCCACTCCAAAGAACACTTTGTTTACCCCGCCTAAACCATAATAATTATTTTTCAATTTTACGGTTTCGCCAGAAGCAACTTCTTTATTGGTTACGCTTTGAATTTTATATCCCACAGAAGAAAAGGGAATAAGTCCAAATCCGATGCCTAATTTTTTAAGTGGAACGCCTATCGCAAGATAATCTAAGGAGGTTCTTCTTGCTTTTGAGCTTTGCGTTTCAGTTGTAGACTTCGTGTTCAAGTAGGTGATTCCCACCGATAGGTTAGTACGTTTTAAGCTCGCTAATTGAGCTGGATTTTGAAGGTTGATGTTTATACTGTCGGGAAAAACAGCTATGCCTCCCATGGAACGGTTTTCAACGGTTCCTTTAAATTTTATATCCCCAATTCCGTAAAATGAGTAGGGCGAAGATGTTCCTTCTTGTGCTAAGGCGGTCAAGGAAATAAGTAAACAGAAGCTTACTATAATTTTTTTAATCATTTTTGATTGTATTGAAAAGTTTGGTTCAAACTATCCAGCAGAAAATTTGAATGGGCAAATATGGTATTTTTTAATCGTTTAGCCAAAAATTCTGCGTCGCCACCCGTTAAAATTATGATAAATTTAGCGTATTGCGACTTATATTCTTCAATAAAGCCATCAATTTCAAGAATAGTTCCCATAATTACACCCGCATGGATGGATTCAGCCGTTGAATTACCGATAAAATTGTCGGGATACGATTTGGATAGTAGTGGTAATTTTGCTGTGAATTGATTTAGGGCCTCGTAACGCAAACGGATTCCTGGAGCTATGGCGCCTCCGAGGTACTGGTCATTTTCGTCAACGAAGTCATAGGTAATGCAAGTGCCGGCGTCAATAATAAGGCGGTTTTGACCTGGAAATTGAAGTGTAGCTCCAGCCGCAAGCACCATGCGATCAATGCCGAGGGTTTTGGGTGTGCTGTATAGATTCTTAAACGGGAACTTACTTTCATGAGAAATGAAGTGAAGTGAGGCTATATTTTTTAGAAAATTGAAGTCCGAATGATTCGTATTTCCTACGGAGGCAATTACAACATCGCTAATTTGCGGATGTTTTGATAAAATAAATAGTGTCTTTTGCTGGAGTTCATCACTAGGGAAAACTAGTGTTTCTAAAAGCGTACTGTCTTCAAAGACAGCGGCTTTAATTCTAGTGTTTCCAACATCAATCGCTAAAAGCATGTTCGTGATTTTAAGGGCGTAAAGGTAAGAATAGTTTTTTTTCATTAATTGTTTTGGATAAATTAAAAATCATTCTATATTTGCACCCGCATTAACAACGGTATCTTAGCTCAGTTGGTAGAGCAATGGACTGAAAATCCATGTGTCCCTGGTTCGATTCCTGGAGATACCACTACAAAAACAAAAAAACGCCCTATTTTCAAGACTCTGAAGATAGGGTTTTTTAATTTGTTCCGACCGGTCAGGACCTTTTTAAATTATTGAAAGTAAAAAATCTAAAGTTGGTGGCTGTATAGACCGTCTTGTCCTTTTGCAAATATATCATTACTTGTAGTAGATATTTTTTTCACCTGAGTAGGATATGTTCCATGAAAATCACCAAATATTTGTCCAAGTATTTTTATTTAAAAAATATACTCCATTAGCACTGCCAAAAAAAACAATTTGACGATTACTATGTAATAAATTCACTAATTGTAATACTCTAGCATCGCTTTCGCTATGCGCCAATGGGGAAGTAATTCTGGTTAACTACGCTAGTTTGTTACAAAATTGAAAAGCCCGAACGGGAGGTTCGGGCTTTGATGATCGTTGGGCGTGTTGTTATTTTGCTTGTACTTTGGCCAAGATGCCTTTTATAGAGGTTATGTTGAGTGGGAATTCCAAAAACACATGTACTAAGCTGAGGAAAAGTAGTGCGATGAAGCCTACTTTATAGTTGTATAAATAGAGGATGATGCTTAGGATCCATATTGACGTAATGGCAATTAGTTTTGATTTGGATAGGTTTTTGTTCCAGCCGATGATGGATGTTTTGGAAAACCAGTTGAGGTAGTGGTAGGTATAAGCGAAGGCGACGAATATTTGAATTTTGATACCGATAGCAGAGAGCATGCCAGCGTTGGCGTGCTGTGCTGGTAATAAAAATTTGGCCACACCATAATTTAGAAACCCGAAGCTTGTACTGTTGTAGGAGTTCACGACGCTTTCTTTCAGCGGAAGATATTCCGCTGGATTTACTTTGCTCATCATGATTATGAATGGGGCTGCTATGACCAAAATGATGGCGATGATTCCTGGTTTGCTTTTTGAATTAAGGGTCCCATAGATCATGAATAAAAGGGTAAAAAGATACACATGAATAAGTGTAGGGACAAATATTGCGGTAAAAAGCGCGAAATCCGGGAAGTAATTTAAGATCCAGTAGGTGGCCACTAGTGCTGGTATCAGAAACAGCAACAAGTGAGTAGTTTTTTTGAAATAGATGAGTCCGATAGTCGTTACGATGGCCATCAGTAAGATTTCATCTGAAAATTTGGATAATACCTCGGCCGTTGTAATGGCCCAACTCATTTTATTAATTTGTCCGGGTAGGTTTAGCCTCAAGAACATCGGTAGGGCCACCAAAAAGGAACATAGAATGAACAGGGAAATCCATTTGGTTTCTTTTAAAAAATAATTTTTCTCTTTGAGCCAATTGATTTCGGTAGCATAATGTAAGGGTCCCAAAAAAGCATAGGAAAACAAGAAAAGTTGGAAGGGTAAGTTGATGGCTAAGGCTAACGAGACGATGATTAAAATAACATTAACTATATCAATTTCTTTGGAGTTCATTGTTGCAGATTAAGTTTGGTTCTAACGTTGAAATACAATAACAAGTATACAACAATAAATTAAATTAGTGCATAATTCAAAAAGTTTTGGCCTAGGAGTAAGGTCCTAAAATTGTATTTAACACAAAAAAGTGCGGTTGTTTATAATTTTTTCACTAAAATTGGGGGTTTTTATAATCAAACTAAAATGAAATCTAAACACTTACTGGTACTGTTCTTAGTATCTTGTTTTTCGGCAGTGTCACAGCAAAAATTAAGCATCGAAGAAATTTATTCGGGGGCTTTTCGTCCGGAGTCTATGGATGAATTGTTTGCGATGAAGCAAACAAATCAATATGCGGTTTTGAACTTTGACCGAAGTACGCGCAGTATGCAGCTTGATTTGTATGATTTTGCTACGCTAAAAAAAGTAAGTACACTAATTGATACCAAAAATCATACTGAATTGGCGGATGGCATTGACAGTTTTGTTTTCAGCAGCGACGAAAAGCAATTGTTGTTGGCAAACCATACGAATCAGATATACCGTCATTCGTTCACCGCTGATTATTATTTGTATGATTTGGGCACTAAAAAGCTAACTAAAGTATTGGAGCAGGTGCAAGAACCTACTTTTTCGCCGGATGGTATGAAAATAGGATTTGCTAAAGAAAATAATCTTTTTGTTTATGATATCGCTTCAAAAGCTACTGCGCAAGTTAGCAGTGATGGTCAAAAGAATGCGATTATAAATGGAATTACGGATTGGGTTTATGAAGAAGAGTTTGCTTTTGTGCGAGCGTTTGACTGGAGTGCTGACAGTAAAAAGTTGGCATATATCCGTTTTGACGAAAGTAAGGTTCCTGAGTTTTCTATGAACATCTACAAGAAAGATTTGTATCCTACGGTGGAGACTTTTAAATATCCTAAAGCAGGGGAGCAGAATGCTACCGTGTCCTTATTTGTTTATGATGTTGCAACTAAAAGTGCTAAGTCTATTGATTTGAGTGCCTACCGTGATTTTTATATAGCTCGTATGAAATGGACTAATGATGCCAATGTATTGTCGGCGCAGGTGTTGAATCGTCATCAGGATAATTTGGATTTGCTTTTTATCAATGGAACTTCGGGGGCAGCGAAAGTGGTGCTGAACGAAAAGGCTAAGGCTTATGTAGATGTAACGGATAACTTGACCTTTTTAAAGGATAATAGTTTTATCTGGACTAGTGAAAAAGATGGATACAACCACATCTATTTGTATGACAAAGCTGGTGTCTTGAAAAACCAAATAACTAAAGGGAAATGGGAGGTGACCGCATACTACGGTTTGGATGAAAAAGCCAAGACTGTTTATTACCAATCCGTTGAAGGAGGTTCTACGGTAAGAGATGTGTATCGCATTGGTTTGGATGGAAAGAATAAAGTAAAGTTGTCCCAACAAGTGGGTACGAATAATGCGACGTTTAGTCCGAATTACCAGTATTTTATCAATACGTATTCGAGTGCTACAGTACCGCCAACTTATACTTTGAATAACGCGAAGGATGGAAAGTTGGTTCAGGCTATCTTGGACAATACGGCCTTATTGACTAAATTGAAAAATTATGATTTGCCTGCTAAGGAGTTTTTTGAATTGACTACTGAGAAAGGACATACCTTGAATGCTTGGATGATTAAGCCGAAGGATTTTGATCCCAAAAAGAAGTACCCCGTGTTTATGTATCAATATTCAGGACCGGGTTCGCAGCAAGTTGCCAAAGACTGGTTGGACACCAATGATTTTTGGTTTATGATGTTGGCACAACAAGGCTATATTACGGTATGTGTGGATGGGAGAGGAACTGGGTTTAAGGGCGCTGACTTTAAGAAAGTCACTCAAAAACAGTTGGGTAAACTCGAAGTAGAAGATCAGATTGATGCGGCTAAAGTGCTTGGCACTTATTCCTATGTTGATAAGGCGAGAATTGGTATATTTGGCTGGTCGTATGGAGGCTTTATGTCTAGTAACTGCATAATGAAGGGTGCGGATGTGTTTAAGATGGCCATTGCGGTGGCACCTGTAACGAACTGGCGTTTTTATGACAGTATCTATACGGAGCGTTATTTGCAAACGCCGCAGGAGAATGCTTCTGGATATGATGATAATTCACCGATCAACTTTGTGTCTCGATTGAAAGGGAATTTCTTGTTGATTCATGGTAGTGCAGATGACAATGTACATGTGCAGAATTCGATGCAGATGATTGAAGCCTTGGTACAGGCGAATAAGCAATTTGACTGGGCGATTTATCCCGATAAAAACCACGGGATTTATGGCGGCAAGACCAGAATACAATTGTTCAATAAAATGACCAATTTCATTAAAGAGAAACTATAATAAACCAAAATAAACTAAAACAATAATTATGAGTGAAACAACAGTAAAAACAGGACATCCTAAGGGGCTATACTTCCTCTTCTTCACAGAAATGTGGGAGCGATTTAGTTATTACGGAATGAGAGCAATCTTCATTTTGTTTATGACTAAAGTATTATTAATGAAAGATGCAGATGCATCTCAAATTTATGGAAGTTATACAGGGTTAGTTTATTTGACGCCGCTTTTGGGAGGTTACTTATGTGACAAATATCTTGGAAACCGAAGAAGTATTGTAATTGGAGGTTTGTTGATGGCGTTGGGACAATTTTGTATGTTCTTGAGTGCTTCGGCAGGAGCTCATGGAGGAGTTGCTATTATGTGGATGGGACTTACTGCGATTATCATAGGTAACGGATTTTTCAAACCGAATATCTCTACGATGGTAGGGCAATTGTATCCTGCCAATGACCGAAGAATTGATAGTGCTTTTACGATTTTCTACATGGGAATCAACTTAGGAGCTTTCTTTTCTCCACTGGTATGCGGGTCAATGGATTTCAAATGGGGATTTTTAGCGGCAGGTGTTGGAATGTTGTTGGGGTTAGTAGCTTTTATAGTAGGTCAAAAAAAATACTTAATCTCGGAAGAAGGAAAACACATCGGTTTGCCGGTTAAAAAATTGGATGCCAAAAGTATTGGAATGATCGTAGGTTCGATTGGCATTATTTTCTTTATGTTGAATTTTAAGCAAATGTTCCAAAGTGATGTAGATATTATTAGCTATTTCATTTATGGTTCTATGGTTGCGATGCCTATCATTATTTTTAGTGATAAGAGTTTGAGTAAAATTGAGACGCAAAGAATTTCGGTTATTTTCATATTAGCGTTCTTCGTAATTTTCTTTTGGGGAGCTTTTGAGCAAGCTGGTGCTTCTTTGACTTTGTTTGCTGACAGACAAACGGAACGTACGTTGTTTGGTTGGGAAATGCCCGCCTCTTACTTTCAATCGGTTAATCCATTGGCAGTTATTTCGCTTGCCCCTCTTATGACTATAGTTTGGGGTTATTTATATGCAAGAAAATTAGAGCCATCATCTCCTAAAAAAATGGCCATTGGATTAGGATTGGTTGCGATGGGATATGTTGTTATTGCTATTGCTGTAAAAGGTTTAGGTCTTGGAGAAAAAGTATCTATGTGGTGGCTAATTGGTTTATATGTAATTCATACGATTGGTGAATTGTGTTTGTCACCTATTGGTTTGTCGATGGTATCAAAATTGGCGCCCTTGCGTTTGTCATCTTTAATGATGGGAACTTGGTTTTTAGCGAATGCTGCGGCTAATAAATTTGCCGGCACCTTGAGTGCCTTGATTCCTGGTGGAGAAGATGGAAGCGGCGGAGCAACACATTTCTTAGGATTCCAAATTACCAACTTATATGAGTTTTTCGTGCTATTCATCATCATGTCAGGAGCTGCTGCAGCGATATTATTTGTGTTGAGTTCGTGGTTGGAAAAAAGAATGCACAATTATCATGTTGAAGGTGTTGATTTAGAAGTTGAAAACCGATAATACAATTCTAAAATATTTTTATATCTTTCAAACCTACAAGCGTCGCTTGTAGGTTTTTTAATTTATATAATATGGAACAAAACCAGACACTCGAGCAAATTCAAAATTTTAAAGGAAAATATCCAAAGCAACTTTGGTATCTCTTCTTTTCTGAAATGTGGGAACGTTTTAGTTTTTATGGGATGCGTGGTATGTTGGCCGTATTTATGGTGAGTCAACTCAATATGAATGGAACCACCGCAAATTTACAGTATGGTGCTACTCAAGCGTGGGTTTATGCTTTTACCTTTATTGGAGGTTTATTTGCCGATAAAATTTTAGGGTTGCGTAAATCTCTTTTTTGGGGAGGCATCCTAATGATTATTGGGAGTATTATATTGGCGGTAAGTCCGAAGACGCTTTTTTTTACAGGAATAGGCTTTTCTATCGTGGGAACTGGTTTTTTTAAACCTAATATATCTTCAATGGTAGGTCAATTATATAAAGATGGAGATGCTCGAAGAGATGCAGGTTTTTCATTGTTTTATGCAGGAATTAATCTGGGTGCTTTGCTTGGAGGTTATGTTTGTATAGCGGTAGCCAACGGGACACTATGGGCTAGTATTGTTCCTGAAAATTTGAGATGGAATTATGCTTTTGGTTTTGCTGCAATAGTGATGCTTGTCAGTTTATTGACGTTCACACAAACCCAAAAAAGTTTAGGAGAAATAGGGTTGTCTCCCATAAAGCATATTGAAAAATCTAAAAGAAACCTGTTTGAATTGTTAACTTATATTGGATCATTAGCATTGATTCCAGTTATCATTTTAATGGTGGCCAACACAGTTTATACCGATTATTTTATGATGATTATCGGTCCACTTTCCATACTTTATTTATTTTATGAAATGAGAAGTTTTACAGCTGCCGAAAACAAAAAACTTTTGGCCGCTTTAGTTTTTATTTTCTTTTCTATTTTCTTTTGGGCGTTTTATGAACAAAGTGGAGGTTCGTTAAGTTTATTTGCAGCCAATAATTTAAATAATGAATTGCTGGGAATTAAACTTGACCCAAATGGGGTAAATAATTCTTCAGGTGCTTTATTCGTAATTATTTTTGCTGGTTTGTTAGGGATTTTATGGATTTGGATGGCAAAACGCAAGATAGAACCTAATACCGTCGTGAAATTCGGTTTGGGATTTTTGTTCTTGGCGGGAGGTTTTTGGGTGTTTTATTACACTAAGTTTTTTGCTGATGCTAGTGGAAGAACCTCATTAAATTTATTCACTTTTGCCTGGTTTGTAATCACTTTTGGAGAACTTTGCTTGTCTCCCATCGGGATGAGTGCAATGACTAAATTATCGCCACAAAAAACGCAGGCGGTAATAATGGGGATGTGGTTTTTGGCGAGTGCCTATGGGCAATATTTTGCAGGCTTATTAGGAGCTAACATTGCTGAAGCTTCTGAAAATTCCTCAAACCTAGACAAACTTAACGTTTATGCGGATGGATATTACCAGCTGGCATTGTATGCGCTAATAGCTGGTTTACTATTAATTATAATCTCTCCCTTTGTGAAAAAGTTAATGCAAGAAGTGAAGTAGCCATTTGGTTTGGCACTTTTTTTGTTATATTTGATAAAAAATTTAGAATCATGAAAAAATTAGCACTTACGTTATTCCTAGTTTTGGGAAGTATGACGATACAAGCACAGGAGTTGGCCTGGCAAACGGACATGAACAAGGCCATGGAGCTTTCTAAAAAAGAAAAGAAGCCTTTATTATTATTTTTCACTGGTAGTGATTGGTGTGGTTGGTGTATTCGTTTGCAAAAAGAGGTTATGAAAACTCCTGAATTCACTAAATGGGCGAATGACAATGTGATTTTAGTGGAATTGGATTTTCCAAGAAATACGCCTCAGTCGCCTGAGATCAAAAAGCAAAATATGGAGTTGCAACAAACCTTTGCTATCCAAGGATATCCTACGGTTTGGTTTGTTAATGCAACAAAGAAGGACGGTAAAATTAATTTAGAAAAATTAGGAAGTACTGGTTATGTAGCAGGAGGACCTGGTGCTTGGTTGGCGGGAGCTGATAAAATATTAGGCAAGAAGAAAGCATAGTTTTACTTCATTATAATTTGTAGAATCCCTTTTCATTGGTATTATGAAAGGGGATTTTTTCTTTAAGGCAAGTAGCTTTCCATCGGTTGATATAACTTTTATAGTTAGAGCCGTCGGCTATAATTTGTTTGGGTTTGAAGTGTTTGAGGAATCGCTCTAAATTAAGTTTAGGGGATTGCGTTAGCACTACAATGTTTGGCTGTCCCTGTGGAGGAAACAATGCTGTGCTGTCTATGATTAAGATTTTTTGTCGGTTGCAATAAATCATATTCTGCAATGGTTTTCTTTGTTTTAGTTCGCAGAAATTTGCCACTAGGTAGGCTTGAAGATCGTTGTTGTTTTCCAGGTTATGCAATATACTGTCGTTGCTGTAGACGGTTACTTTGTTTCCGAAACGTTCAGTGAACAGGGTGTTTTTTTTGAGGTGGAATACGATGAATTCAGCGGTGTTGGTGTTGGACATTTTTTGGTGGATACAAAAAAGTTGGAGTACCACAATGCTAGTTAGTGAAAGAAGTAATTTTTGGTAGTTTGGTTTTTTTAGCCATAGAATAACCCAGAACACCAATAGATATGAAGCCCACAGCATTTCTTTGGAGAAGGAAATGTTTCTAATTACGAATGCCTCTTGAGTTGCTATATAGTGAATGATGGTATTGAGTGATGCAATTAGCAATTCGATTGTTTTGGCAATATAAAAAGGGAGTGGGCAAAAAAGGGCTATGAGTATGGCGAGCACCCCAACAGCCATGATAATGCCAATAAGGGGTAAGATGAGCAAGTTGGTCACAAAAAACAATCCCGGGAATTGGTGGAAGTAGTAAAGACTTAAGGGAAGGGTGCCTATTTGAGCGGCAAAGGAAACGGTTAGGATGTCCCAGGCGTAGGAAGTTATTTTGTGTTTAGGCTGCCAAATTTGTGCCAGTAGGGGTTGGAGCCAAAGTATAAAAAATAAAGCTAAGTAGCTTAGTTGGAAGCCAACATCAAATAGGAATGAAGGTTTGAAGAGTAAAATGAGGAGTATCGATACAAGCAAGGTATGATAAATCGCCACGGTTCGTCTTAGGTATAATCCAATGGTTAAAAAAGAAAACATGGTTGCTGAGCGGACGATTGAAGGGGAGAGGCTTGCAATGATTGCAAAAGTCCATAGGGCTGTGATGACTATAACGGTTTTTAGAAAGGCTCCTTTTCTGTTATTGGGTATGGGTTTGAGCAGGAAGGTGAGGAACAGCATGATGAACCCTACATGGAGTCCGGAAACCGACAAAACATGAACGGCACCGGCATATTGGTAGTCTTTGACCAGCTCAGGGGATATTTCTTGTTGTTGTCCAAGCACTAATGCATTTAGTACATTAAATTCTTCTTTGTTAATAGCCGACTTTTGTAGGTTGGCTATAATTTGGTTTCTAAAATTGGAGAAGGACGCCCATAGGCTGGGTTGGTACCCTATAGTTTTGATCTGACTTGGATCCAGATAACACTGGGCGTAAATCTCTTGATTTTCTAAGTACTTGCTGTAGTCGAACCTGTTTGGATTGGTTACCCCGTGGTTACTGTAGAGGTTGCCTTGTGCTAAAAGAGTCGTCCCTATAGGGTAGTTGGTCGCATTAGGTTGGCGTATGTTTAGTATTATTTTACCCTGGCAAAGGTGGTTGTCTAGTTGTAGAATAGTACAATTGAATCGGGCGTTTTTTTTACTGTTTTTTATTTTTTCTTGGATGGAGAGCAGTAGGATATGCTTGTCATCTTGGTCCCTTAGGAAATGAGTGTAATGGTTTGGACGGCGTGATTCTTTGTGGATTAATGCTGTGGAATATCCCAGAAGTAAAGCACTTATTATAACAAGCATTCCAAAAATAAACTTAGGTAGATTAGCTTTTGCGCTACCCCTGTGGATCAGTAGTAGACTAGTGGTGCAACTTGCGGCCGCTAGGAGGATGAATAAGGGAGGTAAGGGAAGTATCTTAAATAATAGAATCCCAGGAATGAAGCCTAGGGTAATCTTAGTAAGAGGAAATTGTAAGATTTTCATTTCACTAAAGTATAGTGAAAATTTCAAAAATGCAAGAAAATTATTCTACTACACGATTGATTTGAACGAAAGTTCTTTTGTAATAGGGCTCGTTCATGGAAGAGATTACAACGCCATTTTGGGTAGAGGAGTGGATGAATTTAATATCATCTTCGGTTACTTCCACTACCATACCTACGTGATTGATATGATGTTGACCGCGATTGATGAAGAACAATAAGTCTCCTTTTTTGGCATTGGTTAGTTTGGTTTTATTACCAATTAGTGCCATTTCATTGGAAGAGCGAGGTAAAATAATATCGAATTTTTTGAAGGTGGAGAAAATTAGCCCAGAACAGTCGAATCCGTTTTTGTTAGTGCCTCCTGCGTGGTAAACGATTCCTAGATTATCGGAAGCGACATTGATTAGCTGTTCAGCCAAATAGCTTTCGTATTCTTCGGTAATGATGATATCGGTTTCGTTCTCAGTATTGAGTAGGTTTGATTTTTTGGGGTCTGTTTTTTCCGGATCAGTCGTGCTGTTTTTTATCGTATCATTACTGATTGTGGGGGGTGTATTTTTGAAAAGATCATAGCTCGAATTGTTTGCGGTGACTGTGTAGTTACGGCAAACGATAAGTATTAGAGCTATTTTAAGTATGCTTTTCATCCAATAGAATTGATTGCAAAGATACCCTTTTAAAAGTCTAATACCAACTAATTCAGCTCTTTTAAGATTAATTTAGCAGTTTTCTCGCTGGCCCCTATGCCTCCCAGTTTGCGTTCTAAGGCATCATACTTTTCCAGTAAAGCCTTTCTATGGTTAGGTTCGAGGAGTTTTGA
>Ga0114967_10000571_pt1 | contig 31635 bp, 50 predicted proteins | sample M_130628_MF_Meta_FD_92639 | JGI IMG/M metagenome (GOLD analysis project Ga0114967, IMG submission 92639) | Freshwater microbial communities from Lake Montjoie, Canada to study carbon cycling - M_130628_MF_MetaG | ecosystem: Environmental > Aquatic > Freshwater > Lake | place: Lake Montjoie...
GGTAAACACAGCAAAAATTGTGGCAAAGCTCAGACCCATTAATGCCGCAAAACCATGTAAGCATAACTGCGCTACACCTTTGCTAGGATTGTTACCTAACACAAAGCTAATACCAAAGATTGCGGCAAGTGGTGATAATATCACAATCCATTTTATCCAGCCTGTAAAAAAGAATTGTAGCAACTCTGGACTAGTGCCCACAAAGTAACTGACCATCATAGAAACAATAACAGCAAGACTCATGTGTCCGTAGACACGGCCCATTGCTTCATTGATCTGTGAAGCAGAGCGATAATTTAAAATACCACCATCTGTATAATTTGCACCAAACATATTATTCTCCTTTAATAAATTGTGCTAGCTCTGGAGATTTCCAACCTAGCGGTTTCAATACTTTACCGTCTTCACGCTTACGGACTTTGCCCGTTTCGTGATCGATCTTAGCAAAGTTAGTCATCATAACTTCTTTCCAAGCACCTTCGGCATCATAACCTGCACTATGTATTGCCCCAACAGTTACAACTAGAATATCAATAAGTGCATCTAGTGTTTCTAATTGATTGTGATTATTAACAGCTTCTTTGAGCTCTTTATATTCTTCTTCAATTAGTCCAAGATACAATTTAAATTGATCTTGATTAAAGCCTTCGACTGTTTGGTCACAGGCCTTCATAAATTTCTCTTGGTCTCTAAACGGGTTTGTCATTATGCCATCCTATCTACATTTTGTCCCGGGCGATTCATCCGGCGATTCATCTCAATTCTTTTTTCTTCGTTGTCTTTAAGATTCAGACGAACACGTTGTTCTTCTAATCGTAGTTCTTCGTGTCGCTTATCTAACTTCTTAATTTCCATCTGTCGATACATTTCTATATTTTGAGCAGTGACTCTGCTAATGTCTGTCATAATTTCTCTCCGGACACAAAGCCACGGAATCCTTTAAACCTAGGGAATCTTAAACTGTATGATCCGTCTTGATTTTGTGTAACAGCGTCTGCACGTACTTCGACAACATTACCGATAAGGTTATCCCGACCGGACCAATAAGCAGAGCGATTATCATCGCTAAATCCGCTTCCGACATTGACTCTAATAAGTTTACCATCATCTTCTCCCTCGCACACTAGCGCACCTAGTTTACCTACATTTTTACCTGTACCTTCTTCTACTGCTACTACTGCAAGACTAACTTCAATAAATGGCTTTAACTTCAACCAAGCGACACTACGCTTACATTCATATCCGGCTTCTGGATCCTTAATCATAATACCTTCGTACCCACCGGCAACGGCCTGTGCATTAATTTCTTTATAACGCACTTGTCCATCATCAGTATCCAAATCAACTAACTCATGTCCAACGACTGTGACATTGGGCAACAAGTGTTTATAAGTCTTGTGCCAGTAATATACCATGTCACTACGAGTGGATTGATCTTTGTCCCAAAATCCTTTTTCAAAATCTGCCAGTGGTATTACATCAAACAAATTAAGAACAGCATCGCCTGCTTCCACGTTGTCCTTACGATGTACCTGCTTCATCAAGTCTTGGAAACTGCTTGACATGATCTCGCCGTCCAACACAACATCTATATTTTGGTCAGTGCCATGTGTTTTGACCACATTGCTGATCTGTTCTGTTATGTGAGGAAAGTTTGCAAGCTCTTTACCATTGCGACTAAACATATCCACCCGGCCGTCACTACGTACAATAGTGATAACACGAACGCCATCGAGTTTAACTTCGATAAGTTTTTTCCCTGCGACTTTGCTTTCATGGTTAGCACTATCGTGAGCAAGCTGACAACCAAAAACAGGAATAGCATAATCAGCATATTTCTTCTCCACAACTTTATTAATTGTTTTTTCGCTTACACCACAGCGCAAGTCTTTGATCAAAATACGACGGTACCAGCCATTCCATTCTTTTTGGGTAGCTGATTTCATCATTGCTTGAATCATGTCACGTGCTGTATTACCGGTGACGTTGCGAGTAACGAAACCAGTAAGAGCGAGAGTAAAACTACTCCAAGGTAAGCCAGGCCCATCCTCATCTTTTTTCTCCGGAATTTGTTTGAGTCCAAAAGTAATCATGGGATCAAGAGCCAGTCGACAACCTTCGAAAAATTCATCGCACTTTTCCTGTGCAATGACTTCAATGATGCCTTCTTTATCTAAACGTGAATTATGGGTTTCTAAATTCCAAATATGACTGGCACAAACGCTCATTTTGACTCCGATGATTAACTGTATAAGTTTATATTATACAGAGTAATTATCAGTATGTCAAGTGATTTGTGGTCTTAAATGGCTTGCCGAAGTGTGCATTTTCCAAATTACGCACAACCAAATTTCTCATCCTGCGTATAATTGGATGATTGTGATTCCAGTCAAATGCTTTCAAATAGTCATTCCATGTGGAATTTTTATGGCGTCGACATTGGTTTGAATCCAAGTATTGTCCAATAGTAAATGTGTCATAACCAAACCGATCAATCAATTCGCAAGCACAGTTAAACGCATGAGCACCCATTTCATCTCGGTCACCATAGTACTCTTGCTGTTTACGTTCTTTGGCATATTCTGCGGTGCTTTGGTATCCGGGAATATTTTTAAAATTACGGCTACGGAATTGGCGCTGATGTACGATTTCATGCAGTACCACATCAGCGAATCTCACAGCCATTCGTTTGAAACGATGATTGGTTAATCTTAACTTTTTATCCTCAGGATTATAGTTGAAATTAACTTCTATAGCGGGCACTTTTTTTCGATCCAAATCGCTATAATACACACCACCCATAAAAACAAAACCTTTGGTAGTGGGTGCATATATGCATTTCTTAATCTTAACGGGTATATGCCGTTTGACATGCCTAGAAATGCGTTTTTGGATTTGGCTAGGACTCAGTTCTTTGCCCACTATTTCACTGTTAAGTGAATAGAACATAGAGTACAGATTACTGCGTGTTAGTTCCGACCAATTGAACGGTAGCTGAGTCATGTCACACTCCTAGTAAGTATATTTATAGTATACTAGGGTGTACCATTATGTACGCACTTTATGGGCGTTTTGTTATGATCTCGTCAATCAAACCGTAATCTAAAGCTTCTTGCGCACTCATAAATTTATCACGTTCCATATCGTGCCTAAACTGTTCGTAAGTTTTGCCCTTGCTATTATGATTAACATAGATCTGTGTCAAATTCTTCTTCATTTTGAGAATCTCTTCAACTTGGATTTCCATGTCTGTTGCTTGCCCGCCTGCACCACCCGAGGGCTGGTGAATCATGTGTCTAGCACTAGGAAGCATTTTACGTTTGCCAGCCGCACCAGCAGTAGCAAGTAGACTACCCATACTACAGGCTTGGCCCATGACCACGGTGGACACATCCGGCTTAATGAATTGCATGGTATCGTAAATAGCCATACCAGCAGTAACCATTCCACCAGGGCTATTAATGAACATGGTAATGTCTTCGTTGCCTTGACTTTCCAAAAAGAGCAACTGTGCAACTAGTAAACTTGCCGAATGTTCGTTCACATCCGTATCTAACATTACAATACGATCTTTGAGCAGACGACTGTAAATGTCGTAACTACGTTCGCCGCGAGCTTCTTGCTCAATAACCATTGGTACCAAATTAGGCATTAATTTTCCTTTTGTTTTTCTTTATTTTTTGATTCTACTTTTTCAATTGGTGGAGGAAAATAAGGCTCTATTACGTAATGATTGGCACTCCACCAACCAAAAGCAGTAATAAAGCCGTATAGGAATACTTCGAGTATCACTGAAGTTCCTTGAATGCCTCTGTAGAACGACCTGCGGCAATTTCACGCTGACGTGCGGCTTCTTTGGCCTTACGCAATACGTTTGCATCACCTGTTGGCAACGCTACCAATACGTATGTACGGAAACGTGGACCTTCTGAAATGTGTTTGATTTCTTTAATTTCAACACCAGTCAAGTCGACACTTTTGCAATTGGTACGCAAAGCCATCTCACTAAACTCAGTGCTGGTTGTTTCGCTATCTGTACGATAGATTTTAGTTTGCTGACTTGCAGTTCCACCGGCCGCCATACAAATCTTGCCGTAAGCATCTGCCTTGGCTTTGTGATCAGCCATACTCCAATCTGCACTAACACTAGTGCCTGCTTCAAAAACAGCACTATTGCTAATAGGAGGTTCACGGAACCATTTAGGTGCTTTGTCGATAGCTTTTTCAACATAGCGTTCAGAACGCTCACGCTCGTTGTCTGCACGTTTTTGATAAACGTCTGTAGTACCACATGCAGTAAGTGCGGCCACGATTGGCAATACAATAAAAATCTTTTTCATTATTTTCCACCCATCTTATCTTTAGTCCATTCGGCGGTTGACGAAATGTCTTTACCAAGTCCCGAAACTGTCGAACATGCGGCTAGTGTACTAGCCAAAATTAGTGCTACAAGAATTTTCATTTTGCCATCTCCTGACTGTGTGTTTTAACTGTGTCTACGCCTTTGTCCAACATCTTAGCAATGCCAGAAAATCCAACAGTTGCTAGGACTAGTCCAAAGACTGTGCCTAAAATAAATGCCTTCATAAAGTTGCCTTTCTATGTGTGTTAAACATGTTAGTATTATAGCGTACTCGTAGTCAAATGTCAAAGCATTTGGTTACCATCTATCTACCACAGTCCAATTATCGTCTATTCGATTTTTACAGATAACACCATTGTAAATTTGGACGTTGCCTTTGATAGTGTATTTTTCGGTAAACATCCTACAAGTTTGGTTATTGTATGTAAAGTAATTTTCAATTTTACTACGACCTGCTTCATTTTCCAAAATAGTATCACCAATTGCTAGCTTGATTGGTTCGAATTCATTTGCCATACGTTCTGTTTTGTCAGATCCTTCACGACAAACTGTAATCGCTTCAGTTGTAAATTTTCCACCAATGCTAGCCAAAAGTTTTTCCTTGCCGTATCTGATAGCATCACGGCATAGGGCTGATTCTTTGGTCCACTGATCTGCTTGCGTTTCCTCAATGTTGTACCATTTATTGTTTACATTAAGTTTAAACTGAACAGTGCATTTGCCCAAAGTGATGATCTGTTTTAAATTAGTAACTTCACCAACAATGTTCTGTCCGTTAAGCACACTTGCGGATCTAACATTACAATTGGCTAGAGCAATTTGATTAACCAGCAACAATGATATTAAAATTGATTGTTTAATCATTTTTCGCATCCAAAATAGAACCACCAAATAGTAGCTTTCAATCTGCTGTTGTATGCCTTATCGAGATCATTCAATTCGTCGGGATCGGAATTAAATTTTTTAATTTTTTGTAACTGACGAAGATGAGACAATTGTTTTTCTTTTAGTTTGCAATCTACTGGGTAACTGCGCAATTCTTCTAACGATAGAATTTTTACTTCAGCAAAGGACTTAGCAGGATAACAACCTGCTAAGATTAATGCAACTACAATGGTAACAAGTTTCATTGATATTTGTCATTCAAGTCGACACCAGACAAACTGGCCAAAGTTTGGAATTTATCCCAAGCCATTTTAACTGCTGGATTGTTTTCCAATTCACTGTTGGGTAATACTGCTTCCAACCAAATTTCTGGACGGCGCCTTGGATGAGCACCAAATTTGCGTGGCTGATGCATCTTACCATCTTCGTAGAGCATGATGCTGATGCTACGGAATTTGTCTTCATGATCTTTGTTATTCAAATCATAGTTGGCCCACTCAGGGTTACTCAATCCACCCAATGTGTATCCTTGCCAAATACCTATCCACTCTTCATCGACTCGAGGATCAAAATCCGTACGGGTAATAAGAACCAAAACATCGTCAATGTCCACACGACCTTCAACAATGTCCAAAACGCAACGGCTATAGCTTAGACCAATTTTCATACAATCACACTTTCGGTTTTAGGTGTTTTAAATACATTCTGTCCACAACGCCTAATGGCGTCTGCCAATTCCTGCGGTTGATCTTTGGCATACTCATTTAACTCGTCCAAACTGATTTCGCTTTCGAAAGCCCAAATTTCAGGAAAACGTTGCGGGTTAGCTTGTGCTCTTATTATAGCATATCTGGGTATAGGGAAGTCAACTTTCTCGTCACCTTTTAACACCGCCCAAAACTTTTTCTTTTCGTATTCGGTTACATTAAAGATCCATTCAAAACCCAATGTATCAAAGTATGCCATGTAAGCTGACATGTTAGCCTCTTGTGCTTGTTTTGGTTTTAGTAACAGTTGGACCATCGCTGGTAAAGTCCATACCAGCGGCACGGCCTTCATATGTGCGGCCATTCCAGTTCATTAACAATTTGACTGATTTATTCATGACCACAGTCAAGTTACGACCTTCGTTAAACGCCATAACTTCACCATCTACTTCTTTGCCAGTAGCGGCCTGTTTAACTGTGCATCTATCACTGTGTCTCGTTACTGTGCTCATATGCTTGACCTAATGTGAATGAAACAGATTTAATTGAGTCCCAACGAAAACTCTTCCAATGTCCAGCCTCCATGTCATATACAGGCATTACATCTTCGTTAATTTTCTTTTCTCTTTTAGCTTCAACCGATGCTGGTTCCTTAAACATAATATATGTAGGATTGGTTGTGCATTTCATAACTCGTTCAGTACCGTCCTTTTTGGTAAAGGTAACTGTAACAGGTCCAAATTTCAAATGTGACCTAAGCCATTTTTTAAATAGCTTAAAATCGTTTTCATTTAAGGTCATCGGCTTTGCTTTCCAGATCGGATATTCTATTTGTTAATTGTACTATAGATTGTTCTAACTTGTCAATATGATCGGCAATTTGAGTTAGAAAAATTGTTTGATTTTCCGCAGTGATTCTAATCATGTCTGCTACTTTGATTGTTTCTTGTTTGTTTTCTGTTGTCATTTAATTCTCCGTATGAATTTTAAAATTGGTTGCAAGGCTAACCCGCAAATTATCGCTATTGTTCTGTTCCACATGATGTAAGAACCAACCTGGAAAAATTATATAGTCGCCTTTTTTTGGTGTGTATCTAAATTGTGTTTGAAATATATTGGCAGTTTTGGTTACAGCCACCGACGTGTTTCTCGAAGACCCTACATCAGACAACACCAACGGGCTATTATCATCTGTCAAATACACCACTGATGAAAAAACTGATCCCGGATGATTGTGCAATATGTTATAATCGTTTTTCAAATTAAAATTGAACCAGGAGTTTCCTGGCTCAATTTCAAACAGTTCCGATGTTTTATAACTATGATTCACACCTTCTCGAATTAAGCCAGATAATACTCCAAGCAATTTTTGGAATTCATCTGAATTCGAGTAGTGGTCAACATTGTGAGGCCAAAACGAATTGCTTTGCCATCCGCCACGATTTGATACAGCAACTCCAGCAGGTTGATCTTGTTTTATCTCGTTTGCAAATGCAAACAATTTTTCAAGATCAACACCTCCGAGTTCTCCAATCCATACAGCATCTTTGAATGGAACAATTTCAGTTATTGTAAGCATTACACTTCCAATAAAATATTTGGGTTCCAGCCTGTATCTTCGCTGTAACCATCGTTTTCGTAACCACGTGGGTTACATACAACTCTAGTTTCACCAATCATGTAATCAAACGGATGATGGGTGTGTCCGTGTACCCACAGTTTGATCTGTGGACGATCCAGGATGAATTCACTCAAGTCACTGTGGTAAGCACCGTTCATCAAAGTTTCATGTTTGTATCCTTCATGGACACTTTGGAAACTTGGACTGTGATGTCCTACAACAACAAACTTTTCATCAGGCCGTTCTGCCACTACAGTTTTAATGTAGCCAAGCATATGACGATGACGAACCACTGTGTCGTAAGGCTTGAGGTTAGTATAACCTTCAAGATCCTTTTTGATAACACGGAAGTCATTCATCATGTCACGTACTGAATGAAGTGTCAGCGGGTCGCCTTTGTTCATGTCAGTCCACAATGTACCACCAATGAAAGTTACATCATCAATTTTCTTTGAGCCTGCTTCAAGAAAGTAGACGTTGGGAAACTTGGCACACTCATTGCTAAGTGTAGTTAAACTTTGATTCCACTTACCGTGATAGAACTCATGGTTACCGGCAACGTATATAACATGTGGAAACTGGAAACTACAACGCTTCAAAAAGTCACGAAATCGCTGAGCAGTTTGTTGTCTGCGTCCGAGCCCTTCCAAGTTAACATTGGAATACATGCTATAGTCCATCTCAGGATGATCGTGAAGATCCGTGGCAACCATAATGTCGCCGGCAAGAATCAAAACATCATAGTTTTGATCATTTGGAATCATGATATCGGAAAACTCCAAATGGAGATCCGATACAAGTTTAATCCTCATCGTCTTCTTTCTCAAATGGCCAAGATGTACCTTGACTTTCCAAAACAAAATTTTGAGCATCTTTTTTAGTGAGACGCCCCGCTTCAACTTCTGCAATAGCATGACGCAATGCTTCTTCAACAAGCTCGTTAAAAGTCATATCACGCTCATGCGCTAGTTTCATATATTGTAACAGTTCTTCATCCGAAAAGTCAACCGGAACCTGCACCCGTGTATCATAAGTCTCACCAGCACGAATTGCCAGTGCCTTTTGGATGAAGTCATTCACTATATCCAAATCAACATAGTCAACGCAATCCCACGCTTCATTCAAATTAACATCACGAGCTAGTGCTTCCTTGCGATGTTTTTCCTGATTTTTTGGATTGATCATACGATAAGCACGGTCATTAGTATAGTCGCACATACTGACTTCGTATACTTTTTGGCTCTTGGTACTGAACACAATACTGAAACTGTAGCCGCCTGCACCATGGACACCATTCCAAGAATCTAGTGTATAGGCGTTTGGGCCGTAACAACTCCAACCATATTCACTGCCTTCGGTAATTTTATAGTCAACCAATTCCATCCATTCTTTCATTGTAATCATTGTACTAATCCTTCTTTACGTTGATAAAAAGTAACTTCAATCCAGCCAATCAAGGCCACCAGCCAGCCTGCGTTTGCAGGAGTTTCCCAAGTGGCAAATACTTGAAAAACGCACATTATTAAAATTGCAATTGATAAAATTTGTTTAAGTTTAATCATAACTCTAATCCATCCTTTCTACATTGTTCTTCAATTCGAGCATTACGCTCTGCTTCATGTACATCACACAATGTACGCACCCAGCCACCACTACGGCGTTTACCAATACCGCCACAAACCTCGCAGGCAATATCTGCCCAAGATTCTGCCATACTAACTAGCCCATGAACATAGTCATCTCCGCCTTCATAGTAGAATCGTAGTCCGCCAAATTTTTCTTTAACTTGCATTACAACAACTTGTGGGCAAACTTCAGTTTCCCTGTTAGCAAATTCAATGTGTTGCTGGATGCTAGAACTTAATCGTTCAATGATTGGATACCAGCCCTTGCCTACAGCAAACCCGCCGTACTTGCCCTCATACATTTTAGGATAGGACTTCTCCAAACGTTGGGCAAATGTTTCATAATCTATAAATTCTTGATCTTCATTGTTCATATTAATGTACCGATTCCTTTGCGTCTACTGTACATTCAACAACCCAATTGTTGAATTGTGTAAACTTATTAACTTCGATACCTAACCCAACTGCTTCATTTACAAAATGTTGTAACAGTGAATTGTACAACTCGTCGGGCATGGTATTTTTATCAAATTTGATTTTCATATTAATCCTAATCGTAAGCTACACCGGGCATTTGTTTCTTGCCTTCCCAATGTTCTCGAGTTACGCATAAACCTTTGTGACGTACTTTCATTGGATGATCTAAATTAGTCAATTGTATTTTCACAGCTTCACAATCTTTTTGACTATTGAAGCCTACAGTATTCTTCCCCATGAAGTCTCCAGCAGGGCTATACATTGCTATGATTAAAATCCAGGAGTATGTCATTGTGCCGCCTTTACGTAGTTAAGTCTAGTAACATCGTTGCCGTGCTTCCAGTGTTTAGAGTGATCTTTAACTTTGGCTTTGACAATAATACATGCACCCAACTGCAAGTTAGTTTTGTTTAGCCAAGAGCACATCTTACTGTTGATTATAGCATCTATATTGTAACCTTCAAAGTTTTTTGACTTGATTGAGGAAATTATTTCTGCATCCAAGTCTTTAAGATTACTACCAATATCTGACAAGTAACCTTCTTCAACTGACCGTGCGGCCTTCTTAACTTTAGATTGAGCAATGTCTCTTACATATACACTGGGCAAGCAAGCCACATAACCAAATTGATTTTGTTTAACTGTATCGCCCGACAGTATTGTGTTTATATTAGTTTGAAAATCATTCTCACCTTCGATAGCACTGAACAAGAATTTTCGAAAATGTTTTTTGATTTCTTCTGCTAGAGCAGTATCTTCGGCAAGTACCTTTAAAGGCATTGGTGCTTCTTTAGGATCGGCAGTCCAAATGGCAGGATCGAGTGTACACAACATCATTAATTTATTGGTCTGTTTGGAATACATGTAGATATTGTCGTCCGAGTAAACAGCCTGTGCTTCCTTGATATAAGCACCGTTTACTCGTTGTGCCGCACAAGCCAGCTCTAGAACTTGTTGGGTTGGAAACTCTTTGTTAGCCATTTTGCTCTCTGTATGTGAGTTAATATACTTTGTATTTTACACGAAGACGGCATCTGTGTCAATCTTTTGCAGGCGTACATAGACCTTTTTGGTTAGCCGTTTGATTACAGGATTGGTTAAATCTCCAAACTGTCCAAAATAAGAAGCCAAACACGGACTAACGAATTTGCCATTAAACTTTAATTTGGCTAGAGAAGATACCCTATGCATATATCGTAATGCACGATATTTTCCTAAAGCACGACATAGTTCAACGGCTATGCTAAATGCATAAGCATCAATTTCGTCGTCTTCTTCTAAATAATCTTTGTAGGGTTTTTTAACGTAGTCTGAATAGATTACATATTTTCGTTTTACGCTTTGTCGTTGGTGTTTGAATTCATGTATAGTGGCGTCAAAAATTTGAATTAAGAATTCTGTAGTTTGTGTAGTATCCCAAATAACTGTATTATCAAAATTATGATGCACAACTACTTCTATAGGTGTTTCGTTATTTTGATCTTCTTCGGCATCATAATATGCGTTAACATAAAATTCTTCGGGCCCTAGTACTTTATCTCTAGTGGATTTAATTTTTAAATTAAATTTTGCCAACCTAAATTCTCTACGAAGAGATACTACTAGATTTTGGAAACTGGAACCGAGTTTACTTTTGCGTCTAACTTGATTGCAAACAGCACTGACAGTTTCCATTACGGCATTCATTTTATAACCTATACGTTACGCGACCTTTTGATAAATCATAAGTGCTTACTTCCACTCGGACTTTATCGCCTAAAATAATTTTAATTTTGTGTTGTTTTAATCTGCCACCTAGATAAGCCAATATGATATGTTGATTATCGTCCAACTGTACTCTGTACATGTTACCAGGCAATACTTCAGTAACCTGTCCAGTTAATTCAAGTAAGTCGTCTTTACTCATGCTTTGCTAATGATCATTTTTCCATTTTCCACCTGAATATTCAGTGTAGTACCTTCAACCCATCCTTGTGCTTCGCAAATCTCCGGTGGAATTTTCATCATGACATTATCCGGGTCTCCAGGAATATCTTCAAAAATTTCTTCTGCTAAAAATGTTAGTTTTTCCATAATAGTATTTACTTTATAGTTCTTCGTCTTTATAAGGAACTGGTCTCCATCCCAATCGATTTAAATCTAATTCAATTTCTTCAGTTACTTGACCTTCTGGAACATAGGTACGACCATCAGAGACATCCGGCACAGTTCCATCTAAACCATTGCCTAATTCTGGATTGCCAATACCGCTACAATACCAATCGATGTAGTCACCTTGTTCTCGCATGTTTGCAACAATGCCACCGGCACTACGCCAACTGCAACCCCAATTTTCTTCTTTCATTTCTGGCCATAGATCTCGTTTGCGCCATTCCTGATTGCACATTGCGGCATACAAGTTTTGAGCATAGTTATCACTGGTCTTGACTTTATCGCAAATCCATTTGGTACTACGGAGGTCATACTCCATATTATCCTGTTGCCATTCTGGATCTTTTAGTTGTTCTGCTTCCTGTTCTCGCCAAGATTTATACATAGCAACATATTCAGGATTAGGAAGTTTACCCTCTTCCTCACAGCGTTTAACATACCCTTCTTTTTGAAAGGTATGTCGTTCTGGACTTGATGCTATTTTTTTCATTTATGGAAATTGCCTTGGAAACAATGCCGGACTTCGTGACCTACTGTATCGTGGTCTGTAGTCTTTGCTGTGATAATAGTACACATATTAGTTTTGTTTGGAGTAGTGTTAGACCAAAAAGAACAACCGTCCATCTTTTGGCCTGAACCTAATCTTGCAAAACCGCCGTTGCCACGATTTTTACTTTCAGTATCGCAAGCTTCGAATACATTGTCAACTTGTATCCACTTGATGGTACTAGTTGTAACAACATTAGAATTTGTAGAAAACTGTTCGCTAGCCTGAACTGTTCCCACAAACATTAACAATACTATCAGTGCCTTTTTCATATGTGCCTCTTTCTGTGTGTAATTAAAAATGGTGTAGATGGTAGGATTCGAACCTACAAAGGCAGCTAATAGCCTAGCCCTGTTCCCAGCAAGCTGGAGGTCTACCAGATTCCACTCACATCTACCATGTAATTATATAGCCATTTTGGATTAAAGTCAAATGCTTTTGGTGACCTCATAATTTTTTGGCTAGTAATATAGCGGTTAAATATACGCGATGAACTTTACAGATATTCCATTCAAGAATATTGTACGTTTTGGACAGCGTACAATGTTAACCAAACCATTATTTTCTACCAGTTGGATCCTAGGTAGGTTTTGTAACTATAATTGTAGTTACTGTTGGCCCTATGCTCGCAGTGACCAAATGGATCACCAACCATTTGAAGTATATAAATCTACTGTAGACGAGATTAAGCGTCAAGCACGAGCCAATGGGTTTAACCAGTTCCACTGGTCGTTCAGTGGAGGTGAGCCTACTGCATATAAACATTTACTAGAACTAACCAAATACTTGGATGACGGAGTACAAACGCCCTATCAAAGTATACACATGACAACTAATTTGTCGCCAGGAAGTAAGTGGTGGAACACTTGGTGTACTAATACTGAAATGCTACAACGCAGGAGTATCACGGCCAGTTATCACGATGAGTTTGCCAAAGAGCAAGAGTTTGGCGACAAGTGTTTACAGTTAATGTATGAACTAGTACATGTTACAATCAATCAAGTAATGGTGCCTGAAAAGTTTTATGAGTTATACGACCGCATGGAACGATTTCATAGCCGAGGCATCAACGTTACATTGAAACCGCAAAGCAATCCGTCAGCAACCGCAATTGTAGAGGGGTATAATGAGGATATGATATATAAAATGCAAACAGGGTTTCCTCAACGTACCGATGATGAGGAAGTTTATCAAGTGGCGTTATACGATTCACAAGGTGACGAATACCTATTTGACCAAGCTGAAAGGTTTAATGCTTTTGGATTTAATGAATTTACCAATTGGACTTGTAATTCGGGTTATCAAAGTGTTATAATAAGAGGTAATGAAGTAAAACGATCGTATAGCTGTTATGACGTCCCGTTAGGAACATTACAAGATTTTAAACTTTTTACAACTCCGGTGACTTGCACAACTCCTAGATGTGTTAGTTCTGCGGATTCAAAAATACCAAAAATAAAACAGGAGAATAATTTTGGAAAGTAATTTAAGAACTATTATTAAAACGCTGTCATATCGAACAGCAGTAGCATTATCAATATTCATTGCATCAATTGTTATGAATTACGGAGCCGGATTTGGATTGAAGTTTGTGATTTTGGTTTACACTTTAGGATCTCTAACATTTTACATACAAGAACGACTATGGCTTAGAGTCAAATGGGGAATGGAAGGAATTCATGAGTTACATAAGAGAACTGTTGCCAAAACGATTACATGGAGAATTTGGTCGTTGATTGTTTTGTTTGTGTTTGGTATAGTAATGGGTCTACAAAGTTCTGACGCAATTGAGTGGACCATAGTAACTAATGTTTTGTTTATTGTTGTACATTATGCACACGAACGTGCTTGGAACTTAATTTCTTGGAGAAAGGTATCTGTATGAAAAAATTAATAACAATATTAGCAAGTATGATCTGTATGGCCACAGCCCAGGCAGGTACTGTTGTGGTTGCGGCAGGCGTGGGCCAAGAAAATATCACTTACCCTAAAACATTTACTGTTGACCTTTATCAAGTAGCAGTATCTTATAGATATGATAACGGAGTCTATCTAGGAACAAGTATCCAAAAAGGGTATCCTGAACTTACAACGATACCTTCAGAATCAAGATATGAGGCATATACAGGTTATACCAAAAAGATAGATCAATTCATGCCGTATGCTCAGATAGCAGTTGGCCGCAGAGATATTAATTCTGCAACGGCAACGGATTATAACTACTACGCATTGACTGTCGGAACAAAATATGATTTTACATCAAAAATATATGGAGATGTTATGTATCGATATCGTAATAACTATGATACTTCGTCATTATGGAAGACAAATCTGTATGGTGTCGGTTTAGGTTATAAGATTACTCCAAACGTTAGTGTTGAGGCAGGGTATGCATTAACTTACGGAGATTACGAAAGTAATCAATATAGAGTTTTTTTAGTTCGAAGGTTTTAAATTGAAGATTTATCAGAACGGACTTTTACTTAACCTATCGAATAAAGTTTTAGATTATGTAGATAAGTTAAAAAAGGAACAGGTAGTAACAATCTGTTCGATAGATCACGCTGAGCATATTGCCGCTTATGTCGCTTGGATGACAGTAGGCGGCAATATTTTTATTAAAGCACCATTTCTTTCAAAAACAGAGTCGTCGTATCTAGACGAGAAAGTTTTAACTTTACCATACAATGACTCTTTGTTTTTTCATACTAGCGGCACTACCGGATTGCCTAAAATTGCTGTGCATCAAAAACAGCAGATACAACACGCAATTATTTCGTCTACTACTATCATGGGATGGGATAGTAATGTTAAATTTTTAAATCTGTTACCAGCATTTACAGTTGGGTTTTGGAATATGATTATTCCTTCTTTAATAGAACACAATTTTTCCATAGTGCTAGGATCAAGAGAAACAATTCTAGATGATCTTAATCAAAATACTAATGTTACTATTATAGTACCAGCACTAATGGACTACTTACGCTTGAGAAATGTTCCTATTGATTTTTCAAAATATAATAAAGTAGGAATAGGTTCTTCGGCAGTACTTGATCGCCATGTAGAATTCTTTTTTAAAAATAAAGGAAAAGCTCTAAATCACATGTATGGAACTACGGAAGTAGGTACTCCTATATTACATCGATTATCAACAAACTCTGACGATTTTGCAAGATACTTAAATTTAACTTCAACTCAGTCTGCTGAGTTTAAAATAATGAATAAAGAGTTATGGATCAAAGGGCCAACTCTGTGTGCTAATATACAAGACTTTGGACTAACTGATGGTTGGTTTAATACTCACGATTTGTGGGATCAACAAGATAACATGATTAAATTTATAGGCAGGTCAAATGACATTGTTAAATTAAATGGATTTAAAGCTAGTTTATTAGCCATTGAAACAATTGCCGAAGACGATGCGGAGTTGGGAGAGGCCGTTGCAGTTGTCAGAAACAGTTTAGGCACAGATTGGATAGAATTATTTTTTACTAATAAGAACGCTGTTACTAATAAAACTGCCATGAATGAAATATTTCTTAAAAAGTTACCAGACTTCAGTGTTCCTAGAAAATTTACATACATAGATGCTGTTCCACGAAATGCAATGGGCAAAAAAACAAGAGCAATTGACTTATGAAAATTGATACAGAACACTTACACTATTGGATGCAAGCTATTCGACAAAGTCCAGATCCTATTCGGACCATGGATGCCTTTTGGTCAGGACAACTTAAAAGTAAAGAGTGGCTAATTAATTCGTTAGAGTTAGTTGTTCATCCTCAAGTTGATTGTACATTGCCTAAGCCTTTTTCTATAGACATTCACGGTGGGTGGGTTGGTGTTCTTGCCAGCATGATGTTTCAAAGTAGGATCCCGGTAGCTAGTATTCGCAGTATTGATATAGATCCTAGTTGTGAATCTATTGCTACTATGATGAATAAGGGTGAGGAAATATTAGGAAAGTTTCGAGCAATTACATCGGATATGTGTGCCATAAGAAGTGATGCCGATATTATTATTAATACTAGTTGTGAACATATTACACAAGATCAATATGATTTATGGCTTAGTGGACACCCTCAAAATAGTTTGTTAGTTCTTCAAAGCAATAACTATAACATTCCCGAACATGTGCGCATCTCTAAAGATTTAGAAGAATTTAAAGAGCAATGCCAACTTGAAATATTATGGGCTGGAGAATTAGAACTACCGTTATACAAACGATGGATGGTTATAGGACATAAAAATGTATAAATTAGATCAAATTAAAGAAATTCATTTAGAATTAACAAACAAATGTCAAGCCAGTTGTCCGATGTGTCAACGTAATATACAAGGCGGCATTGCAAACCCTTGGTTAATAGAAACAGAAATTACTATAGACCAATTCAAAAAATGGTTTCCTATTCCCTTTATCAAACAGCTAACCAAATTATTCATGTGCGGTAACTCAGGCGATGCCATAGTTGCTAAAGATACACTTAAAGTATTCCAGTATGTTAGAGAGCATAACTCAAACATAGAACTAGGGTTGCATACTAATGGCAGCGCACAATCAGAAAAATGGTGGGAACAATTGGCCAAATTGAATGTGTTTGTTACATTTGGTATTGACGGGTTAGCTGATACACATTCATTGTATCGAATCGGAACTAATTTTGATAAGATAATTAACAATGCCACAGTCTTTATTCAGTCTGGTGGCCTAGCAAGATGGCACATGTTAGTGTTCGAACACAACAAACATCAAATAGATGAATGTAGGAGTTTAAGTGAAAAGTTAGGATTCTCAGAATTTGTACAAAAGAATTCTGCTAGATTCCGAGATGGGCACTTGCCAGTTCTCACCAAAGAAGGCAAGACTAGCCATATAATTTACCCTACCGAAAGAAGCATTGATATATCTAAGAAATTGTTTTCCATCAAATTGGAAGAAACAAAAAAAATAAATTGTAAAGTTAAAAAAGATAAAAGTTTGTTTGTAGGAGCAGACGGTAGTGTTACTCCGTGTTGTTGGTTAGATTATACTGGAACAACACCCAACACCTTTAGTCTAGTTGATTACAAAGACCAAGGGTTCGTTAATCCAAATCTTAATACACAATCATTTGAAGATATATTTGAAAGTCAATTTTTCAATCGTATTGAAGAAACGTGGTCTAATAAACCCTTGCGAGCATGTACTAAACAATGCGGCGAAGTAGACAAGGCCAATGAACAATTTAGATAACGTATGGTGTCCTATCCCATGGAGTCATGTTGCTGTTAAAAGTAACGGATATCTACGGGTATGCTCTCATAGCCAAAGTGGCGGCAATAAAAATACGTTACTTGAAAAAGATGGAAGACTTTTAAGAATAAATGATATTGATCAAGCATTAAATTCTGATACTTTAAAAGATGTTAGAATAAAATTTCTTAATAACGAATGGCCGGAACAATGCCGGCGTTGTAAACTAGAGCAAGCTGCCGGAAAACGTAGTCGCAACCAATGGGAAGCGACCATGTATGACTTTACCAGAGAGGATGCTGAACGAATCACACTGCTGGACGGAACTGTGACCGAACAACGGGTACTATCAATGGATTTAAGGCTAGGTAATAAATGTAACCTGCAATGTGTTATGTGCTATCCTGGCGAAAGTAATCAGTGGAATAAGATACAAGAACAAATTACAGGATCTAAAGTGTTCATGATAGATCATGTTACTTATAGCACAGACGGTCACGAACATTTTGATTGGTGCAATCAGCAAGACTATTATCAACTGTTAACTGACCATTCAGAGTATTTGCAAAAAATCAAATTTGGCGGCGGTGAACCGTGGCTTGTTAAACAACACTTGATATTATTAAAAAATTTAATAGAGCAGGGATTTTCCAAAAATATTGAATTAGAGTACAGCATCAATGTCACAGTCATTCCTAAAGAATTCCTAGATGCTATCAGTCAATTTAAATTTGTTAAATTATGTTGTTCCATTGATGCGTATGGCGAAGTTAATGAGGCCATACGTTATCCAACTAAATGGAACGTAATTGAAAAAAACTTAGATTTTTTAGATGGCATGCCCGATCATTTTTCTATCTTCACTAGCACAACTTTATCAATTTTAAACATTGAGCACTTTGTTACGTGGATGCAATGGTTAGAGAGCAAACAATTTAAAAAGATTAACCTTAATACGTTTTCTGATATAGTAAGTCATCCTGTGATGAATCCAAAATATTTAAATTTACGATTAATGACTGCCAAGCAACATTTGGAAATATTTAAATATCTTAAAGAACAAACGGATAACCACAGAATATTGACAATGCTAACCCAATGGGAAGAGTATTCTAAAACCCTTCCTATGACTGACAAAGAAATTGTGCAAGGCAGAAAAGATTTATTAAACTTTTTTATAAAGATGTCTGCAATACAAGGTAAAGATTGGAAAATAATTTTCCCCAGATGTCATAGGATGATAGTAGAATGGAACGAGTAAAAATAGCTCCCGAATATGATGCTAAATGGTTAGAAGTTGAACGGCCTCAAGCATTATGCGATAATCATTTAGAATCATTATTTTCAAAAGTAATGACCGGCTTCGGCGGACTTGAAGTCGACCACAGAATAACTGCCAACACTACATTTAAAGAAAAGGCTAGTAAATGGATACTTGATTCAAGATTAAATCATCTATCAGGCTTTAACAATTTTAATCGTGTGGACATTATAAACGGGTGTACTCAATTTATAGATAATATCTACATGCAAGGACCACCTCAAGTTATTGTTGGAGATTATCGGTACCATGAAAGACTAGGCAACCAAGCAACATATCCAGGTACACTAAAAGAAAGCATACCTTTAATTATTGCAATGCCATTTCCTAGCACAGGTGCAGTACATAATCAAATGACGGAGATATTAAATGAAGCACAAGACAAAAATGTTGATGTACATGTGGATGGTGCTTGGCTTACTTGTTGCCGCGGAATTGACTTTGATATAGGTCATCCTGCAATCAAATCCGTGGGCATAAGTTTGAGCAAGGGATTAGGTCTTGGCTGGAACAGAATCGGCTTACGTTGGTCAAAACATCTGTTGCCTGACAGTATCAGTATAATGAATGACTTTCACATGGAATTGAGAATGGGAGCTATCGTTGGGAACTATATACTTGATAATGTTCAGTCAGATTATCTTTGGAGTTCTTACGGAGATTTAAATGCTAAGATCTGTAAAGATTTTAATCTGACTCCGTCTAATGCAATACATATGGCGTTTAATCAAACTGGCAATTTTGTTGGACTAAGTCCGTTATTACGATACTTAATGAAATGAAACTAAGCATGGTACACAAAATATAAAAATGTCAAATCAAAGTAATACATTCTGTCCGCTACCGTGGATACATCTTGCTACCCGGCCAAACGGCGATGTTAGAGTATGCTGTACAGCAAATGCCAGCGGTGCGGGTATGGTTGATGTTAAGGATGCAGGTCTTGTAACAGGCATGAATCTTAAAACGCACACTATTACAGAAGTTTGGAATAGTGAATTTATGCGCAATGTGAGATTACAAATGCTGGATAATAAAATTCCAAGTAGTTGTACCAAATGTTTCCAGGAAGAAAGCCAAGGTATTAAAAGTAAGCGTAATTGGGAAACAATAGTGTGGAAAGATCGATTGAATATTGATAGTATTGTATCTCAAACCGAGGCCGATGGAAGTCTTCCAGTTAACATTCCGTACTTTGATTTACGATTAGGAAATATGTGCCAACTCAAGTGTGTGATGTGTAGTCCTCATGACAGTAGTAGTTGGATCAAAGAATGGAAGATACAGTATCCAAAATATAAGACTATAGATCTTAAACAAGATCAAGGCTGGGATTTAACGTTTGATTATACATGGTATCAAAAAGGCAGTTTCTTAGATACCATGAAAGACCAAGCTAGTAACATTCGAGAGTTATATTTTGCTGGCGGCGAGCCTTTAATTATACCCGAACATTATAAAATACTAGAGTTCATTATAGAATCCGGAGTTGCTAAAGATTGTGTTTTAAGATACAACAGTAACGGATTAGAACTTCCAGAAAAATTATTTGACTTGTGGAGTAAATTTAAACAGGTAAAATTTAATTTTAGCATTGACGCTGTGGGAGAGAAGAACGATTACATTAGATATCCAAGCAAGTGGTCAACTATTATTAAGAATCTTCAACGATTAGATGATACACCGGATAACATTATTGTAAACATAGCCTGTGCTGTGCAATTATTAAACATAATGAATTTACCGGATCTAGTACAATGGAAACGCAGTATGAATTTTAAGAAGATCAACATGCCACCGTACGGTGCAGGATTGATAGGTACTCATTTGGTTTATCTTCCTAGCTATCTTAGTATTAGGGTTTTACCTATACACATTAAAAAAGAAATAGAATCTCAAATAACTTATTTTTGTTCTAAAAACACACACGACTTAGAGTTTATGTCAAATTCGTATGGCTTGCAACGGTGGATGGGAATAATTAAATATATGATGTCCGAAGATTGGTCTAGCAAACTTCCTTCAACCATTGAATATTTAGAAACATGCGATGCCCAACGCGGCACTAATTTTAGAAAAATATTTCCAGAATTAAGTAATTTAAGATAATCCAAAGAGAACAACACATGACACAAGATGAAATTGAAAGAGGACTGTTGTTTAACAGTCTTGCTAACATGGGGCAATATATTAAATTACAAATGTGTGTTGACCCTAGTAAGTTAGAGCATGATTTAGAAAAATTTAAGAACAATTGGTGCCCGTATAATGTAAAAAAAGATAGCCACAACAACAGGTGGGGACTGCCTGTTACTAGCCACACTGGTGATGTCATGGACAACTATCACCTTAACAGTTTTGGCTATATGCAAGAGTATCACACTGAAGAAATGCGTGAAGATAATTTTATAACTCCTACAGAAGTGTATCATGCTCTTCCACAAATTCAAGAAATTATAGATATGTTCACACCTGACATTGGTCGTGTGCATTTTTTAAAAATAGGTGCTGGCGGTTATTTCCCTCCACATATTGATCACCCTGGCTATTCTCCAGAGTATATTAGGTTAATTATTGTATTTGGGAAATGCAAGCCAGAACATTTTGTGCAAATGATCGATGGCAAACCAGTTTACCTTGATCCTGGATATGTATACTTTGTTAATTTTCAACTTGAACATAGTGTTTTTAGTTTTACAGATAGCGTATATTCAATGATACTTACTGTTAAAATGACTGAAAAGAATTTCAATACTATTCTAAAAAATATGATGAGTCAATGAGCGAATTAACATATTACGATCCTGCCAAGGCAAATTGGTTTTTAGTTAGTTGGACCTTGGGAAATAAATGTAACTACAAATGCAGTTATTGCCCAACATTTTTGCATGATGGGTCATCAGGGTGGCCTGATTGGGCTACTGTCAAACAATTTGTAGAAAACTTTGATTATGCAGGTAAAGAAGTTTGCTATCGTATAAGTGGTGGAGAGCCTACTCATTGGAAACATTTTCTTTCGCTTGCTAAACTAGTTAAAAGCAAAGGTCATATTTTTAGTTACCTAACTAACGGAAGTCAAACAGTAGAGTACTATCAACAATTGTCGCAATATACTGATGGCATGATATTAAGCTATCATCCAGAGTATGCTAATATAAATCATTTTGTTTCTATCTTACAAAACGTTGATGGGCTTAAAGGAGTTAATGTTATGTTTACTCCAGAAAATTTTGACAATATGTTATCCATAGCTGAAACTTTGTATAATGCATCACCCACTGTTGCAATGTGGCCAAAAGTAGTACTTGATAAACAAGAAGGTTCTTATACTAACAATCCTGGAAATTTCTCAGTTGCCCAACTTAAAATAATTAAAGAATGGAAATTTTTACGTAACTTACCAGACCAAAAATTACATAGAGGCAAACTGTTACTAGATGGAGTTGAAATCAGTGCCAACGAATTAATTATGTCGGGTAAAAATAATCATGCAGGATGGAAGTGTTGGGCAGGCATCGATATGATCTGCGTGGATCATTGGGGAGACATCTATCGTAGTGATTGTTTGTACGGTGGCAAGATTGGAACTCTTGAACAATATATACTACCTACAGATCCGATTGTATGTGGAAATACTAAGTGTACCTGCCTAAGTGATATTTATTTAAAAAAAGTTAGTTAAACTTTTGTGTAACATTGGTATTGTTTCTTCAATACTAGTTTTCATAGCAAAATCCTGCATTGTTATTAATTTTAATAAATTTGTTGGGTCATAACTAGGACCAACTAACAATCGTTTTAGTTCATCATCTAATAACCCATTATTATCTAACTCCATGATATAATCTTTTGGCAAACTATAAATGGATAACTCCGGCGGCCCTTTCAGCAAATCAATATAAATTGGTATGTTATGATGAGCCGCCCATTGTTTTACTAATAAGAACTGATGCAAATTTAATGCCTGTAATGTAAAAGCTATGTTAAGATGAATTTGCGGATTAGTACTAGCAAGTTCAATCCATTTTTCAACTACTTTAAATACCTTCTCCCAAGAACACCCGGTTCGTATATAATTACACAACTCATCGATGCCATCAATGCTTAATGCTATTGATAATCTTTTAAATTTTAATAGATCAGAAACTACAGATTTAGGAAACGCTGTGCAATTAGTACTTGTACGTAAAGAAATATTTTCTAAAGATCCTTTATTTTTAATTTCTTGTATCATCAATTCTAAATTATTACCAATGAACGGTTCACCGCCTTGTAATTTTATCTCGTTTACGTATTTAAAATCTAAAGATTGTAATATACTATGCACCGATCTATTAGCATAGTCATTCAATTGATAATACCGATATGTTTTTAAATCTGGATGCTTGATAATTAACTTTTCCCATTTGCTACTAGCAGGTGGGCCGCACATTTTGCAAGTTAAATTACATTCATTTGCAAAACTAATATCTAAAAATTCTAATTGATTATCAACACCTGTGAATGTTTGATTGTACCGCATACGTGGACTACCTTTGCCAAGCTCTTCATCAAGTCTGCAACCCTCGCAGCCTGCGTGCCATCCAGTTTCCATTGCAGTTTTTACATCTCTAAGAAACGTAAGATTATATGTATTCCAATCTAAGCTACCTGCTTCAATTGTATTTCCGCTAAGTTTGTTAAACACACAGCACGGCCTAAATCTAACATCTGTATCAACACATAGGTGGTTGCTTAACGCATTACATTTTGGCATTAGAATAGTACCTCAAAGTTTATGTTGTAATCTTTATCTAGTGTTATTAAGCAATGCGCCTGTGTCACTACTTGATAAGCTAACGTGTATATTAACCCATTGTATTCTATAGGTCTTCCTAAAATATATTCAGGAAATGATTTTCTAAATATAATAGTTCCAGTTTTATCTATAGCAACTATGTCGGCATTAGGCGTTCCTGTAGGAAAAAATAACGCAACATTATTATAAACTATACCGCAACGAAATCGATATTTCCCTCCAAAAGATTGTCCAATATCAAATGTAGTGTGTTCGTAAGTAGTTGTATTAAACACAAGACCGTAGTTAGCGTCGCCATCATCTTTGTGCCCGTAAGGCACTGCTATAATAATATCGTCAAGTAGCACTCCCACATTGTATTTTTTCATGAATGGCGGCAAATTCAACTCCACTAGTTCTGTACTATCTGTAATAGTATCTAATACTAGCATATGGCGCAGATCGCCGCCACGACCAAATGGCAATGCAAATAACTTGTTACCCACCTGTATAAAATCACTGTACTTACGTTTACTTAAAGGAAGGTTATTAACTTTAATCATTGTGACTTCTTCAGTATTGGGATTGAATTTTAAAATACTATCATAATCTAAAGTTTCGCCGCGTGGCGGACTATAATAGTTTCCATTGGCAAACACGCACCCCATGTGACGTTTTAAAGAGTCATTTGGCGGGATTGGTATTTGTTTAACTGAACCGTCTTTAATAAACAATGCAAAATTAATAATACTATATCCTAACGGTGCCGAGAATGCAGTCATGCCGTCAGATGCTATATTATAAAATTGTCCAGTTACATTACTATCTATTGAATGATATTTTGCTTTAATATTAGCAGAAAAATCTAATTCTAAAATTGTATTGAATTCGTCCCATATCGCATACGGTGCAAAAAATACGCTGTTGCCTATACTTGCCATAGAGTTATATTTGCTAGTAGCAGGCGGAGTGTCTACATCAACCCATACTACTTCTCCGTCCTTGTAAATCAGTACACGACTGTAATCTTTACACTTGTCTGTACAAAACGGTGGACTGATCAAATAGTTGTCATGTTTAAATAGAACCAAGTGTTTAATTGTGGCTTTTTTGTAGTAGTCTTCGAACGATTTATAAGTCATTTAAATCCAATGTCTTAATAATTTTCTCAGTCTTAGTATCAAACACTAACACTGTTTGGAATGATTCGCTTTCTCCATACGGCATTGCAAATATAACATCGTTCACAATGCAACAGGCATTATATTTTTCAATAGTTGTGTTGTCAGTAAAGCACTCACTTACATCTACAGTATAATAACTATCATCATTGGAATCGACTACCAGTATTTCAGCAAGATCTCCTGTGAGTTTTAAATCAGCATCCGGGTCGCACACACAACCTCCCCGTGGAATATAGTACACTTTTCCTTGACTGTTTTCTATGCCTGCAAAGTATTTTTTAGTTTCCTTGGTAACATCCAAATCAATAGTGGTTATACCATTATCTATGATTAAAAACTTACTCCATGCAGAATGATGCCCTGCTGGAGGAAAGTATAATTTATTATTTGCAGTTTTAACATGAGTAAAGTACTTGCGGGTAGTGCCAACAATTCCAGTACGTTCACAACTCCACTCGCCGTTCTTGTTCTTTAACATGTAGTCAAAGTTGTCGTCGTATCCATACGGCGCCGCATAGATAGTATCGTTTAGCAGTGCAATCGTAGTAAATTTCATAGATGTTTCTGAATGTTCTTTATATAAATTAGAAAGATCAGACAACTTAATAGTTCCATCATCGCAGTTATATTCTATCGCAAAATTAAAAGGCGTGTAAGCACCACGTGGCGCGGCGTAAATTTTATTTTTATAAAGAACGCTCTGATGCCATTTTTTACAATCATTTATTGGAACTGGTATATATTTTAGTTCGGTAGTTCGTGTTATTAAATCTATAACAAGTAGATAGTCTAATGGCTTATCTTCGCCGTACGGCAGCGCATAAATTTTGTTGTTGTACACATGCCCCTGTACATATTTTCCAAGAGTGTCTCCAACGCCAGCTGGCCAATCTATATTAATATAGCTAACCGTTTTGAGCAAAGTATTGTATACTAATACACAACCTTCTCCATAAGGTAACCAAAATATTTCATCTCCTACCGTAATACCAAAAGTCCATTTTTCACTACTAGAATTGACAGTCAACGATATTTTAAGAATATCATATGTAACAGGATTGATAGCTAACATATAATTTAACGATGCCGATAACCCGTATGGGGGAACGTAAATAATACCGTCTAAACCCACTGTAGGATAACTGAAAGATTGTGGAGTCATATTAAATTTGGTATAGTGGCAGGGCATAGCTAACACCCTGATATATTGTTTTTACATACTTAGTTGGAATAGGATTACTTGGAACCACAGCTTCGTCGGTTATTGTTAAATTCCCAGTTTCAATATTTCCAGCTATTTTAAGATTGCCCTTTGAATCAACAACAATCTTTATTTCTAAAGACTTTTCGTTTCCTACTACAATCAACAACTCAGTTGGAATTGATATATCTCCTGCTTGATAGTTATCTGCTACTTTAAACATCACACTGCCGCATAACGGAGTCTCAAGATGATTGTAACCCATACTGTCACCAGCTTTGATTCTACCGTATACTTGCAATCCACCTAGCACATCGCCTGCTTCTACAGGGAGTTTATTTTGTGAGTCGCCTCTTGATTTTGTAAGTCCAAGATAGATAGGACTGCCGCCGTCAAATGCTCCATCGATATAGATCAACTCGCTATTATCGTTGCCTTGTATAATAACATTAGAAAGAGTATGTTGAAGAGTCGACGTTCCAGTTTCAACTTCGCATATGATAGGTTTGTTTAGAAGTTGCTCCATTCGTTAATTGTGTCCTATAGCTGTTAAGTAAAAATGTTTCATAGCACTATTTACTTGATAAATATTCCGCCAATAAGGATATTGATTTTATGGATTCTAAAAGAAAAACGTTCTGCCCTAGACCTTGGATACACCAAATGGTCAGACCAGATGGCGGCATAAAAATGTGTTGTCTTGCAAAAGAAACACCTGAGTTCAATGCCGGTGAAGGTAATCTTAAAGAATCATTTAATGGCGATCTCGTTCGTAGAGTTAGAAAAAAAATGCTTAACGGAGAGTGGGACGAATCCTGTTATCCTTGTAAAAATCTCGAAGATCTAGGAATAGAAACTGCTAGAATGCACGATGCTGTCGAATGGCATGATAGATTCAACTACGATACTGCTGTTGCGACAACCAAAGAAGATGGTTCTGTAGACTACGGGCCAAGATATTGGGATTTGAGATTTGGTAACTTTTGTAACATCAAATGTAGAATGTGTGACCCTAGTGCTAGCCATTCTTGGTATGAGGAATGGGCCGACTATCGTAAAGAAGACGGGTTTCATGATGACGGAAAATTTATTAAATTAGTAAGGAATGACAAAGGCCGATTGGTAACGAACCACTATGATTGGCCATCGAAACAAAATTTTTGGGACCAGATGAAAGGAACTATTGATACAACTGAATATATTTTCATGGCTGGTGGCGAGCCTTTTTTGATAGAAGAACAAGAACAGATGTTAAAAGAATGTATAGAACAAAATAGAGCAGACAAAATAACTTTAGCCTACAACACCAACCTAACAACTTTGCCTGATAGGTTGGTAGAATTATGGAAGAAATTTAAATTAGTCAGAGTAGGCGCTAGCATCGACGGTATGGGTGCTGTTCTTAATTATCAACGATATCCTTCAGACTGGAATTCTATACTTAAAAATCTACATAAGCTCGATGAGATATGTAGAGAGAATTCTAATATTTTAGGCGCAATAACCGCCACAGTTACAACATCCAATGTTTATCAATTTCCTGAATACATGTGGTGGAAAGTAACTAAAAGTGGATTTACAAATATTAATAATTTTAAAGAATTTCCTGTAGTCATGCATCACGTAGCATATCAACCAGAAACTGCAAATATTCAGATATTTCCTAAAGACATAAAAGATAAAATACGAAATCATTACAATAATTATATAGAAAAATTCGAAGGAAATAGTTCAGCTATCTCTATATTGAATAATATTTTAACTTTCATGGATGCTAAAGATATGTCTGAACACATGGACGAGTTTATAAGATACACCAAATACTTAGACAAATCTAGAGGACAAGACTGGACCATGGTGGTTCCAGAATTAGCCGAGCTTATGCAACGATAAAGTATTATAGAGTTATCACAGGAATATTATCTCATGGAAAAAATTTATTTGATAGAAAAAGACTATCAAAATGAAAGTTTAAATAATTTAGCCCGACGACTGGCTGAATATCATCTGGCTGAATTATCACTTGATAAAGTTGAGGTACAATACAGTACTTCCATTCCAGCTGACAATAGCAGATTTGTAGAAATAGGTAAATTATCACATCAAGAAGAAGTCCCTTACACTGTGAATGATTTGCATATTGTAAATGACATTTTTAACTATAATTTATATTTTGAAAATAATAATGATCCGGCGCTGGCAGTAGGTGACCACTGGGGAACATTTGATTGTTTGGTATCGTTGGCAGCAGGAAAAATGGTCGCAACTAACCCAGATGCAATTGGACTAAAAGGTAACCATTATATAATAGATATTAGTCCTACTGCTATACATGCCAGTTTGGGCCTTTATAAAAATATTAATGCATCGTACCAACAAGTTGATATTTTTAATAAATTAGCATTTAAAGAATTTCTAGCGACTTGCGAAGGAAGTAAGGGATTTTTTGTTATCAGTAATTGTTTTATGTATATTGTTAACTCGTTACTCTATGATGTTAACTTAAGATTAAAAATGCAAAACGAATTAATAGATATACTTGCTAACGATAAAATAGACTGGTATGTGTTTATTAACACAGCCGATGGGAATTCTTACCCATGTGCCAGTGCTAAAGAATTACAGAATAAAAAATTAGACAACAGGTTTAAAATACTACCATGGATCAAACAGTAATAGATTTCTTTAAGATAAATGCAGACTTAGAACATAATAAAGATATGTTGGTGCCGCCTGCCGGTATTACAAACGATACAGAAATGTTCTTCAAATGGATTAGGCACGACAGTAAATGTAAAAGTCTGCGTTTAGACGTAAATGCTGATGTATCTGAAATCAAAGAAGAAATTAAAAATAAAGTAGAGTTAGCTATAGCACACCGGGGACACCCCGGTTGGAGGTCTCTTACGTTATTTGGATATTCTTCAGTCATGACCAACTCTTCAGAATATTATAAAGAGAAGGGTATGATAACAGAGTACGATACTCCTGATTGGACTGACGTTAGCAAATTTTTTCCTAAAACAGTAGCGTGGCTTAAAACACATAACCCGTTAACAGATTTTGTTCGAATAAGATTAATGATATTAGATCCTGGAGGTTCTTCTAGTCCGCATAAAGATTACCCCTACGGTCAAATGCTGTGCGGGCCCTTGAACATTGCTATTATTAATCCTCCCGGAGCTCAGTTTGTATTGGAAGACGGTGGCACTGTTCCGTGGGCAGAGGGAGATTTCCGCTCAATGGATTTAGGTAGTAATCATTGTATTAGAAATACTGGCAGCATCCCAAGAGTTCATGTTATTATAACTCCTTCTAGTCGTGATTGGGGAATTGAAGCTAAGGCATTGGCATGTCGTAGCTATTTAAAAAATATACAAATCTCCAAAAGCTGATTTTAAGTCGTTGTTTAGTTTATTATAGACTTCATCGTCGGGGTACTGCCCTAAATTATCCCAATCAACCATGGTCATGGTGTTGCCGTTTATAATAATATTACTCAAAGACCAATCACCGTGATACCACGGTTTAGTATTCCTAATTTGATCAAGACAAAACGCATGTATTTTTTTTACAAATTCAAGTGAATGCGGAAATTCACTTGCAGGGGTTCCGGCAACAATGTTGTAAGAAATCCAATTTTTTCCATGATCTATAACATAACCTGGTACATGTTCCTCAAGCAATCGAACATGATTAGCTATCCATCCATCAGACGGACTATCCCAAATTTTGATGTATCGGTCATACTCAAAAAATACAGAACGACGTTTCTCTAGGTTTCTTCGGATTAGCTTCATTGGTATTTTGAATAGTATAAATATTCAACATATTTAACAAAGATATTATCAGGAGATACCCATCTTGGATCCACGTATTATAAAGAATTACGATCCCCATACTCATCATATTACAAACGAATTTTTGTTTGAAACTAATGATTGGGATCTAATTGAGCTTAATTATAACATTGATGTGGAAAAAATGCAAAGGTGGTACGACATACTAGAAGATCAATACAGCAATTTAAAATTTGGATTCAACAACAACCTTCAAAAGCTAAATGTTGAAACTAGCAAACAAATGGTTGACGATGGGTATTGCGGATACTATTGCGGCCCAATTGAAGGAATAACACTTGCATGGACCGAAGAAAGATACGAACCGTTGCCGCCATCAGAACAATGCAATGCTGACCTATTTCCGGAAGTTGACACAAAAACATTTAGGAATGAAACACGCATATTATCAAAATTAAGATTTGGGTATTTTGATTACTTAATAAATTTATTTGGCGAAGATGCTTGGAAAAAAGCTGTTGTAACAATACATCACCCAGGAATGTATATACGACAGCATACAGATAGCAAAGATTTAAAATTACATATTCCAATCTACTCTAATGAAAATGCACTATTTCACTTTGGAAAAGATAGAGATAGAAGTTATCATATGAAAGTAGGAAAAGCATACATTTTGAACACGGCTGACTGGCATGGCACTTCTAATGAAACAAACGGTGGATTCAAGATTCATACTATTTCTAGAATTAAACAGCATGTAATGCAATATGTACTAGGGCTTACGAATGAAAGTACAAGTATATAATCAGGATAATTTTAGAATATCTTCTGGATTTAATGATACAAATATAGAAGATTTTAAAAATAATTATTTTATATGTGTCAATTCTTCTGGGTCTAGATATGGTATTCCGGTTTTTAAAAAACCCCACGATCGTGTACTTAATATGTTTTTTGACGATACCGAACGTAATAAAATTAAAGTGTCTGGGCCAATTGTTTATTATGCGGTTGCTTGCAAATCTAGTCAGGCCAAGTCTATCAAAGAGTTTGTTGACACAATCCCAGAAGACGCTACAATACATGTTTATTGTGCCAAAGGAAAATCTCGAAGCACAGCGGTGGCAAAATTTATAGAGGAATATCGCAAAGTATATGACAAAACAAAGTTTGACAGTTATAATACTTTTGTGTATAATTTATTATGGTCACAAGTTTAGATTTCAAAATAAAGAAACTTGATAATGTAAAATTTAATCACAAAGAACTTTTACATTACTACAATCAAATTGTAGAAAAATTCCCTCACCTCAAATGGATGCCTAACAGCACAACAGAAACTTTAGACCATAATGTAGACAATACCTACAGTTGGGCAATTCAAAGTAATTATATAGATACAAATATTCCTTGTCCGCCTTATCATATTGATACTACTTCAGAGTTCGTTGATCCTGAAAATAAGTTTTCAAATCCTACTAAATTAGTTTTTGGGTTTGGAAAAAAGATAGTAGACACATTTCCTGAAGTTCGACAAACGGGTATTGTTGGACATCCTCCAGGCACAAAAATTCAATTGCATCCAGACAACGATGAATTTTTAAAGATACACATACCTATTATGACAAATCCAGATTCGTGGTTCTTTTTTGAAGATGAAAAGTTTAATATGGAAATAGGCTCCGCTTACCTAGTTAATACTATTATTCCCCATGGAACTGTTAACACTGGTGATACTGA
>Ga0114967_10000572_pt1 | contig 31634 bp, 25 predicted proteins | sample M_130628_MF_Meta_FD_92639 | JGI IMG/M metagenome (GOLD analysis project Ga0114967, IMG submission 92639) | Freshwater microbial communities from Lake Montjoie, Canada to study carbon cycling - M_130628_MF_MetaG | ecosystem: Environmental > Aquatic > Freshwater > Lake | place: Lake Montjoie...
ACCCACTGAAAACCACCATCCCACGGTGGACGCTTCGCCACAATCGGTTTACCCGAATAAGTCACCACTATGGATTCATTTTTGCCTTTCATTTGGCCTTTTTTCAGCGAAATCAAGTAGGCATTTGCTCCATCTTTTTTGAAAGAAAGTTCTAGCCCATCTTGTGTAACTTTTTCTATCTGCAAAGGTGGTTGAAGGTCAATTTGAATAGTTTGGTGGGGTTTCAAAACCTCATAAAATACGGTTGTGCTCCCAGCAACCATTTTTTCGGTTGGATTTACATTTACTCGAAGTTCGTAATATTTCAAATCCCACCATTCACGCTCGGGCGTAATTTTGCCACGCAAAGAATCTTCACGCGTGAAAGTTTTATTGTGGCTTTGCCCACAAGCAGTGATAAATGGAAATAAAGAAGCAAAAAAGACAATGAGTTTTAGCAATTTCATAAATGCAAATTTTGTTGGAAGTGAAACGTGGAAGTATCCACTAAATTGGGTGCAATATAAATAAAATCCCAACAAAAAACCTGCAAGGTTTGAAAAGACGGGGTCGCCCAGACCTTACAGGTTTGGATTCGCTAATTATGTCGTAAAATCGCTTTCCGATGATGTAAAATGTGGTAGTGCATAAAATAATAAAACTCCCTGATAGTAAGATTTTTAAGCACAGGATGCTTGATACAATATTCGTCCAGTTCAGCCTCCGACCAATCATTCAGAAAATCGGCTAATGTTTGGTGATGCTTCGCAAAACTACTAATCAGCAGCTCTTTTGATGGATTTTCGGGCATTTGTGGCACAAATCCACCTCGTGCGGCTACGCCAGTAGCTAAAACAGCCAAATAACGCTCCACAACACCATCATAAGAAAGAGTCGGACGGTCGATTTTACCAAATTGTTGTTCGAGAAAAGCCTTCGGTAAACTCATAGCTTGATTTAGACCTTTTACCGATTGTGTAAGATGCAGCATATTTTCAGCAACCGACCATTTTTCGCCAATTGGAGCAAAAAACTGACTTTCTTCGATGTTTTCAACATCCGAAACAATTGTTTTGTAGCATTCTTCCAATGCTGTTTTTAGTTCTTGTTTTGTCATTTTTGTAGGACAGGTTTTCAACTTGTCAGTTATGAGAGAATTATAAATTCAAAAAATCATGAACAAAGTCGGAGCTTCGTTCCACAAACGTTAATAATGAGGGCATACATCAACCTAAGCCCTCTGAGCACATTAGCTATTATTACAATAAAAAATTTCAACACAATTTCATAAAATTGTGCTACGCCATTTCCTCTAATTTATTTAAGATTTTGACCCAAATAGTATCTCTGAATTGCTTTGTAAAAAAGCCAAAATGCTCAATTTTCTTTGCTCCAAATTCAGCTGGAATAAGTTTTTCAGAAGTAAAACCTTTGGTTGTTTTAAAATTTTGTAGCAAAAGCGGAACATTTTTTTCGTTGGCGATAGGATCATCTGATGCCCAAATATGAGAAATCGGAAAAGTCAGTTCATGATAATGTCCAAATGGCACAGTTTTTCCGAAAAAGCGTTCATCCCAAAAATAATTCGGTACGCTACACCAATCTGCCCAGTCTTTTACTATGTTTCTGGGTAAATCCTCCATGATTCCGAAACGTTTTGCTGCCACATAACCAGTGAGTAAGACACTAATCGGACGAAAGATGTGAAAGAAAAACAAAGTTTGAAGGCGATAGCCCAAAGGCATATTTGGCCAATATCCCGAGCCCGAACCAACCGCAACTACACCTTTGATTTTTTGGTAATTAGGCATTAGTCCAAAATTCATTCCGCCAACACTATGACCAATCAGTAATTTAGGCAAATCGGGGTATTTTTTATCCAAAAACTCCAAAACTGCTGGCATATCCTGCGTACCATATTCGATATAATTATAGTCACAATCCTTCATCGAAGCAGGTGCCGACTCGCAGGTACCTCTATAGTCAAAGGTGCAGACTGCATAATCATTCTCCACTAAAAATTTAATAAATGGAATGTAAAATTCCTTTTTCGCACCAGTTGCTACACATAATTGTATGGCAGCTTTTGGTTTTTCGGGTTCAAATAAAACTGTTGCCAGTTCTACCCCATCTTCACACTTTACCAGTAACTTTTTCATTATTTATATTATACCAAACGTTTGTTTTAATATCAATTATCATTTCAATTTTATCATTGTACGAGCAAAAGCCTCGTATAGAAACTGTCGTTCGTTATATAATTTTGAAAACATTACCGCCCCTTCAAACTCCATAATGGTTTGTTGAGCCAATCTAAACGATTGTTCAGAGCTTTTACGAGTTACATAAATTGTCTGCAAAGCTTTTGTCCAATCGTCCATGATGACTTTCAAAACTGACTGAAATTCGGGTACAACTCCAATAGTTTCGAGGATTGAGTTTCCAATCAAACAGCCTCCCTCTTTCTCCAAAAGGAGTTTTCCCATTTTTTTTAGGAGTTTCTCCATCCGTTCTTCGGGGGTAAGGCTTGTATCTTCTGCAATTAGGAAAACCTTGTTAGTCAAATAAGTATGAATTGAAACAAGTAAATCCTTCATTAACATTTCTTTACTCGGAAAATGATAATACAAACTTCCTTTAAGCAGACCACTTGCTTCGGCAAGGTCTTGCATCGAAGTATTGTGGTAGCCCTTCACCCGAAAAACATCCGATGATTTTAGTAATATCTCGTCTTTAGTAATTTTTTGAATGGCCATTTTTTCGATGTTCCACACAAAACTTTGTATGAAAACTTTTATTTAAAGCCAAAAATAAAAATGTTTTTTTATATACCAAACGATTGGTAGAATAATAAATAATCTTTTTATATCAGCCTTATTAACCATTTATAAAAATTTATGAATGGACTAAAGAAACGTTCTAATAATGTGAAACCTTATTTCAGTCAAAACCGTTGTGTTTTTAATCAGTTTCCTTATTAACACTTAAATTATTTACATGAATCGAATGGTTGGACTTGCCCTTATGGCGGTCTTTTTTGTATTGATTGATTTTTATGTTTGGCAAGCCATAAAATTACTTATTCGCTCTACCAGCATTTCTTCTCAGCGTATTATTGCTTTTGGCTTTTGGGGATTCACTGTTTTCTCTATCCTTTCGATTATCGGTATTTTCACCTATATGCCTATGTCGGCACCCGTAAAAGCAAGTTTTCGTACTTTCTTAATGGCGGGCATTTTTATCATTTTTATTTCAAAAATCTTTTCAGTTTTAATACTGATTATTGATGACTCGATTCGCTTAGGCAAATGGGTAGTCAATTATTTGCAAGGCAATTCGGCTGCTACTCAAATGGCTAATGCTGCACTCCAACCTGCTGCTGAAACAATCAGTCGTTCGGAGTTTTTAGCAAAAACTGCTCTGACTATTGGAGGCTTGCATGCTGGCGGAATGGCTTGGGGAATTTTGTCTGGAGCTCATGATTATAGAGTACGCAATGTAACGCTTCGCATCAAAAACCTACCAAAACAATTCGATGGAATGAAGATTGCTCAACTTTCGGATATCCATTCGGGAAGCTTTTTCAATAAAACTGCCGTAAAAGGAGGTGTTGAGATGCTAATGAAAGAAAAACCAGATATGTTTTTCTTTACGGGTGACTTAGTTAATAATATTGCTCCTGAAATGAAAGATTACATCGATATTTTCTCGAAAATAAAAGCTCCGCTTGGCACTTTCTCAACCCTTGGCAACCACGATTATGGCGATTATACCCAATGGGAATCGGCCGAAAAGAAAATTCAAAACCTAAAAGACCTAATGAATGCCCACAAAACGTTGGGCTGGGATTTATTAATGGATGAGCACCGTGCAGTAAAAGTTGATGGTGAAAGTATTGGAGTCTTAGGAATTCAAAATTGGGGAGCCGGAAATTTTGCCAAATACGGGAATTTAGAGAAAGCTCAACAACAAGCCCACGATTTGCCTGTAAAACTATTGCTTTCTCATGATCCAAGCCATTGGAGAAATCAAGTTTTGGATAAACACAAAGATATTGATGTAGCATTTGCAGGACATACTCACGGAATGCAATACGGTATTGAACTTGGTAATTTCAAATGGTCTCCTGTTCAATTACGTTATAAAGAATGGGCTGGCCTTTACGAAGAAAACGACCAAAAACTCTACGTGAACCGTGGATTTGGATATATTGGTTATCCTGGCCGTTTGGGTATTTTACCCGAAATTGCCATATTCGAATTAAAAGTAGGTTAAACTGACATAATATTTATCGTTTTACAGGCGTGTTTTATCTTCGATGAGACACGTTTTTTTTATGAAATACTTAAAATTTCTATTTGTTTTTTTAAGAAAAAAAAGTTTAGTCAGAAATGTGAATTGTCAAATCCCCTTACTTTTTTTGAAAAAATCGCATTTGTATAAAATATTTATTTTCAGAATAGTCATTGTTTATAAAATACTAATAATCAATACTTTACACATTTATATTTTAAATTTTCATTATTTTATACAATAAAGTTTGGCAGTTTGTAAAAAAATATTTTACTTTATTTATTGAAAAACATTCAATTGGCACGAAAAATGTGGTGAGGACAATATAAATCTCTAAAATGATAGGAAAAACTCTACTTACACAATGCAAAAATTAAGTCTTAACCAGTCATTACAGCAACGCCTGTCCCCTCAGCAGATACAGTTTATAAAACTGTTGCAAATTCCATCTGCTGAACTTGACCAAAGAATAGAGGAGGAGCTTGAAATCAATCCAGCTTTGGAAGAAGGCATGGACATAAACGAGCGTGTGAAAGATGAGTATGATGAAGATTATGATGGCGACAGCAGCAGCGACCACGATGATTATAGTGAATACGGAGAGAATGAAACATACGAAGGACTTGATGTAAAACAATATCTAAATCAAGATGACTACGCTGGCTATAAAATGCAAGGCGATGGTTGGGGAGATGATAGCCGTGATCCAATGCCTGTGATTGCGACCAATACTTTGGCCGAATCTTTGGTGCAGCAGCTAGGATTTTTAGGCCTTGATATTCGTCTAGAATCTATTTGTATGCAGCTCATCGGAAGCATCGAAGAAGATGGTTATATTCGCCGCCCGCTAAGTTCAATCTGCAACGATTTAGCCTTTACTCAAAATATTTATACTAACGAAGAAGAATTAGTTGGTCTTTTGAAAAAAGTGCAAACTTTTGAACCTGCGGGAATTGGAGCGAGAGATTTAAAAGAATGCCTTTTATTACAGCTCGACCGCAAAGATCAAGAAGATTTTGCTGTAGAAAATGCGGTAAAAATCATAGATATTTACTTCGATGAATTTACAAAAAAACACTACGAAAAAATACAACGCCGCTTAGATATTGATGATGAAACTTTAAAAAGTGCTATCAAAGTTATTACGCGTCTAAATCCAAAACCAGGTAGCATTGGCACTGGCGATAGTGCTGCAGCTTACTTAATGGCCGATTTTATTGTGACAAATAGTAATGGCAAATTGGATGTTATTCTGAACTCTAAAAATGCACCTGAGCTTCGAGTAAGTCGTTCGTTTTCCGAAATGCTTGATACTTACGACAAAACTGATAAAAATGGTTCGGCTCAACACAAAAGCATTAAAGAAACAGTAACGTTTGTAAAGCAAAAATTGGATGCTGCCAAATGGTTTATTGATGCCATCAAACAACGCCAACAGACATTATTAAAAACCATGAAATCAATCGTTGAGTTTCAGCACGAATTCTTTCTTGATGGTGATGAGTCGAAGCTAAGACCAATGATTTTGAAGGACATTGCCAATAACATTGAGATGGACATTTCTACGGTTTCACGCGTTGCCAATAGTAAATCTGTACAAGCTGATTTTGGTATTTATCCGCTAAAATATTTTTTCTCTGAAGGAATCGCAACCGACTCTGGTGAAGATGCTTCGAGCCGTGAAGTAAAAAATATCTTGAAAGAACTCATCGAAAACGAGCCTAAAAACTCGCCACTTTCTGACGATAAACTCGAAAAGCTACTCAATAAACGCGGTTATAACATTGCTCGTCGCACGGTTGCTAAATACCGTGAGCAGCTTAATATTCCTGTGGCTCGTTTACGTAAGCAGTTGTAAAAAAATAATTGATATACGTGAATTTATCCTGTTAAAAATGGATAATTGAGAATTGTATGATTTTCATTTATCCATTTTTTGTTTGAAATTCAACACAAAAAGCCTTCATGAACACTCAGGAAGGCTTCTCGATTTATAAATGTATAAAAATTTATACTTTCAACGCAGCCTGTAATTCTTCCATTGGAACCATTTCTTCCTTGAAAGTGTAAGCACCTGTTTTTGGTGATTTTACAGCTTTGATTACTTTCGCAAAGCTTTTACCTGCGGTTTTATCACGGAGTGTTGCGACTACTTTCTTTGCCATTTTTTTTAGAATTTAGATATTAGGAATGAACTATAAGAAAAATCTCATTTTCATTTCTTCAAAATTATTTAATTTCTTTGTGGAGTGTGTGAGTTTTCAAAAATGAATTGTATTTTTTTAATTCCAAACGTCCTGTTGTATTCTTACGGTTTTTTGTCGTTACATAACGAGACATACCTGCAACACCGCTTGTTTTTTGTACAGTACATTCTAAAATTACTTGCACACGATTGCCTTTCTTAGCCATTGTTTTATCTATTTAATGAATTGACTTTTATTGATAAGCAATCAAATCAAGCCAAAGGTGGTATTTTTTGAAATAAAAATCTTTTTAAAATGCAATAACTATTTAGCTAACAACTTGAATGTCTTGCATTTGGGGTTGCAAAGATACGAAATTGTGTTTTGTTATTCAAAAATCTTTTAAAAGTTTTTTGAATAATTATTAGATTTATCTTCACAAAGCACCAAACATGCCGTTTCGATGGTTATGGGAACTAATTTTATAAGCTAATTTTGAATACTTTCTTGTAGTTTCGGTACTTCTTTCGGAAAATCGGCCAACCAAACGATACTTGTATCGGCGGCTTCGCTCTCATTGATTATTGGTATGTGCATTAATTTAGTATCATAAAGTAGTTTTAGGAAGTCTTTTAGTGATAAATTCAGCTCTGGTTTTACGGTTAAAATTACCCCACTTTTGGCCAAATAATCATATCTTCGGGTGACGCGATGGCTTTGATATACCTTTATGAGTCGATGATAATTATTTAAGGAAACAGTTAATAACAAAATAGCTCATTATGCATTCAAATTTTGGACAAAAACCCTGCTATCAAGTAAAAACTATTCTTCTTATAACCTGACTCAATAATCAAGATATTTTTATGCATGCATACTGTTTTTAAAGAAATTTGGATTAATTTCGCCGTTATCTATCAACTAAAAAACAAAGATGAAAAATACGCAAGTAAACCTTATTGCTCGCCCTGTGGGAACTCCAACTGCTGAATGCTGGGAAATCAAAGAAACCGAAACACCTGAGTTGGCTGAAAATCAGATTCTTATTCAAAACCAATACCTTTCAATCGACCCTGCGATGCGTGGCTGGATGAACGAGGGCAAATCATATATCAGGCCCGTAAAAATAGGTGAAGTGATGCGTGCTTTGGGTGCTGGCGTAGTGGTAGAATCGAAAAACGCTGATTTTAAGCCGGGTGATTTTGTAACGGCTGGAACTGGCGTGCAAGAATACGCAGTTTTGGACGGAAAAGAAGCCGTAAAAGTTGACCCAAGTTTTGTACCATTGCCCGCGTATCTTGGCACTTTGGGAATGTCGGGCTTGACAGGATATTTTGGATTATTGGATACTGGTCAGCCAAAAGAAGGCGAAACTCTGGTAGTTTCGGGAGCGGCAGGTGCGGTTGGAGGTGTAGTTGGACAGATTGCCAAAATAAAAGGCTGCCGAGTTGTGGGAATTGCTGGCGGAGCCGATAAATGCCAATATGCAGTTGAAGAACTGGGATTTGATGCTTGCGTTGATTATAAAGCGGGCGATTTGAGAAAACAATTAAAAGAAGCTTGCCCAGCAGGAGTTGATGTTTATTTTGATAATGTTGGGGGCGAAATTTTGGATACAGTTTTGGGATTAATTAATCTTCGTGCAAGAATTGTTATTTGTGGAGCGATTTCGCAATATAATGCCACCGAAAAGCCAGTTGGACCAAGTAACTATTTAGCTCTTTTGGTTAATCGTGCAAGAATGGAAGGAATTGTGGTTTTTGATAATGTTGCCAATTATGGAAAAGCTGTAAAAGAAATGGCTGGTTGGATTGCCCAAGGAAAACTTAACTCAAAGGTTTATGTGGCTGAAGGTGGCGTGCGAGCTTTCCCTGAAACATTGATTAAGTTGTTTAATGGAGAAAATACGGGTAAATTAGTTTTGAAAATTTCTTGATTAGTCCACTGTCAACGAACGAATGTCCATATTTAGGCAGATTTTTATGACGGCCGAACAAAATTTAGACATTGATGCCTTAATCGAACGCATTGCCTTGTGCCAGACACAGGGTGATGCGTTTTTTCCTGACGGGATTTTTCCTTCGTATCGGCATAATAAATACTTATTTTATCGACGTCCTGATACAAATATTTTTTACACGGCAACTATTGTATTCATTCTGAATCATATAAAAGGGAAAGTTTCTGCAAAATCTCAAACCATTATTAAATACATTACAGAGAAAGCAATTAAAAACTACCCCGATTTTCAGAATAAAGATGGCTTGAAAACCTATAATTTTTGGAAAACAAAACCCTCAAAACACTTTCCGAACGGCAAAATCTTCAAGCATTTCGACCATTTCAGAATTCCCGATGATATTGATGATACGGCTTTGATTTACCTAACTTTACCACACTCGAAAGAAGATGTTTTGTGGCTAAAAGAGAAAGTGAAGCTGCATAGCCTCCCTGCCCCCAAAGAGGAAAAATATTCAATTCCCCCTTTGGGGGTTAGAGGACTTGTTTACTCCACTTGGTTTGGGAAAAACATGCCAATTGAGCATGATGTGTGTGCGTTATGCAATTTGATGTATTTGTTTGAAAAGCATCAGTTGCCTCACAATGAATATGATGAAGCGGTTTTTGTATTTTTGAGAGATGTTATTTTGCAGGAAAGATACATTAACAATGCCTTCAAAGTAGCACATAATTATGCCAATACTCCGCTAATAATTTATAATTATGCTCGACTTTTAGGTGATTTTAAGATACCACAAATTGAAGTTTGTCGAGAAAAATTAATTGTTAAAATTAAGCAACTTCTTGATAATGAGTTAAACACAATGAATCGGGTGATTTTAGAAACGTCTTTACTGAAGTTGGATAAAAGTGAGACTGTTGTCAATTATCAATTATCAATTAATAATTATCAATTCACTTACTTCATTGCGGGGCTTTTGAGTTCTTACGAAAACCCGATTCTATATTTCTTTGCACCCTTTAAAATTACCCAAATGGAATGGCAATGTGAAGCTCATGAGTTGGCACTCATTGTGGAGCGAAGCGTAGGAACAGTTGCCTCCTAGTTCGCTTTACCTACCTGCGAACTAAAAGTTCGCTCCACATAACTAAATTCTCATCGGAATACCTTTGTTTTTTAGGTAGTTTTTTAATTCTGGAATACCAATTTCTTTGAAGTGAAAAATACTTGCTGCCAAACCTGCATCAGCTTTTCCGTTGATGAAAACATCATAAAAGTGTTCCATCGAACCAGCACCGCCAGATGCAATGATTGGAATATTTGAATTGTCAGAGATTTCGGCGGTTAATTCAATTGCAAATCCTTCTTTTGTGCCATCGGTATCCATCGAAGTTAATAAAATTTCACCTGCACCACGGTCTTCTACTTCTTTTGACCATGCGATTGTTCTTAATTCGGTTGACTTTCTCCCACCATGTGTATGCACGATATGCTCGAAGCCGTTGGCTTGCCCAATATATAGCGTATCAATGGCCACCACAATACACTGAGAGCCAAATTCAAGAGCTAATTCATTGATTAGTTGCGGATTACGGACAGCCGATGAATTGATTGAAACTTTATCTGCCCCTGCATTTAAAAGTTTAGAAACGTCTGCAACCGAACCAATTCCACCACCAACACAAAAAGGAATATTGACGGTATGGGCAACTCTTCTTACCAAATCAAGTAAAGTTTTGCGTTCTTCGACAGTGGCTGTAATATCAAGAAATACTAATTCATCAGCTCCTTGTCGAGCATATTCTGCTCCCAGTTCTACGGGGTCGCCTGCATCACGGAGATTTACGAAATTAGTGCCTTTTACAGTACGACCGTCTTTTATGTCTAAACAAGGAATGATTCTTTTTGTAAGCATAGTTTTAGTTTTATTCAAATTGTATATGGGACAGATTTGTAATTTATCAGTTACGCAGATTTTGACAGGTTGCAAACCTGTCCTAAAAAAATCTCTTTCCTATCTCTTTCAAAGTAACGCGACCTTCATAAATGGCTTTTCCGACAATTACACCAAAGATATTGAGTGCGGCTAAATCTTCTAAATCTTGCATTGAGCTCACGCCACCGCTTGCAATTATTTGTAAGTCAGGAAATTGGGCTTGCATTTTCTTGTATAAATCAACCGAAGGGCCTTGCAAAAGTCCGTCTTTGGCTACGTCAGTACTGATAGTATATTTTACGCTTTTGGCAATCCATTCCCCCACAAAATCATATACCCAAACACCCGAATCTTCTTCCCAGCCACTTACCGCGATTTTTTCATTGCGGGCATCTGCTCCTAAAATAATCGCTTCGTTACCAAATTTTTTGAGCCATTCGTCAAATAATTCTGGGTTTTTAACGGCAATACTTCCGCCTGTAATTTGTTTTGCACCAGATTCAAAAGCCAAACGAATATCATCGTCAGATTGTACTCCTCCGCCAAAATCAATATGAAGATTGGTGTTTGAAGCAATGGTTTCTAAGACTTTTACATTAGTGATTTTTTTGATTTTTGCTCCATCCAAATCAACCAAATGTAGGCGTTTAATGCCCGCATCTTCAAACATCTTAGCTATTTCTAGCGGATTTTCGTTATAAATCTTTTTCTGAGAATAATCACCTTGTGTAAGCCTTACGCATTTACCGTCAATGATGTCAATGGCTGGAATGATTTGAAACATAACCTCTAACCGAAGCGTCGGAACGTCCCTAAATGGGAATTTATTTAGTTAGAAATATAATAATGAGATGTAAAATCTGTCGATTTGATAAATAACTATTTTTATTAAATCTCTAAAAAGTTCTTAAAAATCTGTTCGCCTACATCACCGCTGATTTCCGAGTGAAACTGTGCGGCAAAGAAATTATCTCGCTGCAACATTGCCGAATACTCCAAAATATAATCCGTTTTTGCCACTGTATAATCGCATAGCGGAGCATAATATCCGTGGTTATAATAAACAAATTCACTTTCACGCAAATCTTTACACAAAGGGTTTTTCCAAGTATATGCTACTCCCCCTCTAGGGGCTGGGGAGCTGATATTATTCCAACCCGTTTGTGGAACTTTAAATCCTTTTACTCTCGGAAATTTTAAGATTGGAATATCGAAAACACCCAAACATTCAGTGTTATTTTCTTCTGATGATTGGCAGAGAAGTTGCATTCCTACGCAAGTTCCTAAAAATGGTTGTTTAAGCGTTGGAATGATTTTATCTAAGCCGTTTGCTCTTAAGCTTTTCATGGCAGTTGAAGCCTCTCCTACGCCTGGAAAAATAATTCGTTCCGCAGAGCGAATTACATCTATATTATCAGAAAGCTCATAGGTAGCCCCAATACGCTCAAGGGCATACATGACCGACTGCACATTGCCTGCATTATATTTAATAATTACTACTTTCAAAATTGAATGAGTGAATGATTGGATGAGTGAATATTAAGTTAATTTCACACTTTCTTAACATTTTACAAATCTAAACCTATCAGCAGATAAAATTTAGTTTTTATTGAAAAAGCAATACTTTATCTTGTTTTTGTGTAAGATTTTGTAATTATTTCAAAAATATTCACCCAATAAGTCATTCATTCATTCGCTCATTGGTTATCTTGCAACTAAATTTTTCTATCCCAAAAATGAATTGGTCGACTCTTTTTTCTAATAAACGACTTGGTGCCGAACACCGCAACGCTCTCGAAAACTTCCGTACTGACTATATGCGAGACTACGACAGATTGATTTTTTCGTCACAGTTTCGCCGATTACAAAACAAGACCCAAGTTTTTCCATTGCCAGGAGCAGTCTTTGTGCATAATCGTCTGACTCATAGCTTAGAAGTTGCTTCAGTTGGGCGTTCTCTCGGAAAAGCAATCGGAGAAAAAATTGTTGAAAAATACGAAAAAGAACTTAATCAAGAAGCCATCGAATTTTACAAATTTGAGCTTTCTGCAGTGGTGATGACGGCTTGTATTGCTCATGATATAGGCAATCCGCCTTTCGGACATTCGGGTGAAGATGCAATTTGTACTTATTTTAGAGAACTAGAGGGTGAACAACTTAAATTTCTGACTGAAAATTTAAGCGAAAATCAATTCAATGATTTCAAGTTTTTTGAAGGAAATGCCAATGCGTTTAGGATTTTGACAACTATTTTCAATCAAAATAATCTGAACCTGACTTACGCAACTTTGGCTTCAATAATTAAATATCCTGCCGATTCGACAAATGGGTTTAAGAAGAAAAGTTTTATTTCGGTAAAAAAATCTGGCTTTTTTGATGCCGAAGTTGAGTTTTATAAAAGCATATCTACTGAACTGGATATTCACTCATTGAATGAAGAAAAGACTATTTTTGCTCGCCATCCGTTTGTGTTTTTGGTTGAGGCAGCCGATGATATTTGTTATCGAATAATTGACCTCGAAGATGCACATCGACTGAATATTATTTCGATTCAAGAAGCAAGAGATTTGCTTGAACCTTTTTTTGAAATTCAAGAAGGTAAAAAGAGTATTAAAGAAAAAGTGGATACCATTGAAGACGATAAACAAAAACTAGCCTTTTTACGAGCCTTACTCATTGGAAAATTAGTGGCAAAATGCACCGAAATTTTCTTTGAATACGAAGACCAACTACTCGATGGCTCACTCAATAAGCCTTTGATTGACCTTTTGGATAAGGAAACCACCTCTTTAATAAAAAAAATCGATGAAGTTTCAGTAAAGAAAATCTATAACGATAAGTCGGTCATTGAAATCGAAATTGCGGGTTTTCATATTATTGGGGGATTGCTAAAAGAATTTGTTTCAGCAGTTTTGAAGCCCGATACGGCCAAATCAAAGAAATTATTGCAGTTGATTCCCAGCCAATATGGTATCAAAAAAGGTGGCGATGTTTATCTTAATATCCTTGCGGTAGTTGATTTTATATCTGGCATGACCGATTTGTTTGCGATTGACCTTTATCGAAAAATTACCGGGATTCAGATTCCACAGTTATAGAATAGTCTACAGTTTTCAGTCTACAGTTTAACACAATTTATCACAAATAACAAGTGTAAAACACTTAGTTCGTTAATTTGATAAATTAAGGAACTTCAAAACCAAAAAAAACTGTTCTTTTTACATTACTACCCTCATCCCTCCCGCCTCTCCCAAAGGAGAAGAACTATTTTTTGAAATCAATGAAGCAAACCAAAGACCCTTACGCAGCCCTCCGTTTTCCTGCATTTAGATATTTTATCTCGGCTCAGTTTCTGTTTACAGTTGCGATTTTGGTACAAGAAGTTGTCATAAGTTTTTATTTATATGAAATCACCCATGACCCACTTTCTTTGGGCTTAATTGGGCTTTTTGAAGCGATTCCTTATATTTCATTAGCACTTTTTGGTGGATATTTTGCCGATCGTAGCGATAAAAAACGTATAATTCAGATTTGTTATGGCGTAATCGTGCTATGCTCGTTCTTACTGCTATGGGTTACTTCTCCTTCAGCCAATTATTCGTTTGATGTCTCTCAAATTAAATTTTTTATCTACCTGACGGTCTTTATATTGGGTATTGCTCGTGGGTTTTATGGCCCGTCTTGGTCATCGCTCAAGCCTTTTTTAGTACCTGCAGAACATTATCCAAATTCGGCTTCGTGGAGTAGTCAATTTTGGCAATCAGGTATGATTTTGGGGCCAGCATCTGCTGGTTTTTTGTATAGTTGGTTGGGCTTGTCCAATACGCTTATTTTGGTGATAGTCTTACTCGGAATTGCTTTTGTTCTAGTATGTTTGATTTCCAAAAAGCCTATTCAGCATTCGATTACTCATCAAAATATATTTCAAAGTTTGAAAGAAGGAATCGACTTCGTTCGTAAAAACCGAATTTTATATTATGCTATTTTGCTTGATATGTTTTCGGTACTTTTTGGTGGAGTGATTGCTATTTTACCTGTTTTTGCTAAAGATGTACTAAACGTTGGGGCTGAGGGTTTAGGGATTTTGAGAGCGGCTCCAGGCGTTGGTGCAGTATTAACAATGCTCGGAACTGCCTATTTTCCACCTACTCGCCAAGCATGGCGAAATATGCTCATTGGTGTGGTTGGTTTTGGTGTTGCAACAATTGTTTTCGCACTTTCTACCAACTTTTGGCTGTCGGCAGGGGCATTATTCCTAACTGGGGCTTTTGATAGTATCAGTGTAATTGTGCGTCAGACCATCTTGCAAGTGCTTCCACCCGACGAAATGCGTGGGCGTGTGAGCGGCGTAAATGGTATTTTTGTGAGTTGCTCTAACGAACTCGGGGCTTTTGAGTCGGGAGTAGCAGCAAAATTTTTTGGAGCGGTTCCTTCAGTGCTTTTTGGAGGCGTGATGACACTCGTTTTTGCAACTATTATTTTCTTCCGCTCAGGCGACCTTTTTGATGTTAAGCTAGAGAAAAAATAATTTTGAAAGTCCACAGTCGATGGTTCATTGGCAATAGGAAGGCAAAGATTTTTTCACAATTACTTGCTACCTAAAAACAAAACTTTACATTTGCTAATACGAAACCAACAACAATGATTCGACTTTTAGCTGCTGCAAAGAAATATTTGAAAAAAAATCTATTTATCTTGACTCAAAAAATAGATTTTGGGAATCCAATCATGCTTTTTATAGCCCCCAACCCCCATGAAAGGGGATTTTTTTTATTGTCCTTCTTTTTTATTTCAACATTATCTTTCGCCCAAAATCGTCCTCGAACCGATATTAATTTAGATGAATTTATTCAGCGAGTTTTTCCTGTTCAGCAAGAAAATATTAATTACGAAGACCTCTATGAGTCACTCTATCAACTTTACCAAAACCCAATCAATCTAAACACTGCCACTGCCGAAGATTTAGCTTCTCTCTACGTACTTTCACAGATTCAGATTAAAAGTATTCTCGACCATCGAGAGCAAAACGGTGATTTTTTGAGCATTTACGAACTCCAAGCCGTGCAGAATCTTGATTTTGAGACGATTAAAAAACTCTTACCTTTCGTTGATATAAAATATAAGTTTTCAGTCGGAGATTTAAAAAATCGACTAATGAATGCTACTGACCATTATTTTGTGCTTAGAAATAGTCAAGTATTAGAAAAATCAAGGGGTTTTGAAGAAGGAAAATATCTCGGTTCACCGCAACACCTTTATGCAAGGTATCGCCTAAGCCACCCAAAAGATTTTCAAATTGGGTTTATTATAGAAAAGGACGCTGGAGAGAAAAACTATCTCGATTATTATACTTTTCATTTTCAACTCCGCAATAAAGGTAACCTCAAGAACTTAGTTTTGGGCGATTACCAAGCACAATTCGGGCAAGGCTTAATTATGTCGGCTGGGTTTTCGTTGGGCAAAAGTAGCGAAGCTATAGCCACCACCCGACGAAGCAATTTGGGTGTCCGTCCTTATGGTTCGTTGCTCGAAGGAGGGTATTTCAGAGGCGTAGCAGCCACCTATCAATTCGGCAAAATAGACTTAACAGGCTTTTATTCATATACCAAACGAGATGCCAATATCAGCGATGATAGCGGCGAACGGGAAGATTATTTTAGTTCGGTTCTAACGGGCGGTTACCACAGAACTGAAAGCGAATTAGCTCGAAAAAATCAATTAAATGAACAAAATATTGGTGTAAATGCCACTTTTCAGCTAAAAAATGGTCAAATCGGAGCAACTTTACTCAATACACAATTTGATGCTTCGCTGCAACGTAGTCCGACTTTGTATAATAAATTTGAGTTTTCAGGAAAACAAAACTTAGTTGTCGGTACAAACTTTACTTATACTTGGCAAAACTTCAATTTCTTTGGTGAAGCGGCTCGCTCAAGTAGCGGCGGAATCGGGGCAATTGGTGGTTTTGTGGCAGCCCTCAGCCGACAAGTCGAATGGGCAGTAAATATCCGAAATTTCGATAAAAATTTTCATAGTTTTTATGCTAATGGATTGAGCGAAGGAAGTAGAAATATCAATGAACGAGGTATTTATTGGGGACTGAAATATTCTCCCAAAAAGGGTTTAACTTTCAGTGCTTTTTATGACCGTTTTCAGTTTCCATGGCTCAGATATTTGGTCGATGCTCCTTCTGGCGGCTTTGATTATTTACTCCGAATGACTTATCAACCAAATAAAAAAGCCTTATTCTATGTGCAGTATCACGAAGAACATAAAGGTAAAAACTTACCGAATAATACAACTGTGACCGATGTTGTGGTTAATGTAATGCGACAAAGTATTTTGGCAAATTTTGAGTATTCGGTTAATCGGGTTTTCAAGACTCAAACTCGCGTGCAGTTGAATACTTATCAGTACGCAACTCGCTCACAATCAAAGGGTTATGCAATTATGCAAGACCTCGAAGGCTCAATAAGAAAGCTACAACTAAAAGGTAGAATCGCTTATTATAATACCGATGATTATGATTCGAGAATTTATGTTTATGAAAATGACGTGCTTTACGCAGTTTCGTTACCAGCTTATTCGGGCAAAGGTATTCGGACTTATTTGATTGCTCGTTACGGCCTCTCCCGAAATCTTGATTTGTGGGTGCGTTATGCCCGCACACAACTCAACAATGTAAACACAATTGGCAGTGGCACCGACCAAATCAATGCTCCGCATCGCAGCGAAGTAAAAGCACAGATTCGGTATTCGTTTTAAAACATAAAAGCATCCCCGAAGGAATGCTTTTAATGGAAATTGTTAGATTAGAGTTTAAAAACTGTATCTCAAACCTAACTGCACTAAATATGGCTCACCAGAAGGTGTAACAATACCCGCAGTGTTTACACGGTAATTGAATCTCTTATTTGCAGCATCAAAATTTGGAAGAGCAGCAGTTGTTCCGCTTGCAGGTACGCCCGTTGCATAAAGTGCTTGCGAGCCAAGCGATTTGTTTGATCCCCAAGTTTTCTTAAATAAATTACCTAAGTTGAAGATATCAGCCGATAACTCAACGCCCTGCGATTTATGAATTTTAAAACGTTTGCTGAGTCTCATATCAAATGTTCCGAAGAAACCGTTAATACCACCATTACGCATGGCCATTTGTCCCATATATTTACTGATATAATCTTTGATACTTTGACTTGCATTTGGATTATCAAGAACTGCTTGTAAACCTGTACGCACATTTTGAGGAACGCTTGAGTCGTTAATGTCAAAAATATACGCTAAATCGTTTTGTCCTGCCACGAAATCAGCATTACTATTTGCTCCTGATAATAATGTATATCGAGTTCCACCAATCCCCGAATATCGTAAACCAACACTTACGCCATAAAACGTCGGTAAAGTACCATAAAATACAACTTTATGACGGAACTGATTATCTGAATAGGTCATATTTGACAAATCACGTGGGTCGTCTTTTACCGGTAAAACTAAAGTAGAAGTATTTGCCACATTTCCGTTGAATGAGGTATTATCTTTTACATCATTATAAGTATAACTCATCGTAATTTCACCATCTTTGAAATACTGATAAGTACCATCAAGCACTACCGCAAACTGATTTACTTTTCCTGTACTATTTAATTCAAGAACACGACCTACTTTTTTGCTAATACGCCCCTGTAACCAATCGCCCGAACCATTACTTGGCATTGTGCTTAATGGTACATATACTCCACGATTTGCCTCATTAGCCAATGTAAAAAACGGAGTTGTTGCCATGTTTCTGTCAACATATACATAGTTATTACGAGCCGAGGTTGCAAAACCAGTAATACCAACCCTAAATTTATCACTAATAAAATGACTATATGATAGGTTTGCCTTATAGACAACAGGCACACTCGCATCTTTACCGTTTGTATTGATTGTTGCTGATTGGAAAGCAGCTAAAGTCGGAATCGAAGCCGGATTATTTCTATAAGCATTAAAATCAGCTACTGGAAGATTGGGAGCTCTAACATCGACGGTAGCAGTATTGTTACCATCAAAATATAAGTTATTAATAACCACATAATTGTTGAGGTCAGACGAAAACACACCAGCACCCAATCGAATAAAATCTTTGTGTTTGTCGTTAATATCCCAAGATAATTGGATACGTGGCTGAACAATAAAGGCACGAAGTTTATTATCAGTACGGATTCCTAATTCATCGAAAACTAATTGATTAAAATTAGCTTCAGGATATTTTGAATAATCTAAACGAATACCCGCTGTCATGTCTAAACCCAATGCAAGTTTAGTTTGCATTTGACCATAGAGACCTAAATTCCAGATATTACTCGTCACTCTTGGGTCTGCAACCAATGGTACTTCTCTGAAATAACGGTAAGGCTGATTATTTTCAAAGGCAGTTAAACCCAAATAATGAAAACGTCCATTTACTTCGCTTCCATATTGTGATATAGCATTTGTATACATCAAATCTGCACCAAAAGTATAATTTATTTTATTAGTGCTATAGTAGAAATTATCAACCAATTGCAAAACATTATTTTTGAAATTTTCTTGGGCAAAACGGTGTCCACCAATCTGAATATTAGTTGAACGCACAGCACCAGCGATTGTAGAAGTTACATTTTCGACAATTGCTCTTGGAATATTGGAAGATGGCAATTGGTCACCTGGTGCACTATTTTGATAAGTATAAAGGTGCTGTAATTTTAATTCATTTGTTATTTTTGGGCCAGCCGTCGTACGAAGTGTAGCTAAAAAGCTATTATCAACGTTAAAATCATTGCCTGTTGATTCATATAAATTGATTGATGTATTATCTGTTAATCCTAGTTTGTTTCTATCATTCGTATAATTATTTCTGATAGTCAATAAATTATTACTGTTTATTTGCCAGTCGATTCGAGCAAAACCTGCATCTGAACCACGATTTTTGTCAAACGCCCCATATTGTGGAGTATTTGCAACACCGTATTTACTACGTGCAATGCTTACAAATTTATCAAGTGTTGCGTTAGTTACGTTAAATCGACTTTCATCATCAGCCGACTGAATATTCGCTATAACCAAAGAACGTAGATCTTGTTGGTGGTCCCAAGCAGCAAAAAAATGAAGTTTATCTTTGATGATTGGACCGCCTAGTGAGAAACCATATTGATAGGTTGAGTAATTATTGAAACGCTTATTTCCTCTGATATCATATGGACTTGCCAGCCAGTTGGCACGACCAAAAGTAAATGCACTTCCGCTCAAAGTATTTGTACCTGCTTTTGTCACAGCACTAACTGTACCACCTCCACTACGTCCATACGTGATATCATATTGATTTGTTACTACTTTAAATTCACGAACAGCCTCAATCGAAATAGAATATGGTGCACCGCTTCGGCTTGTCGTAGAACCAGCCGATGTTGGATTCTTAGCGTTCATACCATCAATTGTGTAGTTTGTTGAAGAACCCAACTGCCCCGAAATACTTCCACCTCTTGCAAGTGGAGAGAGGTCCAATAATGTAGTAAAATTACGACCATTTACTGGAAGTTTAGTTATTGACCTTGCCCGAAACCGCAGTAGCAGCTCCGATATTTTCCACCTTGTTTTTCAAGCCAGATGCTACAACCTCTACTACTTCAAGCGTTTGTACGCTTTCAGCCATAGCAATGTTTACTTTTATGGCATCACCTTGGTTGAGTGCATAACCTGTACGCTTTTGCTCACCATAGCCTATAAATGTAACATTTACAGAATACGGCCCACCCAAAGGAAGTTCCTTAAAAATATACTCTCCAAGAGCATTTGTGAGTGTTCCTGTTGTAAAACCAGTAGATTCATTACGCACTTTAACCGAAGCTCCCGGGAGGAGTTGGCGTTGATTATCAGAAATTACCCCGGAAATTGAGGCTTGCGTCGTTTGTGCAGCCACTCTGTTGTTTATCAGAATAAAGCACAATAGTAGTGATTTGATGAATAAATTTTTAAGCATTTGTGATTTTGTTAGTTTTATAATCACAAAACAAGTGCTGAAATATTACTTCAATATCTCCTTTTTATTAATTCTATATTATCTTAGCATTGACAACTAAAAATTATCCAAAAACATCTTTATTTAATTATTTAAGCAGTATTCTACCAAACCATCTATAGGTGTTTTCAGTATTCTTCCAACGATAAGATTATTCGTTTTAGCCACTTTTATCAATAAATCTTTGTAATAAAAAGCCACCGAACCTACGAAGTGCACATTGGTTTCGTGGCACATTGGGTATTTCAAGATATATTTTTCAAAAAATTGCAGGAAACAGTTTTCTACTAAATTTTTACAAAAATCCTCTTTGATATTATTGAATAGAAACTTTGAGTATGAAGCAAAATAACGATTTGGAAAAGGTTTATGATAAGCATTTTCAAGAACAATCAGCCTATCTATCGCTCCATATTTTTCTTCAAATTTTGTTCTAATTTCTAATGGCATTTCTTTATGTAAATAACTCAATAGCAGACTTTTACCTAAATGCCCGCCACTACCTTCGTCACCCAACCAAAAACCCAAAGGAGGCACCTGAAAACCAGTTTTTTCACCATCAAAATAGATGGAATTTGAGCCTGTACCGAGAATACAAGCAATACCCGCTGTTTTTCCACACGCTGCTCGAGCCGCACCTACAACATCGCTTTGAGCTTCGATTTGCTTACAAGTCGGGAAAACTTGTAAGATTGCGTTTTTTATCACACCAGCTTTTTCTTCATTAGTCACACCCGTTCCGTAATAAAAAACTTGTTTTATTTCTTTTGTGCAGAGTGGTAAAAGGTTATTCTTTAGTTCGTTGGCAATCGAATAGGCATCTTGGTAATATGGATTAAACCCGATGGTTTGAGTTTGTGCAATTACTTCGTTTTGGTCTAAAATTCGCCAATCGGTTTTGGTTGAGCCGCTATCTGCAATCAGAATCATATAAAAACAATTTTTGGTGTAAATATCAGAAATGTAGGACAGGTTTGCAACCTGTCGATATGTAGAAATAGTTTTTGCTCATTCTCTGATGTTGTCACGTTACAAACCCGTCGATAGCGTAAGTATTGAAAAAGCATATTTTACGTATTGACAGGTTGCAAACCTGTCTTACAAAAACATAATATTTTTAATTTTTTATTTCATTAATTCAATAAATTCTTGCGTTAAATGGATACTTCCCAACATTAAACTCAAAAAATAGTTAAATTCGCAAAACAGCAATATCACCACTTATAGAATCATGGCAGAAGCGACTGAAAAACCATTAAATTTTATTGAACAAATTATCGAAGATGACCTCGCAGCAGGTAAAAACAACGGTCGAATTTTGACCCGTTTTCCTCCTGAGCCAAACGGCTACTTGCATATTGGTCATGCTAAATCAATCTGTTTGAATTTTGGAGTTGCCCAAAAATACGGTGGAAAAACAAACCTTCGATTTGATGATACCAACCCAGTAACCGAAGAAACTGAATACGTTGAGTCTATCAAAGCCGATGTAAAATGGCTCGGTTTCGAGTGGGCAGAAGAACTTTATGCGTCTGATTATTTTGACCAATTATACGGGTTTGCCTTAAATCTTATCAAAAAAGGTTTGGCTTACGTCGATGATAGTACATCCGAAGAAATGGCTGTTATGAAAGGCACCCCAACCTTAGCTGGCATTAATAGTTCTTATCGTGATGAACGTAGTATCGAAGAAAATTTTGATCTATTTACTCGTATGAGAAATGGCGATTTTGCTGAAGGCACAAGAGTTTTGAGAGCCAAAATCAATATGGCTTCTACTAATATGCTCATGCGTGACCCAATAATTTATCGCATAAAAATTGCGACCCATCACCGAACTGGTGATAAGTGGTGCATTTATCCAATGTATGATTTTGCTCATGGACAATCTGATTCGATTGAGCAGATTACGCATTCAATCTGCACACTGGAGTTCGTGCCTCACCGTGAGCTTTACGATTGGTGTATCGAAAACTTAGAAATTTTCCCTTCAAAACAGTACGAATTTGCTCGTTTAAACCTTTCTTATGCAATTACGAGTAAAAGAAAACTTTTAAAATTAGTTACCGATAACTTCGTAACAGGCTGGGACGACCCTCGTATGCCGACTATTTCGGGGATGCGTCGTCGAGGTTATACTGCTCAAGCGATTCGTGAGTTTTGCGACCGTATAGGTATAGCCAAGCGTGATAATTTGATTGATGTAAGTTTATTGGAGTTTTGTGTGCGTGAACACCTCAATAAAATTGCCACTCGTGTAATGGCCGTGCTTGACCCAATAAAACTCATAATTACGAATTATCCTGAAGGACAAGTTGAAGAATTAAAAGCTGAAAATAACCCCGAAGACCACGAAAGCGGTTCAAGAATTATGCCTTTTAGCCGTGAAATTTTGATTGAGAAAGATGATTTCATGGAAAATCCAACGAAAAAATATTTCCGTTTGGGTCCAGGTTTGATGGTGCGTTTGAAAAATGCCTATATTATCAGATGTGATGATATTATAAAAGATGAGAACGGGGAAATCGTTGAACTTCATTGTTCATACATTGAAAACTCACCTAGCGGAAACGATACTTCGGGTATCAATGTAAAAGGAACAATTCACTGGGTTTCGGAAGCACAAGCCGTCGATGCTGAAGTTCGAATTTATGATCGACTCTTTAAAGCAGAAGACCCAAGCCGTGAAGATGGCGATTTCAAAGAATATCTAAATCCAGATTCCTTGCAAGTGATTACGGCAAAAGTCGAGCCTGCACTCAAAAATGCAACGCTAAACACACCCTATCAATTCTTACGTAAAGGATATTTCTGTTTGGATGTTGATTCGACAACCGATAAATTGGTTTTCAATAAAACCGTTGGTTTGAAAGATACATGGGCAAAAGAAATCGGTAAATAGGGTTCTTATTAAACCATCTAAAACTTGCAAAGATTAAAATTAATCGCTTTGCAGGTTTTGCTATTTTATAAAAGATATTTTCAAATATAAATATACAAATTCTTCAAAAAAAACGTTTTTAATCACAACAAATATAAATGCTTAAGATGAAAAACACAGCAATTAAAATCGTCGCTTTTAAGATCATAAGTCTATGTACTTTTGCCCAAACCGCCGACGATATTTTCAAAAATCACATAGAAGCAACGGGCGGAAAGGCTCTTTGGGATAGCGTCTCTACTTATTCAATAAAGCAAGCTTATCAAGGAAATTCGGCGGCTAATTATGATGTTGAGCTAAAAGGCTCATTTAGTGAAGCTGCTCTTTACAAAGCAAAAACTATCTTGAAACGTACATTTATATTTGGCATAAAAGGTGCAGAAGGTTGGAGAAAAGTACCTCTTGGTAGTTCTGATAAAATAACGCAATATGAAACAAATACATTGAGTGAGAAAGAGCAAGAGAATATGCGTAGAGAATTGAAAGAAAATATTCTACCATTTCTTGATTATGAAGAAAAAGGCTACATCGCAACGATGGTTGGAAGCGAAACCATCAATGGAACCAAAACAACTCATGTAGAATTAAGTGGCAAAGGAGTGAAATACAATCTCTATTTTGATGAGATTACGAGACTTTTAACAAGAAAAAAACTTACTGTGAACACAGGTGAAGTAATTACAGAAGATTATACCAAATACGGCGATTCTGCCTACGGTTTGAAATTTCCGACCGAATCAAATTACTTTAGCAGCATCGACAAAAGAAATTTAAAGGTAAGCACTTCGATAATTTTCAATGATATAATTGCACCTGCTTTTCTTACCCGATAAGAAAATTTATAAGGACTTAGCCTCTCAATCTTGAGGGGCTTTTTTTGATTTTTTTTAGTCGAAAAATAAAGACTAATATTACTTTTTAAATATTTTTAACCACCTTCCAACCATTTTAATAAAAATATGGTCTTATTGTTAGTCCCCTATAAAATCTATTTGGTTGAAGTATAATATTTACCCTTTTCATGTATAGCGAACAAGAGTTAATACAGGCTTGTATTCGCCAAGAACGATCAGCACAACGGCAACTTTACGAGCGATTTGCAAGTAAGTTGTTTGCTACTGCTATGCGTTATATGAAAAATAGAAGCGATGCCGAAGATGTTTTACAAGATTCGTTCATTAAGATTTACTTAAAAATAGATAGTTTCCGATTTGATTGTCCGATCGAAGCATGGATCAGAAAAATAGTGGTCAATACGGCTTTGAAGCACTTACAAAGTCAGCCAAATTATATGCAGCACACCGATAGCCAGTTGATTTGCGATGAAGTGGAGCAAGATGAATTTACGCTTTCGAATTTTGAGTTAAAGCAATTGATGGAAATAGTGCAGAGTTTACCCGATGGCTGTCGAACAATTTTTAACTTACACGCCATTGAAGGCTATCAACACAACGAAATTGCGGCCATGCTGAGTGTTGCAGAAGGTACATCAAAGTCGCAATATTCAAGAGCCAGAAATTTATTACAAGCTAAATTAAAAGCGATGGGAATAAGCCCCAAAGCGATGAATTAAATCATTTAAGCAAAAAATATAAAACTGTTTTCGTAGAAACAAATGGACTCACAGAAGCCAAATAATTTTGAAAAAGAATGGCAAATGGCATTTACTGATGCTTCTTTTGTTCCCCCAAGCGATATGTGGGAGCGAATTGAGCAAGATTTAGAGCGAAATAAACGCCGACCTTTCTTATTTTTCCTTCATTCATCAGCTATGCTTGCTGGTGTGGCTGCATCTTTAGTTTTGGCTTTGGGAGGAATCTTATTTTTCAATCAAAAAGAATTAAAAAAACCATTGTCTGTTATTAATAAAAAATCATCAAATTCTAAAAAAATCAATGCTCAACCAAATAAATCTGATACCAAGATTGATAATTTTGCTTTAGCAACACCGAGTTCTGCAGAACTAAATCTTTCAACTGAAAATAATGCCGCAAAGCAAACATTTGCTTTGTCCGAAAAAGATATAAATAAACGTGTTTCTAACCCAAAGACATCTACAATAAACTATCAGTTGACAGCCTTAGCTGCGGCACTTTTTGCTAACTCTATTGATAAGGGTACAAATGAACCTGTAAGCAACAATCAGCCATTGGGTAGTAATAATATACAAACACTTGATAATCAAATTAATAGAAGTATTTCAGTCTTTCAAAATGACAATAAAGCAATTTTAGATATAGCTTTATTGAAATATCGTAACTACCAATATTTAGGAAGCCGCTATACTTTGAAGCGAAATAAATTGGTATTTGAAGCAGAAGTAACCGAAGCACCAGTTATTGCATCAAACGATGCTAAATTTTGGATGGGTATTCAATCGGGAGTTTCGCCTTTTGATCCTAATATGAAACTCGGCGGACTAAATACCGTTGCAATGGCACAAGCAGATGCTTTTGCCACCGCTTCCAACCGACCAATTTTGGGAGCTTCTCCATCTATAAGCGAGCCGAAACCTAAGATTATGGTTTCACTACCGCAAAATACAATTAAGTCGGGAATTGGCATAAATGCAGGAGTAGCGATGGGCTATAAAATTTCAAAAAAATGGAATTTTGAAAGTGGAATCAGATATTTACGGGGAAATTCAACTTTGAATAGTAATACTTATTCTTTCCAGCAGAATGGCTATGTAAATACTTTTTTTGCCAATTATTTGACACAAAATTCATCATATCAAGGCTTAAAAATTGCCAATAGTCAAGTCAATACAGTAATAGCGGATGCCTCGCAATTTGGAAATCGATATGAATACTTGATTATTCCGATGCAGGTTGGTTATGAAATCGGTTTATCGAAAAAGGTTGACATAAACATTTTAGCGGGTGTTTCAACTGATATTTTCTTGCAAAATACCATCATCAATGATAATAGTATCGTACAAGAAAAAAGCACATTTAATACATCAAGTAATATTTATAAACCTCTGAATCTGAGTGTTTTGGGCGGTGTAAGAGCAAGCTACCTTATTAGTAATCATTGGCAGTTAAATTTAGGAAGCTCATATCAGCATTCGCTTTTTTCGGGTATTAATAAATCAACAGCTTTACAAATGCGTTTAAAAATGTTTGGCTTAAATTACGGCTTAAATTACCGTTTTTAAGACAAATAATTTATTTAAAGCTACCGAGCTTCGGCTACTGTCGCACGGATTAACAATTAAAGATTTTTGGGTTTTGAGGTAATCATATCCTAAATCAACAATATTTAATCATAAAATGCTAATTTTTAATTTCCTACAATTTATGCTCGCTCATATAACTTAAATACTTCACTACTGCGTTCGCTTCTTCGGGTTTTATGCCAAGCGTTGGCATTTTTACATTGTATCTATAACTCGCAGGATTCTGAATAAAAGCCTTTAAATCATCAGTTTTCCAATATTCGGTTACGCTTTTGGGGTAGTTTAGTTCTGGCCCCATTTTTCCACCGATTTTATTTATCGCGTGGCAAGTTTGACAGCGATTTTTAAATATTTCATAGCCCGCCAAAGTCGATTTATTTTTTGGTTTGAGAGCCTCATCGTTTTCGTGAAGCGGAGCAAGATGTATTTTTACTAAATTGTATGGCCATTTATAACTTAAATCATCCCCCGAGACCCCTTCATAAACTACATAAAAAGGCTCCATTTTTGATTCTTGCCCATTTTTCAAGAGAATTTCCCATTCACGACCCTTTAGAGCATCGACATCACTTACAGCCAAAAACGCTTTTGCCGAAAGTAATATTTCTAAAGGCATTTCGGGTTTGTAGCCATCCTCACACTCAAAAACCACTTTCAAATCAGCCGCATTCATTCTTTTTATTGATGAATATTTTTCTAAAATATCTTTCAATGGTAAAGCATTAAATCGCTTATTTTTATGATATACTGGGTCAGGCTTAATCGAAACAATTTGGGTAACTTTCAATAAACCTCTGTCCCTTAAATCCAGCAAATCAATGGTCAATGAATCACTAGCCGGAACTTCTTCAATGGCCAATTTTGCGATTTGTAAAGAATCTTTATTTGCGTTTTTTTGTGAGTTATCGCACGATACAAAGAGAGCCGATAATAAAACAAATGCAATAATTTTTTTCATAAATAGCTATTTTAAAAGTTCAGGTAAATTTAATGATAAAAATAGTTAAAATGTTTATTACTTCGTTTACTTTTTTTTTGAGTAATGGCCGTAAAATCTGACTTTTTAGGAAAATATTTCTTACTAAACCATTCAAATTGAACGTTTCGTCGATACGGTTTGCTCCACGTTCCCAACTATGATGCGGCTTAGCAAAATAATTGTCAATTTCTAGGCTTTATGCAATGGCGGCATAATTAGTAAATTCTTTTCCATTGTCGGATGTTTATGTGAATAACATTGGTTTCCAAATCGTCAACAATTCAACTACTTTCTGCTGAATTACTTCCGCTTCTTTGCTTCTAATTATTGCCATTTTTAATACCCCATTTGCTCTGTTATTAATGGTTAACAATGCCCCTTTGTGATCTTTCCAAATTAAAAATCAATTTCCAAATCACCAAACCTTTCTTTTTACTCAACAATTTTTGGATGCTCATCAATATCAAGACGACCTGCAATTTGCCCTCTCTTGTTGTTTGTGTTAGCTCTTTTGTTGAATTTCTTACGTTTTTAGCTTGGTTTATAACTACGAAAACGGCATAAAAACCTTATTTAAAGTCATTAAATTCTCTTGTTCTTATTTTTCGGGCATTCGTTTAAAATTAGATAAAATCACCGTTACAGAGGATTTTTTGACCGTGTTTGCCTTAATATTATTAGTTTTTGTTAGGCTCAATTTTAATTCAGTTTGTGTGTCTACCGTTCTCTGAAAGGTATTAAAAATAATCGTATTGCTTGATTTTTTACTCATTCTCTATTTCTTTCCTGTTTTAAAAACGGCTAACAGTTCCACTGCGGCACCTCCACTGCGGCACCTCCACTGCGGCACCTCCACTGCTTCAAAGCGTGTTCAGGACTTCCACCTTATAGTTTATAACCATGCCTGACACACAAAAAGGAGAAATACCATTCGATATTTCTCCTTTTTTAAAAAATAACTTTTAAGATTTATCAGAAAAATTTAGCTCTGTTATCTTTGATATTTGCATTGTCACGGATAGCTTGATTTGCCATGTACGAAGCACCATACCCTCCATTACGTTGTATGATTTGGTTTTTGTACTGTGTATAATCAGCAATTTCAGGAGCTTTTGTAAGTTTAGTTGTTTCAACTACAAATACACCATTTTCACCTACGAATGGCTTAGAACGTTTGCCAGTTTGTAAACCAAAGATTTTTCCAATTGCAATCGGGTCGATTCCAGGAGATGTCAACATACCAGCCATAAGGTTAATATCAGTTGCAGTTTCAACCAACGCACCAGCACCGTATTTTTGAGCTGCTTGCTCTAAAGCACCAGAAGGGGTTCCAAGTTTTTTCAAGATTTGCTCTGCTTTCACTTCATTACGCACTTTAGAAGTAATTGCATCTTTAAAATCATCAGCTTTAGGGCTATCTTTTTCAGTTTTAGCAGTTACAGCCGCAATGATAAAGTTATCACCCACTTCAAATACACGGTCAGAAACTTCGCCTACATTTGTATCATTATTAAATGCCCACAATACAACTTCTCGTGCATTTTGGATAGTATTGAATGTTGATGCTTCAGGGAAAATCTTATCTGCTTTCAAGATAAACAATTTACCATCTTTCTTAACTGCCGCTTCGAATGCATCTCTAGAATTATTACTTGCACGCAATGTTTCGGCTTTTTGATAAATTGCATTTCTTGTACTTTCGCTGGCTTGCAATTCACGGCTGATAGTAGCAATTTTATACTTAGTGTTTGATTTTCCTTCAGTTACTTTAATAATGTGGAAACCAAAGTCTGTTTCAACTATGTTAGGTACTAAACCAGCACCACCCATTGCAAAAACCGCAGATTCAAATGGTTTTACCATCGCACCGTTATTTTTGAATGTGCCTAAATCTCCCCCTTGTTGAGCCGAACCATCTTGGCTGTTTGCACGAGCCAAGGTTGCGAAGTCAGCACCTTGATTTAATTGACTTAAAATATCTTGTGCTTTTGCACGAGCAATGACTTTTACCGAATCTGGAGCAGTTTTATCGGCACGGATTAAGATATGACTTGCACGAGCAGAGTAAAGTGAGTCAATAGCATTACCCTCATATTTGTAAATCGAGTAAGTATTGTTTTCTTTGAATGGCCCAATCACTGCACCTTGAATGGCGGTAGCTAAAGCAGCTTTTAATGTAGGCGTCAATTCGTTGGCACTACGCTCATAAGGCAAACGGCTATCTGAGTTAAGAGCAGCATAAGCTTTCGCATCTTTAGCAACAGCTAAACCTTTGGCAAAACTCTTGATGTCTTCATACAAAGCTGCACTATCATCTTTGGTTGGCATTACTTGATACACCACGTAATCAAGTGAGCGGCTATCGTAACCTTTGTATTCTTCTTTGTGCTTACTCAAATAATCTGACAATTGGCTATCTGTGACTTTAATAGTGGTGTCTATTATACTTGTGAAAGGTACATATAAATAACGGGCATCTGCTTTGGTCGCTGTTACATCGTACTCTCTTTTAGCTTCGGCAGTTGTTATAAACGAAGATGAAGAAAGCAAAGCGTTATATTTCTCTAACAAACGTTGCTGAATTGCTTGTTCTTTGATTTGGTCCCAAGCTGCTTTTTGTGGGGCAGGCAATTGATTGGCAGCAGCAGCATTGATAAATTCAATGTGACGGTTCCGGTCATACTGTCCAGTTTGCGGGTCAGTAAATTGTTGTTTAATGATTGAGCTAAGGTTTTTAGTACCTTGAACCATCTCACGAAGCTCATCTGGCGTAACTTTCAAACCGAGTTTCTCGAATTCAGTTTTGTAAGTAATGTCAAAAATCATTTGTTCCCAAACTTGGCTGCGTAATTGCTGAATTTCTTGCTCTTGTAAAGCTCTTCCAGCTTGTTGCTCATAATTAGCACGAGCTACATCTAGTTTAACTTGAAATGCTTGGTAGTCAATACTGTTACCTGCGATTTCACCAATTTTATTATCATTACTACTAAACAAGCCACTTTTACCATTTCCTCCGAATAAATCTCCTCCGACAATGAATAAAATGAGTGCAACTGCGATAACTACGACTGCAACACCTGAACGCTCACGAATTTTGTTTATTAAAGCCATTTGTTTTTTAATTAATTACAGGACTTTGGGGATTTTTTAAATGCCTGATAATTGTTTTATTATTTCCTTCAAAAAAATTGAGGTGCAAAAATAAGCAGATTAATATAGATTATCAAGAAAATCCAATTGATATATTAGCTTATTTTAACAAGTTTATGCCAAATATAGCTTTTTGCTTCTGAAACTATGTTTACTCTTTAAATATTAGCAAAAAAAAGTCCACGAAAAAAAAGGTTTTGTAATTTACCTAACTTTTTCAATCAAGCCTCCTGTAAGTTTGTGTTTGAATTGCAACCTATAAAATTAGATGATTCGAGCCAAATATTTATCTATTTTTGTGCGTTTTTAAAAAAACATTTAACTAATTATGAAATTACTTTTCGTTGTCTCTACTGCTGTTAGCTTAATTATAGGCTTTTTTTTCTTGATCTCATGTCAAAACTCTGAAACTATAGATACTTCTGATATCTCAGTAAAAGTTGATATTACGAGATTTGATGAGGCAATGATGCGATTAAAAACCAAAGAACAGATAAAAGATTTTTTATCGAAAAACACTAAGTTTGTCAATCAGTTTTATCAGACTTATCCCCAAGATACTGCACTTATTAGTAGGTTGTATTTGATTCATAATAACTCAGATACTCAGGCATTTTACGAAGACACAAAGAAATCATTTGGAAATCTTAGTGATTTGAAAAATCAGCTAGAAACTGCTTTCAAGCATATTAAATACTATTATCCCGAGTTTAAAGAGCCACAAATTATCACCACTTTTACGGCACTTGATTTGGAGCTAGTAGTATCTAACGATATGATTGTAATACCTCTTGAAACGTTCCTTGGACCGAAAGCAAAATACCGACCGCAATATCCTCAATATCTTCTTCAAAGGTTTGATAAGCCCTATATCGTACCGTCAATACTGACAATTTTATCAAAAAAGTACAATTCAATCGACCCCAATGACCATACGCTTTTGAGTGATATGGTTTACTACGGAAAAAGCTATGAGTTTACTCGTGCGAT
>Ga0114967_10000573_pt1 | contig 31629 bp, 29 predicted proteins | sample M_130628_MF_Meta_FD_92639 | JGI IMG/M metagenome (GOLD analysis project Ga0114967, IMG submission 92639) | Freshwater microbial communities from Lake Montjoie, Canada to study carbon cycling - M_130628_MF_MetaG | ecosystem: Environmental > Aquatic > Freshwater > Lake | place: Lake Montjoie...
AATTCCGAACAGGAGTGCCGCAAGAGAAATGAGGAATTGCTTGGTGGAGGCGAGGGAATTCATAAGGAGGCAAGAGGGATCGCAGGTGGTATTGATTAGGGCGCTTGCTTCAAACGCTCAAGCGGGAGAAGCATCTGTCCGACCGCAGTTCTCAGGGAGTGTTACCAGAGGTCCGTCTCTTAAGCCCGTTTTTGGCTTAAAATACCACGGGGGCGCCCTCTGTCAAAAAGGCGATCCGATCCTCCAGCCCACGACTTCGGGCAGCGGCCAGCAGACGGCGAGGCGGTTCATCCAAAGGCTCATAAGACATGCGAAAAGTTCCGTGATGCATGGGCACCATGACTTTGGCGTTCAGTGCGACGAAGGCATCCAGCGCCTCCTCCGGGTTCATGTGGACGCTGCGTAAGCTTGGAGGCTCATAGGCGCCGATGGGTAACAGCGCCACGTCGATGGCAAAGCGGCGACCAATTTCCGCAAACCCATCGAAGGCGGCCGAGTCCCCGCCATGGTACACGGTTTTGCCTCCCATTTCGACGATAAATCCCCCAAAGCCGCGGTGCGAATCGTGCAGCATTCTGGCGCCCCAGTGTTTGCAAGGAGTCAGCGTCACGCGAATCCCGTCCAGCTCAAAGCTCTCCCAATAATGGAGTTCCTGCACAACCCCGAAGCCCAGATCATGCACCAAGTCACCCACCTCAAAGGGCACCACGATGGGCTGCCCTGTGGCCACTCGGCGCAGGGTACGCCGGTCGAGATGATCAAAGTGCGCGTGCGTCACCAGTACTAGGTCCGTGGGAGGCAGCGCGCCGAGTTCCACACCGGGATGACGCATTCGCTTGATGCCCTTCACCCACTTCGCCCAAATCGGATCTATCAACACATTGCCCGCCGCTGATTGAAGCAAAAACGAGGCGTGCCCGATCCATGTCACCGCAACTTCTCCGTGGCTAAAAGTCTGCCATTTCGGTCGCAATGACTTGCCTTCTCGACTTTTAAAGAGCGAGGGCAGAAAAATCTCCGTCACTGGATTCCGCCGAGTCCATCCCGCCACGGGAGCCAAATCCACATGGAGCTCTTGATGTAACGCGGCAGCCGAGGCAGCCTCTCCCGCCTTGAGTGAGGAGCCGTCTGATTTGCGGATTTCCGCTTTCGATAAGCTGCGCTCGGGCTTGGCCACGGGTCAACACCTTAAGGCGAGAGTTGCTTCCAAGCAAAAATAAATCCTCTGCCGAGACGAATAAACCGCAGGAGGTGCCGTTGGAGGAAAGACCGAGCTTGTCGATCAGCGATCTTCAATCAGATAGCGGTTGCGCCAGAGATAGCCCAGACCGGACCCTACCGTCAGGGCTAGCGCGAGGCCCAGCAAGATGGAGCCAATTGGACGCCAAAGAACGTTCAGAAAAGAGGGCTGCGGAACCCAACCGACCCGAATCCATTCGTCGAGACTTAGAAGCAGTAAAAAATAGAGAATCGTAATGATTTGCCAGATCGTCTTGTGCTTTCCAAAGCGGTCTGCTGGAAGCACTACCCCTTTTGCGGCAGCCAATTGACGCAAGCCTGTAATGAGAAATTCTCGGCTCACGATCACGATCGCCACCCATGCAGGAATGGCGGCGTGCCCATTACTTTCTCGCGCCGCGAGACAAATTAACGCAGTGGCGGTGAGAATTTTATCCACCAAAGGATCCATGAGAGCGCCAAAGTCAGTAATGAGATTGTAACGCCGGGCAATAGCGCCGTCTGCGTAATCTGTAAAACTCGCGAGACCAAAGAGCAAGAGAGCGCCAGTGCAGGAAAAGGTTTGGTAGGACTCCAACGAAGCGGCGAAACCAGCCGTTATACCCAACCGCATCATGGTAAGCTTGTTAGGTAGGTTCATGGGTGGTTTGGCTGCGACTTTGCTGTGGCGAATCCTCTTTTTCAAGGATGGCAAATGCCGATTGCCGAGCATTCACTCTGACGTTAGCCTGCACGCCGACTCAATCTGAAATCTATAAGTTAAAACATCATGTCTGCAAACTGTGATATCGGCCTAATCGGCCTCGCTGTAATGGGGGAAAACCTAGTTCTCAACATGGAGAGCAAAGGATTTACCGTCGCTGTCTATAACCGCACCGCTGCGGTAACAGATAAATTCGCCGAGGGGCGCGCCAAGGGAAAACACATCGTTGCCACGCACACTCTGGAAGAGTTTGTGGGAGCATTGAGTCGGCCTCGCAAAGCGCAGATTATGGTGAAAGCGGGCGCACCCGTGGACGCGGTAATCGACCAGTTGGTTCCGCTCCTTTCAGAAGGGGACATCATTATTGACGGTGGGAACTCCCTCTGGACTGATACGCAACGTCGCGAAAAAGCTCTTGCTGCTAAGGGGATACGCTACTTTGGCGTCGGCGTTTCGGGCGGTGAAGAAGGAGCGCTCAAGGGCCCGTCCATCATGCCGGGCGGCTCTAAAGAAGGCTGGGAATTCCTCGCCCCGATTTACACCAAAATTTCAGCGCACGTGGACGGTGAATCGTGCTGCCGTTACATGGGGCCGGATGGCGCAGGACATTACGTCAAGATGGTTCACAACGGCATCGAGTACGGTGATATGCAGTTGATTTGTGAGGCTTATTCCATTCTTAAGAATTTGCTTGGCTTGAGCGCTCACGAACTCGCCGAAATCTTTACCGAATGGAACGGCGGCGAACTGAATAGTTATCTGATTGAGATCACCTCCCGCATTTTCGGTCGCAACGATCCGGAAACCGGCAAGGCCTTGGTGGATGTGATCGTGGATCGCGCCGGACAAAAGGGCACAGGCAAGTGGACAGTCGGTCACGCCGTGGAAATGGGTGTCCCACTTTCGACCATCTCTTCAGCGGTGGAAGCGCGTATTTTGTCATCACTCAAGGAAGAGCGCGTAGAGGCTAGCAAACATTTGACAGGCCCCGCCCCAACCGCTTTCGAGGGGGACCGCAAAGCCCTTATTGAGGCCGTGCGCGACGCTTTGTATGCATCCAAAATCGTCTCCTACGCCCAAGGTTTCGTACAGTTGGGCGCGGCAGCCAAACAGTATGGTTGGACGCTTAATTTCGGCGATATCGCAACTATTTGGCGCGGCGGCTGCATCATTCGTGCGCAGTTCCTTAACCGCATCAAGCAGGCTTACGAGTTGAACCCAGGATTGAAAAACCTAATGCTCGATCCGTTTTTCAGCAACATCCTTGGCCACACCCAGTCGAACTGGCGCACCGCCGTTGCCGCAGCAATCACGCACGGCATCCCAGTGCCCGCGTTCGGCGCATCCCTTGCCTACTACGACAGTTACCGTGCGGAACGCCTCCCAGCGAACCTGCTCCAGGCACAACGCGACTTCTTTGGCGCGCACACCTACGAACGTTTGGACAAGCCAGTTGGCGAGCACTTTCATACAGACTGGATGCACTAGTATCTCGGTTGGTTTGATGGCTCCATTCAGAGCGTCACCGGAAAGAGCGTCGTCCAAAAGGCGGCGCTCTTTTCGGATCGTGAATCGAGATAAACTAGGACGAAAAATTTCGCGCCTAGAGGCAACTTCTGCTAAACTCCCCCATGAAGAAATTGACTCTAGAAGAAGTTAGCCCAAGCAGCCTCGCAGGTCTTGCTTTGCCTCGGTCCATCGGCTCCGTCCTTTAACTGCTTGGCGGCCTCAAGCGTGAGATGAAACCCTCCTATGGCAGCCCCAAACTCCTTTGAGCTCCAGTATCAGTGCCAGCGTTGCACGGCCTGTTGCCGCTGGCCCGGACAGGTCAAAGTTGGCGCCTCGGAGTTGGACGCGATGGCTAAACTTCTTGAGATGGAGGAGTGGGTTTTTATTCAGGAATACACTCGGCTAAGACCCCAACGAGACGGCCTTGCGCTCAAGGACAAGGCCAACGGCGAATGCATTTTTCTAGAAGGCCGCGATTGTCGCGTGCAGGAAGCCAAACCCATCCAGTGCAGGGGCTTTCCCAACACATGGAACTTCCCAGGATGGCGTGCGGTCTGCGAGGCTATCCCCAGTTTGAAAAAAGGCCACAGCGCCAAAGACTGCGCCGAAGACACTTGTTTGTGAAAATACGTCCCCAGAACGCGGGCTTTACGCTTTTGGAAATTTGCATGGCGGTCGCCATCGGTCTGCTCATGCTGAGCCTCGCCATGCCCAGCTTACGCGGTCTTTTCGCGGAGGACCGCCTTCGTGATCGGATGCGCCAGTTCGACGAATTCGTGGGCAAGGCGGCAACTCTTGCGCGCACGACCCGCAAGGAAGTCCGCTTGCGCTGGGAACCCGAGGGCGTGCGAATGGTTCCGGAAGAACCTTTGGACACCGACAATTCCGCCACAGTGGACGGCGGGGATTTTTTCCCATTTCAAAAGGACGAAGAGTTCATCCTCTCTCGGGTGGCTGCGCGTGATCCCAAGGCACCGTGGGAGTGGAGCTTCTGGCCCGAAGGCGTGCGCGAACCGGTGGAAGTCTCGTACAACAGTCCGGGTGGGAGCTGGTCGGAACGCTTCGGCGCGCTGGTGCCCGAGCCTGATGTTATCTCGGTCCGGGTTCCCTAAAGTCATGCACGCACGCGAAACAACAGCAGCGAAAAGGCGCGGGCGCAGCGGCGGGTTTATTTTACTCGAAGCGATGGTGGCGACGGCGATTTTTGCGATGGCGGTCTTAGCGCTTGCGCGGTGCATCGAGGCTGGGTTGCAAGCGGGCATTGCACAGCGCGACGACGCGCGGGCCCGGCGAGCCCTGGCCAACCGACTACGCGAGTTGGAGGCGGGAGCACAGCCGTATGCGGACATCCAAAATGGAGTGGAACTCAAAGGCGAATTCAGCGGGATGATTCTAAGACAGACGATCCTGCCCTTGGAATTGACGGATCAAAACAAAGCGATTGTCGACGGCATGCTGGGTATCACTTTGGAAGTAAGTTGGCCGGGGTCTGGCGGCTCCCGATCCGTGAAGCAACTCAAATTCTATGCGTATCCTGCGGCAGGTTAATTTCCAATCCGACTCCCGGGATGGGTTTACCCTGCTGGAGATTATGGTCGGCGTAGGCGTGCTGGGCATGCTTCTCGTAACCATGTACCAGCTTGTGGGCACGCAGCTCATGGCGCTCAAGAATTCGCGCGACAGCCAACTCGAAAGCGTCGCGATGGAAGGACTGGTGCGCTACGTGCAGGGCATTTTAGCCAATCTTCCCCTCAAAACCAACGACGTCATCAAGGGAATTAACCACGTCTACGGCATGGCACCTGCCGACGAATTACAATGGATCTCGCGCCCAGGCATGGCCCTTTTAACCTCGGCCGCTCCGGATGACGAATATGCCCTCACCCTGACCATCCAACCCACCACAGCCACCTCCAAACAACAGGACATCGGCATCCGACGCCGCCTCTCCTCGGAGCCGGACAACGCCTACGAATGGATTCCCCTGCTTAGCAACGTGGCCGCGCTGGAATTCCGGTATTTCCAGCCTTCTCTGGGCGCCTGGATGGAGCGTTGGGAGGACAGTACCACACGCCCCTCACTCGTGCGCATGAAGGTGTGGCGCAATGCCAGCGAGGATGCTTTTGAGGTCGTTATACCCGTGCCGTCGGCCCGCATCCCACAATGAAACGGAGCGCCCTCACCTTCGTCCATACGGCGCAGACGCGGAAAAGTGGTTCGGCTTTGCTGGCTGTTTTCTGGGGAATCATCGTGCTGACCATGGCCGTGGCAGGTTGGTTCTTCTGGCTGCAACAACGTGTCCAGGGACACGGTCAGGACTCGCGCTCCATAGAGGCTCTGGCCATGGCACACTCAGGTATCGCCATGGCGCTCAACCCAAAAGTGGACCGCTACAGTTCGCTTTTACAGACAGAAATTGAACCAGGGTTGGGCTTTCGGGTCACCATGGAAAGCGAAGGTTCCCGACTCAATCTAAAGCTGCTCCTCACAGGAAATGACAGCGCGCGCCTCGCCATTTTCAAAAAATGGTTAGAGTGGGTCATCGGTGTGGAAGACGTCATTGAAAGAGACCGCCTCGTAGACTGCCTATTAGATTATGTGGACCCAGATAACATCGCGCGCATCCACGGACAGGAGGACAACAAAGATTATCATCCAGCTAACCGCATGATTTTGAGTTTGGACGAACTCAAACGCATTCCGGGCATGGAACCGCTGCTCGCTTATCCCGGCTGGAAGGATCTTCTGACCTTGGATAGCAGCAAAGTACTAGATCTGATGGAAGCGCCTGAGGAACTCCTTCGGGTCTTACCTGGCTTCAGCGAGGTGCAAGTGCAGCGTCTGCTCCAAATTCGCGTTGGGATGGATGGCGTATTGCACACCGAAGACGATCCAAAATACAAATCGACCGATGCTCTGCTCAAACAACTGGGGATGAGCAACGAGAAGCGCAGAGCCGAACTGGAGGCTTTAGTGGGAGTCAACGAATCCACGATTCGCATCCAAGCCGAGGGGTATTCCGGAAAAGTCATTCGACAAGTGCAGGTTGTTGTACGAAAAGGCACGGGGACACCGCAGATACTTTCGTGGATTGAATGAAGAAAAACGCCTCCAACTCGCTCATCACCCTTTCCCCCGCGCCGCAAGGCTGGCGGGCGCAGAGTGACGCGGACTCGTGCACCGGTGCCTCGGTGGCAGAGCTTTGCGAGCAGTTACCCAAGGGGTTACAGGCGGTTTTGCTACTCTCCTCCTCAGCCGTAATCACGGAAAGACTCACCCTGCCCCAAGCTCCAAAGGAAGACCTTCTGGCGATGGCCCAGATGCAGCTGGAAAAGCTATTGCCCTATAGTGCTGAAGATTTTGTCTTCGATTTGGAGGAACTCGAAAACACTCCCGAGGGCATCTCGGTACTGGCGGTCACAGTCCCTTTATCCGAGCTACGCTTCTGCGGCGAACCGCTGCGCGCTGCTGGGTACGGCCCGGTCGCTGTGGGTATTTTTGCGGTTCAACTGGCTCGCAGGCTTGTGGAAAAAGGAGTCTCCATCGCGCTGTGGATGGAGGCAGGCAAGCCCTTTGTTCTGCTCGCGGCGGAAGGAAAGCTCCTTTGGCTGGAGGGCGTTTCGACCGAAGATTCGCTTCCGAATTCAGGCGAAATTTCCCGCGTCCTTCTTGGCGCTGAACTTTCAGGGGCTCTGCCCGGAGTCGTCGAGCGCATCGCGTGCTGTTCGGACGCCTGGTGCGACTCCATGCGTGAGGCACTCCCAGGAATCCCGTTGGAGGCCACGGTTCTGGAGCCCGCGACCATTATTTCTGGGAACTGGCTGCCTGCCAGTTGGGCCCAGGAAGCCGCTGCAATCACCCGTGGGGCAAAGGTCACGGAAAGGCTGCAATGGGCTGCAACTGCCTACCTTGCACTAGTTGCAGCTGGATTTTGCTGGCTGGCGTTCGAAAAATCTCAACTGGGCAAACTCGACCGCCAAATTGCCGACCTTCAACCCATAGTCGACTTGGCGAATGCTCGACAATTACGCTGGCGCGCGATAGAACCCGCCATTGACCCAGCCCACTATCTGGTGGAAGTGTTGCATCAGGCGGCAAAAACTGTGAATGGCGCGGATATTCGCATCACGGAATTCCAGCTTAACCCAAAAGAATTCGTCTTCTCGGGCGAGGCTTCCAATGTGGCGGAAGCCATCGAGTATGTCGCGCGCTTGAAGAAGGAGACGGAGCTTGCCAGTTACAAAGTCGAGTCACCCAACCCGAACATTCTCCCAAACGACCGCGCCCAGTTTCGGGTTACAGGTAAGTCGGATATCACTGCTGCGAAAAAATGAAGTTCAGCGAGTTATCCAAGAGTGAAAAACGTCTGGTAGGCATCGTTGTCACGTTGCTTGTCCTTCTGATTAACGTCGTCGTGCTCCAATACTTCGCGCGCACCAGAGCTGAATTAGCGCGACAACTGGCCCAGAAAACCTCTACGCGTGACAGTCTCCAACTCTTAGCCGATACCGCGCCCCTCTGGGAAAAACGAGCACAATGGCTCCAACAGCATCAGCCCAAACTGGCCAACGATTCAGCCGAGGGAAATGCACTGTTGACCACGCTCAAAGAGAGCGCCTCCAAACACGGACTCTCCCTATCAAAGCAGCAACTTCCAACTGTCCGCTCTGAAAACGGTGGCGTTGCGGTGCCCGTCCAATTTGAATTAAAAGGAAACTGGAAAGGAATTTGCAGCTTTTTGTCCGACCTCCAAACTCCAGAACGCTTCGTGGTCATTCAACAATCCAAGCTCCGAGTGGACGCTACGGATGCCACTCAAATGCAGTGTGACTTCACCATCGCGAAATGGTTCGCCGCCCGCTGATGCATCCCGCTCTTCGTCCTTCAATTCTATTGCCCGTAAGTGTCCTAGCCCTCTTGCTGCCGGGAATCTTCCTGCGCGCTCAGGAGCCAATCCAAGGCCAAACTCAGGATGCGCCAGCTCCAGAAAAAAAAGATGTCCGCGAATCCTCTGATCTGCCAGTGCCGTTTCCTGCTGAACGTTACGCCGCTTTGCTAGAAAAGTCGCCCTTCGCCATTGCCAGCGCACCACCAGAAGTTATACCCGTTTCCACAGAGAATTTCGCGACGAATTGGGTGCTTACGGGCATCTCGAAACAGCGCGACAATGACGGAAAAGAGCTCTTCACGGTTTTTGTGCGCTCGCGTGATCTGGCCACGCGTCTCGTCCTATCCGGCGATCATCCCAGCGACGACGGCGTTTCGGTTGTGTCCGTCGAAGAGGCTGCCGTGCCGGCAAAATCCGCCGTTTTTTTGAAAAAAGGATCCGAAACGGGCCGCGTCGAATTTGATCAGGCTACGGTCGCCGCCGCACCAAGTGCGCCGCCTGTGGCAAGTGCCGCACCTCGCCCTGGGGGCAAAAATCCCTCAACAGTTAGACCCGGCGCCGGCCCGAGCAGAACCGCAGCACCCATTCCACGCCCCGGCATGAGCGCCATCCCTCGCCCAGGCGGCGTTCCGGGAGCCACGACTCCTCCCGGAGCCCAAGAACCGCGCCGCAGAATCCGCCCCATCGAAGACGCACCGGTTACTATCCCAGAGCCGCCGTAACCCTAGGCTGGCCGCTGTCTCAGTCGAAGAATCGTCTCGGCCATATCTGGCGCACGAAACACGGAAGTACCTGCAACCAAAGTGTCTGCCCCAGCTAAAACGCATTGTAGCCCAGTCTCAAGATTGACTCCCCCATCCACTTCAATGCGATAAGAGAGCCCCAAGCTCGCACGCGCAGCAAACGCCGCCCGTACCTTTTCCAACATCGCCGACTGAAAAGACTGACCGCCAAAACCAGGCTCTACGGTCATCACCAAAACAAGATCCAGCTCGGGGAGAAATCGCTCTATGGCAGAAAAAGGCGTACCCGGCCGCAAAGAAAGGCCGGCAGTGCAGCCCGCAGAACGAATTGCGCCAAGTGTATCGGACACGTCGCAATCGGCTTCCACGTGGATCGTGATGTTTTGGGAGCTTTTGGAAAAGCGGGGCCAGTAGTGATCCGGCCGCGACACCATCAAATGCGTATCCACCGGCACGGTTGCTACGGCGGCAGTGGCGTCGACGAACGCCGGACCGAAAGAGATGTTATCCACGAAGTGACCGTCCATCACATCGAGGTGAAGCCAATCAGCGCCAGCAGTTTGCACCCGCTGAATTTCATCATGAAGCCGGCCGAAATCGCAGGCCAAAACTGAAGGAGCGATAAGGATAGAATGCATCGTGGGCAAGCTTGTCTAAACCGCCCGAAGAGAACACCACCAAAACTCATTTGCACCCAAAAATCACGAGGTCACCTCACGCGAACTAAAATGCTTTGCCGGTTGTGAGGCTAGAAGGGTGGTCTGGAAGGAAAAATAACGTTTCTGATAAGAAAAATTATTGCTCGGTTGCGATAGACGCCGTTAGTATTCCCCACCCGTTTACGGAACATTCCTGAGTAGCTCAGTGGTAGAGCGATCGGCTGTTAACCGATTGGTCGTAGGTTCAAGTCCTACCTCAGGAGCCACTTTTGCTCCTCAAACTGAGGAATGTTTCAACGAGGGGCGTGGAGGAAAGGTTTCACGCTAATTTCTGAAGCTTGACCGAGGCCATCTCTTTGCTACTGCCCCGCGCTGAATGACGATGGTACACCTGTAGCGTTCGTCAGTAGCCTCGATTCGGTGCCAGAAGCAATGCGGGTGATGTTTTTGATATATCGAAATCGGAACCTGTTGAATTTTGATAAAGAGCGTACTTTCGTAATATGGTAATACCGTGACGACGATTTCTTTCAAAGTCAGCGATGATGAGGCGAGGGCGATTCGCGCAAGGGCCCGATTAGAGCGGCTCACGGTTTCGGAGTTTCTACGACGTCAGGCGGTCGCGCCTGTCATGCCTCCAGCTCTCATCCGGCTCACGCAATGCCCCCTCACTGGGGCAACCATCTTTGACGGTGCGGAAGATCTTCCCCCACTCACGGTAGATTCTACACGGAAAATGTTGGTCGATTTTCCATAACACCATGCACCACCTTCTGGACGTCAACATTCTAGTAGCTTGGGGCTGGCGGGATCACGCTGATCACAGCCGCGTCGCACACTGAATTGCGGAGCGCAAGGCGATCAGCGGCGCAAAGCTATTCACCTCGCACATCCCCGAGATAGGTTTTGTGCGGGTCTCTGTGCAGCGTTCCTCTGGGCGCGTTTCAGTACAGCAAGCCGCTGAAGTGCTCAAAGGGATGTTAAAATCCCTCGGCCCGGTTCATCAATTCCTCACGGACGATTTCGGCGGCACACAATGGCCGGATTGGTGTGGCTCAGCCGCCCGCACCACCGATGCCCATCTCCTCCTGCTCGTTAAGCGTCACGGAATTAGCCTTGCTACTCTGGACGGGGGCATACTCGGCGCAAAGCTTCTAACTTAGTCCCAAGAACATTTTGGGGTGAATTTGGGACGGCTTTGGAAAGTGGAGCCTAGGGGATTCGAACCCCTAAACCCTACAGAGTAAAGTGGCTCTTTTTCAGATTCATCTGCAACTATATGTAATTTTAGGACACATGTTGGTACTCCTTGGCGTTGTCACGATGCTCACATTTCCTGCCATCCGTTGACTACCATCCCACAACAAGTACCTTGGGAATGGACTGAGCTTAATTGGTCGGAGGGTTGGTACTGACTTCGGTTGGCATCTCCCTTTTGCTTTTGTCCTTATGAAATGACCTCATGCCTAAAACCAATCCCCTTGCTTGAACGCTGACCGCACTCGTGCTACTTTAGAAATTGTGAACGCCCAACTTGCCCCAATACTCGGTCTGAGCGTTACGGAGAGGCTGGAAATCGTGAATGTAATTTGGGAGAGCATTACGAACGAGCAAGCAGAGCTTCCTGTTCCTGAGTGGCAGATTGCTGAAGTTGAACGCAGGGGTGCCGAAATGGATGCCAATCCAAACCTTGGCATACCTTGGGAAGATGTGAAGAAATGGGTACTGAATCGCGATGATAGAACGCGTTGAATTCAACCCTAAGGCTCAACAGGAAGTAGCCGATTCTTTCGATTGGTACGATTCTCGCGAAGTAGGCCTAGGGAATGAGTTCTTGGGTGCTTTGGATGATTGCGTACGTCTAATCAGGCTTCAGCCCGAAATGTCGCCCATCGCGTTCAAGAATTATCGGAAGGCTTTGCTCACACGCTTTCCCTTCGCTATCTTTTATCGCGTTAGTACAGGTCTTCTAACCATATACGCAGTATTCCACTGCTCAAAAAGTCCTCTCAGACTCAAGAAACGGCTAACCTAACTCGGATGCTTCGATGGCTAGGCGACTTTGACCGAAACACTCCGATAAAAGGTCGCTCTGCTGATTCCCAAAGTCTTACAAATTTCCGATACTTTGGTTTTACCGTCTTTGTAAAGGGATTCAGCTATCGACAACTTATTGTTGTCCATTGCTTTAGGTCTACCATATGCACTGATATGCAAATTCAGTACACAAAAATGGTGCGATTATGATTTTATTTGCTCGTCGCAATGATCCCGAAAACCGTTCCCCAAGAACATTTTGGGGTGAATTTCGGACTGCTTTGGAAAGTGGAGCCTAGGGGATTCGAACCCCTGACCTCCTCAATGCCATTGAGGCGCTCTACCAACTGAGCTAAGACCCCTTTCCAAGCGGGGGTGAGACTCTCCCAGTAATGCGGCGCTCTGGGCAAGCTTCTTTTTGCCATTGTGCAATGAAGCCGCAAGAGCCCCGCTCCGGAAGGGCATATCAGTTTCGAGCACCACGGTTAAAGCGGGAGACTTCCCGCTGCACTTCCCTCAATTCAACGCGCTCCTTCAACGAGGCCCTCTGATCTGCCTTGTCCTTGCCGGAGCCCACTGCAATTTCCACTTTGATCCGGTGCCCCTTCCAGTAGAGGCGCAGCGCCACCAAGGCGTGTCCCTTGATGTGGGTGTAATCAAAAAGCTTTGCTATCTGTTGCCGGTGTAACAACAACCGTCGGCGCGTTTTGGACTCGTGCTGTGTGTGGCTTGCGTTCCCGTAGGGCCTGATTTCCAAGTCGAACAAGTAAACCTGCCCCTTCTCCACTCGGGCAAAAGCACCCAGCAAATTCGCATGGCCGGAACGGATGCTTTTAACCTCCGTCCCCTTTAATTCTAAGCCCGCCTCGAAGCGCTCCAAAACGTGAAAGTCACGAAGCGCCTTCCGGTTTACTGAGATCTCCGAGTCCATAAGATTTGGCTCTGCCAGCCCGCCGCGGATAACAGTCGCAGGCCGGTTCTGGGACAGCGAACCCCAGCTTCACTGCTGTTTTAATAAGAGCAAAAGAGTCAGCGTAAGAACTCTGCGTTCAAAAGTCCCCGATTTTTGGGTCAAACCGCTCTTACTCGCGCTCTAGACCGCAACGATCAAAGGAGGCTCTGGGAAAGATAGCGTGATTTTACCCTCAATAACCTCCTGAAGGGCGATGTCGGCAAATCCCGTGCGAAAACCAGCATCCACCATGGGACGCTCCCCGGCGGTTAGTTGCTTCACGCGCTTACTGATAACGTTGACCAACACCTGCTGGTTTGGGACTTTCTTGAGGGCTTCTTCGAGCAAATGGCTAGTCATAATATTAAGCAAATTGATGCAGTGAACGCGATGAATGGAGGCGGAGCACCTGCAGTCCGTGTGTCACCTTTCTCCGAATCGGTGCTACCCGATCTTCGAAAGGAACCATCTCGCGGATTATCCAAAGCGGTCGGACATCTTAACCCACTGGGCGAGGTTGTCAAACAAGGACAACCATTAGCCTTTTATTGCAACGCCTCCAAGAGTGAGGTTTCCAAAGCGGCGTGCTCGGCATCTTGAAGCACGGGACTGGTCGGCGTCTCCTCGCAATCTGGCACGTTTACCCAAGAGCGGCAACCTCCATACTTGGGATCGTCAAGAAAAGTCACGGGGACTCGCAAGGAAAATACCCGCACGAAAGCGAGGCTGATTCCGTGATGCTCGTCATATTCGAAACGTTCCCGAATGACTTGCGGAGTCCAGAGATGAAACGGATCCAAGCGCGAAATTTGCTCCCAATCCACGAGATCGCGAGTCCAAGCCACGCGCACTTGGTGGGTGAGAGTATGTTGTCCGGCGAGTAAGTGGGGGAGAGGAGTTTCCGGCGGGAGCTTGAGCTTAGCCACCTGTTCGTGGAACAGGGTGGGAAACAGGAGAAAGTCGGGATGTTGAAAGCGGAAGCCCTCGCGCCCTTCTGCAATGCCGCCTTTCCGCAAAATAATGCTCTGACGCCCGCTTCCCAAAGCGTCGCAAATTAACGCCCACTCTTTGAATCCAATGCTCATGGAAAGAATCATACCGCTCTGAGCTAACGCTGTGCACGCAGGAAGCTGACTAACTTAACTTTGTTCTGCGCTTTTCGCCGACCGCATTTCGCAGTTTACTAAAGCATGGGCTTTCGCATCGATCCTCACGTGCATTCGTTTTACTCAGGAGACGGCGTGAGCAGTCCTGAGGCGTTGATTCAGGCGGCTAAACACGCAGGGTTAGACGGGTTTGCTTTGACAGACCACAACACATCAAATGGATGTAGGTATCTGCGCGACATCGGGTTGATCCGGGAAGACGGCGAGCCCGTCGACGGCTTCCTCGTCTTGCCTGGAATCGAAGTGTCGACTGCCGAGGGGCACCTTTTGTGCCTCGGTGTGTGGCTTCCCGACGGTTTGAAAGGGGTTCCAGCCAAGGAGGTGATCGAGATGGCGCGCGCGCAAAATGGCGTTTCGATCCCAGCACATCCTTACGACCGGATGCGGGCGGGGATCAGGGAAGACGATTTGGATGCGCTGGACATCAGTTGTCTCGAGGTTTTTAACTCAGCCACCGTACTGCAGCGCCACAACGCCAGCGCTTTGGCGTACGCCCAAGGACGCGGTCTCGCGATGACTGCGGGCAGTGATGCGCATCATCATCTCTCCATCGGCCGCTCGTACACCACTTTCCCAGCGGAGCGCCTCAGTGTAAGCGCCATTTTGGACTCCATCACGAAGGGGACGGAGCTACACTGCGAGCCTTTCAGCGCTATGGAAGGGTTTCGCAAGACGTTCTACAACTGGTTCAGGCTACGTCGAAAACGGACTTATTTAGGAGCCGGCGTTGGAGGTGTTGAGGGCGTCGGGAGTGTCGCCGCTGGGGGTTGATCCGAGGCAGCTTCCCGAGCTTTGCGCAGCTTTTCTTCCTCCCGTTGAATTTCTTCCTCATTTCGCTCGCACTCAACGGTTTGAGGCGAGCCTTTTAAGGGCAGATTGTTCTTCACATCCTTGACTTCGATGACGTGTGGACGCCCGTCGCGAACCCACCAGGGGACCTCAAAGCGGAACCCGTGTTTACCGTCTCCAAAGCCACGCTCTTTCAAGTCCTCGCGTTCAATATTTGCGGGGAGACGAAGGATGAACTGATCGTCGATGTACAGATCGACTTGCAGCACTTCTGGTTGTGCGGCCGGTTCCCAGAGCATGCCGGTGACTTCTCGGGTGTCGGCTTTTTCTAAAACCCGCTCCACGGCGAGAGGCTCAGCTGGAGTGAGGCGGCCGGAAAAAAGGAGCAACCCGAAGGCGATGGCGTGAAAGGTAAGGAGTCGATTGGCGAAAATTTGGAGAGCGCTTTCTCCGAGAAATTTCCGCTGCTTGTTCCAGCGCGCAAACCAATCGTAACCACTCAGGAGCGCGGCGTGGTAGAGGCCGTAGAGTATGTAATGCAGGTTGAGGCCGTGCCAGACCCCCATGATACCGAAGGTTAAAAAGAGGCCACAATAAGAAGCTGTGTGTTTCCCGCTGAACCATTTACCTTTGGAAGCAGCCAACAAAAACCGCATATAAATGTGGTCCCGAAACCAGAACGAGAGCGAAATATGCCAGCGATTCCAAAAGTCTCGGATGTTCTTGGACAAAAAGGGACGGTCGAAGTTTTCTGGAAGATGGACTCCGAAGAAACGTGCTAAAGCGACAGCGAAAGCGCTGTACCCAGCGAAGTCGAAGAAGAGGTAGAAGGTGTAGGCGTACATGTACATCCACAGCGTTGTGAAGCTGCGCCCCTTGCCCAAGGCTTCCAGCCAGTAGGTGTTAATGAGGGCGGCAATGATGAACTTGTAAAGAAAACCGCGAGCCAGCCTTCTGGCAACGAAGTCGAGGTCATCAAGAAACTCCGCCCGGGAGCGGGTTTTGTCCCAGTCCTTGATGAACCGTCGGTAGCGATCTACGGGACCCGAGGAGAGGGCTGGGACGAACAGCAAATAGGCGACGTAATGCTGAAGGGAGAGGTTTTTGACCAGACCGTCTTGGATAGAAAAAAGGACGTCGAGTGCCCTAAAAGTGACGTAGGAAATGCCAAGGAAACCAAAGGCGGTATGGGGGGAGAAAGTCGGAAGGAGCTTCGCCGCGGCTAGCGGCAAGAGGGAAAGGCTGACAGTCGAATAGAAAACGAAGCGGGAGCGAAACTGAAGTAACCAGTGGGCGAGGAGGGCTTGAAATGCCGTATAGACGCCAATTATATACAGTTCGCGTACTTCAAACTCGGGGCGTAAATGCACCGGAGCACTGGTTTGAAGCACCAGAAGAATGCACATAGCCACCAAGCTTGTGGTGCCGTTGAGCCGACCGAATAACGCGAGTAATCCAAACGGAAGCAGGATGTACAGGAGCAACCCGAAGTACTCAAAGTCAGAGAAAGGAACCATTGGGGGCGAAAAAAGAACGTATCAGGAGAGCATTGCGGCCAGCGCCCGTCGGTCTGCCTTGCCGTTGGGGGTCATCGGGAAGGCGCCGAGAAACAGGAATTTGCGAGGCACCATATAAGTCGGAATGCGCTCGCCAAGCATAGCTTTAAGCCGCGCGCTTTTTTCGAAGTCACTGCCGTCCATCGGAGCGGAAAGGACGACGAAGGCGGCGAGGGAATCCACTTTGCCCCCTTTTTCCACGGGAAGTACCACGACATCGGCGACCTTAGGGAGTTCGCGCAAGTTAGCCTCCATGTCGCCCAACTCGATCCGATAGCCGTGCAGCTTGATTTGTCCGTCCATCCGGCCTTCGAAGAAAACCAATCCATCGCGACAGCGGCCCCAGTCCCCAGTGCGGTAAGCGGGTTGGCCTTCGAATTGAGTGAAGGCTTTAGCTGTCAACTCAGGCCGGTTGAGATAACCGGGGCTGACGTTAGGGCCTGCGATGAGCAATTCGCCGCGCTCGGAATCGGCGACGGGAACTCCGGCGTCGTCCACGGCGAGAACCCGGGTGCCGGGCATTTGGTAGCCGACAGGCAACGGGGAGAAGCGCTCTAGCAGGGCGGCATCGACGCGCACGGAGGTGGTGGCGACCGTGGCCTCCGTGGGACCATACGTATTCCAGACTTCGGCGGAAATGAAGCGTTCGAGCAGTTGGGAAGCCGTTTCGGGGGCGAGCGTTTCCCCACAAAACAGAAAGCGGCGCATTGTAGGAAGCATTTCCTGGCGGAAGCTTTTTTCAATTAAGCACATCTGCGCGAAAGATGGGGTCGAAACCCAGGTCGTCAGACCGAACTGCGTGAGCCTTTGGTACAGAAGTTTGAGGTTAGCGAGTTCCTCTTTGGTGACGCATGCAAGCGTTCCCCCGGTGAGTAGGCTCCCGTATAAATCCATGACGGAGAGGTCGAAGGAAAATGGGGCCTGATTGAGAAACACCTCCGCCTGGGGCTCAAACTTGTGTTCTGCCAAGAGCCAATCCGTGAAGGCCGTCAGGTTGCGTAGCGTGATGACCACGCCTTTAGGCTCCCCAGTGCTCCCCGAGGTGAAGAGCATATAGAAAGGGTCGTCCATTTGCACCCTGCGGGGCGGGGCGGGCAAGGTGTTCGCGGGGTGCAACAGAATTTCGCTAACCCTTTCCGGTGTAAGAACCAGAGCGGCGCCAGAGCCAGCGACAATTTTGGCGATGCGGTGCTCGGGAATGGAGGCGTCCATTGGGACGTACGCGCGGCCGCACTTTACGGAGGCGAGGAACGCAACGAGCATTTCAGGCTCTTTATGGCCGTGGACAGCGATAGGGCCGGGAGTGGAAGCGAGTTCGTGATGCAGCCAAGCCGCCAAGGCGTTTGATTTTTGAATCAAACTACTCCAAGTGAGTGTGTTAGCGCCGCTTTGTACTGCTATACGCTCAGGGCAAACGCTGCCCCAACGGTCGATTCGGTCTAAAAAATGTTCACTCATAGGGGTGGTAATGCAGTTTGAAGGCGACCAGCGATTCTATGCAGACCCACGTAAGAACGCTTTCGTTTGGGAAGCCCTCTGTGAAACGCCATAGGATGCGCTAGCGACCAGTTTACCCAAGGAGAGCGGCGGGCGTCGCCTAAAACTCCTGATAAACGAAGGGTGGAGTCGAAAAATCACCGCGCCCGTAGAGAAAAACCAAGGCGAAAACCAAAGCGACGTAATAGAGAAAGAGTGCCAGTCGCTTGAGTTCTGGACGCCCCTCAAAAATAGCATCAAAATCCATCTGCTTTAGTCAGTTAGGATGCCATACGCCGCTCTAAGTCGGCGACTAACAGGGCAGGCGTGGCCCAAGCCTCGCGCTCAAACTCTGCGGGTGAGATTTCCACGTCGAATTCGCGTCCGAAGGCTACGATAAGCTCCACCGTCTTCATGGAGTCGAGAATTTGCAGTTCGTACAACGCCAGATCCGGTTGGCTGAGTACCTCTTGAGTTTCGGCAACTTCTGCAAGCACCTGAAGTATTTTATCCTTCGTCATAAACTATTCGGGTCTACGTATTTATTTAGCGAGCGCGCTTTTTCCAAGCTTATCGTGGTAAAAGTCATCCAGCACTTTATTGTAATACCACCACCCTTTAGAACCGATATGGTCGTTCTGATCTACGAAAAATACGGGATCGCTCTCGTGATCCTTAAAATAAACTAGGGGAACTCCATAGCGGCGAACCATCTCCTGCAAGCGCTCACCGTAGGCCAAACGCCCCGTCTCAGACACTCCCTGAGCTTCGAGTATATCGGCATGCAACGGCATCGACATGACTAAGGGCTTTGCACCAGCCTCCTGGAGCAGCCTGAGGACAAGCTCGAAATCTTTCCACTCTTGGGCTTTGCGCATCTTTACCGCAAACTGCCTGTCCCACGTGCCTTTGGCTCGCACGACTTTAATCGGCCGTTTGCGGGACTTTGCCGCCAGCGCCTTTGACTGCTGTTCGGCTGAGAGAAAGAGGTCGTCCCACTTTAAAACCTTGCCACGTTTTGGCCGGAACTGCCCGGCGCCGTCGTTGGCAGTGCCGTCGTTGTCGACCATCCCCTTAAGTGCTAAACCCGCTTCGATGTGATCCTGCAACCGCCCGACCATTCGATCCAAGGTCGCGTAGGGTTGGATAATCGCCAAGAGAAACCGATCAACCGAAGACCCCCCGGCCCAACGGCGCAGGGTGAAGTTCAAAGTCCAATCGCCCTCGATGACTTTCGGGTACTTCAAAATCGCCAATGCGACGTCCCGTTTGAGCTCGGCGCTGAAGCGATCGCTCCAAAAAAACTCTTTAATTTGTAGCTTCGAAGAGTTGCCCTCGAAATACTTAGCATCGACCTCGTCAGTTTGGAAAAAACTAGGTGATAGAGAGAGCACCAACTTTTTACCCTCCAATTGCTCGGCGGCGCCACCGAGTTTTTGGAGAACAGAAAGCGCGGTGGTACCCGCCTTACCAACGGGAAACATCGAAAAACCGGTGGGCGAGTCGGAAAAAAAGTCGACACCCTTCATAGGCACATCGGGGATGAGCTCCGAGCTGCCAAAGAAAACCAGGGTGTCGGGCCTTGAAAGCGCCTCCCGGATGAGGGCAACGCCGTGAAGCTTTGCATCGCAAAACTCAGGCGCAGCGGTGTGCAGACGCCGCTCCTGAATATCGCGAGCCCAGAAATAGCCTCCTGTAACGAGGCTGCCTGCGAGAAGAATTGCCGCACAAAGGGAGAGCAAATGCGGGTGGCCGCGTGAAGGTTCCGCGACCAACGGCACTCCCGAGGAGGCTGGAGCGCTGGAGGAGCTTGATGGAATTGACACAAAATTCGCAGTTGCCACTTTTGTATCTGCCACCTTATCCGGGGCAGCAGGGGGCACATCCAAAGTACTTGTGGGTCCGGAGATCATGTTCTGGGAAGGCTGGAGGGGGACTAAACACTAACACACGCCGCGCATTTCGCAAGGGTTTACGGTGGCTCGCGCCCCTACCAAAACAGGCACGAAAATCCGATTGGGACGGCATGCGCTTCGTCCCATTGCAACTCGGAGCCGACGAAAACCGCCTTTGCTCATCGGCTCGCTCCAAGCTTGCGCACTTGCCCAGTCTCGCCGAGCGTTCGCCCTGCCCATGGCACACTCCTACCACCCTCCCAGCGGCCCAGGCTTCATTGAAATCCGTGGGGCGCGCCAAAATAATTTAAAGGGCTTCGACGTTTCGCTACCCCTCGGCAAACTCATCGTCGTCTCAGGGCCAAGCGGCAGCGGAAAATCCAGCTTCGCCTTCGACACCCTCTACGCGGAGGGACAGCGCCGTTATGTCGAGACCTTCAGCCCGTACACCCGACAGTTCTTCGACCGGATGGACAAACCGGCTGTCGACGAAATCCGAGGCATCCCGCCAGCGATCGCGATCCAACAGGTCAACGCTGTCAAATCGACCCGCTCCACAGTCGGAACCATCACCGACCTCAACGACTATCTCAAGCTACTGCTCCCCCGCGTCGTCGAAGCGTTCTGTCCCGGATGCAATCAAGCGGTACGGCCCGCAACCGCAGTTTCAATTGTGGATGGTCTGGTTGCCGCCGCAGAGCCTCTCCTGATCACCTTCCCGTTGGCCGTTCCACCGGACGCCGTTCCCAGCGAATTCTTAGCCTTCCTTCAACAACAAGGCTACCAGCGAATCTGGGCCAATGGCGCGGTAATGCGCACGGACGAACCGGTCTCAAAACTTCCCCCCGAAGTATTTGTCATTCAGGATCGCCTCGCGCCCTCGCCCGAAAACAAGCCGCGTCTCTCGGAAGCCGTTGAAATCGCGCTACGTTTCGGGAAGGGAAAAATGGCGGCCATCGCCGGAGAGCGGGTTCAACCTTTCGTTACGGGTTGGCATTGCGCCGCTTGTGAACGTTCGCTTCCCGAACCGACTACGGGACGTTTTTCGTTCAACCATCCCCAGGGAGCCTGCGCAGCTTGTAAAGGCTTTGGGCGGATCATCACCATAGATCTGCTCCGCGCAGTACCTAACCCAGAGCTAAGTATCGATGACGGTGTGGTTAAGCCGTTCCAAACCGAAGGCGGCGCCGATTGCCAGCGAGATTTACTCCGCCAAGCCGCCAAGCGCGGGATCAATTGCCGCAAACCGTTCTCCAAACTTTCCGTCGCGGACCAGCAGTGGGTATTAAACGGGGAGGATCCTTCACGCTCAGGCGACTACCTGTGGAAGAAGGACTTGTGGTACGGCGTCCGCGGATTTTTTGAATGGATGGAGGCCAAGAGTTACAAAATGCACGTGCGCGTGCTCTTGAGTCGTTATCGCACTTACACGGTGTGCCCGGACTGTCACGGAAACCGATTCGCTCCGGACACGATGAACTTCCGCTGGGACGGCCTGACTGCTGCAGACTTGATGCGTTTGCCGATCAGCGAGTTCCACGCTTTTATTCGTGAGCGCCGGGAACGTCTATCCAAAGATCCTACGGCGGACCTTCTCGCAGGCGAGGTTGAGTCCAAACTGCAATACCTTCTGGACGTTGGACTAGGATACCTCACGTTGGAACGCCCCACACGCTCCCTTAGCGGCGGCGAAACTGCGCGTGTTAATCTCACGACCTGTCTGGGGACTGCTTTAGTCAACACGCTTTTTGTGTTGGACGAGCCAAGCATCGGCTTGCATCCGCGAGATACAGGACGGCTTTTACAAGTCCTCAAACGACTTCGAGACAAGGGTAATACGTTGGTCGTGGTGGAGCACGAGGAAGCGGTTTTGCGCGCGGCGGATCATTTTATCGAAATCGGCCCGGGGCGTGGCGAAGCGGGCGGCCACCTTGTGTACGAGGGGCCGGCGGAGGTGCTCCTTTCTGGAGCGACGAGGACACTCACCGGAGATTATCTCACTGGGAAAAAAAGTGTTCCTGTGCGCACCAAGCGCCGTAAACCAAAGGGCTGGGTGAAGGTGGATGGGGCGAGCGCCCACAATCTCAAAGACGTCGACGCCGAATTTCCGCTGGGTGTACTTTGTTGTGTGACAGGAGTTTCTGGCTCAGGAAAGAGCACGCTCGTGCACAGCGTATTGTACGGCCAGCTTGCGAAGGCGCAGGGACTGGAGCCAGATGAGCCACCGGGCGAGTGCAGGGCGCTACACGGCGCGCAGAAGGCGGGGCCGGTAGTGCTCGTCGACCAGACGCCTCTGTCCAAAACTCCGCGCTCCACTCCCGCGCTGTACCTAGGGATTTTCGACGAAATCCGCGCGAAGTTTGCAAAGACGCCAGAGGCTCAGGAGGCAGGGTTCACTGCGGGCAGTTTTTCGTTTAATTCTGGCAAGGGCCGTTGCGAACGCTGTGGCGGAAGCGGCTATGAGAAGATTGAGATGCAGTTTTTGAGTGATGTTTATGTGCGGTGCCCGGAGTGCGAGGGGAAGCGTTACCAGCCGCAAGTCAGGCAGATTTTGGTGGAGGGGAAATCGATTGATGAGGTGTTGGATCTCACTATCTCAGAGGCGATTGAGTTTATGAAAACGGCGGATATTCCGGGCGCAATTAAGCCGCTTGAAACCCTCGAAGAGCTTGGGCTCGGCTACTTACGGCTGGGTCAGCCTCTCAATGGGCTTTCCGGCGGCGAGGCCCAACGCATCAAGCTCGCCGAGCGGCTTATTCAACGCTCCAAAACTGGGGCGTTTCTCATCTTGGACGAGCCCACCACAGGCCTCCATTTGGACGACATCGTCCTGCTGGTCGCAGCCCTCCACAAGCTCGTCGATGATGGTCACACGGTTCTTGTCATCGAGCATAATCCAGACGTGATTCGCGGTGCTGATCACATCATTGACCTCGGGCCGGAAGCTGGCACCGACGGCGGCCACATTCTGGTGGCAGGCACGCCGGAAGACGTTGCGGCTTGCGCGGAGTCTCACACCGGCCGCTTTCTAAAGACGGATGGCGGTTTTCAGGAAGAATTGCGGGTCGCAGAAACTACTGAGGCATATCCTATTGCGGAGGCACCTGAAGGCATCCACATCGTCGGAGCGAGACAGCACAATCTGAAAAATTTGACGCTCACCATTCCGAGAAACTCCATCGCAGTCATCACTGGATTGAGCGGGTCGGGTAAGTCTTCACTGGCCTTCGATCTACTTTTCGCAGAGGGCCAGCGCCGCTTTTTAGATAGCATGTCGCCCTATGCGCGGCAGTTTGCCACGCAGCTAGAGCGCCCGGACGTGGACCGGATTACGGGCCTTCCGCCCTCCGTCGCCATCGAGCAGCGCCTCACTCGGGGCGGTGGCAAGTCGACCGTGGCGACCGTCACGGAGATTTATCATTTCCTGCGCCTCCTCTTCGCAAAACTCGGCATCCAGCATTGTCCGGATTGCGAGTTGCCAGTGGAACGGCAGACGCTCAGCTCCGCAGTGACGAAGGCCGAGGCCCTCGCAAAAAAGGGCGTGGTCTCCATTCTCGCGCCTCTCATTCGCGCTCGAAAAGGCTACCACAGCGAGATTGCGACGTGGGCGCTTCGTCGCGGCTATGAGGACTTGTTGGTGGATGAAAAATGGGTCAAGGCGAGTGCGTTTCCTAAGCTGGCGCGTTTTAAGGAACACACCATTGAGGTGCTCGTTGGGAAAAGCGCTCTGGGCGGGAAGACTCGTCAACTGATTGAGACTGCGCTGGAAGTGGGGAAGGGAACCGCCGTTCTGCTGGACGCCAAATTGAAGCGCCATGTCCTCAGCACGCAGTTCAGTTGTACGGGTTGCGGGACCTCTTTTGAGGAGCCCGATCCACGTCAGTTTTCCTTTAACAGTCCGCACGGCTGGTGCGATGCGTGCCACGGCTTCGGCGAAGAATGGGTGCGCAAGGATAACCCGCGTCTGGATTCTGCGCTGGAAATCGAACTGGATCACGAGCGCCAGCACGAGGCGCTGGAGGACGAAGAACGCGCGGTTTGTTCCGTCTGCGAAGGAGCGCGAATTCGGCGAGAGTCGAGGTTCGTTTTCGTGGGAGTGAATACGTTGCCCGCGATTGTGGAGCTTCCCGCAGCCGGCATTTTAGCGTGGCTGGAGAGTTTAAACTTTTCAGGAAACCATGCTCGGATCGCGGAAGATATTTTACCGGAAATCTCTCAGCGACTTCGGTTTTTGAGCGAGGTTGGTCTGGATTACCTTACGTTAAACCGATCGGCGAAAACGTTATCTGGGGGCGAGTCCCAACGCATCCGGCTTGCGGCTCAATTGGGCTCCAACCTACGCGGTGTCCTTTACGTTTTGGACGAACCCACCATCGGATTACATCCCCGCGACAACGCCGCCCTTCTGGACACACTCACGGCGCTCAAGGCCAAGGGGAATTCGCTCGTCATCGTCGAGCATGACGAGGATACCCTGCTGCGCGCTGATCACGTGATTGATCTCGGACCGGGCGCAGGCCGGCATGGGGGCCAAATTATGGCCCAGGGAACACTTGCTGAATTGCGGGCCGCACCTCTTTCCGCAACCGGAGAATCCCTCCGCAATCCGCTGCAACATCCCATGCTGGGCCAGCGCCGATCGCTTGCGAAGGGCGAGTTGACGGGGTGGTTGGAAATCCACGGGGCCCACTTGAATAACGTGAAGGACATGGATGTGCGCATTCCGCTCGGGCGCCTCACGGTGCTGACGGGGATTTCGGGTTCGGGCAAAAGCACGTTCATGCGAGGGATCCTCAAGCCCGTTCTGCAAGCAGCGATTGAGGGCAGAAAACCGCGCCACTCTGGTGCGAGTGTCATCGAAAAATTGTGTCGCAGTTTCCTCGGGGCAGAAGGGGTAGAAGCAGTGTATGAAGTCGACCAATCGCCCATTGGAAAGACGTCACGTTCCACGCCGGCAACGTATCTGAGCATCTTTGACGCGATCCGCTCACTTTTTGCAGGCACGCCCTTGGCGCGAATTCGAGGGTATTCCAGTGGCCGTTTTTCATTCAATACAGAGGGCGGTCGATGTGAGACTTGCCTAGGACAAGGGACGTTGAAGATTGAGATGAACTTCCTCCCCACCGCTCATATTCAATGTCCGGATTGTGGCGGGCGCCGTTACAATCCAGCTACGTTGGAAGTGCCTTACGCAGGCAAGACCATTGCCGACGTACTTGCCTTACCGATGGAAGATGCGGCTGAGTTTTTTGCGTCGCACCCGTCCATCGCAAGGCCTCTCCAATTATTGTGCGAGACAGGGTTGGGTTACCTGACCTTGGGGCAGTCCAGCCAGACTTTGAGTGGTGGAGAGGCGCAGCGACTTAAGCTGGTGAGTGAATTGGTACGCGGAGTGAGTCGAAGTGAAAACGCGCGGTTACGGAGTTCGAAGGTCGCTCCCTCGATGGTCTATTTGTTGGAGGAACCCACCATTGGCTTGCACCAAGCCGACGTGCGGCAGCTCCTGGGGCTGCTACACCGAATGGTGGATGCGGGACATACCGTCGTGGTGATCGAGCATCACACTTCAGTCATTGCGGAGGCGGATTTCCTTTTGGAAATCGGTCCGGAAGCGGGAGCGGCCGGAGGTGAACTCATCGCCTGCGGCACTCCAGAGGAAGTGGCGAAGGTGAAAGGCAGTCGAATTGCACCGTTTCTAAAACCGCTTTTGAAACGGCGAACACGACCTACGAAGCGCAAAGACTGACCGCGCGAGGGGCCGTTTTAACGGCTCTTTGCTGAAGCCAAGGCAGCCGCATCGGGAAGCCGGATGTCCCAAGCCAATCCGAACAACGAGAGAAGCCGGATCACGCCATAGCTACCATCGATTTCCCACCAGCGCAGCCCATGGCGTGCAGACCGCGGAAAAGCATGATGAGTGTTATGCCAGCCCTCTCCGAGAGCGAGAATTCCAAAAATCATGTTGTTACGGCTCAGATCTTTGCTTGGGAAGGGGCGACTCCCCCAAATGTGACATGCGGAGTTGATACTCCAAGTAACGTGATGCACGAGAAACACGCGGACCAGACCGCCCCAAAGGAAACCAGTCAGGGCGCCCTGCCAAGATTGGGAGAGCAGTCCGCCCAAGATTCCGGGGAGGAGAAGTGCGATGACGACCCAAAGTGGAAAAAGAGCATTGACGATGCGCAACGCACGACTGGCACGTAAGTCCTTGATGTAGCGGCCCATATTTACGGGCTCTGGCTCGAAAAACCATCCGATGTGCGAGTGGTAAGCTCCTTTGAGCAGCGCCCAGATTCCGGTTCCGTGGTGGTGAGGGGAATGTGGATCATCCTGTGTATCGCTGAACTGGTGATGCCGGCGATGAGTGGCAACCCAATCGAACAGCGAGCCTTGGAGGGCCATTGAGCCAAAAACTGCGAAGATGCATTTGACCCACGTGGGCGTTTCAAAGGAGGCGTGCGTGAAGAGGCGGTGAAACCCGACCGTGATCCCCATCATCGAAATCACATAGAAGCCCAGCAACAAACCGGCGTCCAACCAGCTAAATTGAAAGAAAAAAGGGGCGGCAAGTGTCGCTAACAAAGGCACGATGATGAAAAAGAGCGTCGTAGCCTTTGTTATCCAAGGCACGTTTTCAAATTCTGGGGTAGGAACTTCTGACTTGGCCTGCACCGATTTAGAACCAGCGGGAGTCAGCGGAGTGATCGTCGAGGAGTTGGTGGTCATTAGTGAGAAAAATCAGATTAAAATAACTAATCTTTGTTAATTAAAGCACTGAACCGCCTTCATGTCGCTTATTGAAATCATGAAATAAATAGAGGCTAAATTAAAACTACACAACTTCGCAAAACCCGTTGGAAACCCCTGCCGCTCGGCCATCTCCAATTCCGCAATCATTCATGTCATCACTTATTCCCGGGGCAACACAATATCCAGCGGCGCAACCTCGAAATCATCTGCGCTAAAGCCTTTAAGCATTGCATTACCAGAACGATGTCTCTCGTAAAATCCACGATGCGTGTCGTTAGCAAAAGGATACGCATCAAACTCTGCTCCTCGCCCCAAAATCCGCGGGTCTTCTTGCATTCGAAGCTCCATCTCCAGTTGGCCGCTCAGAGCCGTCTTCACTGCGGCCAGCTCCGTCTTGGCAGCCAAATTGATGACGCAATCAGGGTCCGAAGCGAGATCGTAGAGCTCTTCCTCACCTCGTTTCCCAAACGAGAGTGCCCAAAAGGGATCTGCCACATTCTTCCTGTGCGCATGTAAAAGCGCTGACTTGGTCGGACTCGAATCGCAGTCCAGATAACCCGCCTCCGGATTCCCACCCGGCCAGCGACTTGGCTCAAAGTTGTGCGAATACAAAACTCCAGCCTTCAGAATACTGCGGATGGGGTAGCCCACGTCATTCGGTCGCCCCACATCGTTGCGTTCCCTGCCCAAAAGCACGTGATCGCGCGCGGCGTCAATAATCCCAGACTTTTCGGAGCGTAACAGTGGCAGGAAACTTCTCCCCGTCGCGGGAGCCATCCCGCTGGTGGCCCAAGGAACACCTGCGACCTCGAGCAATGTCGGCGCCAAGTCGATGACACTCACATAATCGTCCACAACGCGTCCTGGGAAAGGGATGCCTTTGGGCCAGCGAACGGCCAACGGAAGGTGATTGGCGATTTCATAATTCTGCCCCTTGCTGCGTGGAAACGGCATCCCATTGTCTGCCATCACAATAACAATGGTGTTCTCAAGCTGTCCCTTGGCCTCCAAAGACTCGAGCATCTGAGCCAAGTGTTTATCGAAGTACTCGACCTCGAACCCGTAATCTAGCATGTCATTTCGAACCGTGTCGTTGTCAGGCCAATACGCGGGAACACGGAGCACATCGCCGAGCTGCTTTCCCCCTTTACTCACGCCGGAACCGTATTCGTAAGGACGATGGGGTTCGACACTTCCGTACCAAAAACACCACGGTTTGCTGTCAGTATTCGCTGCCAGAAAGTCCTCAAAGTTTGCCGAGTAATTGTTCTTACTGATCTCCGCGGTTGGCGTCCCTGTAGTCCTTTTGTTGAATGGGACGCCGGCCATCTGCCGAGGCTTACCATTGACATCTTTCGCCTCCCCAGGGCCCCATCCTTTCATCGTCATGCCCACCCAGTATCCCATGGTTTGAAGCACTTCCGGATACGTCTGGAATTCTGCGGGAAACGTGGGCCAATGATTCGCGGCCGCTCCGAGCTGCCAAGGGTTGCGCCCCGTCATGATGGCTGAACGTGAGGGAGAGCACTTCGCGCTGGGAGTGTAGAACCGATTGAAGAGCACGCCTTCTTTCGCCACCCGATCGAAGCCGGGGGTTTTGATCCAACTACAACCGTATGCGCCCGCATGGCCGAAAGACCAGTCGTCGGCGATCGCAATGAGGATGTTAGGACGTGCTAGAGTTTTTTCGTTCGAATCTGCTTGAGAGGAAAGCGTTGTGAATAAACAAAAAGCGAAAGCGAGACAGTGGGGGAAGCGCATCATTCTTTCCGCAGCAGGTTTCCTGCCAGCGTGTTGAGCCGTTGAAAAAGCCAGCAAGAAACATTGCGTGTGACTTTCGCAATCAGGCTGGTGCAAGCGCTGTTCCCTCGAGTCATACCAAATCTTGGAGAAAACTGGTCCTTCTCTCCTGGGACCGCGGAGCCCCAGCTCCGCTTTGACGCTCCAAAAGTTCAGACAGGCATTGCGGAGCTGGGGCTCCGCGCTCCCAGGTGCTGAGGTCTTTTGAATCATCCTTAGAACTGAAAGAGACGGTATCAGACTTCGCGGGCTGCTAGTGTGCCTCGCGTGACACCCAATTGGGATTGAGCATGAAACTCCCGCCAAAGCGATCCACCACTGCGCTCACCTCTCAAGAGTGCCTGATACGCTCCAATGAGCTGCCCAGACGCCGCCCCGTCTTCTTCCAACAACTCCACCCTAAACCGACGCAAGCCCGCGCCAAACAGCGCGTCGTAAAACTGCGCCCCCGTCTGGGCCACCGCGTTGAACAGCGTATTGCGGCACCCAGCGTCCGCCCGCAACGGATGTTCCTTTCCGACACGATCGCGCAAATGCACCTTTTGCGTATCACACGGACGGCCGCAATCGAGAAACGAACTTCCTTTGGAAAGAAACGCAGCGAAGACACAGTGCTCCATGTGGAACATTGGAATATGTTGATGCAAAGTAATTTCCAATCCACCCAACGCCTCCCTTGGCAAACCTCTCGCAAGATCCAATACCTGCTCCAAGGTGAGATCGTAAGACACCGTCAGCGTCTCCAAACCGCGACGCAAAAACTCCTGAGCCGTGAGAGGGTTTGACACGTTCAGCGAAAAATCTCCCGCCAGACGAACACTCGTGGCGCCCGCCGCATTCCGGAAAAACTCAATGCCACCGAGATTTCGCACCAACACTCCATCAGGCTGCGCGTTTTGGATGAGACGGAAAAAGCCCTGCTCCGCTGCCTTTTGAATGCGCGGCGTCGCAAGCCAGATCGAGGCAAGAACAGAACGTGAGCGCACTCGAACGACAGAATCCTTATAGCGGCGCACATCTTCAAAATCCAAATAAACCTGCTCCACACCGGCCTCCAAAGCGGCGTCCAACTGTTCGTCGGTGCGGCACAGCACGGTCAACTTCGGGGCTTCGAGCGACTCGCGCTGCATCGCGGCGGGATCCAACAAAGTTCGCCAGGAATCCGCGAGCTCGACGCGCACCGGAAGCGTCGCCTCTTCCAAGCGCACTCCCAACGCGCGACGGACGCGGTTGAGCTCCGATATGGGGAGGATCACCGGCTCGGAAAACTCCACGGTTAGCGACTCCACTTCAAAGGGCGCGTCGCCAAAACGATCCAAGTGATCGAGAAGGCGGGCATGCGTTAAAGGCGCGTTGCGGGCCGCTTGCAAGGGAATCTGCGAGTCCTCAGAGGCTAGAATAACCCCGTTGTTATCCAATGCTTGCACCGTCAGAAAACCACCAGGAGAGCCTGTAGCGCGCATCTGTAAAGCCGTCCTGCGCCGCGGTGCAATCGCTCCCGAATAGGACTGTTGAAGGCGCTTGTTGAGCGCGGGGTCGTCCGTCTTCCATACCCGATCCCCGACCTGAAATTTTGCAAACTGCAAATGGTCCCGCTGAAAGAACAACCGCCGCCCGCGAATCTCATAAATGCGCCCGCCCTGCTCATTATTTGTATCGCCGCCCGTATCAAACACAATTCCATCACCGCGTTGCAAAGGGACTAAAGCGTCTAGCTCTACATAATCTTTCCCGATGGCCGTCAGGCGACCCACAAATGGACCGCGCTTTTTCCCGAAACGTGCGGGAACTAATTGTTGATGATCAACTCCTTCCATCCAACCGTGAAACAACCCGCGCGAGAAAGACATCTCCAACTGATAACGATCCGCTGCGCTGGCAGGCGTTCCCTCCCCTTCCAACGCAGCGTCGAGGGCTTTGCGGTACACTTGGCAAACGGCAGCGACGTATTCCGGAGACTTGAGGCGGCCCTCGATTTTAAAGGAAGTAACGCCCGCCTTCAGCAGCGCCGGGATGTGGTCGACAGCTGCGAGATCCTGAGGGGAAAGGAGATATTTTTTATCCCCCAAATCTTTGTGAACTCCGTCCACAATCAAATCGTAGGGCATTCTGCACGCTTGCGCACATTCTCCACGATTCGCGCTTCGCTGACCAAGCGCCTCGCTGGTAAGACATTGTCCGGAGTACGCGACGCAAAGTGCCCCGTGTACAAAAACTTCAAGCGGTGTGGAGTTTTGGGAGTCATGTTCGAATCGCTCCAATTCCCGCAAGGAAACCTCCCGTCCGAGCACTACACGCCGCACGCCAAGGTCGCGAGCAAAGCGCACACCCTCGGGAGACGTAATGGTCATCTGAGTGGATGCATGAACCGCTAAATCCGGAACGATTTTTCCGGCGAGTTTGATCAGCCCAACATCCTGCACAATAATCGAATCCACACCGGAACGGCTCAGTAATCGAAGTGCGGCTGCTGCGTCATCCAGTTCACCGGTGAACACTAACGTGTTGAGCGCTACATACGCCCGCACACCAGAGCGGTGACAAAAGCGCACCACTTCAGGAAGGTCGCTTTCGGAGAAGTTGTCCGCACGCATTCGGGCGTTAAACCTTGGCAGTCCGAAGTAAACCGCGTCCGCGCCATTGGCCACAGCGGCGCGAACACAATCCCAGTTGCCAGCCGGCGCAAGAAGTTCGGGGTGTTGAGACATGGGGCGGATAGTATTGAGGCGGGCTACTGAGAGCTAGGTTGGCGTACCGAGCAGTGCGGAAAGCTCGAGCTGCACTTCTGCGATTTGGTCCATTCGCAATTGAGGATCGGGGATAAGCAAAGCCTCGCCCGTTTTTGGAAATTGGTACACGCGGCTGATTGAACCATCTTCTTCACGAAGCACTTCCACTTCTTTAATGATGCGCTTGCGCTCCAACATCACAGCCAGAATATAGCGGATATTGCGCAGCCCAGGATCTGGATCCGCCATGACTGTCCGTAACAATTGCTCTGCAGTCTGCTTCCCCAACGGCTCTGGCGGCTTGGCAGGTGGCGGTTCAAACTTAGAGCGCCAGACCGAAAAAGGAACGGGTGCGTCAGCTGGTCGGGCACGGAGCGCGTCTTCGCAGAGATCTTCGCGCCGCAGCAATTCGACCTCGCGAAATAGAAGCGTGTGAAACACCTCTCCAGCGACGAAAGCAGCGCCAGTAGCTGAGCAACATTCGCTCCGCTGTTGAATACTCCAATCCTGACTCAAAGCGTCTCCCTTAAATTACTGAATGAAAGCTGTATGCATTGAGAAAAAATTCTCTCAATCCCACCGTGGGCACTGTTAAAGCGGTGTTTCATGGGGTGAAGTTTTACAGTCTCCGTAGAAACAAACTCGAAAAGTCGCGGTTGGCGGAGCGCATCCAAAACAGACAAAAACCGATACAAAGGAATAGTGCGTGCGGCCCCCACGCAGCGACTTCTGGAG
>Ga0114967_10000574_pt1 | contig 31586 bp, 51 predicted proteins | sample M_130628_MF_Meta_FD_92639 | JGI IMG/M metagenome (GOLD analysis project Ga0114967, IMG submission 92639) | Freshwater microbial communities from Lake Montjoie, Canada to study carbon cycling - M_130628_MF_MetaG | ecosystem: Environmental > Aquatic > Freshwater > Lake | place: Lake Montjoie...
CCACCGCCTTGTGAGGTTGTTCCAGCATCTTTACCAATGGCCACTGCACTAGCACCTTGTGAGGTTGTTCCAGCACCTTCACCAAATGCCACTGCATTACCCGTAGTGTCTCGAATCACTGCACCGTATGTGAGTGTGATAACGCCAGTGCTGATGTTGCCTGCTGTGATGTTGCCAGCAACACTTATTGTGTTACCATATGTGACTTCTTTGCTAGTATTGTTGTAGAACAAGACTTCAGCAATATTAGCCACATCATTGCGAACTGGTGCTACAGTGAATGTATCGGCTGTGGTTTGATCTAATGCACTACCAGTAGCATTTAATATGATTGAGTTGTTGCCTTGATTGATTTGGCCGGCGGCATAACCAATGGCCACTGCGGCTTCACCTTGTGTGTCAGATCCAGCACCGTAACCAACGGCCACTGCGAACTGGCCTTGTGAGGTTTGACCAGCACTGTCACCAATGGCCACTGCTTCTGTGCCTTGAGTGTTGCCACCAGCACTCCATCCAATTGCCACTGCGTAGTCGCCTTGTGAGATATTGCCGGCTTCGTAACCAATAGCAATTTCAGTTGGACCATTGTCATTATTGATATTACCAATGTTGGCCCAGTCAGTGTTACCACCACCACCGGCAGTGTCATATGTAATTTCACCAGTAGATGCGTCATAATACATTGCATTTGCTGTATTGGCTTGTCTAACTGGTGATACTGTGAATGTGTTGGCTACTGTTTGATTTAAGTTTGCGCCAGTTGCATTCAATATGATTGAGTTGTTACCTTGACTTGTAATACCAGCATTAGCACCAATCGCTATTGCGTTAACGCCTTGCGTGGTCTGTCCAGCGTATAATCCAATAGCAACTGATTGTGTGCCTTGAGTACTTTCACCTGCACTGTGACCAATAGCCACTGCGTCATCACCTTGTAAAGCCTCACTGCCACCGGAATTTTTTCCAATTGCTACTGCTGTTGATCCTTGGATTACACCTGCATTTTCTCCAATTGCAACACTTTGATTACCTTGACTATTTGACCCTGCACCATAACCAATTGCAACCGAACTTATACCTTGATTAGTCTGACCAGCATTTTGTCCAATTGCCACTGCATCTTCCTTTTGACCAGTCTGTCCAGCACCATCACCAATCGCTACTGTGTCATCACCTTGATTAGTCTGACCGGCATATACACCAATCGCTACTGCACTGTTGCCCTGTGTAGTATTACCAGCATTTTGTCCAATTGCTATTGAAGCCTCACCTTGTGTATCAACCCCAGCACTATAACCAATAGCCACTGAGTTATTGCCTTGTGTGTTTTGTCCAGCACCCGCACCAACTGCCACCGCTTGTAAACCTTGTGTAGCATTACCAGCATTATAGCCGATAGCCACTGCAAGATTGCCTTGTGTTCCTTCACCAGCATCACTGCCAACCGCTACTGCATAGGAACCTTGTGTATTTGCACCTGCACCTGAACCAACAGCCACAGAATAAGCGCCTTGTGTGTTTGCACCAGCTCCATCTCCAAATGCAATAGCCGCATTAACTGTATCTTTTATTATTGACCCGTTGGGTAATGTTAAATTACCATTTTCGTCGAATGTCCAACGAAGTGGTATACCATCACTTGCTTTCTGATTTTCAATGAATACTTGAGGTTTGTTTATTAAATTATCTTTGAATGTTACATCTATCCAAGACCATGCATCATTAGGTCCAGTAGCAACATCTTCTACGTATACATCCCAAATACCTGCTGTTTGATACTCTACTGTTCTATAATTTCCAAATGTTGTAGTGAGTTGCAATGATGTATCAGAAGTTATGTTACCTGTAGGGACTGTTGTAGTTCCGTCATTACCAAATGTCCATCCTTGTAAGGTGCCACCAGTATTAGCAGTAATGATAACATTGTTATTGGCATACAGTTGTACTGTGTCTTCCTGAAGGTACAAGGCTGTTGTGTCATTATTAGTAGTACCAAGATATGCTGTGTTGGGGCCATCAGTAACTAAGTCAAGTTGGGAATATCCTGCTCCAACTATAGATCCCGGAACAGTTAAGTTACCATCAGTACCAAAGTTCCAAGATGCTGAGTTGCCCACAGCATCATTGCTGCCAATTTGGACATTGCCGGCGGCTTCTAATTTTACATACTTGATATCGGAGCCAAAGTATTGGTCAAAATAAGCATTGTTGCCGGTGTCAAGGTGTATGTGTGTGGCAACATCGCCACCACGCACTTTCAAGAATTGTAGATTGCCCACGCTTTCAGTGCCCGGAGCTAGATATAATCCGCTGCCGCCATACTGATCGCCAGTGCCTATGACTGCTTGATCGTTGAATGTCACATTGCCTGTGTTACCCCCGCCGATTGATACTTGTGTACCATTGGCATAGTTAACTGCAAATGTATTGCCTGGTAATGTTAGGTTACCAGAGGTATCAAATGTCCAGGTCTGTGTACCACTAACATTACCAGCCTGTATAGACACATTGCCATTAACATTGACAGCGACATTAGCAAAGTTATCAGTCCCGAGAATAACAGTCTCACCGTTGCCAGCAATGTGAATGTCTGGGCCTGCGGTTAGAAAGATATCCAAATAAGAACTAGCGTTAGTAGAGTCTGGTTGTAGTTTTAAGTTTCCTGTACCAATAACATTAATATCATCAAATGTAACATTACCTGTATTAGCGCCGCCACCAATTGCTACTTGTGTACCATTAGCGTAGTTGACTGCGAAAGTATTACTTGGTAGTGTTAGGTTACCATCTGTGCCAAATGCCCATTGATTGCTGTTAGTTCTGTCACTAATGACAAAATTATTATCACCATTTCCAAGAATACCAAAGTCCCATTGTTGTGTAGCATTGGCTTGATCTTGTACTGACAAGTAAGCACTGCGAGGTATGTTGTAGTTGTCATCATATCCAACTACTGTTAGTCCAGGACCAGCAACAATTCCAAAATCAGTACTCTCTACTCTAGGTGCAAGTATTTGCATATAGGGTGAATTGTCAACTCGTTGTTGATATGCGTTAGTTCCATTCAATGTTGGCATTCCATTGCTGTCAAACTGTAGTGTAGAATAAGTATCGCCTGGAGTACCACCCTGGTTGCTTAACGATCCTTGCCAATTAAACTGTACTGCGCCTGAGTTTCCCACTGATGGGCTCAGTGTGGCTGATTCGCTATTGGCATAGTTGATGTTGAATGCCAGTCCAGGTATGTTTATGTTGCCGTCGGTGCCAAAACTCCAGACCTGATTGCCAGTTCTGTCTTGTATGCTAAAATTGTTGCTGCCATTGCCCAGGATACCAAAATCCCATTGTTGGGTTGCTGTTGTTTGATCCTGAACAGAAAGGTAAGCACTACAGGGTGTATTATAAAAAACATCGTCTGCATATCCAGTTATTTGAATAGCGGGCCCAGCAACAATTCCAAAATCAGTACTCTCTACTCTAGGTGCAAGAATTTGTAAATAAGGTGAGTAATCAAGCCGTTGTTGATATGCATTAGTTCCATCTAACGTCGGCATTCCATTGCTGTCAAACTGTAGTGTACTATAGGTATCTCCGGGAGTGCCGCCCTGATTGGAGAACGTTCCTTGCCAGTTTACTTGTACTTCTCCTGAAGTTCCGGCAGATGGTATGTTAGTTAGTTGACTACCGTCACCAATAAACGCATTAGCAGTGACATCCCCGGTGACTGAGAGATTACCTGTCACTGTGGTATCATGTAAATCAGTGGTGCCGTTTACACTTAAGTATCCGCCTGTGCTGAATCCTGTTCCTGATTGTATTATTCCGTTGGCAATGATTTCGGTGCTGATCATTAAATTACCATTGATAGAAATATTTCCAGCTGTATTAGCAACAAGTGTCACACCGTTATTAAAGCGAATATCTGCTTGTTTAAATTTAGAAGTAGTAACTCCTCCTAAATTTAAACTAATAAATTGCAAGTCTAATCCGTAATTAAATCCTGAATTAGGGGTTGAGTTTTTCATACTTACAGCATAGGCTGCATTTGCAGTAGTTAATCCACCATCACCATCTAAATATGCAACAACAGCACCATCTGCTGTTGTTGTTTGGTCCCCTACAACACCAAGTATGCCTGCTTTAATAAACTCACTGGCATTAGTGCCGGTAATTAAATATTGACCGGTTACACCTGTAACATAATTGCGTGTCTTAGTTAAATTGCTACCTGTTACCCGGCCACGTATTGCTTGTGCGCTAGCCGGGTCTGTCGAGGAATTACTACCAAATGTAGAAGCAACATTAAGAACTGATTTTGTGGCTACAGTTGCACCGCCACCTACAATGTTAGCAGTTGTTTCAACGTTTAATGTTGTAATAGATGCTAATCCAGTCGTACTTAAGTTACCTACGTATGCAGTACCATTACTAGTTATATTACCGTTGATAGTTGCATTACCAGTGACACTTAAACTTGTTAGTGTACCAACACTTGTAATGTTAGGTTGTGCGGCGTTAGTTACAGAGTATGCTAGATTTGCTAAGGCAGCATTTTTAAATGTTGTGCCTGCTCCTTCTAATATAATATTACCTACATTGCCTAAATTTGTTTTCTGTGTTGTTGATACACCTGTCATGTTAACAACAGGGAGCAGTGTATTTGTAGCTAAGTTTGCCCCAATGTCAACTAGTTGCGTTATTTTTATTTGTGTTGCCATTTTTATATCCTAAATTCTTATGCGGCTACTGCTTTGATCACAGCAAAATTGAACACAGGTTGCTCGGTAGTAGTTCCACTAGTGTCAGCAAATGTAATTTGGAAACTACCGGTAGCTACATTACTAATCCATGCTTCATATTTGTCAGTGCCTGATTTTTGATTCACTATGATTACATCAGTTGCAGCCACTGTACTATTTGTTACGGTAAATGATGCATATGATGCTGATCCGGCTGCCGATACTAATGTGATAGCCCCGGATATTGTATTGAGAGTTACACCTGTTGTACGTGATGTAATTTGTGTTACTACGCCACCTGCACCAGCAGTATAACCTATTCCCGTAGTGCCTAAAACTCTACCGGTTGCTATGATGTTAGCAGGTAAATCAACACTAATCGTACCTGAAGTTGTGATTGGGCTACCTGTAATGACTAATGCATTACTTGCTACAGTTACACCAGTTACTGTTCCACCTGTAGTTGTTGTAGAGACAGTAACTGCGCCGTTACTACCACTTAATGAGATTCCTGTACCAGCACTTAATCGTGTAACACCGGTGTTAATAATGTTGATAGTGCCTGATGTTGTGATTGGGCTACCTGTAACTTGTATACCCGCACCCGGTGCTACTGCTACACTAGTAACTGTACCAGCCGTACCGTCACTGATACTAGTAATACGACCATATTGATCTACTGTCAATGCTGGATTAGAATAAGTTCCTGAGGGTGCTGGATTTATTGCTTGTAGATTTACAATCAATGACCCCGCAGATGTAATAGGACTGTTATTAACTGCTAGAGTACTGGATGTTAGTCCTACACTAGTAACTGCTCCACCACCATTACCGCTACCTGTGTTAGTGATAGTAAAGATGCCGTTAGCTGATTCAACTAAGATACCTGCACCGGGCAAGATGTTCTGAACAGTTGTATCTATGTTTACATTGCCGCTAGTAACATTAGCGGTAATAGATACTCCATTACCGGTGAATGTGTTGTATGGACTAGCACACGCAAAAAGCTGTGTGAAATTGTCTTTACTTTTGTTGAAGGCTGTATATAATGAATCACTACCTATAGATTCATTTGGTAAGCCAATGTTGATTTCTTGTATGCCGGAAATAGCCATTTTGTAGTCCTTATTCTGTATTTATCAGAAAAGGACTAAAGGCTATATTGTCAAAATGGGGTAAAACTACTGCCGCAACCGCATGTTGTTTGTGCTTGAGGGTTGCTTATTTTAAATCTTGAACCGTTTAAATCATCAACATAGTCGATTTCTGCATTCATCAAGTACTGTGCAGACATGCTATCAACTAAAACACTCTGAGAACCGGCTGGAATTTCCCAGTCATCTTCATTTTGTTCGTCATCCATAGTGAATCCGTACTCCATACCACTGCATCCGCCACCTTGAACAAAAACTCTAACTTTGGTTTTAGAGCCTTGCGCTTCTTGTGATAGGATTTCTTGTAGTTTTGTTTGTGCGTTTTCTGTTATAGTTAAATTCATATAGTATTTATCAATATAACTGGTAATTATCTATTAATCTTTGATGAACGTTAGTTGCTAAAGTTTCATGAGAAACAATACCATAATGGTCATCTCTGGCTTTATCTAGACCAGCAAATCTAATATAATCTTTGGTAAAAGTAGAAAGTCCAGGTTTTAGTACATTAGTAATATGCACTTGTGGAACATCAAATGATTTTAATTTTATTCTTGCCAACACCTCTATTGTCTTAAAATAGTGAATATAATCACCTGAAACTAATATATCAGTTTCAGCTTCGTTTATTGTCCATGGTCCAACTGATACTAAACTGCCGGTCCCTGACAAAGTTTCAGTAATATCTGTTTTATAAGGATTATCTTGGGATCGAATAAATCTTCCCGAAGTAGGCCATTGTACTACCAATGCTTTGGGTTTCTTATGGGTATTTAACCATACTATCAAATTATGAATCACCACATCAATACCAACACCACCCATACCGAGATTATAATAGTCACAATTCATCTTTTGACTTAACATATATGGATATGTTTTTTCTAATTCCAATCCAATTCCTTCAGTATAACTACATCCTATAGTTAATATATAATTGTCAAAATCTATATCAGAAATTTCCTTGCATCTATGCCCATTTTTATTTCTAGTATATGTTATGGGTATGTTACGATAATACCAATCTTCTGGCATTGTTTCTACGTTTTTTAAGTAATACTCTATGGTGTCACTACCTGAAAATTTTTCATTTCTGAATATAGGTGCGTAACCAATAAAATCATTATAAATACCATAACTCATTTTATCGTCTCCTAGTAATACGACCTTTAGTTAAATCATACGGACTAAATTCAATTTCTACTGTGTCACCTAGTAGAATTTTAATATCATGCTGCCGCATTTTACCTGATATATACCCGGTAACAACGGGTCCACTATGTAATGTTACTCTGAAAACAGCATTAGGCAATACGTCTATTACCTTGCCGTCCATTCTAATACCTTCTTCTTTAGCCATATATGTTTCTGTTATCTCCTATTATCCACGGCGCATAGTACTAATCTCTACTGCCTGTTCGTCAGAGAAAATAGGCACAGCATTGCTTTTATGCATAGTACCGATACCGATAATTTTTGTACCAGTATATTGTGGAATATCTGTCGTGCGTACAGCACCTTTATGACCAGTATCTAAACTGGTAATGTGTTTTGTCTCACGACCAACAGGCGTGGACAATTTATATTGTAATGGTTCAGCAGCTAATGCACGTTTACGCTTTTTATCATCGGCATCAACTTCCCACTTTTTTTGTAGCTCTTTCCAATCAGCATCAAGCTGTCGGGCTTTTTGTGCCTCTGTGCTATTGCGAAACTTAATCTTGCCTTTACGTTTGCCACCGGTACTAAGCCAGGGCCCTTCTAAATGCATGGTCATAATGTGTGAGTCATAGTTATTAAACAGTTTCTATTATAGCAAAATATCCATTATTTGTCAAATCTTACTTCTTTAAGATTGCCCAAATTTTTTCTTTTTCTATTATTTCGGCTTCAAGTTCTTTATAACGTTTGCCCAATTCTTTTAACTCATCCCACTTATCTTCTAGCTTAGGATTTGGGTGAAGGATTGCTAGTCGTTCTTCAATCTTTTCAATCATTTTGGTAAGGCTCTTGCCCTTGATAGTGACTTCACCTTCAAAATCAGCAGCACCTTTTACACTAAGACTATGACCACTCAAGTTCGGGTCTGCACTCAAAGTAGCCCAAGAGGTAGATGTACCATTTAAATTACCCCAGTTTATATTACCTGTACCAGTTGTTGTATAAACCTGTCCGGCTGAGCCGGTATTGCCGACAGTTGAGGGGTTACCGATGTAAGGTCCTGTAGGAGTGTGATTTATTGAATAACTCATAGTTTTTTAATGATTACTCTGCCCTTGTCATCAATCTGAAAGTCAAGTTGATCGCCCTCTTTCCAATCCATTTCTGCTAGTAGCTGCGGTGGCAAAGGAAGTAACAAATCACCAGTCTCAGGGTCTTCCTGAGTGATAACTTCATACCGCATGTTTTGTTGTGCTGGATTTTGTTTGGTCATATATTACTTATCTGTTTAGATAGGGTTTGTAAATCTTTTCTAATTCATCAATGGTATGTTGTGTATTATCATCTTCATGTTTAACTGCAATACCACCTGCATTACTCCAAAGATTCAAATACTTACCATAATCATCTACTAAGATATTTGGCTCACCATTGGTTAATGCGTATTTGTGTTTATGTTGTGTAAAGATAGCATTCTGTGTAGCATTAGGATTATGTTCATCTAACCAATCTCTTTTAGCTTGTTTACTTGCTTCTGCATAAGGGCCACGTAATGGGGCGCTTAAAACAGTATATGGAATGTTATTTTGATTCAACCATTGCACGACTCTATTGCCACCTTGAAGAGGTTTTAGTTCTCTAAAAAACTTATATACCTCTAGAGGGCTACTTGTGGCTAATTGATTGATTGATGTTTCAGTATCAGGGATTTCTTTGTAATTATCAACGTCATGCATTGCGGCCCACGCACCAAAGAAGTCAGCTTGGACTCCATCCATATCTAGATATAAATGTGGCATTTTGAGTTTAATTTCTTCTATTTTCATTTAATAATTATACTTGTTTTATGTCAATTTGTAAATACTTTAATTCCTGAAGCTAAGATGATTGCATTAGCTTATTGATTTTTTAAACTTACTGGCATCTTTTTTAGGAATGTAATCTACTCCGGGTACAGGACTAAAATCCCTAATAAAGTCTTGCTTCATATCATCCCCATATTTTAATGTAAGCAAACTAAAAGATTGGCTGTTCTTTTCAGTATCAGCAATACCAATAGTCAACCATTGATACCATTGTATCTTCTCATCAATTAATTTTTTAACGCTTACATCATTAAGTATGTCGGTGAAGTTATTATCTTCACGGTAAAAAGTATAGTGTTTCATCATTTCTTCCAAAGAACAAAGTTTATATAGTCTTTCTCAATCTCAAAGTAAAAGTCATACAGTCCGGCATCACGACCAGCTGGAAACTTACAATCATATCCCCAGTCATCACTACAGTTTCTCTGACACCAATCAATGATTGGTTTCAATTGACCATAGCCAATTGATATTTCAGTCTTGTACTGGGTATCTGGTGACACTAACGCCGCCCTTTGTTAAAAATTCTACTCCTGCCTCATCTTTATATGTGTCACGGTAGAATACACTTTTGATTCCTGATTGAAAAATCATCTTAGCACAATGAATACACGGTGCAGTAGTAACAAACAATGTAGCATTTTCACTAGATTCTGTACTACCGGACACTTTAGCAATGCAATTGCTTTCTGCATGGAGTACCTCATCTTTAGTGACTAAGCAGTATCTACGATTAGATTCATATTGTTCACTATATTCTTCAAAGGGCCATCGTTCTTCGATCTCGTTTGGGTCAAGCCAACCACCGGCATCACCACTCATATAGTCTTTGTATTCGCAAGTATTATCCCATCCTGTTGGCATACCATTGTAACCATAACTTAAAATACGATTGTCTTTGACAATAACTGCGCCTACCTGTCTGCGAACAGCACTTGATAGCTTACTTGTTCGTTCTGCTACATCCATGTAGTAGTCTATAAATTTCTTTTTTATCATCTTACGTAGAATTTTTTAATATGTGCTTTGGCTGATCTGCTGGATAAAATACTTAGTACATAATTTGGTTCGTCATACTTTTTGCAAAATACTTCTCCTAACTTCTCATTGCCCCTGAGTTGCTCAAAGAGAAAATCTTTGCAAAAATCTTCAAACTCTTGTTTAGAGATAGTGAAATTCTTTTTACCTTTACCCAGTGTCTGTATGTTTAATTGTTGTGCCATTTTATCAAACATATTAATCCCAAAGACTACGATAGTATTTGCCAAACAAATTAAGACCTTCTTGGATTCGTTCTTCATGCAACAAATGCCCTTCAGAATCATACCAATGACCCTCAGGATCTTTATCAACCATTTGGAAAGTTTCTTCTACTTTACCTGTGATAGGATTTGGAAATGTTTTATCACTTTTGATCCAATCATAACTATGGTCACCGTGATGATATTTGTCACTATATGTATCATGTGCAAGTTGATAGAAGGACCAAATCATTTTGTCTAGTATATCGTCCCATCGTTTACTTGCTATCTTCCAAGATTCATCATGACTTTCTTTATAGAAATCAAAACTAGTTTGGTCTGTCCAATCTTCTCCACCAACATCATTTACCACATCACTAGGTACACCATGCTTTGTTTCTTTAAGTTGAATCAATGCTGGGTAAATAATCATAGCAAGTGTGTGATCTAAACTCCAAGTATCAAACTGGTTAATTTGAATATCAATCTTTCTACGGTTCCCTTTTCTAGGGAAGTTTCCAATTTTAACCTTCATTTTACAATTTCCGTATATGTTTCTACACTACCGTCAACGAATCCATATGTATCTTCATTGTGAAAGACAGCGGCATATTTAATGTTCTTGTATTGTTTTGCTAGTTTGGCTAATTCATCAATCGTTTTGCCTTGACAAATGAATGAGTGGTTTATGTCGTAAAGATATAATGTGTCATTTGTTTTTTCAATTATCAATTGAGAAACTTTTGGGTCTGCTTCTTCAAACACATTAATGTCATCACTTTTATCTAAACCCAATCGTCTAGCTTCTTTGTGAATCAAATATCGTAACTGATAGGAAATAACTGCGGCACCAATATGATAACCAATAACAGCTACTATTACAAGGATAAGAAATTCAAACATGATAGTTTATTTATTAATAATGATATTAGACCATTGTTTTAATTTCTCAAACTTAGCTTTTTTGGCTAATTCAAGACCCTCTGTAGTGACACCGATATTTTTGTCAACTAATAATTCAATCATAGCAAGCAAATCACCAAGTTCTTCTTGTAAGACTTCAATATTTGTTTTGTCTTTGCCTGGCTTAACTTGATCGGGGCCAAAGCGCATAATCTTTGAAACCTCTTTTGCCACCTCAGCACATTCCTCTGATAGGATCAATATAATTTCTCTTGTATCTTCGTTCATACACTTCCTTTACTAATCAATAAATTTACAAGATCAAGATTAAATTGAAGGTCCATAATCTTATTTTTAAGAGATTGATACTCTATGCTATGAACATCACCGTCATGGGTGACAATGTCCAAATACATTGCAGCAGCCTCATCTTGTGCTTTGCCATTTTAAAATTTATACATCAAATGCAAATGATATCCTATGATGGTCTGTAGTATTAAGAGGTACTCGGTGTACACAGTCCAAGTCGAAACAAATCCAATCGCCTGTTTTAGCTCCTACGGGTATCCATTTGCCATCAATTGGTAGTTCAATGGGTATATCGTTTTCTATTAATTTTGGATAATATACAAAACTACCATATGATGCCCCTACCCTTTTTGCTTCACTGTGTGTATGTGCAGGCAAGTCTGTATTAGTAGGGAGAATATTAAACCATCCAAGCATAATATTTTCCTTACCAGACTGTTGTTTTATTATATCAACCAACGGCTTAAATTCTTCCCAGTGTTGTGGCATCAGATGCTCTAATTTATTTCTACGTAGATACATCGCCATCACAACAGATGATAACCTACCATTTAATTTTCCATAATTCTGATTTACATCTGTTTGCCTAATAACATCTTGTAACTTATGATTGTTCAAGAACTCATAACAACGAGCTAGTATTGCTTCATTGTCTAACTGAACATTTCCTCTGCTTATAATCATTGTATTAATTCTTATTTCTTAGACTTGCGTTTTGGTTTTTCTACTACAAGTTCTGCCTTGGCAGTCTTTGCCAGGCCATTGCTGATTGTGAAATGTGGATCTCCGGGACGCAAAGACTTAACATTGGTTCGAGCAACGGTGTAAGTCATTTGTGACCTTTGTAGATCAATTGATTTACCACATTAAGATCAAATTCTAAACTATTAATCCGATCTTTAATTGCATGGTATTCGGGACTGGCTACATCACCGTCATGGGTGACAATGTCCAAATACATTGCAGCAGCCTCATCTTGCGCTTTGGCAATTTCTTGCTCTAATAATACTCGTCTATCTTTTAGCATTCTTCAACTCCAAGGATGTGTTCCAACTCTTGAATGATACCTTTCAATACCATTCTTTCATAGAAATCTTTTTTGAATTTCTGTTCGCCACCTGGCCAATTAGAATCACCGTAATTAGACATTAGGTAATCAATATGATTTGCTCGGTCTTGATGTAGTTTTAATCTGGATTTGATTACTTCCATCATAGTTCAACTCCAAAATATTCTTCAATATCATACATTGCTGTAGACATTGCTTCGTCTACATTCCAGCCATCTTCAATCGCAATATTCCTAGTATCAGCAACAATATCTCTACATTGTTTGACAATCAACTCGGCGAGATGTTCCAAGTCTTCGGGACATACTAGTGCTTCATAACATTCTGAATCTGGATCAAGTCTAAATGTGACGGATTGCAGGATTAGTTCTTTAATTCGTTCGTTCATTTGTGCCATGCTCCTTCAAAACAATGTCTAATCTCATGCCCTAGTGCAGACATAGAGGTCGCCGATGCTGTGTATATTTTACAATACTGCTTGGTTGGTATAGCACATGCAAGTACAGTTTGATCTTTTGATATACTGTCATTTCTTTTTTTACAGAATGTATCAATATCATCAACCAATTCCCATGTGACTACAGTTTTATTAGTAAGCCTTTGCTCACTACTCACCGCTTCAAACAAATCAGAGGATACACTTGCACACCCGGTTAGTAATAATAACAGGAGATATGAGTAGCGTTTCATAGTTCAACTCCGAAATGTTCTTTATACAATGGTAGCAACCGTTCAATAGCTGTGATTGACAATTCTTTTGAATTTAATTTCTGACATTCTTTCACAATCAACAGGGCGAATTTTTCTTTATCAAAGATCCACCCTTCGCCACTGTTGGATGTTGGTTCAATACGAGTAGTAGCCTGTTCAGCAAGTTGTTTAATTCGCATCTTACCCAATGATTGATTACGACCCTTTACGAACTCGTCGTATTTTTCTTTAGTACTTTCACTATACCCACCATCCCCGGCGTGAATGTCTGCACCTGCTTTGATATTTTCATTCATTTTATTGTGCCGTCTTTAATCAGTTCACTAAAGTTATCAAACAAATCTTCAAACTTAGCATTGTAAATTGTTTTCAATCCAAGCAAGAAATTACTAATTTCATCTTTGGATATGTCCTTCTCTAACACATTGAAATTGAGTAAGTCAATGTCCTCAGTGACGTTCCAGCACTTCATAATGTGTTGTTCTAACTCAAATCTATCAGCCATGATTAATCCTTCTTTTTGCTAGCAGCCTTAGCCACATATTTTTGATGATATGGTTTCCAATCAGTCAAGTAGTCAGTCCACTTGATCCAACGATGCAAACCTTTCTTAGTCTGTACAAGAAATCCCCACTCTCGTTGTTGACGACCCATAAAGAACAATGTAGTAGCAGGTCCTACACTTTCATCAAGCTCAAGCCAATGAAACTCGTTTGCTTTACGATGGATGATACTACCGGCGCCACGCCAAACAGTAAACTCAGCAAACTTTTTACCGTCACTGTTAAAGACAGGAGTATGTTCCCAATAACCACCTTTAAGCACGATAGTAGTGAATGACCAGGGATGGTCGTGCATGATAGGGTCATCACTACGAACAATTTTGTGTAGTGTAACATTGAAGGGGAAATACTTGCGATCCTTTAAAAACATATAGTATCGGTGCATGTAGTCCTCGCCTGTTTGCCTATCGGGAATCAAGCGATAACGGCCTAGCTTGTTCATTACTTTGTGAAAAACATTCATTTACTGCTCCTAAATAATATGCGATAGACTATTATAACATACTTTTGAATAGTAGTCAAGCAATAACTGTAGAAAAAGGGCACGAATGCCCCTTTTAGTTTATCTCAATGGAGATTAAACTAGACCAAGTGCCATAGCACGATAGCCTGCGGCTACGATTGCGCGGCTAGGTGTACCTAAACGGTACTTGGTTGTAACACGACCCTTAGTGTCTTTGTGTTGGTTAGCATAAACTGCAAAACCACTCAAGCGAATACTAGAGATAGTCGCTGTTGGGTTCTTCACGTTAAAACGTGCGCCAATTTGTTTTGCGGTGAGTTCTTCACCAGACTGAAGTGCCTCTAGGACACGTGTTTGCTTAGTTACGATCATTTTGTTTTCCTTAAAAATTTCGTTGTTTTCACAACGTATATAGATTATACGATACTTTCTATTCTTGTACAATATATTATGGACACCTGTTTTCATTTAGATGTCCAAAAACTTTAACTCAAACACATCTGCCTGAGGATCATGACCCGCATAACCACGAGGATTACACACCACTCTGGTTGTACCAATTAGGTAGTCAAATGATTCGTGAGTATGACCATGAGTCCAGAGTACAATTTCGGGATGATCCAAAATGAATTCACTCAAGTCACTATGATAACCACCATTCATCAAGTAATCCTTTTTATACCTATCGTGTATACTTTGATAACTTGGTGTATGATGTCCTACAAACACAACCTTTTTATCTTTCATATCAGGCAATACTGCTTTCAAATATGAAAGTGTTTGTTGATGGCGATGCATTATATGTGCTGGACGCAATTTAGTGTACCCATGCTCATCATTACGAATGATTCTAAAGTCGTTCATCATGTCAGTCAAGGCATGCAATGTTAATGGGTCACCCTTGTTACAATCAGTCCATAATGTAGCACCAATAAAGGACACTTCATTGATAACCTTAATATCATTTTCTAAAAAGTAAACATTAGGAAACTTTGCACATTCTTCACGAAGGTGATCTAAGCTAGCCTTCCATCTTCCGTGATAGAATTCGTGATTGCCTGCAATGTAGATAACATGCGGAAACTGAAAACTGCAACGCTTGAGGAAGTCGCGGAATCGTAATGCTACAGACTGTCTACGGCCAAGATTGGGAATATTCGTGGGGTCCATGGGATGAACCTCTGGATGATTGTGCAGGTCTTCTGCAACCATAATGTCACCCGATAGGATGAGTACCTCAGCATTTTCTGTGTTCTTGAGGTTGATGTCCTGAAACTCTAAGTGCAGGTCACTTGCTAGCGCGATTTTCATTTTTTATAACCAATTATGGCAACTCCATTTGTTTAGATAACGCATACTTGCCTTAACTGATCCAAAATGTTTGTCGTGAAAAACACTATATGCATTCTTCCATTTCTTTTGAATTGGAATTGGTGCATGACAAGCAAGATAATGAAGTATACCAAATTGTCTACTAAGTGTTAATTTATTTAGTTTGTAGACAACTGGTCTCCACATAACACGGCTTTGCCAATTGTACATAAAACTACCTTTTTGCCCCTTCAATCGTTCACGCATGAGGTAGCGTTTACCGATTGACTGTGGCCTAAACTTGTCGGGTATCATAGTGATTTAATATATGCAATAACAGCATTGGCTTCTTTGAATGCACTTAATTCCACTTGTAACTCAAGCATCTTTTCAGGATAATTAAACCAAGTGTTATAATTTTGTTTCCAACTGATTTGATAATTCATATTTTCTTTTTAAGAACCTTTATTGTTTCCATTTTTTTGCAAATGCTTTAGCATGTGTGTATTCTTTAAATCTAAAAATATGTCTTTCAAAAGTACCACCTACAATGTAGGGATACTTTTTAGTTCGTAACCACTTACTTGTAGGACTATCAACAGCGGACAACATTATGTTATCACCGGGTATTACAATTGAGTATGGATACTCAGGATCTATGTGGGTATTATAATCATTCATTTAACTAACTCCATTATGTGTTTGCAACTGCCACGATACATAAATCCAGGGCATGTACATGTTTTATCTTCAGTGTCAATAGAATAGATATTACCCTTACTACCGGACACTTTGATGATTGTACTCTTTTCTTTGATTGCCTTGAAAGGATTCGGCTTAACTGGTGTAAACTTACGACCTCGCTTGTCAATTGTGATAGGCTTTTTGAAATAGAATGGTGTAGTAGAACCAACCTTGATGTACGCAACCATTTTCATTCCGTCAAGCAAGTATGTGTGATTAGCAAGGTTGCTATCATTCCAAACTGTTGTTTCTACTACTGCTTCCATATTAAGCTACCTCTGTTTCTAATTCTGCAACCAATGCGTTTTCTAACAAAACAAACTCACCACCGTGATCGGATACGAACCATGTAGCAACACCATTTACATTTCGCAAAATGTAATCGTATTCTTCAGCTTGACCATTAGCTTTGAAGTCTGCAAAATCTTTGAAGTAGTTTGCATCAGACTGACCCTCACCGCGGTCACGACCATAGAATGTACACATGTTACCGTACAGTTTGTAGAATTCATCCGATGTCATACCTTCAACATCATAATGACTAAAGGCGTGCTTTGTACCGATTGTAGGGCGCAAACTTGACAAACCACCGAGGTCAATCAAGTCACGCAAAACAAAGGGGTTAGAATAATTCTCAAATAAGATTTTACCATTGTGAGCCAAGTAACCATCCCAGTGACAGTACACTTGACCGATAGTACCATCAGCGAATTCGAGAGCAATTGTAGAACGAGTAGCCATTTTGTTTCCTTTATTTAACTGTCTAAGATTCTATTATAGCACAATGCCCATTTATTGTCAAATTTTGAACGTGTTGTAACCGCGGATTTTGCTCTGACGGTTAGTGTGACTTTCGTTGAATTTAATTTCGTAGCCACGATCCCTAAGGGCTACTAACAAAGTACTCAAATCACAGTCTTCTTCCAAAAATGCATTGGAACCATTCATGTAACTATAAGTACTAATTTTGTCAGCGATACCAAGACTGACCAACTTTGCTTTAGGGAAACGTGCCCAAGCATGTCCGGGGTCTGCAAAAACTTTGATAGAGATTTTCTTTGCCATTTTTGAGTCCTTTGTTTAACTGTTTAAGATTCTATTATATACCCAAACCGATTTATTGTCAACCTTTTACACCAAGTCAACTTGGACTTGTTTGCCACGAAGGGTATGACCTAGACCTGTTGGGACGGGTTCGTTTTTGCGCTTGGCTTCATAACGCAAATAAGACAGTTTAATCAACGAATCCCAGCACAATGTGCGGGCGTTAACTGTAGCAAATTGTTCGGTCATTTGCTGGATAGTCATGTACATACCAATGTCGTTTTCAGAACCATCGCCCTTGAAAATAACACGGAATTTTTGAGAATTTTTGAAGCCATCAATCACAGTTTTTGTACGCATTTTCTAGTCCTTTTCTTTACTGTCTAAGATTCTATTATATACCCAAACTGATTTATTGTCAAATTTACAGAGTGACCGTAATCAATTTTTGAAAAGATTTGATGAATTCAATACCGCAATCCAGTGATACAAAAGTATCACCTTGCATACCTTGTTCTGAATATTCAACATCAGTACCGAGATGTTGCTCGGCCAACAGTGTTTTCAATTCTTTCAGGAATCGTTTGTCAGTATAGATCAGGCCCATACTGTTAACGTCCCAATACTTAGTATCAAAGTATACACGCAACTCACCAAAGTCACCTTCTTCATTCACGTAGTCCAGATCAAAACCTGTAACTTTAACGGATCTAACAACTTGTGACCAGTAACCCTTGCCATCAGTTTTGAGAAATTTATTGACTACTAACATTTTGTTTCCTTTTGATTGAATAAGACTCTATTATATACCCAATTTGATTTATTGTCAAATTTAGGCAAAAAACTTAGCACCCTCAAACTTAACTACATTGTATGCTTCCAGGGTTTTTTGTGTCTGTGCCATTGGATTTTGTTGAATAAACTCCATCATTTCCAATAAACCCAAGCCCAAGAATTCTGCATCTGTTTGGATTTGTTTGATTGCTGTTGCGATTTGCATTTTGTGTCCTTTGTTTGACTGTTTAAGATTCTATTATAGCAGAATACCCATTTATTGTCAAGTTTTGGACATAACGTATTCAAACAATACCCACTTGGCACGATTCAGACATTGACGGGCATCCTCGGCTCGCATGTAGTCAACATCACCGTACTCGGGATTAATCATTTCCTGGGCGTCACTCATCAGACTAGCGGCGATCATAGCAGGACCAGAGAATTTAAAAGTAATACTTTGTTCTATAGATTCACGCATACCTTCTACGGTCCCGCCATACATACGAACTTCACGCTTTTCCTGCTCTGTCAAACGGTCATAAACTTGTGTCATTTCTTGTCCTTTAATCAACTGAATAAGACTCTATTATAAGCCCAAATTGATTTATTGTCAAATTTGGGTATAGAAGATATGCTGGCCAACTTGTTGTATTTTTACAACACTACTCTTCCAATACGGACTCACATAGTCAGCATGATAAAAAATGGCTTCTTTAAGAGGGGGCACACGCTCGCCTCCTAATACTCTATGAGCAATCCATTGACTGTCGGCCCATGCTTGACCACTAGGCTTTTCTAGTTTCTTTTTTAGTGTCCAACTGAATTGTGCTTTAGAGTAGACCACGCTACAAATTGTATCACCCCAACGACCTGTCTTCAATCGGTTTAGTGTAACTTGTGCTACGGCATATTTGCCATGATCGTTTTCTATACCGGCTTCGTAGTAGATATTTTTAGCGAGGCATGCTTCATCACTTTCACTGTATGATACCTTTTCTGAGGTCTGTGCAATGAAGGCTTGTTTAATTTCGGCTACGTCTTCTGAGATTGTAGCAAGTTGGTATTGTTGAACTCCTAGTATAGCAACCACTGATGCCGTTGCTATTCCAATTAAGACTTTGCTCATTAACTAACTCCAGGTGTGTGTAAAACTGTAGTATACACCCAAAGTGATTTATTGTCAAGTTTTGACAAATTCTCTTAGAGAGAGTCAGTATGCGTTATTAAATAAAGTATCGGTCCTAGCGTTCCTGAGTGGTGTAAATGAATACTATAGTTTACCTTTATCAGAAACAAAAGTGCTCATTTTTAGCCATTAAAAAAGAGCCTTAAGGCTCTTAGTACTGGTTACGAGAATCCAGCGGCACTCTATCTTGTGCCCGATTTAAAAAAGGTTGAAAACCAACATCAAATGTTAGCTATTATTTTCCTAATAATGTATCAACTTTAGCTTCTGCAACTTCCAAACGTGCTTCAATATCATCTAGTGCTTGATTTGAAGGAGCTGCAACTGCTTCAACGATGTCAGCGTGTACTTCTGGAGCAACTTCTTCACCTGTTGCGGCTGCAATAACTTCAGCAACTGCGGCTGCAACTTCTTCTGCAACTTCTGGGGCCGGAGCTGGCATTTCAGCAACTGCTTCCATGATAGCGGCTGTGATTGCTACTGGATCTGTAACAACTTCTGGCTCTGCGGCAACAACTGCTTGAACTGCGGCTGAAATAATGTCAGCAACTTCTGGGTGGTCAACTGCTTCTGCTTCTGCTTGTGCTGTAACAACATCAGTAACGATATCAGCGGCTTCTGCGTGGTCAGCACTTGGTGAAAGTGCAACTACTTCGGCAACTGCTGCTTGGATGCTGTCAACTGCTTGAGCGGCTGCGGCAACAATGGCGTCAACGTGTTCTTGAGTTTTTACAGCTACTAGTTGTTCAATTTGTGCTTCAACTACAGATAGTCTTGCGTCTAGTTCATCAATATTTTTGGCATTGTCTGTGTTAACTGCGGTACCAGTTAATGATGCTAATTTGGCTTCTACTGCTACTAATCTTACGGCTAAATCATCTAATCTCATGTGTTTCTCCTTGTGGGTGTTAATTGTGTGCCACCATGGCACATACTTATTTAGCGCATGTTATGTGACAGTGATGTGACTGGGACAAGATTATCTCTAAATATTTCCCAAGCTTTTTGCCAAGTCCACCTGTTGCTCCCACTAAGTACTACTTCTCTTTTTAACTCTAATGCATCAGTCACAGCCTGTTTTAAATTGTTGTTCATACAACCAGTAACACCTTCATCTATAACATCTACAGGGCCTTGACAAGGATAAGCCGCAACAGGAGTACCACACGCCATTGATTCAATCATTACTAAACCAAATGTTTCCCAACGACTAGGAAACACAAACACATCAGCATTAGCATAATACCTAGCTAAATCTACTCCTGTTTTAAATCCAGTAAAGTGTACATCTGTGTATTTCTTTTTATAGGTCTCTAACATGGGGCCATCACCTACCATGATCTTTTGATACCCGGGATAATCTAATTTAAAAAAATCTTCTAGATTTTTTTCTTTACTAACACGACTAACACATAACAAGTACTTGCTAGGTAGTTTTTCTCTAAGAGATGGATCAAATATTGTTCTGTCAACACCTCTAGTCCAAGAAACAACTTCACCAATAAATCCATGCTTGCGTAATTCTTGAACCATTGAGTCTGTGGTAGTCAATACTTTACCACTATGCTTATGAAACCAACGAACAAATACCCAAGTAAGACTTTCAGGTATACCAAATAGTTTCTTCAAGCCCTCAGGAAACTTAGTATGATAAGCGGTGTTATGCCTAATATTACATAGTGACAAATACTTTCTACCCCACAGACCAAGAGGACCTTCTGTGGCGATATGGATATAATCCGGATCGATCTCCTTAACCTTCTGGCCCAAGTTCCTTGGATAGGCAATCTTGACTTCGTTGTAGCTAGGACAATCAATGTAGCGGAACCACCCGGGATGCAACACCACAAACTTATAACCATCCAAAACCGCACATGTCTCAATATTCGTGTAGGTCGTGACCACGCCATTTATTTGCTCCGGTAAGTTATCAGTTATTATCAATATCGTTTTTGTCATTTTGTTTAGTCCAAGTTATTATTTCCCACTTGCCATCATGATGTTCTACTAGTGCCGTACAGGATTCTACCCAATCACCGTCGTTCATATATCGAATCCCATCAATGTATTTGATTTCTGCTTGGTGTATGTGACCACATATTACACCATCAAACCCTCGCTTTTTGCAATAGGCAGCTAGGTTCTTTTCAAAATGAAAAATAAAATCTACTGCTTTTTTTACTTTTGATTTAAGATATTTACTAAGACTAAAGTACCCAAAACCAAAGCGATGGCGTATCCAATTGAACCTACTATTGAGCGATAAAATGATATCATATGCTTTATCTCCTAAAAATGCTATCCAAGGTGCTAGTCTAGTAATACCATCAAACAAGTCACCGTGTGTAACTAAGTAGTGTTTACCATCTATACCTATATGTTCTATTTGATTGTGAATTTCTACTAGACCAAAACTAAAACCATAAGGTATCATTGGTCTTAAAAATTCATCATGATTACCTGCTACATAAACAACTCTAGTACCACGTTTGGCATGACCTAATACTCTGCGAACTACATTAGTATGACTTTGTTTCCAACGCCATTTGTTTTGCTGTATGCGCCATGCATCAATAATATCTCCAACAAGATACAATGTGTCGCAAGTATTATGTTTAAGAAAATTGTTTAATTTATCTGCTTGACTATCTTTTGTGCCAAGGTGTACGTCACTGATAAAGATAGAACGGTATGTCTTCATATCTTATATTTATTTGAAATACTGTGACAGATATGTGACAATATAGCCATTAAAAAAGAGCCTTTCGGCTCTTTAGTTATTCTCGTTTTGTGATGATTTTGTCAATCAAACCATAATCTAGTGCTTGTGTAGCAGACATAAAGTTATCACGTTCCATGTCCTGTGTAAGTTGTTCAAATGTTTTACCTGCACTATTGTGATTGACATAGATTTGAGTTAGTGACTTTTTCATTGCTAGAATTTCTTCTACTTGAATTAGCATGTCAGTTGCTTGACCACGTGCGCCACCACTGGGCTGATGAATCATGTGTCGTGCATTAGGCAACATCATACGCTTACCTTTAGCACCTGCGTTGGCAAGTAGTGAACCCATTGAACAGGCCTGACCCATAACGATTGTTTGTACGTCAGGTTTGATGAACTGCATTGCATCATAGATTGCCATACCTGCGGTGACACTGCCACCTGGGCTATTGATATACATTGAGATATCTTTTTCACCCTCTGATTCGAGGAATAGTAGTTGTGCAACAATCAAGTTTGCCATTTGATCATGTACTTCACCTTCTAGCAAAATTACCCGATCTTTCAACAACCGACTATAGATATCATAGCTACGCTCACCTTTAGCGGTTTGCTCAATAACCATTGGGATTAAACTCATAAACTTCCTTTAAAAAATTGTATGTACAATTATAAACTAAGTTTAAATCTTTGTCAAATGATTATGGTAATCACTTGCGTTTTTTACGTCCAACGCCTGCAGCAGCTTCGGGTTCTTGCTGAGTTCGTTTTGGATTAACTATGTCAGCAGCCGCAACTTCTACATCGTTCCCGTATTGATCCGGAGCAGCTCCGGGCCCAGTCACATCACCTGTTTCGCCGTCTGGACCTATGTCACTATAATCACTAGAATTACGACCTAACTTAAAACTGAATCCAGCACTACTTGGTTCAACCGCGCTCGATTTGTTTTCTAGTGTAACAACACCTTCCAATTTTGCAGGCCATTGTGTAGCAAATGTTAGTTCTCCGTTTGGATTGTAATCAGTGTATTGTTGAATAAAGTTCATTTCTAATACCTGCAAAATAGTATCAGCAAATTCAGGAATAGCATCATCCTCGTTAACTGCTCTAGCAATAATCTTTTTCATCAAGTATACTAATTTTCCACCTTCAGTAGCTTTTTTACTATCAACATCAGCAATCAGTGAACGATAAATTGCCGGTAACCCGGATCCTTCAGAAATACTTTGTACAGCTTGTTGTAGTAGCTTTGGTGAAGCAGGTAAAATCTTGTGCCACTTTTTAGGAATTACGTCTGGATTTATACTGTACAAGAAATTCATGATTTCAAATGCCTGTACAATTGTGCTAGGACCAGAATCTCTAGCCTTTGATTGACATAATTCAATTAGTTTAACTGCATTACGTAAATTAGGATTACGTTTAATTTCCGGACTTAATTTTAATCCAGATACTGCCGGTGCCGCACCACCTCCGGTACCTTTACTTGAAATATTCAAACTATGACTAGTGGCTGAGTTTTTAATAGTAGCATAACTATCAGCAATATTATTATTGGCTGCACTAGGAAAATTCAATATCAATGAAGCAGTGTCTCCACCTAACCATTCATTAAACTGTCTTTTTCTAGGGAAACGTGTGCGATTGTACAATAATGCTAATACACCTAAATATTCACCTGCATAATCAACTATAGCCTTGCGCTCACTTTCTTTGTCTTTTTTGGTATACTCAGGTGGCAACTGCACAAACTCACCGGACACAATATACTTTGCTAATTCTTGTGTTACACGACCATAGTCAGTACTACTTAATATAGGGTTTGTGGCGATTACTTCATACAAATCACTTGCAGGAATATCCCTGTCAGTAATCTTAATTAAAGAAGGCTTTAATAAAACATTTTCTTTAGTGCTTCCGCCAAATTCGGGAGTTTTTCTCAAATCACCTAAATTGATTTCTTTCCCACTAGGAGTTCCGTCATCAGTTATGATATTTACTTTCTTGCCTATAAACCTTCCAGTGTCTAATAATTGCTGCATTCTTCTAGCTTCAGACCGTTTAATGAAAACATCATCACCTGTTTCATTTTCTGTGAATGGCAATCCTTTATTAATTTTGTTAATAAACAAATCAAAGTTCTCGCGCTTTTTTAGCTCATCGGGAAATAATCCTTTGGCTTTAACACCAATTGTACTAGGAGTTTCGTTACCAGTATCGTCAGTATTCTCTGTATCATTTTTTGGTAGAGGTTTTGTTGCCTCTGATAGGTTTTGGATTAGATTTATTAAGTCACGCATAATGAGTATTTATGCATTTTAACACTTAAATAGATTTTGATACTTGAACCAACGTCTACGACCATGTGAATTTTTTAATGAAATTCCATGCTTTGCTAGTTTATCTCTGAACACAAAAAAACTAGGACCATGACTTAACATAGGATTTTTACCTTCTTTCAGTCTCTTTGGACCCTGCACATCCCATTGATATTGATGACACATTTCATGTGCTAACACAGTGATTAGCCATTGTTTGCAATACCATTTGTCCATGAGTCTTATTTTACAAAAACTTCTAGTCTTTGTTGGCATGTTTACAGTAGCAAAACACATTCCCCAGTATGTTCTACATCGCGGCATCACCTCAATCTTGGGCATGATTAGTTTATTATTGAATATTTTGTGGTTTATTAAACGGTAAAGGTATTCTACCTCGTCATAGTCTGTTCTATAACTGAGTCTTTTTTGATACCCAATACTTGGCAGTTCTTCCTGCATAAGCTCGGAGAGTTCGTATCGTTTGAACATCTTGTATTTAGTACCTTTCCCCAAAAAAAATACGCACATTTACAAAAGGCATTAAATATATTTTTAGGAGATAAAAATGGAAATTATTCTAGTAGTAGTCGTGTTAGGTTTAGTAGCTTACTGGGCTTATAGCGTTAATCAAAAGCGTAAACAAGATGCTGTCGTTGAAGATGCACCTTATAAAATAGAGTCCCCAGTTGCTACTTCCGTAGTTTCAGAACCAGTAAGAGTTGAAGCAGTAGAGCCTGTAGTAGAAGTAGCACCTGTAGTAGAAGTAGCACCTGTAACGGCACCTGCAAAAGCTAAAGCACCTGCAAAAGCTAAAACCCCGGTTAAGTCAAAGGCAGTAGCTATCACAGCTAATGCTAAAGCACCTGCAAAAGCTAAAGCGCCGCGCAAGCTCAAAGTACAATAAACTTAATGATTATAGGGTTTGATGTAATCAGCGACCTTAATCTGGACGCTGAGGACCACTTTAATTGGGAAGGTAAGGCTACTAGCCTATATCTTATAATTGCTGGCAATATTAGCAATGAATTGAGAATCATACATCAAACACTACTTCATCTTAGCAAATACTATCAGGGAATCTTTTACATGTCGGGTGGATCAGAATATGATTCAATGCATTTTGTAAAACATAGAACTCAGGAAATAGCAAGGTTATGTAAATCCGTCAATAACGTAGCTTATTTATATAGAAATGTTGTTATTATCAACGGCGTTGCACTAGTAGGATGCAATGGCTGGTATGGTAATAAAATAGAACTGAATGATGACCTAGAAATATTACATCTGGCGGCTCAGAACATAGAAGAAGTAACCTATCTAGCAAATAGTATAGAAAAATTACAACTACACTTAGATGTCAAAAAAATCGTAGTTATTACGCATAGTGTCCCTGGTCAAGGACTATTCTTTGGTGAAGAACCATCAAATATAAGTGAATATTCTCCACCTCAACAAGCACTAATTTCCGACACAGAAAATAAAGTGTCTCATTGGGTATATGGAAGTTATGATAAGACTGTTGATACTACTATTGAAAAAATTACGTATATCAACAATTCAGCATTCAATACTGACCCTTACTGGCCCAAACGCTTGAATGTAGAGATTTAAGCTTCTGCTTCTACTTTAACTTGTAGAGGAAATCCTTGACCACGTGCGTCAAGTGTAACTTCAATGCCTTTTTGTTCAGCAATTTCATAGGGCAACACAGCAACAACTGCACTACCGTCACTGTGAATGTTATGTGTCAATGCAGTAGCAGTGTCTTCTGTGTAATTAAAATAACCAATTAAGCTATTAACTACAAAATTCATACTGGTTACTTCATCATTGATATAAATGATTTTGTAAAGAGGAGGCTCTCTTAATGCGACATTTGGTTTAATCTTGATTTTTGTATCTGCTTTAGACATTTTTATACTTTCTAAATGTGTGCGAGTTGCCCCGCACACTTGTTTTTAACGAAACACTATTCTATCACTTAATGTAATTAATAGCAATAGTCATGGGCTTTTGTTCTTCTGGAACTTCACGTTTTAGGTGAATACTTAGAATACCCAATTCTAATGTAGAATAGATTCCTACTACATGTTCGGCAAGTCGGAACTCACGACGGAAGTCGCGTTCGCTAATACCTTTATGTAGATAGTTGGTTTCTTCTTCCTCGATAGTATCAGCATGTTTACCTTCAATCACTAGGACATTTTTTTCCTTAGTGATTGATAGCTCGTCCTGACTGAAACCAGCAACAGCAATACTAATCGTATATTCATCTTCATTAATTTGAACGATGTTATATGGTGGATAGTTTGTGTTAGACTGTTGTGCATTCACACGCAAGATTTCATCAAACATGTTATCGAAACCGATACCAAATTTGTGAAGTTGAGGAATGTCGAGGGAACGAAGGGTGAAAGTTTTTTGTGTCATATTTTTCTCCTATTAAGCAAGATGACTATAATGTAGACCTCACCATGAGCATCTACTACACGTATTTATTATAATAAAAACACGCAAAAAATTCTATTATTTTGGAACTTAAAACATTTTCTTTGGGAGACTTTGGTCTCTCAAATACTTTTGCCATCTACGTTTGGCTTGGCTTTTTGCTAGTTTACGCTTCATGGTTGGTTTAACATATTGTTCACGGTCACGCACTTCCTGTAACAGGTTTTGGTCCGTAATTTTCTTTTTGAATTTACGTAATGCTTTTTCTACATTTCCGTCGTTAACAATGACTGTTCTACCCTTCATACTAGTGCTTTTGGCTCCAAAACTAAATCTATGTCTATATTTATCTCTGTGATGTTATTTTCACGGTACTTTTTAGTATGAAACATATGAGGCATTAGTACTCGTTCAATTTCAGTATGTAATCCACGTGCACCAGTCTTTAATTTCAGTGTGTTTTCAGCTAATTGTTCCAATGCTTTTTCAGTAAAGGTCAACTTGATGTTGTCTAAACTTAGCAAATATGTATATTGGGCAATGTAGTTGTTTTTAACTTCTGTCAATACTCTAATCAATTCTTCTTTGTTTAAATCAGCTACACTGACTGTAGTGGTGAAACGACCAATAAACTCTGGGATCATACCAAATTTAACTAGATCATCCGGAGAAACATTGGTTAATTCTGATTCTTTTCTGTTGTCTTTAATCTGTGCTCCGAACCCGATGCTAGTTCCGTTTTCACGACTGTTGATAATATCCTTCAATCCTACAAATGCACCACCGGCTATGAATAGAATGTTTTTTGTATCAATTTCAAGCATATCACCACCGGGGTGTTTGCGCCCGCCACCTGCCGGGATACGACACACTGTACCTTCAACCATTTTTAGTAATGCTTGTTGAACACCTTCACCACTTACATCACGGGTGATACTAGCACTTTCACCTCTGCGGGCAATCTTGTCAATCTCATCAACAAACACAATACCACGTTCTGCTAATTTAGGATCACCTCCTGCAGCATTAACTAACATGCTAATCATTGATTCAACATCATCACCTACATAACCTGCTTCAGTGATACTTGTCGCATCTGTAACTACAAAGGGTACTTCAAGATATTTTGCTACAGTCTTGGCAAGCAATGTTTTACCACTACCAGTAGGACCAATTAGTAATACATTACCTTTAGAGATTTCTAAATCTTTTGGTGGCTTGTTTATACGCTTATAGTGATTGGCAATTGCCACACTCAATACTGACTTTGCGCTGTCTTGACCAATTACATGCTGATCCAAGAATTCTTTAATAGACTGTGGGTCGTATGAAACATCGTTCTCATTTTTCTCAGGTTTTTTAAAGTCCTCATCAATCATTAAATTGTTACATAAATCAATGCAATCACTACAAATGGCTACGTTGTCGCTTACAATTAATTTCTTTACATTCTCTTTATGATTGTCACAAAAAGAACAATGGTCTAGTTTAGATTCTGGTGTCATAGATTTTATTATACACTAATTGTATTTAAAATCAATTAGTGCTGGGTGTTTTGTGTGTCTTTAGGTAATCTGCAATCTGACTGCGTTCTTCGTCAGATAATAGTTCTGGATCATACTGACCGTTGTCTATCACACTAATTAGATACTCAACATATTTAGTATTGAATAGATATGCGCTTGAGTTTTCTTTGTTGACTTCAATCCATCTGTTACCGTCAAATTTGAATACCTTATTTGGTAGGATATCAACACGTGTAAATATATCACCTCTGTGTGGTACTTCCGGAAACTTAATTCCAAAATCACTGTTGACTTCTTTACCATGTTCAACGTTTAACATGAACAAGTCTGGGCGTAAACTTTTTAATGCGTCTTTCTTCATGTGCCCACCGTTGAACACTACATAGTCATCCTCTAACTCTGTGTAGGGTAGTGGGGTAGTAATCTTCATTGAATTATCAAGTATTGTATCAGAATCAACAGTAGGTTCGGGGGTGGGTTCAACTACTGGATCCCGAGTATACACCATTGGCTTCAATCCCTCAAAATGGTCAAAGCCTTTAGTCAAGTAAGGATGTTGTTCTAATAAAGACTTCTCTGGTTTAATAACAATTGGCTTAGGTGGAATATATGTCCATTTAATTGATTCATCATTGATATTATCTAGTACATCGCATTCCTTGTTAGGACAAAACAGACCAATACCAGGAGCATTGATTAATTCAGTATCACACTTGTAGCAATTTATAGTAGGATCAGAAGGGAACAATTCTGACTTGGTAATTACTTCACCGGTTGGTAGTTCTTCTTTAGCACGTTCACGCAATAGTTCTAATGCTTCTTCATTGATAGGACCATCGTCAGCTTCGTAATCAGGTGCTTCATCATCCCACTCTTTACTTGCATTAGCCGCTAGTACAAGTGCAATAGCAAGAGGATCAAATACAATAACCAATAAGATAATGACCCAACGAACAGCACTCTCTAACATATTCTGGTCAGCATTGTCCCCGTAAATCAATGCGGCAATATATTTGATAGGACCCACTTCTGCTTCTACTTTACGATTCTCGGCTGCAATTGGTGCCCGTTCTTCATTTAATTTGGCAATTTCTTTTTGTGCATCACCAATTTCTTTTTGTAGTTTAATACGCTCACCTGTTTGTTGTCTACGAATAGCAACAGCACGTTCAGCACTATTCTCACTATCACCTCGACTTAAACGTTGGTCAACTTGGCTATCCATTTGTGTCAGTGCTTTGCGAGATAACTCAATGTTCTCTCGTTGTGTTTTAATTTTTTCATCGTATAAAGATACTTTGGCTTGACTATCACCTGTATTGATACCGTGTTCCATATGTGCTTTACTCAGAAAGCCAAAGATACCCATACTTGTTAATAATGCTAATGCAATGACCGCAGGCACAAGATAAAGTTTAAGTGCTATACCTGCTCGTCCCCAGTATTTGCGTAACCAAACAGTTGTGGTGATTTTTCCTATTTCAAGGATAGAACCCATAATGATAACAGGAACAACCGCACCCGCAAAGATGGCGGTTAATCCAATGATACTATAATAGGCTGCTACTGAACTAAGCAATAGTGCTACTAATAGTGTGAGATTTGAGAATGATAGAAATTTAAGGCGCATCTAATATTTAGTTGATTGTGTCCCCATATGTGTCTGTATTATGGGAACAAGTGACCGTATGTCAATTTGAATTCGCTAAAAGCCATAACATACTTAATAGGGATACCGGGTCCTGTAACAGTCATGTAAGTAACCCAATATGTCCCTTCATCACGTAGTTTTATTTCTCGGATAGTCAAACTTTGACCATCTTCAAATTGATATGAACGACCGATCCACTCCTGTAGTTCGGTTGGAATCATACAATATGACCTAACACTTGATAAATTAGTTGACCCAACTCGTTTTGATAATCAGTATTACCATTACGGCGTTTCAACCAAATTGCTTCTACTAAGTCTTTAATGTCTGATGGATTACTCACTTGCATTAAACCGCGTGATTCTAGTTCTTCAATCAATTCAGAGTCGTCAAACGATTCCAAATCAACATCAACTTCAACTTCTGTGTAAATTGTTTTATATGACATAATTATTTCTTGTTATGATACACATCAAACTGCGACCACTGACCTCGCCAGTTGTCATGTTCACTGTCCATACCTTCATCATCAAGCTCATCACCATCATATACTAATCGGGTGACTATACTTGTACCTTGAATATCCCAATTAAATGCTTTAAGTTTCTTGGGTTCAAACACACCTTCAATACTTGTTTGAATACAACTACCTTTGCCACCTTGTGTCCACATCAACCAGTAACCCTTACCTAAATACTCTGGATATAGTTCTTCAAGTTCTTCTGATGTTTCCCAACGGCTATCTTCTTCGCCATGTGCTTCATTAAAGAATGATTCCAAGTCACCTTCATAGATTGTTTCACCTTCACTATTCTCAATAGTCATGTGAGTATCATCTTGGTCAAATCCCCAGAATGAAATCTTATCCTGGTACTCATAGTAAGGCAAATCAAACTGTGCTGCTTTAGGAGTACTATTTTCTTCGTAATCATAATTCTCATTGAGTGCATCACTTAAATCACTTTCGTGGTCTTCATCACTCCAGTATTCGTATTGTGCTTTCTTAATCTTGTGAACACCAATCTCACGTGTACGACCCCAGATACGAATCGTGTAAGTATCTTCTGGATAAACTTCTTTCAATGAATCCGGAGTATCGTTAAAGGGCCACTTTGCAGGAATTTTATCTTCTGTTGACAATTTTTCAAATTCTGTTTTAAGTTCTTCTAATGCTTCCTCTAATTCAACAGCATCAACTAGTTCGTCTTCTTCATTGCTAGCTTCAGTGTCCCAACGTGCAGAACGTTCGTCAGATTCTTTCTTTTTCTGAATACCAAACTCAGTCAATGCTAAGTCGCTCTCGCAATATTTGCACACATACTTTGCTATGTCTAATTCATTTCCGTCTTTGTCTTCCCATGTCCATTGTCCCTCATACTCGGTACCCTCAAACTTACAATTGGTACACTTGTGTGTTGGCGGATCAGGTTCAGGTTCACTATGCCAACTGTCAGCATCACCTAATTCGTAGGTAACATCGTACCCACCTTTACGGTCAGTCCAACAATCATCATATTGAAATTCCCATTCAATGTCAACATCATTGTCATTAGCATCACCAAGCACTTCTTCGTAGTCAATTTCACCTGCCTCAATGTCTGCAAGTTTTTGTGCAATCTCATCCTCATCTAAGTCGTGATAGATTTCACTTAATAGTGCTTCATCAATTTCA
>Ga0114967_10000580_pt1 | contig 31482 bp, 35 predicted proteins | sample M_130628_MF_Meta_FD_92639 | JGI IMG/M metagenome (GOLD analysis project Ga0114967, IMG submission 92639) | Freshwater microbial communities from Lake Montjoie, Canada to study carbon cycling - M_130628_MF_MetaG | ecosystem: Environmental > Aquatic > Freshwater > Lake | place: Lake Montjoie...
CTGCAAGACGCCGGTTGAAGAAGTACGTCAAATCACGTCGATAAAGTGCCCGTGTTGCGAGAGTCCCGCCACGCGTGTTGGCGTGTGCCGACATCCATTGGCATGTGGAAAAGCGGCTTGTCGCCTTGGCGACCCGTCTGTTACGACAGCGGCTTGTCGCCTTGGCGACCCGTCTGTTACAGCACCGGCGTCGGGTGACACCTTGTACTGCCATACGTGCAAGGAACACGTGGGGTCTTTTCATGTGTGGCACCAGTGATGTGTGGCACAAGTTGGAACGTCTAAAATCGATTTATAAAAATTAAATCCATAAAATGACAAACAAGAATGTCTGGTGCTACATCTGAATTTGTGCAAAAACTGATGACGCTTATCGCCAAAACGGGCACAGGTCAGGTTCATTCTGACGCTCTGGCTAAACTTATCAATGGATTTGTAAGGTCGATTGACGTTGAAAAAAAAGCAGAAAAAAAAGCAAAGAAAGAAGCAAATAAAGAAGCCAAGAAAAACGGAAAGAAAAACATGAAAGAAAAGTCCGACATGGACAAGCCCCTCAATGCCTACATGCTTTATTGCATCAAGAAACGCCCATCTATTGTTGAGGTGCCTGAAAATAAAGGAAAGCCTCCAAAAGAAATCACGTCCATTCTTGCACGAGAATGGCGAAAAGAGCGCGACCAAAAGTCGCAATTTGTCGAGATGCTTCAACAAGAAGCGGATGAAGCGTCTTTAAAATACAAACAGGCAAAGGAAAAGGCAAACGAGACAAAAGAAAAAGACCCCTCAACTCCAGTCAAAGAAGAAAAAGGGGAAAAAGCGCCAAAAGCGCCAAATGCGCCTAAAAAGAAAAAGGCTGAGAAAGCGCCTAAAAAGGCAAAGAAATCAGAAACCGGAGTAGCACTTGACTTTTCCGAGCAATAAACAACTTGTATTTTAAGAGGGATTTCCCTCATAAAATCGATTTTTTAGACTTAAAATTGGGTAAAATCAGTTATTTGCCACTATGAACCCGAACGCGACCACGACCACGACCACTTTCCCTTCTCTTGCCCCTCCCGCCCCTCTGGGCGCGGGGGCTGTTGGAGACGACACTCCCCCACCTTTTCCTCCTCAAGGATTGTTGCCATTTGTAGTAACGTATCCATTGACTACTCTTGACCCGTTTGGCGTTGATCACATCCCAGCACCGATGCTCACTGTCGGTGTATTTGGCGATGGGACGGGCCACGTTGAGTTTGGCTGGCACGACGCAAGTGTGGCTGAGGAAGATTCAGATTCAGATTCCGATGATGAAGAAGAACATATGATTCCTTACATTTCTCTTGTGACCTGTCTGAATGACATCAACGCCATGGGAGACTTTCAGAAAAAAAAACAGTTTCTCAAAACGTTTTTGGGGCCAGGCAATCCTCTCGGATTTACCTTTACGGGGTCTTGTCCAATTGACGTGCGACATGAACGTTCATACGGGACGTACACACGAGGCATTTGCCTCTTTTACACCCGACACATTTCAAAAGGTCCTCACAACTGCGACGATTGCGATGTGTTTTGCATCAAAATGACCACCTACCTCAAGCTTTTGATCAAATACAAAACCCCACGCAAAACCGAGTTTTCGAAAGAAGACTACACGCAGTTGGACAATTTTTTTACACGGCTCTTTAATGCCATGCGTCTTGTAACATCGGATCCACGGTCGATCACCAAGCTTCAGGAGTACTTTGAGCGTGTGCCAAACTGGTTTGAAACGTTTCAAACCAAATTTGCAAGTGCAACGTTTGAACGGGATGCTGAGGCCGAGGCTGAAGACGAAGACGAAGAGGACGAAAAGCAAGACGCGGACGAAAAACAGGCGTTTGCGACCGTCTTGGCAATGGTTGGAAAAGACGTGGAAAAATCCGGAAACCCAATGCCATCCAAAAACTGCAAACACTTTGTTCTCAAGTCCTTTCAAATGCTGTTGCGCATGACGGCTATTCCCAGCATCCTTCTTGCCATCCCACAAGGATGTGTCAACCCGTACGCACAATACATTGAAAGTTTTGTCAAGAGCGTTGACGTCTACAAGATGTTGTACGCGTGTAAAGCTGGTATTCCGCAGATCGGGAACGGGAACGAGTTTTCATCTTCCTCGTCCGCGGTGTCGTCTGCATCCGCCTCATTGGACGACGAAGACGACGAGTCTTTTATGGGCACGTTTGACAAAGACGAAGACAACAACATCTTTTGTCTTGCCGTACGCCGTTGCAGTATGACGGGAGAGACGGTAAACGTTGACGGTACTGAAAAACCCTTTGAAGAGGTCGCAAGCGACCCCCAGTCCAAGAAAGCAGTGATGAAAGCGGTCTTGCAAATGTTTTTCGATGAAAGCATTGCTATGCACGTTGACCGACTCAACGATCTGACTGGCTACGAGGACATGTTTACGGGCGAAAAAGTCATCTTTACACCCGACATGTTCAAAGACTTGTTTGATGTTTACGTTGACCTGAAAGTGTCATCTTCCCCAAACTTTACACTTGTCGACGATAAATGCCTCGTCAAATTGGCATATCTGGCCGAATGCATTGGCGACAGAAAAATGGCCTTTCAGATCATTGGGTACTTTCTTTCTTACCGTTTTGAGTACATGGCTAAAGCGTGGAAGATTGAAATGCCAAAGCTGGAGGAGGATCTTCAGATGCCGGTTCATTTTCTAACGGCCGAACAATGGCGCGAAAAATGGATGTCAGGTGCACCCCAATGAGCGTGATGCATGAGAGAAAAGAAAAAAGAGAAAAAGAGAAAGAGAAAGAGAAATAAAAAAGAGAAAGAGAAAATTTTAAGGAGGTTACCCTCTCTTAAAATTGATTAAAAAAAACTAAAAGAAGGAAAAGATGAGAAGAAGGAAAAAGATGAAAAGCAGTATTTGCATCACGACCACCCCGTTGTCCGACGCCTCAAGTCGCGTTCGTACGTTTGCAACCAACTGGTCGTCCTTTACGGTTCTTTACACTCACAAAGACAACGACGTTTACACAAAATACGACTTTTCGGAATCAGTCTCGGTTTACGATATCGTCGACAAATTTGCAAACGAGTTGTGTTCTTTTTGTTTGTTTGAAGAAGGCACGTACAATATGTGGACGGCAACGTTTGACGTGTCGGGCATTATCACCCCTCCTGTCCATCGCCATATGAAGGATGGCGATAGTATCGTCTTTGCCAACACCGTCATTGAATATGTGTAATCCAGCCTTAGATCCTTGGATTCTTGGTGCCTCTTTTTGTGAAAGAGCTGTGTAAAATCGATTTTTATAGATTAAAATCTAAAAAAATCAGTAAGTTTGCCCGGCACCCAAATATGAGCACTTTCGTCAACACCGTTACCGCCGAAGTCTTTGCTACCACACGGGGCATCTCTGCTATTCCAACCATCTCCTTGAAGAAGGTTGCCCAGATTTTTCAAGAGTCGTCTGTCGGCAACGAATTTGGCAACCCGTCGTCTGGACTTGTTGATGTCCCAGCAGACGTATTGACACAAACATGCAGCGCAACCGTATCAAGCGACGATGTCGTTGACGACATTGAAACACGCTGGCAAGGATGGACCGTCTCGCGATCTGACAACCCTTCTGTCAAACTGTGTCTTTTCACGGATTTCAAAGCGGAATGGGTTGAGCTGATGGAACGGGGAGAAGTCGAGTTTAAAAACTCTGACGGATCGACTGTGTACGCACCCGCATTTGTGACGGAATCTCCACCAGCCTTTTTGCCAGGCACTGGCGAGGCCGTATACACCTACTACGTGTACCGGTCAAGCACGGTGTTTACATTGTATTACAACAATGGCGCAATGATGCAATTCATCAAGCCAAACAAAGGTGTGGACATTGTTGGGCCGAAAAACATGGACATTTACACACAGTTGTTTGACGAGATTGACAATGAGCAAAAATTGGATTACCTCGATCCGGGCTACATTGTGATCCCGTGTTTCAAGGTGCCGGAACAAAAGGTGTCGTTGCTTGACCGTCTTTCAAAATTTCCGTCGTTGTTCAACCGAGACGGGTCGTTTTTGCAAAAGATTTTGACCGACCCAAAGTCCGCGGCGCACCTTGAGAGATTTGATCTGACCACATCACTCACGGTGGACGAAAAGGGGACGCAATTTTCGTCGATGATGGAGGCGGATGTCGACATTGAGCGAGGGGGGTCGTGCAAAGTCGACTTTATCCTCGACAGCGCTTTTCTGTGGCGCATTGTACATACAAGCAGAGCCGACCGAACCAATACCGTTCTTGTGAGCGGAATTGTCACGGATTTGGATTGAGAGAAAGGAGAAAAAAGGAGAAAAGGAGAAAAGACAAAAGGAGAACAAAGAAAGAGAAAGAAAGGAGAAAAAAAGGAGAAAGACAAAAGGAGAAAAAGAGAAAGAAAAGTAGAGAAAAAAAAAGGAGAAAAACAAAAAAAGAAAAAAAATTTTATAGGCGCAAGCCTGATAAAATTGAATTTAAAAATCGAAATTTGAAATAATAATAAAACTAAAATGGCAGGCTCGTTGTATCTTTGCATCAACGCGGTAGAGACCAAAAGCTTAATGTTTCAGTTTCCTCTGTCCATCATGAACACCGAGCGCGACGCATACATCGAGACGTTTCCAGAAAAAGACGTGGACTCCGAAATGTTGCGCCGTTTACAAGTGCGGATCATCGAAGCCGTGTTGCGTATTGTAAATGCGGACGATTGCGAAATGGTAACCCTTTATCCACGCAATTACTACATTATTGGTTCTAGAGGCGTTGAAACCGAAAACGGAACCTCGCCCGATTGCATCCCCATTTGCGATGCCAAACTGTACACGACCAATCACGTGCCTACACAGGTTCAGATTTATTTTACGCACATTCAGCCCCTAAAAATTGAATCGGCGTGGAAAAAAATAAGGGTAGAGTTGGGCAATGAATTCATTCAAAACGCACTTGAATTGTATATGGCAGACCATTTGGAACGTGGCGCCCAGTTTTGATAAAAATTCCAATAAAATTGATTTTAAAAGCTGAAATAATAATAAAACTAAAATGGCCTCGTCTTCACCATCGTCTACTTACCCCCCGTGTTTGTCTCGACGTTCGTGGAAGTTTGCGCATGTCGTGCCACGCAGTCGTGTTGAGCTTGAAAACATCGCACAAAGGATGCCCGACTCGGAGAAAGACAAGCGCAAGCAAAAGCTGTTTGAATACGTCGAAGACATCTATACACATTTTCTGTGCCGAATTGAATCGGGCAATGGAAAAACGCTTGAATACATGTTTTCATCGTTTGCCGATGCAAGCTATTTTGTGGATGTCGAAGCCGAGCTGAAAAAGTTGTTTCCAGACTGCGACGTAACATTATATACCAAAAATATCGAGCTTGACGATGATACGGAAACGCGGGTAAGTTTCTTTATACGTATTTCTTTGTGAAACCGCGTTGTGAAACCGCATTGTGAGAACGCTTTGCGAAACCACTTGAAATCGATTTTTTTTCAATAAAGAAAGAAAAGACTAAACATGTCGGCGAAAAACAAGTGCTTTTCTTGCAAAAAAAAGACGGGCTTGCTTGGCATTGAGTGCAAGTGCAAGCAGACTTTTTGCACATCATGTCGATACCCAGAGAAACACGGGTGTTCTTACGACTATTACACCGCCGAGCGTGAACTACTGCGCCTTCAAAACCCCAAAATATGTGCTGAAAAAATTGTAAAAGTTTAGGCTCACGCACGGTCTAAAATTGATTTTATAGCTTTAAAAGCTACAAAATGATAAAAAGCCTGTCAGTATGCCCAATATTTCCTTTTACATACAATCAGGCACAAAGTACGTGGATTACTTTCCAGTTTACTTTGCAGGGCATCACATGCCAGGTACTGGCCCGGAACAGTGCATGCAATGCACCGAGAATGGATGCATTGACGGCATTTTCGTGGGATACTGTCTCAATTGTGCATTTAAATACAAGGGGTACCGTGGGATTGGGTTTTCTGGTGAAAATATGCTTGACGATTATACGACAAATAAAAACTTTTTTACGCACAAAATCATGTTTGTTCCACCTGACACTATTGCCACGTCGGTGAAAAGATTGAAAATGTTGAAAACATTGAAACTTTGGAAAGTATTGGGGGTACTGGGCATTCTTGGTATATTTGTGGGATGGCTGTGGTGGTGCAAGTGATGAGCGACGCCTAGAATTTTGGGCATTTAAAATCGATTTTTTGGTATTAAACCTACCAAAAAACAAGTTGTTGATTTGGCAAGAAAATGGAAGACGATTTGATTGTATGCGACATTTCCGACACGTCCGCGAAAAAAAATAATTCGTTTCTTGTACAAATGATTTCGTATCTTTTTGAGAAATGTCCCGATCTCCACCAGCTTAATGGTGAAAAATCGCGCACCATCCGCGAAATGTTTAGTAGCATCAAAGGCCGGTACTTGACCGTTAAAGGTCACATTCAAAGCGGAAAAACCAACTTTATGATTTGCGCCAGTACCCTATTTTTGCTATCGGGGTACTCGGTTGTCATTGTTCTTCGCAACAACAAGGCCGACCAAGAACAAATCCACGAACGGCTGATTTTATTTGAAAAAGAAATGAACAAGGCCATGTCGACATCGACACGTGCCTTTAAGGTGTGTCGCACGTCGTCTCAAGCCGTGACGGTTGAACAAAACAAGCCACGCATTTACCTAACACTTGGTAACGGTAGTTCTACGCTGAAAATGTTAAAGGGTTTGACCGAACACACTGATACGGGAAAAGGCATTGCTCTCTTTATCGACGAAGTGGATTTTGTCGATTCATGCGATGGCACGCGCAAAAGCGAGGTCATTCCTCTTTTGAAACAGCATTCGCATTGCATCTTTGGCGTCTCTGCCACCATCATGGATCCGCTTGGCAAAGAAAACGTGTATCCGGACGATATTATTTTGTTATCCATCTCGTCCCATTACAAAGGTATCCCGTCCATCCAAGTTGTCGATATTGACACGTCTGATGTAAGCGCGGTGTATACGGGAAAAACGACAGATAATTTGTTTGAAACCGACGAAGGCTTGATGGACTTTGCAAAGATGTTTTCCAGCCAAAAACCGTTTACGTTTGCGAATGGCGTTGTTCATCCTCATATCTGTCTTGTCAATATTTGCCGCACAAAAGGTCCAACTGTTGAAGCACAAGCCAGACTTGCACGAAAGTTTCCAGATATGGTGGTGGTTGTTTACAACGGCGACGGCATCACGTACGCCTACAAAAAAGAAACGCTTGAATACAAGGGGACCATCTCGTCCATGTTGCAAATGATGAAGGACACGTTTGAAAAAGCCGTCCCAAACATTCTCATTTTTTCGGGCGATTTGGCGGGACGTGGCATCTCGTTTACAAGTTCGGATTTTAAATGGCATCTCACCAGTATGCGTTTGCTGGTTGCAAACCAGTGTGATGAGCCTGAACTTATCCAACGCGTTCGTTTGTGCGGTGTTTATCATGACGACGTGCCACTTACATTGTATAGCACATCGGCGATTTTGTGCGATATCAAAAAAGCTTATTTTCGTCAAGAAGAAATCATCTGCAATTTGAAAAAAAAGAAGGAGAAAAAACAGGCTGACGAGAGTGAGAAACAGTTGTGCAAAGACTTTATCGAGTCAATGTCTATTACCAAAGACAAATTTACGCGACGAAGTCCTGTTAAGGACAAAGAAGGTACAGAATTTCATTTTAAAAAGGTTGATAAAGAAGTCGGGTGGGATCTTGATGTCTATCATTCGCGCCAGTTGCCTCCCGACCAGGCATACAGATTGTACGGCATTGACGAGCCATCGACAACGGAGCGCAAAGCATTTGAAGACCAATTTGAGTCGGAAGAGGAAGAGGAAGAGGAGGAGGAAGATGAAGATGAAGTTTTCATCATTGTCAAAAATGACATTGTAAACCCCAAATATATCGGTATCTATAATGCCATCGTTGAATGCTTGAAAAAGGGTGGAAAAAGCAAATGGGTGTCTCGTGGAAGCATTCGCGAGGCGTGCAGAAATACGATTCAAGATGCACGCGAGATGGGTCAGTTACAGGGGAGGTATTCTGACGTGTACGAGGGAGAAGAGGCGGGTGAAAGCAATGGCGTGATTTGGAGAAAAACTGGACGTGAATACGAATACAAGTTGATTTAACACGTTTTCACAAAATAGAAGCCATGAAATTTAAATTATTAATTAAATAATAAATGGCAAGTTAATTATTTAAACGAACCGCTAAACAAAGCCCTGGACGAAGCGCCAAACGAAGCCCTAAACGAACCGCTAAACGAAACATTAAAAAAAGCCCTGGACGAAGCCCTAAAAGAAACGTTAAAAAAAGCCCAGGGATCGATATAAATTCTGTTTTTGATAAAGTATACATTATCTCATTAGAGGATAAACATGAAAACTTTTTGAAAGTATCAAATCAACTTTCTCGTCTCCATATTAATCACTCTAAATTTCCTGCAATTGATGGAAGATGTCCTAAAAATACACCAGAAACGCAACAATGCATTGAAAATAAAACAAAACAGTTTGAAAAAGACTACAAGGTCGTCATTAATAAAAAACTGCCTTTATCAGCTGCATCTTTAACGATTGGAACAATCCTTATACTTCGAGAAATGATCGAAAAAGGTTGGAACAATATATTAATTTTAGAAGACGATGTTGTTCTTGATAAAAAATTTATTGAATTATTTCAACAGGGCATGTCCGAAATCAAAAAACAAAATTTTAAATGGGACATGTTATACCTTGGATGTGGCGGAGAATGCGGAATTAAAGGTGTTAGCTGGAATAAAACAAAAACTAATAAATACAAATCCACATGGGAGTACGACAAATCTTCACCTATGGAACTATATGTGAGACATCCTTATGATTTACGAATACCATGTGAAGACAAAAAATGCAAGCCATTCAGTAAACATATAACACATGCAAATAAAGCGGGTGGCACATGGGGGTATGCTTACAGCATTGATGGTGCTAAAAAATTTTTGAAAACACTTTACAGCAAAAATAAAGGAGCAACAAAAGTCGACGATCATATCGATCAATTATTAATGAAAACACATCAAGCTCACGGATTGTCTGTACTTGCATTTGATGAACCCATTATATGGCATGAATTTGGAATTGCTCAACGAGAAAAATTTAGTACAATTGATTGGTAGAATGATAGAATGATAGAATGATAGAATGATAGAATTAATTTCACAGCATGTTGACTACCTATTTACACCTTCCTTTTTTATAAAAATGTTATTTTTAGTGGTTGATTTTGTGTTTAAAATACATATAATATATGTAGCACTTCCTAGCGAGATTGTTGCTCCAAATAGTTAAATTAAACGTTACGTTTTTGGTACGGCTTTTTGTGAAAAAGCCGTAATTAATTTGGATTAAATATAATTATAATTATATTTAATAAATGAACAAGGCGAAAATAATCGAGTTGAAACAAGCTTATATTTCTGACAATAAAACAATTTCGGCGTTACAATCAAAGACATTATCGATACTTATTTTAAATGCTCCATGCAATGGCTTTGGAGATATCATTTTTGCCATGAAATTGGCCCATTATATCAAAAAATGGTACAATGTTGTCCCAAAAATTGCGTCCACTCAGATAAAATCGTTTATTGATCTTGGACACGATGAAAAAGACATGATACATCTAACCACCAATTTTGGAAATGGGCAATGCAGGCGTTTTTTATATCTTTCATTTCCACTCAATATGCCTGTATTTGATGTTATTCTAGTCGCGCCTGTACAAGCAGATTTTAAACCATCTATATCAGACATTCGAGCAAAAATACCGTACGCAAATAGAATGAATACATTGTTTTTTTCAGAATACAATGATAATTTGGATAAAGAGTTTGATTTTAATACAGGTCTTGGAAAAGGATACGACGGACTATTTATAGAATCCTTTGTCGACTTGCCCAAGAAACTATCGATCGATGGCCTTGTGCCAAATCGATATGCCGTGTCTTATATTGCAAATCAATATGATGCATGCGATTGCTTGCATTCATTTGTAAAATTGATTGTTAAAAAATATTCGGCTTTACACGACTCGTTTGACATTGTTATACCAGATTGGATTGATTTTGAGTCAGAAAAGAGCGATTTTTATACAATAGGCACCTTTGCTATCGTAAAGACATGTTTAAAATATTTTGACGCGGTTTATTTACAGACAAAAACGTATTTGGTATTACTTCGACAAAATGCCAAAATAGAGGGACGACCGCGTTCAAAACTGACATTTCGCCAGGATATCATGCCATTGCCTTACCCTAAAATGGCAGAACTGTATAAATTTTCGGTGAGAGAGATACTTATTACAGGCGACCAAAGTATAAGCGACGTAATTGGATGTTGCTGGCAGGACAAATTGCCATTTTATCAAATTGTGCCGTGGAAGAGAGCTTTTGCAAAACAATTGGCACTTTTATTGCCTCAAAAATATATCAAGTATAAAAAAACGTCATGTGGGTCTATTAGCGCCACAAAATACAAACCACAATTTAAACGATTTGTTGAAAAAAATAATTTTTCGGCAATAGGCAAGCCAAAATTAGATGCACTATTACGTCTAATTTATGATTACAGAAAACAGTAAAAGTAAGTTTGAAAATATATTTTCAAACTCACTTTCACTCACTTTCACTCACTTTCACTCACTTTCTCCCAATCATTACTGCAAGAATTGTAAACAGAGGGCCTATTGGTAAAATAGGCAAAACACCAAACACACCAATAATTTTGGCGCCATCTGTAAGCTGGTCCCAGTATCTGAATAATAAAACAAGCGCGACTACCCAGAATATAATTGCAATAGCAAGAATAGTGAGAAAAACTCCAATGGCCATTCCAAGTAATTTTTTATCATCATCACTGAGTTTGGGCTTGTTTGGATCGTCAAAAGACTCTTTGCTTTTGCCATTTAAATATCGTTCAATTTTATCTTGGTTTTGGTGGGCTATCTGTACAAGACTGGCAACACTTAACATTTTTATTAATTAATTTAATTTTATTTAAATTAATTAATTTTATTTTCAGATTTCAGATTTCAGATTTCAAACTAAAATTGTCGTAACAAAACTTCAATCCAATTTAATAATTTATTATTGGTTTGCGCTTCATCAACAAGTGCAGAGAGAAGGTGATCGGATGGATTGTTTCTCGACTGTATAACATGATACAGAACGACCAAATTGGAACTGTCAACATGCGCGTTAAACAACTCGATGTATTTTAAAATTTTTGGATGCAACGAGGGCGTGGTGAGCGTCTCTGATATTTCTTGTTTGATTTGTTTTTTACAGGCGAGCATCTCTTTTTCTCTCTTTCTCTCTTTTATTTAATTTTTTATTTTTTAAATACGATTTAGAAGGCTTTATATTTGATTTTAACTTGCGCAACAATGCCAGCTTTATTTATTTGTCTTATTACTTGTATCATAGATATCATAGATATCATAGATATCATAGATATCATAGATATCATGTCGTAATTTTTTCAAATTTTCAATGAGCAGTAAAGATAATTGGCCAATACAAAATCTAACAATTCTATTTTACGATCTTGTATCTATATTTATATTTTCTGTATTTTCCGGAACAACAATCGCGCTTGAACAACACCATCGAAAAATCACGGTTCTGTAAATGATGCATAAAGATACGAGAATAAAAAGTAAAGATACAGAACCAATAATGATGGCCATTTTAATGTAATTGTCAGGATCCATCAACATACTTAAATTTATTTAGTTTGGTTTCAATTTAATTATTTCAATTTAATTTAATTTATAATTTTTTAAATTATAAATGAGAAGTCCAAATCCTGCTAAAGGAGGTAAAAATCGTTTAAAACGTCGCGGTTCTGTAAAAAAAATATTTAAAGGACAAGGTGCAGCAAAACCCAAAAACCAAAAAAAAGAAATTAGTAGAAAAACTATAGAGAAGTTTTTATTCGAGTTTATGGATGATGCTTTACCCAAAACCCCATGTTTGCCATTAAATCCACGACAAAAAAAAGAGAAACAAGACATGCGAGAAGTTATGAGATCAATCAAGAAACTTGGGTTGTAGATTAGATTACCGGATGTACTCTAGCATTTTCTTGCTGCGCATCTTTCCCATCCCCGCGATCTGGTCAAACGCCTTTGCACCATTCTCGCCAATCGCCTTCAACAGTGCCGAAAAACACGGGTACACCTTTGCAATATCCTGTGCAATCGTCATCGACAAGCCTGGGATCTGCGCCAATTGCAACAGATACGTCATTTCCGGCGTCAAATTCTCGCATTTTTTCGTCTTTGATTTCACCGCCGATGCATACTCGCCATTTGACGCATCAAATGCGGTCTTGTCAGGGATCGCCATCCGCTCCTGTATTTGCGAGAGATGCCAGACCGTATCGGCCACGCCAGACGTATGAAGCACCTGAAAGCCATCGCGGTAACGTGACGAGATCAGCGCACTAACGGACGATTTGGACGCACGGCTGTTAAGCGTCCCTTCAATGACGTAGGTGATGCGATGAAACGGAAACGTGCTTTTCAGGCGCTGTTTTTGTTCGCGGTAACGCCCGTCTTTGATACTGGCTTCCAAATCTGCAAGCGTTTTTCGCTCAAACACCAGCGTCTCCGTGGGGCTTTTCAACAGCATATCACCAACCTCAAGTGATGCCGTTTGAAAAGGGATGTTTTTGGAGGTGCAATGGGCGATAATATCGCGCTCGCGAATATCAAGCGTCAACGTAACGGTTTGCGTCTCAACTGCCTCCAATACGGATGCGGAGGCGTTTTCTGGTTCTTCACTGCTCATATTATTTTTCTTTATTTCTTCTTATAAAAGAGTAAATAAGCTTTAAATCGGCTTTAAATTTGTATTTGGCAACGGCAACGGTTTTTGTAAAAAAAATGTATCAATATCAACTGTAGAATTTTCAGGGCAATTGACGCCAACTTTTTTACCTGTAAGCGTGTATATATCCGCACACTGTTGTGTAATGGATCCCAATTTTTTACCTGTAAGCGTGTATATACCAATCTTAATGTTATTGTGTGACATTCTTATCTTTATTTTATCTTTTTTTTTCTTTAAACTAAGGTATCTTTGTGAAAAAGCGGTCTTTAATCCGCCTTGATTAGCACTTTCAAATTGTCTTCAATTTGTGTCATATTGCTGGAGCACAAACGGCGTGTTTCTTTGCCATCTTTCATGTACAGAATGCATGGGATCGTATCGGGCATTACAATCGATGTAATATCTAGTTCCTCCATCTTGTCAATATTGAGTTTGGCAAACACGACTTTTTCGTATTCGGGTGTCTTTGATAGGTCTTCTAAAGGCCCTGTAATGCGTTTACAGGGACCGCACCAGTCGGCATAAAGGTCAATAAGGACAAGCGGTTTCTCACTCGAGGAAAGAAGTGTTGCAAGTTGTTCGGTGGAGGTAATATTGAGCATATTTTATAATAATGTAATTGGTTAAATGCCAATTTGGAATTATTTCCAGTCTTGAAATTTTATACGAACCCTTTTTTCCCATAACTTTTTATACTCTTCATCAAACTTTTCCTTTTTAATTTTTTTAATTTCGTCGTCTTTTAAATCTGCCCAAAATGTATATAATTTTGTTTCGACATATTTATTAGGATTATTTTTATCATCAAATTTAATAGTCAAATGTTTGATTGGATTACAACCATGCTTGTGTTTACACAAATTTTTTTCACATTTTTCCGGATGATTTTCCCAATATTCGTATAATTTCCACAATTGTTTCATATGTTTTTCACTTTCTCCATTTAAGTAACATTTATACAGTTCACAGTCCTTTAATATTGATGTATCAATAGTAATTTCAATGGCTTGTTTATGATCTAAAGTAATTAAAAAAGTTCGAATTTTTTTTTCACTTATTCTTGGATCAAGCGAAACAGAAAATAAATGCGAATCAATTAACATATTTAAACGTTTTTCTGGAGCATTTATCTTATTGTACTGGGGAACAAGGTATACTAAATGCACTTCACCTTCTGTATAAAGTATAATTTGCGAATTTTTAGATATTGACCAGTCTGGGCTATCTTCTTTATCTTTTATTTTATTGTTTTCAGATAAAAATGTCCATTTTTTAGTCTTATCTACATATGTATCAATATAATTTGTTGTTGATGCAATGATATCATCTTTGATATTAAAAAATTTTGTATAGTCGTTTTCATCATCGCCAAATATATCATATAAATTCATAACAGATGGATTATTATCTTTTCCATAATTATAATTATGGTCAAAAACATCCATTAGATACATACAAAGTATGCACTCAAGTGGTGAAAAAATAAGATCTGTAAACTCGGTTTCTCCTATACGTTTTATTATATTTTCCAAACCACTTTTTACCTTTTCAACCACTTCACTTTTTTTCTGACGACTCATAAGAGGAATTTCAATAGGCTTCTTATCATGTATATTTTTATCATGGTCAGACTTTGTCTTTTTTATATTTCCTAGCCCTTTAAAAAAATTATAATAGTCAAATATTTTAACCTTACATTTTGATAGTTTTTTTAAACAAGTTCTAAATTGATCATATGATTCTAATTGAATAGATGAAGTAATAATGCCATATCTAAAATAATAACAAAGCATCGAAAATCGTATCAAGTGTTCCTTCCATTCAATTATTTTGGATAGACTATTTTCTTTAAATTCTATTCCATCCCTTACATATTCTAATAATTTAATACATTCCTCTGGCTTGTGTGTAGTTAAAAATGTTTGTATATCTTTTGTTTCAATATCATGTTTATGTTTAAATTCGGGTTCGATGTCTTTATCAGCGTCTCCTATATCAAAACGACTACATACATCATCTTTCAGCGATGATGAATCAAAAATCATAAATAAATATTGTATTTGACGCGTAATTGCAACATGTAATAGGGATTCATATTGGATATTTTTTTCATCATCTGTAAAACGCTTTAATGTTTTTTCCGATAATTCAATTGCAAATACAACTTTTCTTCCATCACCTTTTGAAGAGTGAATTGATACTAAACGTGTTAATTTATCTGAATCACTTAAACGAATAGGCTGATTTTCTTCCGATGCATGTAATTTCACATATCGCGGGTTTTCTGTAGTTTTTAAAGATATATAGTCTTTATCATCCTTTACACGTTGTTCCCAATATGATTGAATAAATTCTTCTAATCTAGACATTATTTCTGACTTTCCAATAAAAGGGTGAATAAATAAAAAGTCTTTCGGATTTAAAAGATCGTTACATTTTTTTGATTCTAAAATTAATTCATCCATCTTGTTTTTAATATATCTCCATATATCTTCGATATAGTGAGAAGATTTATTGTCTTCACCCTCTTCTTTTTTGTTAAAAATATAGAAGCCATATACAGACTCTTTAGGTATATCGTCTACTTTATCTGCAAGAACTATTTCTGGTAATTTATATTCTTTAAATGGAATGACTTTATTCACTAAATCACAAAGATGGGGATTTGTAAAACGTCTGCACACATTTAGGGGTTCATCCCTTAAAATAAAAGGGTCTGTAAGTTTAGAAAGTTCTGTCATCATGTTACATGAATTTAAAATGCTTTGTAACGCATCTCCAACAACCACTACATCAACTCCGTTTTTTTTACAAAGTGCCATAAAAGCGTCAAGATATTCCTTCTCCAGATCTTGACATTCATCAATGTGAATAGTTGTTAAACCATCCAATCGAACTGGAAAAGTTGCATATCTAATTTCAGATTGAAAATTTTGATATGTCGAGACCCAACTTGCACGGTCTACAAATAAATTTGGAGATGAACGTCTCTTGTCACTTTCACTAATTAAATTATGTAAAAAGGAATCAATTGTCCCGATAACAATAAGTTTATTAACTTTTGTATGCTTATTTTCAAGTTCCATAACCAGTTGGTTTCCTTGTTCATGTGATTCTTTTTCTGGATTTTCTTCGTCGATATACTTTAGATAATTCAATTTGTACTTGCTTTTATCATCCAGTCGTTCTGCGAATTTTTCGTAAATAACGTTTTTTGCGCTGTGCATTTTGGTTAAATAAATATTACAATGTTTTGATAAATAAGAGTCGATCTCATCAGCTGATCCAACTTGAGAAAAAGTTTTTCCATTGCCCGCACCTTTTTGCTGAATACGTAAAGAACTTTGTAAAATAGGTTGATAAGACAGATCAGATAAGAAGTCATTGTTAATAATATCAGTTAAAAATGTATCAAGAAAAATAGGCTTACTATGATATGTTCTGCCTTTGATATTTTTAGGATGAATTGGATAAATAACATCATCGTTATTTTTATGACCTATAATCATATCTTCGCTCGTAAAATTTTCAGTTATCCATTTTGCGTCTTTAAAGGTAATTACAATTTCGTCGTTTTTATCTTTAAATAATTCACAATTTGCAATATCAACAATCCATAAAATAGTTTTTCCAATTTGTCTGTAAAAGTTTGAACGCTCTCTGATTTCAATAGACGTGTATTTAGAATGCTGAATTTCTAAAATTAAATTCTTTGATTCAATGTAAACATCAGCAATGCGACGTTCGTCATTATATTTAAATTCTTTTTCTGTTTGATAAGGAAAACGGTCTTGCCATGTTTTATGCCATTCTGTCATTGGTTTGGGGTTTGGATTGATATGTCGAAAATGTTGTTTACGTAATACAGACTTTACAGTTACCAATTCACGTCCATTTTCACAAAAAAACTCGTATTTTTCACCTTTACTTTCTCCAAGAATTGCCTCCTTAATGTTTATTTTTATTTTTTCGTTTGCTGTTGTTACAAAAAATGCATACTCTGATGAACAGTCTTGATCGCACATTATTTTTTATTAAAAAGTTAACTCTTTAATATATTCAATTTTATAATTTAAAATTACCCATAGCACGTTGACTCGTTATTTATACCTTCCTTTTTTTATAAAAATGTTATTTTTAGTGGTTGATTTTGTGGTTAAAATACATATATGTAGCACTTTCTTTCACTTTTTTATATTTAAAGCGATATTATGGGTCCAAATAGTTAAATTAAACGTTACGTTTTTGGTATCTTTACACGGCTTTTTCACAAAAAGCCGTGTTTAAAAAATCGGCGTTGCAACAAAATCAATATACGGCAAGCCAAACGCGTCGTATTTAATCTCAATTTCATCTGTTTTTTGTAATAAAATATAACGCGGTACAATGCTCACAAGATACCCACCATAACTCACAAAAATGTGCCACCACACATGCCCAAATAAATATTTGATAAACGAAAGATGGTCACACAAGCCTTCTGTCACAATCCAGAAAATTGCGCTAGCAAAAATGCATCGCACGCCTTTCCATCCAAGCACCATCACCTGTTTATCGATATGGATTTCATTGTAAAAAATATACATTTTTATCGAGTACATGTAGAGTGCAATACTCCCTAAAAATGCTGTAAATAATGCGTTGAAAAGAAACTCGTTGTGAAGGCCGGCGACCGTCAATAAAAAACTGTAATACGAGACGATGGACAGATGGATAATAATGTTGGCATAAAATGAAAAATGAGTGAGCCTTTTGATGGACGTGTAACAGATATAACTCGTCGAAAACCCCAACAACACCATCGACATTCTATCAAGCAAACCATATCCGATCGAGTTGAGATAATGGTACAGAAGCGACAGGATGCCATTTACAGCCAAACACGCATACATTATGTATAAAAAGAGGGTAAGATGTGGTTTGCGCATTGCATTTAATCCAATAAAGGTGATAAAGAGACTGGAGAGGGCGTTAAAGTATTCGGGATGACGCCCGTCGGCGTAGATGGTGGATTCGCAAAAATTGTGATCAAACTGATTAAAGGGGATATCGATCATATTGATTGATCAATTCTTTGTTATGTGATTAAATGATTAAATAACCTATTTACAGATTATAAATTTTAAGAAAGAGCGAGGAAGTCTGGCAACTTTTTTTTCTATTTTATGAAAAAATAGAAAGTATTGTAAAATTTTCCATTTTTGATTTTCAAACCAAATTTAAATTTTTAGTTTTGTATACTTTTATTTTAGATTGAAAATTTTTTCACACACACACAAATAATTATTTAATAATTATTAACTATACTTTTTAAGGCTTATTATAGGTTAAAAAATACATATAAAATTGGATATTATAAACTTTAATAAACTATACATATCCTAGTAGTTTATAATGATTTTTACAAAAATAAACTATGGATTTTTATAAACTACCTGTATAAGCTTAAAAATTATAAAAATACTCGCTTGGTTAATAATTTTTAATGGAATCGGCTGGATTTTTATAAACTACGCATTAAAGGAAAAAAAATATATAATATAAATATGCCATTTTGTGAATATTGTAATAGGGAATTTGATAGCAAATCAAATATTAATAAACATCAAAAAACTTCATTGTATTGTATCAAAATACAACGTGAAAAAGATCCTGCTAAAAATATTGAAATCATTGTACACGAATGTAAATTTTGTAAAAGACAGCTCACCACAAAATATTCATTGAAAACGCACTTTACAACATGCAAAGAAAAGCTAAAAACTACGCAAAAAGAAGAATCAGAAATGATCATTATGAAAAAAGAGATGTCAAATCTTCAAAAAGAAGTGGCTCAACTAAAAGAGAAACCAAATATTACTGTAAATAACACAAATACAGACAATTCCATTAAAACTGTCACTCATAATTACTCCAGTTTGCTTGACTGTTCAACCGAATCCATCACCGAAATACTTAAAAAACATTATAACAAAATTGAGCATCTTCTTCAAGGCGATCAAAAACAGCTCGCCAATGTCACTGTCAATCACCTTTTATTGGGGAAAGACCAACCGATGTATTATGTGACAGACCGTTCGCGAAATAAATTTATGTATACCGATTCTGATAAAAACGAAAAAGAGGATACAAATGCAACCATTTTGCGGTCACTTGTATATAGAGGCGTAAAACCTATCATCAAGGGTTTATACCGCGACGAATTTAAACGTCTTCGCCGAGAACTCGCAATATACCAGCGAAAATTTGAAGACGATGAGGATGCTGATGCGTGTGTAATGGCGCGACACCGAGATCTGAAAGAATTGGAAGAGGCATACCATCAAATGGATATCATTAAGGAAAGCGACGATTATATTGTGCAATTAAGCAAGTGCCTTCCATCATCTATCCGTGACCGTCTCTACAAGGATCGTCTTGATAGAGATTCAATAGAGTATGACTCGGACGAAGAATTCAAGCGCCAATTAGAACATGAATCGCGAATGATTGGTAATTATTCTGTACTTGAGTTGCAAAAATACAAGGATCTTTACAGAAAAACTGGAAAGATAGAAGGTCCGTCATCGATTATTGAAAATAAAAAATACTATACAGAGTTTGTGGATTTCTTGGATGAGTTATAAGATTCTCTTGCACTCCATGTTTTATTTTTAGTACCCTAAGCAGTTTTACAATAAACAACGCTAGCATTAGGGCGTAAAAATCCCAAACTTTTCAACATATGCGCGTAGATACATAATATCCACTGTAAATGGGGGTGAATCAATGTCAAATTTAAGACGCCTTTGGACAGACGTGACGGTTTCGACGCCATACATCACGTATCTGTAGTAAACGTTCCAAAGGACGCCACCGCCTTTTTTGATAGATGAATTCAGCGTGGGATCCGACGCAAGATTGGAGACGATCGCGCGCTTGACAAATAAGGCGATAATGTAACCGTGTTTATCGATCGAATTGGACATGTTGTTTAATTTTAAAATCCATTTTTGATTTTATAATCTAAAACTAAAGAAAAATAAAAGATGAAAATGTCTCCAAATCATTTGGATCGATTGCCTTCCGACGTAAAATCCATCGTCGCCGGATTTAGTGAATGGGTCGACGCCCTGTACAACCGCGACACCGACCTTCTGGATTTTTTACAGACGACATTCCGCATCAATGTCAATCAACCGCTTCGTGACGACTATCGCCCCCGTTTTTTAAGATACCGCGAATTGTCCCTGCCACGGCAAAACACCTACCATTACCCGCTGGAAATGGCCGTGATGGCCGACAATTTAAAAATGGTAAGGACATTATTGGCGCGCGGTGCCAACCCAAACCGGTATGGTGAAAAACCCCTATTGTTTCACGCTTATTTTATACCTTTTGGAAAAAACAGCGACGCCATTTTACAGGCATTGTTGGAAGGCGGGGCAAACGTGGATACCACGTTGTATGGCAAGACGTTATTGACATTTGCGATCGAGCGCGCGGATGTGGAAACGGTGCAACTGTGTTTGGCACATGGCGTGACGGATTTGACGGTTATGCATGGCATTCTGTATTCATTGGATACCATTGACATACTTCTCGCGTTATTGGAGAGGGGCTTGTCAACGGTGTGGCGACATCCAAAACACGGCACATTACTGGAGGAGGCGACGCGGTTGTATGAGGCAAAAACGTTGCATCTTGATACACGGTTTATTGAGTTGCTGGGATATTCCGAAAAAATAGAAAGCGGTGGAATAAATTAAAAAATCTTTTAATAAAAGGATTTAATGGAAGGTAATGATAAATATATTCAGGCAAGAGAGTATGGCAAAACTCTTATTGATAACCGTGATAAATGTATAAAAAATTATGTTTTAATATTAGATATTGATGACACTATTTATGACACTAAAAAAGATACGATAATTGAACCTATACACGATCTTTATAATTATGCTCTCTCGCAAAATATATATACAGTTTTCATTACTGCGCGTGAGGGGTCGAAGCATGTTCAAGATATTACAGTAGACCAGTTGTCGAGTTTAGGCATAAAAAAGTACGATTTGCTGTATTTACGGCCTCCAAAAATGACAGATGTTTACAAATATAAAAAATATGCTCGCCGAAACGTGGTCGAGTCCGGTTATACCCCTCTTATGTCGATCGGCGATCAACCATGGGATTGCGGAGAATATGGCGGATATGGAATTTATATAAAATAAAGACGGCTAAATGGCGAGGCCTAAAATAATAGTTGCCTATTTTTTATTTTATTTTATTTATCTATTTTATAAAATGGATACGAATGTATGCACCGACCAAAAAACGTTCAACAAGGCTGTAAAAAAAGCCATTGACCATCTTGACGATGACGATAAGGATACAAATCAAACTGCCCGCATGATCGTCACACTTATTATGCTTTCCTTTTATTTTTGGGCATTATTGCTTGCCTTGAAAGTAAGCGATTCTCAACATCGCGTATTGCACATTATTTTGGCTTTATTTACAGGCCCGATATACGTGTTGGCATACTATCTTGGTATGATGGAAGGGATGGAGGGGATGGGGATGTCTGGGATGAAGAGGATGACAACAGCAAGTCCCGGGCGTGATGGATTTTAATCACTCATGATTATTTGATTTTTTTTTTTTAAATCTTAATATAAATGTCTACTTATCAAATTATTTCGTCATACAAAGTTCCATCTTGGCGAATGGATGAATATGCACGAGGCTATAACCGTCTACGCGAACCGCCGGGTGTAATCAAAACTTTGTATGAAACATATAAATCTGATGAAGAAAACCGTCTCTTACCCAGCATAGTCGATATAAAGGAATTAGGCATTGTCCGTGACACATATCCTGACAAATTGTTATATGTACAGTCATACAGGGAAGGCATTATGAGCGGCGCATACTATGTTCATCTCGAGAAGGTTCAACCACCATCAGCATTTAGACATAAATCGCTTCGAAATACAAAACAAAAATCTAAAGTAAGATCTAAAGTAAGATCTAAAGGAAGATCTAAAAGAAGATCTAAAGGAAGATCTAAACAGCGTCGTTCTCGCAAAATGTAAAATCGATCCCTAATTTTATCTGCGTTAAAACAATCCTGTAATAAAAAATAATCTGATTTAAATCAATTTAAATTTATAAATTTAAATTAAAGATGCTAGTTTTTTTAAAATCACTTGGATATAAATCACTTAATTTTGAAGGTTATTTTCACAAAACGCTTTACGAGTTTGAAAAACATACAGAGCTACGCGTTCTTTTCAAAGAAGAACCGTCTCACATATTGTCCGCTTCTGATCAGTCTGCCGACACGTTTTTGCGAGAGTATATTTGTCTTCAAGAAATGGTAATATTTAGAACGACAAGTGGGCTTGCATCGACACCTTCTCTAGAAGAATGTATCTACGTTGGACTGTTTAAACTAACGCCTTACGAATTGCAGTTACTGTTGTACCCTTCTTCGCTCAGCAATATCAAAGAACGCGCTGATGTGTTTTTTTCGCCACAAGATCCCATTATAATGCTGGATTTAGATAAAACATTAATACTGTCAAGTTGTGATACAGACGAGAAAGATGCATCGTTTCAACCAGATTTTAAGATTGCAGGAAATTTAGCAATTGATAGCACGCCTTTTGAGCATGACGTGATGATTCGTCCAGGCTGTCATGAGTTTTTGAAACGATTATTTCAAATTACGTCAAAGGTGTACATTATTACTGCGGGTGATCTTCACTATGCACAAAAAATTATTACTATTGCCAATTATACAGGTTGGAATGATAAAACAAGCACGACGCGGTCGGGCGTGCTTAAAATTCCTCTTGAAAATGTGTATTCGGTACGAAATAAAAAACATGCAACCATAGCAAAGACATTTACGCAAATTATACCAAGTTTACTTACGCCACTATCACTTGTGATGGTCGCAGTAGACGATACACCAAGTATGTGGTTACCAGAATTGGCTTCATCATACGTCATTGACATAACACCGTTCAACCCAAAGACATCTACTCCAGAAGAGTTGGTAAAAGTTGCAGAGCTGATTGAAACAAATTTTGACAATATAATTAATCGAAATAGATAAGTTATTTTATGATGGGACAACCATCTTAAAATATTTTGTGTTTATTGAGCTTTGTTTATTTCTTTGCAACCTTCTTTGGCGCGACTTCCTTCTTCTCTTTCACCTCCATTTTCATTTCTCCGTATGCCTCTTTTTCTTCGGCAGACATCGCCTTCCACAGTGCGCTGATTTCCTTCATGATTTCGCCATTCTTTTTTCCACTAGATGACAATTCAGCGTACTTTTTCGAGTAAAAGATGTTGTAGGAGGATGGCGCACGCTTCTTCTTCTCTTTCTTTTCTTTCTTCCCTTTCCCTTCGCCTTCCCCTTCACTCTCATTGTCTTCTTCATTCTCCTCGTTTTCTTCAATTTCGCTTTCACTTTTACTTTTTTCCTCCTTGTATTTTAAGGAAGCTTCGCCTGCCATCTTGGCATATTTTTGGTACGTCTGCGTGTTGCCCTCTTTTTCTTCGTTCCATTGCTTGGCGATTTTAGACGTTAGTTCCTTTGGGTTCAATTCCGGGTTTTGAGTCTTGAATTCAAGACGAGTTGCTTGAGAAAAAATCATGTAGCCGTTCAGAGGCTTCTTGGGGCCGGCCTTCTTTTCCTTCCCTGCTTTCTTTTCCTTCTTTTCCTTCTTTTCCTTCTTCTCGGCCTTCTTTTCCATCAACTTTTCAGTGTCCTTCTTGACAGAGTTGTAAAACTCGGTGGCCAAGGTCGTCATTTCCTCTGTAACGGTGACCTTTTTGCCAGCAAGGGCAACAAACTTTTGGACAAATTCAGTGACGGTGGACATGTTGGGGATATTGGGTATATTGGGTATTCTGGGATGATGTCTGGTGTGACTTGTCTTTTTCTGGTTTTTAATCAAAAAAATCGATTTTATGCATCTAAATAAAACTGGACGGCCATTCGTCGCTGAAATCCATATAATTTGTGGCAATAAAAAACAGCCAATATTCTATACAATTTTACGAGGGGTAAACCTCTTAAAATTTTTGAACTTTCTCCTTTCTCCTTTCTCCTTTCTCCTTTCTCCTTTCTCACTTTTTCACTTTTTTTGCAAGAGCAATTTGTGCGTCAAGCTCAACGACACGTAGCCGAGCCGCCTCACGCAACCGTGGATGCACGGATCTTTCGGAAAATTCTTGGTCGACTTTGCGACACGCGATCAGCGTCTTGTACGCCCGATACTCACGACCGTCAAGACGATCTTGAAGCCCCTCGTCCAAGATGACCCACCCCATCAAGTAGCGCGCGACATCTTGTGGCAAAAGCCTCCACAGGATCACCGTCACCACCCCAAGATCTTTTTTCCGCTGTATGATTTGTCGCAAAGGGGGAAGCGTCAGACCCTTTGTGATGTCCTCAGGTATCTTTGCACGTGTGGCCAAAGCCAAGAGGGTTTTCTTTTCGAGAGCGTTCTCCTTTGCCTTTTGCGCTGACATCTGTCTCCTGCCACGTACAAGGGTTTTATGTCAAAAAATCGATTTTAAGAGGACGTACCTCGTAAAATTTGTTTTTCTTGTTTTTCTCATTTTTCTCTTGTCCGTTGCACCCCCTACACATTGCACCATTCTTCTGTGCTGGGTCGATCTTTCGGGTCAAGCTGAGTGCACCGACGAATCAGGTCTTCAATGTAAGACGGCACTTGCTTGTTTAAATTGGCCGGCAACGTCGCCAGCGTTGTCTGAAACGTGTCAACGTTAAACAAGTTTTTGACCATAAAAATGTCGTAAACGACTACAGCAAATGACCAAATGTCCGCTTTTTCGGTAAACGGATAGTTGTGCAGAAACCCCTCCGGCGGTCGGTGTTCTTTTGACACCTTGACCAGTTGCCCTTCCGCCACATCCTTCTGAAACAATGGATCACTGATCATTTCAAAACGTTCAGCAAGACCAAAGTCGAAAAGCACAAGTCGGCCATCTTCCATCAGGCCTATGTTGTTGGCCTTAATGTCAAAATGCGCAATGCGTTCTTTGTGGCAAGCCGAAATCGCTTTGGCCAGTTCTTTGACGATAAAGTAGCGAATTTCCGGCGTCAACAAAACGTCGCTTTCACCCATAAGCACTTCTTCAAGAGTGTAGCGAATCGGTTCCATTGCAATGCAGAACCGTCCTTCGTCGTCGACCCACGTGTCGTACAGTCGTGGAAAATTGGCGGGGTACGCCTGCATTTGTTGCGTCAGAGACGCTTCTGTCTTTGCAAACTCCGCGTATTCTTTGGCGATAACTTTCACGGCAACGTCGCCATATTTGCGGTGTGTCGCCCTGTACACTTTTGAAGAACAACCTTCGCCAATTTGTTCCATGATGCGGTACAACTGTTTGGGGCAGTCAATGCACGTGTCTCGGCCTTGAAACTTTTCAAGGGCCTTGTAGTACATGCAACTTTGGCACAAAATCAAACCGTTGTCTTCTTCGCCGTCATCTTCAGAATCCCATGCCCAATCTTCTTGGGGGATTTGCGATTCGTTTGGCGTGTAACCCACGGGCATCATTCGACCCGAGTTGTCTCCGTACGGACACGGGTTGCCATTCTTTGTCGCTTGGACGGCGTTAAACAGTTTTGTGGCATGCGGGCACGAGTACAAAAATTCGAGGTAATCTGCATACGGCAAGGCCGCCAACTGGTCAAACGTGCGGATGCCCCGAGACGCAATGTCACGCTCGTAAATTTCAAGCGAAGGGGAAACTGCCCTCAAAAAATCTGACATCGTCGGGCAATGGGGCAAAAACGTGGCGGTGGTAGCGGTTGACATAAATGGTAGAAATGGTAGAAGACGGGTCAACTTTTAAACTTTAACATTTTAATATCAAAAAATCGATTTTAATAAGGCACAGAGGCCTATTAAAATGTTTTTCTCTCTCTCTCTCTTCACACACGCTCACTCACTTTTTTTGAACTTTGCGTTTTTTGTATTGTTTTTTGCACTTTGATCGTTTCTTTTTTCGCAGTTGTACCTTTTTCAACAAGGCTGTTTCGTCGATGTCAATTTCACCTTCTTCTTCACCTTCACCTTCACCTTCTCCTTCTTCGTCCTCTTCTTCGCCCTCTTCGCCCTCCTCGCTTTCTTCTTCGCTTGTCTCAATGAGCAGTAGCGATTCGTGAGCAGGGTTGTCAAGGCAAAACAGTTTGTGCTTGCACACATCTTGCGCGCTGATGCGTTGCTCGGGGAACGGCACCAACATAAACGCGATCAGATCGGCCAATACCTTTCCATGTGTATAGCCACCGCGTGCCATAGCTTGTTGCAAGGGAAACTGGTCGTCTGCCAGATGGCCCCAACGCGACGAAACGCGATCGCAGTACGGCAAGATGGCAGGCATTTCTTGCGGACAAAACATACCCAGGCCTTCTTTTCCGATGGCGTCCAAATGCGCCATAATGTGCGCATCCGTATCCGCGTCTTTCGCCAAGTATTTGCCCGTGACGCACTCGTACAAGACGCACGCCAAACTTGGCATGTCGCAATTTTTCACCGACGCAACACCGAGAAGGTTTTCAGTGCACATGTATTCTTGTGTCTGAATACGACTGAAATGAACCATTTTTGTGTCCGCATTCGCAAAATCGGCCAGACTGAAATGGTACCCGCTTGGCGTGAAAATATTGCGTTTCCACAAGATGTTTTCTGGTTTGATGTCGCAGTGTGACCACCCAAGGGTGTTCATGTAAGCAATGGCAAGACTGATCTGTCGCGCCACGTCTTTGACCACCACTTCCGGAAGCGGATGGAGGACGAGTTCGCCGTTGGATTGGACGACGTGCTTGGCCTCCATGAGTTCCAGCAACGTGCCTTGGTAAAGTTGCATGATCAAATCCACGCCACCGGTTTGGTAGTTGCGTTCGGAATCCACCAAGTGGACGAGGTGGTTGTATCCTTCATGCGAACGATCGCCTGATGCCAGTGTTTCCATGATGCTTTTTTCGATTTCCGTGTCGTCCACGTAGTGTCCTCCTCGGGTGCAGATCTTTTTGGCGTGCGCGTATCCCGTCTTGTACGAAAAGACTTGAATGACTTTTCCAAATGCGCCTTTCCCCAAAACGTGCCTGGTCTCCATGTATTCTGACATCTTTTTCGCACTATCAATTTTGGTTATTTTTGATGTCAAAAAATCGATTTTATGAGGGATAACCCTCTTAAAATTAAAGTTGAATGCACACACACACACACCTTCTAGATTGACCTGAAAAAAATGGAAGGTTTAAAGTTGCTGATCAAACGTGGTTTGACGGGATGCTTTGCGATATAACGCAGACACGCGTCACGAATGGTCTCCTGTTTCTCCTCTTTCTCGTCTTTCTCCTCATTCTCGATATACGGTTCATTTCTGAAAACGGACCACAATAGCGCCTCAAACGTTTCACGCGAACACAACGGCACAAGTCCCGTAAAAAGAAGGATCGCGTGAACAAACACTTCAACGTAGCAGTCAAACATCTCGAGGGATTCGTGTATATTGACAAGCGTGAACGAGATCCGATTTTCAACCTCCGGATCATCGCTGGTGTAAATGTCGACTTTGACCGTGTAGCAATCTTCTTTGCCACACATGATTGTTTTGCACATCATGCCAGTGTATTTGTAGGAAACAAGACCTTTCAACTCGTCAAGTGGGCACGAGACGGACTCTACTTTTCCAAATGTACAAAACAGGGCCAACTCTTCGTCGGGCAACATTTGCAGTTCACGAACAAAGGCGATTGTCTCCTTCAGTTTCTCGGTGTACTCGGCGTCTGATACTGCCGATGTTTTGAACAGCCAAAAACGATCGACAATGTCGGTGCGAATGACCGAACCGTTGGCCTGAAATGCGACAGACAAATAGTTGGCCATAATCGATTTAAAATTTTCAAGAGGCGCGACTGGGTCTTTTTTGTCGAACGTGATCCCTTTCAAGCGGTCGAGAAGACCCTTGAAGGTGTAGGTCTTTGAAAGGGTTGCATAGTCATCGATGCAAAGGTAGGATTTTGTGAGCAAGCGGTTGCCACGGGAGGGCACAAAAGAATTCCGCACGGTCTTGCCGGACCACGGAAGAGCTGGCACGGGGCCAATAAAACTTGTCGAAAACACTTGGGCGTAAACTGGGAGCATCTTTGGGGCGTATCAATTTGCAAGCTATTTTAATTAAAAAAAAACGATTTTATGAGGGGTTAACCCTCTTAAAATCAACTGGCTCTTTTTTTGTTTTTTCGCTCTTTTTTTCTTTTTTCTCCTTTCTCCTTTCTCATTTCTCACACACCCACGCCCATATCAAAACGTCTTTTGTGCCATTCAAACACAATGTGGGATTTTCCGTTGCTGATCATGTCAAGCACGGTTTCAAAATCAATACCAAGATCCACCGCGGCCAACATGATATTGGCGGATTCTTCTTCAGACAACTGGTGGTCTTCGTCGATGCTTTCGCTGTCAACGTCAACGTCAAACTCAACAACATCAGCTTCAAATTGTTCAAAGTGTTTGTCTGCAACTGCTTGACGAAGACTCATCGTGTTTTTGCCATCCGTACCGATGCGAAAGGTGACAACTTCCATGTCGTCGTCTTCTTCAACTTCATCCATGACATCTTTTTCAACCGTATCACGGGAGACGGTCAAACTCTTGAACTGGTTCACAAGTTCTTGTTCGCCTTGGTATCGACGAAAATCATCGGACCATTCTTGGATCCATTGAGTGTATTCAGCGACCGATTCTTCTTCAAGACGTTTGATCTGCTCTGAATTGTTGTACGTGGAGGCGCGCAACATCCATAACTCCAAACGCACGCCTTGGCGTTCCATGTAGTAAAAGATGGAATCCTTTGAATGCTTTTTGATGCAATACACATCCGTGCAATGGGCGTCAAGGGGACACGCGATAGCTTTGTACTCCCACAGCGAATGCGCAAACGGGCATCCCTTGTGTCCGCACGGCATTTTTTCTTTCATGTTGCGACAAAACTGGGTACACACAAGGCTTTTCTTTTCTTTCTTTTCGGGGACTTTGATGTTACGGAGCTCAATGTACTCCTCTTTCGTGAGTCCATGGTTTTTGTCACAATCGGGAACAAGACAAAATTCTTGTTGAAGGCAGAACGGAGGATTCCATTCTTCGATAGTGTGTGCAAACCCACACACGGACGTATCGCACTTGCCAGCACGGGAGCAGAAGCGCGTTTTGATGGTAAGCGACGACATGTTCTTTGACAACTGCTTGGCTTGCTCTCTGACAAAGGCGTGTCGTTGCGCGTTGTAAGGGTAGGTTGCGCCAAGAATGGGCATGGGTGGCGACATCAGCATCTCAAATGCTTTGCGGCGCTCGGGAGTGTCAGGAGGCAAGCTGATCACGTTGGCAAAAAGAAAAGTGCGGTAAAGAGGAAGCATGTTTGGGACGTACTAATTTTTACGGGGTTTTAATATGAAAAATCGATTTTAAGAGGACGTACCTCTTAAAATTTTTTCTCTTTTTCTCTCTCTTTTCTTTAAACGGGTTTGTGTCGAGCTGTCTACTTCTTCTCCTTCTTTTCCTTCTTTTTCTTGTCGGCGGGAGGGGCAACGTCTTCGTCAGACACATCAGACATCTTCGCGTCCTTCTTCTCCTTCTTCACCTTTTTCTTGTCGGCGGGAGGGACAACGTCTTCGTCAGACACATCAGACATCTTGGCGTCCTTCTTTTCCTTCTTCACCTTTTTCTTGTCGGCGGGAGGGGCAACATCTTCGTCAGACACATCAGACTTCTTTTTCTTCTTATCCGCGGGAGGAGAAGGCATAAAATCGTCATCGGTACCAATTCTGAGAGTTGCTTCATCCTTCTCTACCTTCTTCTCTTTCTTTTCTTTCTTCTGCTTCTTCTCCTTCACTTTCTCTGGAGGGGCAACCATGTCCACATCGTCATCCTTGCGTTCAACCACGTCAGACATATCGACGTCTGTCTTTTTCTCTTCTTTCTTTGTCTTCTTCTCCACCTTCGCCTTCTCCTTCTCCTTTTCAGGCAAAGCTCGGCCCTTGTATGCTTCTTTTTCTTCAGGCGACATCTCCTTCCACAGTGCACTAATTTCTTTCATGATTTCACTGTTTTTTTTGCCAGAAGAAGAAAGTTCCGCGTGTTTGATGGAATAAAAGATGTTGTAGGAAGAAGGCGCGCGTTTCTTCTTCTCCGTTTTCTCCGTTTGTTTCTCGTCGTCTTTCTCCTGTTTCTCTTCCTCGTAGAGGGCTTTTGCTTCCTTATATTTCAAGGATTCTTCTTCTGACATCTTGGCATATTTTTGGTATGTTACGGTGTCGCTTTCTTTTTCTTCATTCCATTGCTTGGCGATTTCAGCCGTAATTTCTTTGGCACTCATTTTCGCGTTGACTTCTTTGACCAAGTGACGAACGTCCTTTGAAAAAAGCAAGTATCCGTTGAGGGGCTTCTTGGGGGCGTCCTCGTCTTTCTCCTTCTTCTCCTTCTTCTTCTCCTTCTTCTCTTTCACCTTCATTTCTTTCGTGGCATCCTTCTTGGCCGAGTTGTAAAACTCGGTGGCCAAGGTTGTCATCTCCTCGGTAACAGCGACCTTTTTGCCGACAAGGGCGACAAAGTGTTGAAGAAACTCGTTGATTGCGACGGACATGTTGGTGGGTGGGTGGGTGGATAGCTGGCTTTTTGACGACCGTACTGATTTTACCCAGTTTTTATGAGAAAAAATCGATTTTATAGTGGCCAAAACAGAGAAGTTGAAAACCTATCAAAGGGCTTTCCAAGGGCTTTCTGCCAAACTCTTATAAAATCGATTTTTTGACATTAAAATTGGGTAAAATTAAGAAGGATACCATATCTGGATATGTCGTCGTTTCAAGCCCAAGCCCAAGTCTCGTTTACCCCCTCGTTTACCGGCAGAAATGCCTCAAAGCCGTACTCGGAAAGCGGCATCTACGACCAAGACCGCGTTTCCTCTGAAGGTGGCGTCGTCGTCTTGGCGGATGGCCACGGTATGCGAGGACGAGATTGTGCCGAGTTCTTGGCGGGCCATATCCGCGAAGAAATGACGCGACGTTTGTCGCTCAAGGAAAACGTTGATCCCGCCGTCTTGGAGAAATCCCTTGTCGGTTTGTTTCATGAAGCAAACGATGCGCTTCGCCGCCACTTTTGCACTGCCTTTTGTGCCGTGATGGACGACAACGGCGTGCCTCGTGCTTACAAAGGCGGAGCCACCATTTCTGGAGGTGCTGTTGTCACGGCTATCGTGTGTGGCACATACGAGCAACGGCCCTTCTTGACCGTGGCCAACGTCGGTGATGCCGAAGCGTATGTGTACAGTCGCAAACCTGACGGTACAATCGAGTCTCTCAAGTGCACCACCGATCACGGGCCTGACAGTCGGACGGAACAATTGCGTCTCAAAACATCACCGGTCCAGTGCATGTTTACAACCACACAATCCGACTTTTATCTCCCCATCAATGATGCGGACGGAAACCCCATCGACTACGC
>Ga0114967_10000583_pt1 | contig 31421 bp, 32 predicted proteins | sample M_130628_MF_Meta_FD_92639 | JGI IMG/M metagenome (GOLD analysis project Ga0114967, IMG submission 92639) | Freshwater microbial communities from Lake Montjoie, Canada to study carbon cycling - M_130628_MF_MetaG | ecosystem: Environmental > Aquatic > Freshwater > Lake | place: Lake Montjoie...
GAAACTAATGATATACCAGTACTTGCAGATTGTGCGATTATCATTCTATCAAAAATATCATTATGATTTTCTACAAATTGAATCTCATAAAATCTTTGACAATGTTGAGGAGTAATATTTAAGATTTGAATCCGTAGTTTCAATATCGTCTCATCCCAAAAGGTCGCTAATGGCTTTTTGATTTTCAATGATTTTGGCTTTGTTTCAAACAAATAAGCTGTCTCCCAAATCGAAGCGGCACTTACAAATAAATTGTTGTTCGGATTTTCAAGTAACTTCTTAGTTTTTCTACCTATTTTCTCCTCTTCTGCTACTGCCCAAATAAGAATATGTGTATCTAAAAGTAAATTCAACTACTTTAAGTCCTCCTCGAAAAGGTCATCTGTAATTTTTACATAATGCTTTGCAAAACCAAAATTTCTTTTTGGTAAACCATCTACTTTATTCTTTTTTTCTTTTACCGATGGCTTCGGTTTTGAAACCTCATTCATTTGCTTTAATAGAAAGTCCATTTTATCATATATTTAAAAAGGTATGATTACTTCAACATGTTTTTTAAGTATAGGTCTTAATTTTACCAAACTAAAAAACTTGCTCTTTAAGATATACCCTTTAGTATAACCAATAATTTGTAATTTATTTTCCTTCAAGTGTCCTCAAGTGTACTTGCTTTGTAGCTCGATACAATTTCTTATCTGCACCATAAAAATATTCGGGATGACCTTCAATATCCCAATCTACGTTTGGGTTCTGAAAAAGATTCGAAAAGATAATCGTTTGTCATAAAAAAATTTGTATTTTGCTTGCAAAGTAAGTTTTTGTTTACAATAATTGCAAACAATTAAGTATAATTAAGAATTTGCAAAATAAACTTAATTAAGCTCAATTAACCAAAATTAATTATAAAATACTTATAATCAATTATTTATTGGACTTTTCAGATCACGGTCTTTTCGTCCAATACATAGTTGGAAGGTGTTTTCTCCAACAAAAAATAATTTCTTCAAAATTACTTGTATTTTACATTATTTGTACTTTTATTTGTACAAATAATCGTACAAAACATGATAACAGCAAATATTTCCGATTTCAGAAAAGATATTAAATCCTACCTTGATAAAGTAGTCCAAAACTTTGAAACTTTAATCATCAATCGAGGCAAAGACGAGGGCATTGTCGTTATGTCTTTAGAAGAATACAATTCACTAATGGCTACTAATCACGAATTATCTACTCGAAAAAATGAAAGTAGATTAGATTCTGCTATTGAAAAATTCAAGAACGGTAAATCATTTACAAAAGACTTAATTGAGTTATAAAATATGAAATACGTTTTTGTAGATGAATCTTGGGAAGATTATATTTATTGGCAAAATACAGATAAAAAGAAGCTGAAAAGAATTAATGAACTCTTGAAAGATATTGCAAGAAACCCTTTTGATGGGATTGGGAAACCTGAACCATTAAAACACAAATATTCTGGTTTTTGGTCAAGAAGAATTGATGATGAGCATCGTTTAATTTATAGGTATGAAAATAATGAAATTCATATTCTAAAATGCAGGTTTCATTATGATTAATGAGTTTTCAAAATCTCATACAACTGATATTTTGCTCTAAAAGGCACTTGCAACAGGACAAATGCGATGTTTTTTTAACGTAAATTTGAAACGCATAAGCTCCGCCAACAGTCAAAATGCGTGGAATTAACTCAAATTTTATTATGAAAATTAAATTCTTTTGCTTTTCACGGGGTCGCCCGTGCGATTTCTTTTTTCAGAACTTGGTATGCAGATTTGGTGAGCGACATTTAGGCAGAGCTGTTTCTACGCTTTTCAGTCCTTAGCACGCATCATTTTTAGCGACAGTTTGTCAGCGTTGGCACTAAAAGTTGGTTTATCTCCAACGTGAAGTATTATGTAAAGGCTTGATAATTAACAAATTAACCGCATCGGCGGCCGCTCTAAAATCACTCCAAAAACCATCATAATACTGGTCGTTGGAAACTTTTCAAAAGTATGGAAATTTGCAGAAATACAATTATAGTTTTATTACTATCTTTTTCAGTGGGATTTGGTCAAACTAAATCAATTGAAGTTTCTGATTTGAGTTTTCTTAAACCTAAACCCTTTAATTTTGTAAAAAGTACAAATAAATTATCAAAAGTTGACACAAAATTTATTCAATTCCTATATATTAAAACTGTTTGTTTAGACTTATCCATGCAAAAAAAGATGCGGTTTGGAAAAAGCACTTTAATTTATCAGTTGCTGATATTTTGAGGTATTACTAACTTTTCCTTTTTTGTTCGTTCTCAACTTTCCAACCTTTTGCTCAGTAAATTTTTCTCGCAATTCCCGCTCGATTTTTGCATTCTTCCCCATTTCTATCAAGCTTTTCAGGCTAATTCGACAAGCCAAATTCGTTGGGTTTTTCAATTTTTCAAACGCATAGTTTTCGGCGGATTGGACAGCACTTTGGCAATCCATTATTAATTTTTTCATCCCCGTTGCAAACATCTTGTTCAGCATATTCCATAAAAAATGCCCAATGTAAAACAGCGGGCATTTTTCGTAAAAACTAATAAATTCTTAATTGGTAGTTCTGTAAAGTGTACCATTTTCAACTACATAAAGCTTTCCTCCCATCGCTGCAATCATATTCACATCTTTGAGTAGGCCTTTATCTCCTACTTGCATGTAGTTGCCATTTTTATCATTTTTAAACAAAGTTCCGTCTTGCTCCACACTCCATAAAAACCCACCCTCAGCTACTATCGCAATGGTTTCTTCAAAATCACCTTCTTTACCTATCTGCTCCCATTTCATAGCTTTGATACTTGTTCGGAATAAAGTACCATTTTCAATCGTCCATAAATAGCTATCCATTGCTTGGAGCATACTTACATCCTTAAACTCACCTTTACTACCGATTGGTCTCCACGAGCCATCTTTTGAGGTTTCATAAAGCGTACCATCATCTTCAATCGTATATAATTTACCGTCCATTGCCGCGGCAGCGGCTGTATTTTTCCAGTCACCTGACTTTCCAATCTGAATCCAGGCCAGGGTGCGTGCGTCATTTCGATATAAATTTCCATTTTCAATCGTCCAAATCTCCCCATCAAGTGCTACGCCAAAATCAACATTAGCAAAACTTCCAGTTTCGCCGATTTGTTCATATCTGCCCGACTTATCGGTTCTGTAAAGCGTCCCATTATGTTCGAGACTATACAAATAACCATTCATTGAAACTATTCCTGCAGTATTTTTCCAGTCACCTTCATGCCCAACTTGCTCCCAACCTTGAGCAAAAAGTTGATTATTTAAAAACAAGCAAAAAACAAAGCTAAACAAATGAATACCCTTTTTCATAGCGTTATAATCGATTAAATAATGCCTACTCTATACGTTTTCGGCAAACCGCCCCTACTCACTTTACAAGGCTTTTCGGGTTTCTCCTTTTACATTTACTATCAAAATTAAATAAAATATTTTTGATTTTTCAAACTTTTTATTGGTTTACCGCAATCTGCCTCATTTCAAACCTTCCCAACAAATCTTAGCCAAATCACCGATTATCTTTTCGGCAGTTGCTTCTTTGTCAAAACCTTCTACAAAGATAGAAATCACAAAAGGTTGAGCCGTAAACACAATAGCAGCATCGCCTCTAACATAAGTGAGCGTACCAGTTTTATGAGCAATTGCCAAATCTTTCGGTAGCAGACTCGGAATCGTCGTGGTATCTTCACAATTTTTTAGCATGGCAATCATTTCGTCACAAAGTATCGGATTTGCTACCTTTTTATTATAAATCATTCGCATTAAAGCATTGATTTCTAGCACATTGATATAATTTTCGCGACCTTGCTTTACTGCATTGGTATCCATCATCACTCTATTCAGTCGAGTTTTTGTTGTTCCCCACTTAATTAAGTTTTGGTTAATCTTTTCAATTCCAATTTCACGAATCAGAATATTTGTTGCCGTATTATCACTAGTTCGAATCATTTCCTGGGCAAGCTCTCTGACTGCCAGCTTTTTACCTTCCAAAGTATTCATCAAAACGCCTGAACCGCCCGCCTTTTCGGCATTCGTCAAGCGATGAACTTTCGATAAACTAATCTCATTAGCTTGTACTTTTTCCATCAAGGACATCAAAATCGGCACTTTTATAACACTTGCCGATGCCACTTTTACATCCGTTCGATGTTCAAAAAATAGTTTCCCATCCATATTTCCTACTGCCATCGTAACCTTTATGTCTGATGGAAGTTTCGATAAGTAATTGGATACTGTGCTATTATCAAACTTTTTTTCAATACTTTGAGCCATTGCAGTATTCACTAAAACACTGATTATTAATAGTATTATAATTATTTTCATTTTTTTCTGAAATTTCGATATTTACATTATTTTCATAATATATCGTATATATCATATATACCATCTTTATAATTTTTACAATTTTTTTACACCAGATAATTTATATAGTTACTATTGAATTTATGGATATAATAGAATATTTCATATAAACAAAACAATCAATCTATACAGTTTGTATAACTTTTATAGTTTATTTTGATACTACAACTTATTTAGTACGTTCAATAGAAAACAGCACTAAGTCGTGTAATGATTGACGGAAATCAGAGTCGGGAAATGTAAAGAGGATGTCGATGGCTTCTTTTACGAAGCGTTTCATAACTTCGGTGGTATATTGAATTCCACCTGATTTTTTCACAAAGTCAATCACTTCGGTCACTTTTTTAGGGTTTTCGGAGTGATTTTTTATTAGATTAATAATATGACGTTTGTCAGACCAAGACGCATGATTGAGGGCATATATCAGTGGTAAGGTCATTTTCTTTTCTTTTATATCAATGCCAGTTGGTTTGCCAATTTCAGCATCACCATAATCAAAAAGATCATCTTTTATCTGAAACGACATGCCGATTTTTTCGCCTAAAAGCTTGGCTTTGGCTACAACTTCGGCACTTGCACCGACCGAAGCCGCCCCAACAGCACAACACGAAGCAATTAGCGAAGCTGTTTTTTGACGAATCACTTCATAATAAACGTCTTCAGTAATATCAAGTTTACGAGCTTTTTCAATCTGCAAAAGTTCACCTTCACTCAATTCTTTGACAGCTGTTGAAACGATTTTTAGTAAATCAAAATCTCCATTATCAACGCTTAAAAGTAATCCACGAGAAAGTAAATAATCGCCTACTAAAACTGCAATTTTGTTTTTCCAAAGTGCCTTAATTGAGAAAAATCCACGGCGATAGTTTGAATCATCAACCACATCATCATGCACGAGCGTAGCAGTATGCAAAAGTTCGATGAGGGCAGCTCCACGATAAGTAGCTTCAGTGATTTGGCCGATTGTTCCTGCGGTCAGAAATACAAACATCGGTCGAATTTGCTTACCTTTCCGATGAATAATATATTTCATAATTTGGTCGAGTAGCATCACGTCTGTCTTCATCGACTGACGAAATTTCTTCTCGAAAATTTCCAAATCTTGTTGGATTGGAGCTTGTATTTGGTTAATATCTAAAGACATGAAAAGGCGAGCAAAATGTTGTTTTGCCCTGCGTTTGCAATTTTACGATTGATTTCTGAATTATTGAGCAGATTGAAGAAAAATATATTGTTTTTAATGTTTTTATTCAAATTTTTCTTGAATTACACCAATTTTTAAAACTAAATTTTGACATTTTTGAGTAAAAACACTCATTTAAAATACAAATGCACTGTTAGAGAGTAAGGTTTGTTTTATAAGAATCGAATTTGCTAAACTTTTTTTCAAAATTCATTATTTTAGTCGTATTATTGATGTGGTAAAAAAAAGATTTATAAATGAGGGCATTAGTTTTAGGTGGTGGTTCACTCAAAGGAGCTTGGCAAGTAGGCGTTATTCATGCAATTTTGGATACAGGTTTCAGACCAGAAATGATTTACGGTATTTCGGCGGGAGCTTTAAATGGCTCATTTATGGTCAATGAGGCGGGCAAACAATATCTTGAAAAAGGTAAAATCAACTGGGATTTGGTCAACAAGAAACTACTTCAATTTTGGCTCGAAAATATCACGCAGCCTTCCGATATTGGCGTACTAAAATCAAAGTTTTCCTTGGGAATTGATACAATTTTAAGCCGTTTTGATGGCTTGATTAATACTGACCCATTGCACGAAAAACTTAAAAAATACTTGGATGTAACCACCATGCGGAAAAGTCCAATAAAACTGAAAGTTGGGGCTGTTAACATCAATACTGGTGAAATGCACTATACTGATCCGCTCGAACAGCATTTTTTAGATTATTTGCGAGCAAGTAGTTCGCTGCCTTTAATTATGCCAGCAATTCAAATTGGTGGCGACCATCGACAAGCGTATATGGATGGTGGTTTGCGTGAAGTTGTGCCGATAAGAAAAGCAATTGAAGATGGAGCTAACGAGATTTATTGTGTGGCTACCCATCCAAAAAATAAATCTTTAGAACATTTTAATTATCGTAGTTTTTTTAGCTTGATAGAACGCATAAAAGATATTACGGTTAATCAGTTTGAAAACAGCGACATTGAATGGGCCGAAAATTACGCTAAAAACTATGGAAGCATCGGACCATTTAGCCTTACAAAAAAAATTAAACTAACAGTTATTCGCCCAAAAGAACCTCTTAATATCGAATTAACAAATTTTAGGACCAATGATATAAAAGAAATTATCAAACAAGGTTACGAAAATGGATATGAGGCTTTATTTTCTTAGAAGTAAGAATTAGAGAATCCTAATTTTAAAATATTTGTTGCACATTTTAGAGATGTGCCACAAATACATTCTATAATAATTACTTACGCCAAAGTCACTTTTTCGCTCTCTACGCTAATCTCAAACCGTACAAAATAGGCAGTAATGATAGTTGAAAGTACGAAATAAACCATCATTATGGCTGTTGCCCACGAATATTGAGAGCTACTGCCAAACCAATCACCCATTTGATATATTAAGGCAAAACCTATGATATTTTTGATAATTTCCCAAATAATTGCGTAGGGATTTCTATCCATTAATTCGGTGTATGCAAATACCGTTAAGTAGATAAATCCTCCGTAAACAAACATATTTGGCATGCCTAATTTGGCGATGTTTCCATAGAAATAAAATAGCATTCCGAAAGTAAAGATAAACTGAAACCATATCCAAATGAGCATCGGTTTAGATATTTTGGGGGCATATTTCTCGAAATTATACGGATTTTCTATTTTTTTATCAGGAAAACGAGCCTCTACATCGGCTGGTCGCCAGCCAGTTGGCATAAACCAAATTCTAAACTTATCCTTCAAATTATTAGTATGGTAAGCATCTTTTATCAAAAACCATAAATGCTGAAAATTAATCTTTATTGGGTTCCAAGTGCTTGCGGGGCGTGTGATGCCATAAACTGGCGGAACGTTGGGTAATTCTTCTTGAAATGTACCAAATATTTTATCCCAAATAATAAAAATCTGACCATGGTTTTTATCCAAATATTCGGGATTAATGGCATGATGCACACGATGGTGCGAAGGCGTAACGATGATTTTTTCAAGAATTCCCATCTTGCCAATATACACCGTATGGTACCAAAACTGTGCAAAAAGATGAAGAGGAGCAATTATTGCAATGACTTTGGCATCTACACCCAATAATGCAGCCGGTAGTAAAAATATCGTAAACAAACTCACAAATGAAGAAATACTTTGGCGTAAAGCACAGGCCAAATTAAACTCTTCACTACTATGGTGAATGGCGTGTTTATTCCAGAAAAAATTGATTGAATGTGCCATGCGATGCACCAAATAGCCAGTCAAATCGAGAGAAACAAAGGCGATGATATAAACCCATATCGATGACTCGATTTTGTAGAATGTCCAATGGGTTACCATCCATTCGTAAGAAAGAATCGAAACACTAAGGCCCAATACATCTTTCACCGAATTGGTATAACCAGAAGTCAAGCTTGAAATCATGTCCATTCCCTTGAATGAGTCTCTTCGGGCAAAGTGGCCATAAGCCTTTTCGATAAGCACTAAAAGTAAAAATAGCGGACTAGCAATCGTAAGAATTTTACCGTAGGTTTCCATTTTTCAATTATCAATTATCAGTAAACAATGATTTTCAACTATTACTTGTATGTCAGTAAAAAAACTGATACAAAGCTCATTTTAGTATGCTTGCATGCGGGGAGCCGTCCCTATAAATATAACACAAACTTAGGAAAAAGTATTTTGATTTTTATAAAAATTAAAGGTTTTAACATAAAAAATCCTATTGAGATTTCGGCAGGATTTTCTTCTTTAGTTTTATTTAGTCTTTCTCAATAGAGAAATTGAATAAAATAATTGCGATTATTGTCTTTTAAATCACTTTTATATTTGCCAATTCAGGTTCAGAATTACCAATTTGAAACAAAATTTATTTAGGGTAGATTATTTTTATCAGAAGGAACTTATTTAAAACCAAGACGTCTATAATGAAGCATAAAACGATTGATTACAATGGAGGAAAATCTCGACAATTAAACGAATTCGCACCATCTGGCTAATATGTTTAAATTGTTGCTGAATATAATCGCTTCAACCCACATATTCATATTTTTTGAATATTTATAACAGTCATTTTAGCAGCAAACTATCGAAAATCGTCAATTATCCTTATTGCTGAAATACTATCTTAAAAAATAGAAAATGAAAATAGGGAGGAATCTTGCAAGTTTGAATGCAAAATTACGATTCATATTGATGTTAAAATCTTTTGAATACCAAATTTAAGTTTTTTAGAGCATTTTAAAAACAAAAAACGACAACGATTAGCTATAATTTCTATCGTTGTCGTTTTTTTTAATGATATTTTAGGTTAAAATCACAATAACCATCGGAAAAATACGAATAATGAAGCCGATAATATAATAGCAACTGGTAAGGTTAATACCCATGCTAAAAGTATATTTTTGATTGTTCCAGCTTGTAGGTTTTTGATGCCTTTGCTGGCTACCATCGTACCCGCAATACCCGAAGATAATGCATGCGTGGTACTAACTGGAAGTTTAAACCAAGAAGCCAGACCTATTGTGGTAGCGGCCACAAGTTCGGCCGAAGCACCTTGGGCATAAGTAAGGTGAGATTTACCGATTTTTTCTCCAACTGTTACCACAATACGTTTCCAACCAATCATTGTTCCGAGACCGAGTGATAGAGAAATCATCAAAACAACCCACATTGGAGCGTGGTCAGTGAAACGGCGAATGCCTTTTTCTTCTTTGGCGGCAAGATTTGCCAAGATTGTTTTACTATTTTCGCTCAAAACGATTTCTTCATTTTCTACCAATTTTTTTGTATTACTGCTAATAGTCAATAGTGCTTTGCGTACTTCCAAAGCGCTGGCCTTTTCAACCTTTCCACTATCTGAGATACTATTCAAAAAGCCAATGTTTGTCATAACTTTGGCTATTTTTTCTTTTTCGGCAGTTGATGCGTTAGTAGTATCAATTAATGCTATCTGTTGAGAGATTGTTGCGAGCTCTGGCTTTAAAGTCTGAAAATCAATACTTTTATTTATGGCAAAGTAAGTTGGTAAAATTCCAATCAAAATCAACATCACGAGACCTATACCTTTTTGACCATCATTACGACCGTGAAAGAAACTCACGAGTGTACAAGTTGTTATCAAGATGGCACGAATCCAAAATGGCGGAACTTCATCTTTCTTTGGTTCGTCAAATACCTGTTTTCTAATATCTTTACTTAATAATCTGCGAAGAGCAAACATTAAAAATACTGCCAATGCAAAACCCACTAGTGGTGATAGTAATAAAGCAGAAAAAATCTCTTTAGCTTTATCCCAGTTTACTGCTGCCATTCCTGTCTTATTATCAGGAAGCAAAGCAAAACCTAAACCAACGCCTAAAATTGCACCAATCAATGTATGTGAGCTTGATGCTGGAATACCAAAATACCATGTTCCGAAATTCCAGATAATAGCACTAAATAATAATGCAAGTACCATAGCGATACTATGATAAACATTTTGGTCGATAAGTAGTTCTACTGGAAGCAGATTTATTATACTCATTCCAACCCCTACTCCACCAGTGACAACTCCGATAAAGTTGACAATACCGGACCAAACAACTGCTTGGGTTGGTTTAAGAGAGTTGGTATAAATTACTGTTGCAACAGCGTTTGCTGTATCGTGAAAGCCGTTGATGAATTCAAATGCACAAGCAGCCAAAAGGCAGAATGACAATAAGAGGAAAATGTCTGTTTCTAAGCCAAACATGGTTTCGGGGGTTTAGATAAGTTTAAATTTCATACTGATTGGATTTTCAATATACGTACAAAAGTCAGTATTTTTGATTAGTACGAGAAAATTACAATGTTATGAAATTATTAACACTTACTTAAAAACTAAGTTATTTGTATAATGACATGTATAATTTAATTTAAAAAATGACAAAACAAACAATTATTTCATTAATTGCTGCCATGAGTAAAAATCGAGTGATTGGCTTAAACAACGCTTTACCATGGAATCCAATTCCTGCTGATTGGGATAATTTAAAGGAAGTTACGAAAAATAAGAAGATGATAATGGGTCGTAAAAGCTACGATAATCCACATAGAATATGGTCAGAAGTAGGTAATTATGTGATTACTCGACAAGCTGATTATGTGGTAGATGAAGGTTTTGAAGTAGCAAGTAGTTTGGAAGAAGCCTTTGAAAAGTGCAAATTTGAAGATGAAGTTTTTGTTTTGGGTGGAGAAGAAATTTTCAGATTATCGATTCCGTTTGCAGATAAAATTTATCTCACGCTCGTTGACGAAACTTTTGAGGGTGATGCATTTTTTCCAGCATTTAATGAAAACGAATTTAACATTACCGAACGCAAGGAGTTTTTGAAAGGACAAAATACGCCTTACGATATTTCGATTTTAACTTATGAGCGAAGGTAATTCATTCCACTTATCTTTAAACTATTGGTTTCTTACTTAGTTATTTTTCTATATTTTTAGGCAAATTTGATTAAAACCTCCATGAAACCCCTTAAACTATTATTATTTAGCAGTTTTTTATTGTTATTTTCCTGTAATCAAAGTAGATACGACATCCTCATCAAAAACGGTCTTATCTTTGATGGCAACGGCACAAACCCAATTTTGGCCAATATTGCCATTAAAAATGATACGATTGCTTTTATAGGCAACGTAAATTTTTTCTCCGATGCCATAGATGTAATTGATGCCAAAGGCATGGTGGTTGCTCCAGGTTTTGTAAATATGCTGAGTTGGAGTACAGAAAGTTTGATTGAAGATGGGCGTTCGATGGGAGAAATCATGCAAGGCGTTACATTGGAAGTCATGGGCGAAGGCGATTCGATGGGGCCTATCAGTGAGGCAATGAAGGCTGATGCCACAAAATCGCAAGGAAATATTAAATACGACATTCCCTGGAACACACTAGGCGAATATCTTTCTTATTTAGAAAAACGAGGGGTTTCGACCAACGTGGCTTCGTTTGTTGGAGCTTCAACAGTTAGAGCAATGGAACTAGGCTACGCCAAGCGTCCGCCAAAGCCAGACGAACTCGAACGAATGAAAAGGCACGTAAAATTGGCTATGGAAGAAGGTGCAATGGGCGTGGCTTCGGCATTGATTTATACACCTGGTACTTACTCAAACACAAAGGAACTCATTGAACTGTCGAAAGTAGCTTCCGAATATGGTGGTACGTATATTTCACACCTTAGAAGCGAGGGAAACAAACTTGAAGAAGCCACTGATGAATTGATTAAGATTGCCAAAGAAGCCGATATTCATGTCGAAATTTACCATTTGAAGGCCGCAGGCAAAGAAAATTGGTATAAGTTAGATAAAGTGATCACAAAAATAGACAGTGCCAGAAAAGCAGGCATCAATGTTTCGGCCGATATGTACAACTATATTGCTGGAGCAACTGGACTTGATGCTGCCATGCCACCGTGGGTACAAGAAGGGGGCTTCGATCAATGGAGAGGAAGGCTAAAATCTGCTATAATCAGAGAGCAAGTCGGGCATGAAATGAGTTCAGCCCAAAATGACTGGGAAAATTTATGTTTAGCAGCAGGGTCAGAGAAAACTCTTCTGATAGGTTTTAAACAAGATTCTCTTAGAAAATATATTGGCAAGACATTGGCAGAAGTTGCAGAAATCAAGAAAAAAACTTGGTACGAAACCGCAATGGATCTAGTAGTTTCGGATGGCTCACGAGTGGATGTAGTTTATTTTTTGATGAGCGAAGAAAACGTGAAAAAACAGATACAGTTACCTTACATGAGTTTCTGCTCGGATGCGGCCTCGATGAACCCTACGGGCGTATTTTTAAAATCAAGCAATCATCCAAGAGCTTATGGAAACTTTGCACGACTTTTGGGTAAATACGTGCGTGAAGAAAAAGTTATTACGCTACAAGAAGCCATCAGAAAACTAACTTCGCTGCCTTGTGATAACCTCAAGATACAGAAACGTGGCCGTTTGGCAGTTGGTAATTATGCCGATATTGTGATTTTTGACCCTAATAAAATTCAAGATAAAGCAACTTTCGAGAAACCACATCAGCTTTCAGAAGGAATGCTTCATGTCTTTGTAAATGGAAAGCAAGTTGTGAAAAACGGCCAACATACTGGCGTAAAATCAGGTAAATTTGTAAAAGGGCCAGGCTGGAAAATTGAGTAAAAAAATAGTTTTTGTAAAAAAAAGGTGAACATGCAAGCAGATTCACCTTTTTTGTAATTTTTGATATTATTTACCGCCAAATAGATTACTCCAAAAACCTTTAGCTTTTTGAGTAACTTCGGCCATTGTTTCGCTTGCTTCGTTGGCTAATTCTTGGGCTTTTGCTCTGGCTGCATCGACTGCTTCGGATGCATCGGATTTCAAGTCTTCGAATTTTTCGGCTGCTTCTGCTTTCATAGCATCAACATTTTCACTTTTCATAAATTCCGTTGCTTTTTCTTTCAAGTTATCAACCGTAGCTACTGCTTCGGCTGCAAATTCTTGAGCTTTTGCTTTCGCAGCTTCTACTGCTTCTGATGCATCTTCTTTCAAATCAGCAATTTTTTCAGTAGCTTGTGCTTTTACTTCATTAATTTTTTCATCACTAATTAGCTCCGATGCTTTTGCTTTCAAATCATCAATTGCCTCGCTTGCCTCAGCTTTCAAATCGGTTAATTTTTCAGTAACTGCATTTACTGCTTGTCCAGCTATTTCGGCTGCTTTATCGGTTACACTTTTTTCGTTTTCTGACATAATAATTTTAAAATTAAAGATAAGACTTGTTAGTATTTGTGCAAAAATACAATTTTTGTTCTTACAAAGAAAATCTAAACAAACGATATTTAAGCTTTTACAGTGTTTTTTTATTGTTAATCTTCTTAAAATACCATGATTTTTATTTTTTTAAACTTAGACAACTTTTACAGGTAATTTTTCGTAGTAATATAATAGAACAATTTGGCACTCATGATAAAAAAAAGAGACTTACTTTTGGTATACTTAGTTGTTTTGGGTCAAATGACTTTTGCCCAGCGAACATTTACAATCAGTGGCTACGTGCGTGAAAAAGGTAGTCAAGAGCAACTCAACGGCGTAAACGTTTATGTGCCGAATAGCACTTTTGGAACGAACAGCAATAACTACGGTTTTTATTCGATAACACTTCCTGCCAACGAAGCCACTACTTTGGTCTTTTCATTTGTAGGTTATGAGCGTATCGATAAAATATTCGTTCTCAATAAAAATTTGGAAATAAATATTGAATTGGTGTCGGCCAATCAACTCAGTGAAGTTGTGGTATCATCAAAACGCCAAGCAGAACGAGTGAGTGAATCGGTTGAGATGAGTAAGATTGATATTCCAATAAATCAAATAAAAAAAATTCCTGCTTTTATGGGCGAAAAAGATGTCTTGAAGGTGCTTCAACTCATGCCAGGCGTACAAAAAGGCTCGGAGGGACAATCAGGAATTTATGTGCGTGGTGGAGGCCCTGACCAAAATCTAATAATTTTAGATGATGCAGTAGTTTATAACGCCAGTCATCTTTTTGGGTTTTTCTCTGTTTTTAATGGTGATGCCCTCAAAAGTGTTGAACTCACCAAAGGCGGTTTTCCTGCTCGATTTGGTGGACGACTTTCATCAGTTATTGAAATGAATATGAAAGAAGGAAACAAAGAAAAACTGCACGGCGAAGGCGGAATCGGACTAATTTCTTCAAGATTAACTCTCGAGGGACCGATTAAATCAAAAAAACAAAAGACTACTAAATCATCGTTTATTGTTTCAGCTAGAAGAACTTATCTTGATATTGTGGCGGCTCCTTTCATTAAAGCCTCGCAAAAAGAAGATATCGAAAAAACAATTGGCGGGTATTTTTTTTATGATTTGAACGCTAAAGTTAATTATGAATTTGGGCAGAAAGATAAACTCTATTTGAGTGGCTATTTCGGAAAAGATAAGTTTAGTACAATCACAATAAGTCCTTCGAGCACATCGTCAAACGGTTTGAATTGGGGAAATGAAACCGCCACCTTACGTTGGAATCACCTATTTTCTCAGAAACTTTTTGGCAATTTATCGCTCATTTATAGTCGTTACAGATTCAATATAAATTCGGTAGTTAATTCTCTTGACCTTAATACCAATACAAATTCGACGTATAATTTAGATTATAAATCGGGCATCAGAGACTATGCCATTAAATATGATTTCGATTTTTTTCCAGCCCCAAAACACGCCCTAAAATTTGGTATGCAGTCAACTTTTCATCGGTTTACCCCGAGTGCAGTTGTACTTCAAGACTCAGATATTAGTCGTTTTGAGAATAGAATTGATAATATCGACGTCGTAGAATCGGGTATTTACGCCGAAGATGTTTGGCAAGCAAATAGCCGAATTAAAATGAATGCAGGTCTTAGACTCAGCAATTATCAAGTTTCGGGAGTAAATTATATACGTCCAGAACCTCGTTTGGCGGCTGCTTACAAACTGAGCAACGATTTGGCATTCAAGGCATCCTACGCTTTGATGAACCAATATGTTCATTTACTTACCAATACAGGTATTGGCTTACCAACCGACCTTTGGGTACCAAGCACCGATAAAGTAGCTCCGCAACAATCGCAACAAGTGGCGGCAGGTTTTGCCAAAGATTTTGACAAAAAAGGTTTAACGCTGACCATTGAAGGCTATTATAAAAAGATGAATAAACTCATTAATTATAAAGAAGGAGCAAGTTTTTTACTAATAAACGACCCGACTTCCAATAACCGAGTGCGTTGGGAAGATAACGTCACGACTGGGCAAGGTTGGTCTTATGGAGCAGAGTTTTTATTGCAGAAAAAAGTCGGAAAGTTTTCTGGTTGGGCAGGCTACACGCTTTCATGGACAAAATGGCAATTTGACGAATTGAATTTTGGCAAAAAGTTTTTTCCACGATACGACCGCCGAAACGATATTTCATTAGTAGGAATTTATGATATAAAACCAAATATTGCGATTTCTGCCGTTTGGGTTTTCGGTACAGGAAACGCTCTTACTTTGCCACTTTCGAGGTATAACGGATATAGCAATTTCAATACGCGTTTCGGGGCAAATAATGCTGTCAATAACGCTTCAACCCCAGTGAGTCCACTTTTTGCGGGAAGAGCCGTGCAGGAGTATGGCGAGAAAAACTCCTTCCGTGCCGAGCCGTTTCATCGACTTGATTTAGGAGTGCAGTTCAGTAAAAAGAAACGCCGACACGAACGCACTTGGGAAATTAGCATCTATAATGCGTATAATCGAAAGAATCCGTTTTTCTACCAACTCAATACCAAAATCGATGCTAACAATCAGACTATCAATATTTTACAACGATATTCTATATTTCCAATTATTCCATCGTTTAGTTATAATTTTAAGTTTTAACTCCCAGAGGCAGTAGCCAGCCGTTCCTAAAGAGGAGTATTAAAAAAAATTTATCAGATGAAAAAAATATTTTTATATAGTTTAATTATAATCAGCCAGTTATTTCTCCTTTCGTGCGAAAGTTTGATTAAGGAAATTGACCCTTCTTTTTTACCTGAAACTGATTCTAAATTGGTGGTTGCATGTTTTATTTCGCCCCAAGATACTGTTCTGGCGGCAAAAATAACTGAGACCAAATTGCTCATTGGCACCACAGGTGATATTAGAGATGACATTACGAACGCAAGCGTCAGCTTATCAGATGGAAGTAAAAGTATTCAATTGGTTTATAATCCAAAATTAGGTTATTATCGTGCATTACCTTCTGAATTTCAAATTTTTGTAGGAAAAACCTATACAATTACGGTAAATACGCCCGATGGACGGAAAGTAAATGCCTCGACAACCATTCCGAATCCAATTGCCATAAAAGAAGTAAAAATAGATTCAATAAAGGCAAATAATTTTCAACAGGGAAATTCAGTGACAAACACAGAATACGATGTAAAAGTGATTTGGCAAGATAAAGCAGGCGAACCAAATTTTTATCGAGCTATTAGTGAATTTGTTTTTTTATACAGAATTGTTGACTCAATAAATAAAAAAGTGATTGATGCTTCAGTTTCTGCAATCGTTGATTTACGGACAATTGATGATAAAGTTGCTGATGGACAACTCCTTTCTTTAAATAGAGCTTATCTACCGACCAATATTGGAGGAAATATACAAGGGCAAGATGCCAACTTAAAAACAAGGTTAGACATAATTAAAGTCGGCTTATTTCAGACCGATATTCATTACTATAATTATCATACATCGCTACGCAGACAACGAGAAAATAATAATCCATTTGCCGAGCCTGTACTTCTTTATACCAATATTAAAGGTGGCTTTGGCTGTTTTGGTGCTTATAATGCTACTTGGCAGGAGTTTAAGGCAAAATAAAAAAGACCTACCAAAATTCATAAATTTTGGTAGGTCTTCAATTTTAGAATTCTCTATAAATTACCTTTTTTAATTTCCTTTACAGCGTAATCAGCGGCACGAGCCGTAATGGCCATGAAAGTCAAAGACGGATTTTGTGTCGAATTGGAAGTCATGCAAGCTCCATCGGTAACAAAAACATTTTTACAATTATGAAACTGATTCCACTTATTGAGCATTGATGTTTTAGGATCTTTACCCATTCTCACCCCTCCCATTTCGTGAATATCCAAACCTGGAGCTTTTTCTGGATTATCGTGCGTTTTGATATTTGTAAAGCCCGCTTTAGTGTACATTTCAGTGAGTTGCTCATGGAAATCTTTTATCATTTTTTCATCGTTATCATCATAAGCTACCGAAACCTTTAGTTGCGGGATTCCCCATGGGTCAAGCAAGTTTTTATCAAGAGCCACGTAATTACTTTCTTTCGGAATTGTCTCGCCCATCATGTGTGAGCCAACTCGCCAATTACCATATTTTGTCTGATTTAGGCTTTCTTTTAAATCTTCACCAATTCCAGAGGTATCTCGATTAGTCATGCGACTTGCACTAAAACCTGCGGCATAACCACGTAAAAAATCAGTTTCTTGTTTTAGAACATTACGGAAACGAGGAATATAACTACCGTTCGGGCGAATGCCTTCGGTTGTTGTATCAAGAAAACCTTCGTACTCGCCTGAAATTGTTGTACGAAAATTATGGAATGCAATATATTTACCCAAAAGACCATTATCGTTGCCGAAACCATTCTGAAAACGGTTTGAGGTAGAATTTAACAAAATCAAATTCGTATTGAGAGTTGCAGCATTTAAGAAAATCACACGAGCGTAATATTCGGTCATTTCTTTGCTTTGTGCATTAATTACACGTACGCCAGTCGCTTTGCCTTTTTTCTCATCATAAATAATTGAATGAACGACTGCGTCGGTTTTCATTGTCAATTTCCCACTACGCATTGCCCAAGGAATTGTCGAAGAATTACTGCTAAAATATCCACCATATGGACAACCACGTTGGCAAAGATTACGATTTTGACACTGCCCTCTGCCTTGTTGAAAATGAATCTCTTTTGGCTGAGTCAAGTGAGCACAACGTCCAATAATCACAGGGCGACTACCATTATAATGCTTCGCCATTTCTTTTGTAAAATGCTTTTCAACGCAAGACTGCTCATGAGGTGGCAAAAACTCGCCGTCGGGAAGTTGTGGGAGTCCATCTTTATTTCCCGAAATACCTGCAAATTTTTCTACATAGCTATACCAAGGAGCAATATCTGCATAGTTTATTGGCCACTCTACCGCAAAACCATCACGTGCTGGGCCTTCAAAATCATATTGCGACCAACGTTGTGTTCCTCTCGCCCACATTAATGACTTTCCACCTACTTGGTAGCCACGAATCCAATCGAATGGTTTTTCCTGTACATAAGGATGTTCGGCATCTTTCACAAAAAAATGGGCAGCATCTTCATTGAATGCGTAGCAACGGCTTGCAATCGGATTAGCATCTTTTAGCTCTTTTGTGATTTGTCCGAGGTGGTCAAACTCCCACGGATTCATCATTGTAGTTGGGTAATCGGTCACGTGCTTTACGTCACGTCCACGCTCCAATAACAATGTACGTAAACCCTTACCTGTCAACTCTTTAGCTGACCAGCCGCCACTAATTCCTGAGCCAACTACGATGGCATCGAATGTGCGGTCTTTTACTGAATCTATATTAAAATTTGGCATTTCCTTAGTTGAATGATTGAATTTGATTAGAAAACAGACGACAGTCTATATTCTACCTAAGTAGGCTATATATTAAACAGTCGTTGCTATTAACACTACTTTTTTACAGGAACACAGCCATGATAAAAACCTGGAGCCATGACGTATTTTTGAACATTGACCATGTAATATTCAGAATTAGTGTAGCCACGAATCGTTAGGTTTTTAATCATTTCCACAAACTTTTTGCTTGCGTCGTCGGCATTCCTTACTTGCAAAATAACATCCTTGCGTTGCTGAGCATCACATTCAATAAAGGATTTGCTATAAGTTTGTTTTGCCAATTCATCAGTTTTGGCAAGGCCTTGCTGAAGGTTTTTCTGAGCTGCTTCTCCATAGCAATCATTAATCATGCGTAAGGCAAATTGATGCACTTTTAGAGATTTTGCCCCAGGAGTTTTTGTTTCGGGAATAATTGTCTCAACGATTTCGGCTAAAATAGCTTCATCTTTAGAAGATAAAAATTTGTCATTACCAATTGAGTCGGGAGTCCAACATGAAGCCCAAGCGGGCATGGATACCAAACCACCGAAAGCTACCGATAAACTTTTCAGTGCGGTGCGTCGTTGCATAGTTTTGTTGATTTTGGGATGAATAAAATATTTTGTCGTAGAATTTTTACAAATTTAAAAAAAATAATGTTTTTTTCATTTATCATTAAAATCAAACATTAATAATTGAATTAAAACTGCTTTAAAAAGCTAATTTTTGCAATTACATGATTTTCTTTTTCGTAACGAATATCGCTTGGCTCGCTTATATTATTGAATCCTCGACGATTAAAAACCACATAAACATAAGATAATGGTTGATACTCCCATGATAAACGAATATTATAGTTTTTAGAGTTGTTCTCCGAATTTTGCTGATAAAATCCAATCAATTGCACTCTTGGATTTAAGGCAAAACGTCCTTCAATTGAGTATAAATCGACATTTACTTTGTCTGCACCCGTACCAACACCTTTGAAACTATTGCGATTATAACGCCCTACAACCGAAATATGCGGAATTGGTGCGAATTGTAATTTTATATCGCTTGAACTGAGTTTTCCGTCGAAATACGTTCCCCAACTATGGTCAACTATTACATTTGCGATTTTTGAAGGGTCGGAACTTGTAAAAATTTGGTGGCGAACATAATTATAATCTCCCTTAGGAATTGAAACTCCAAGTGGCTCGAAAGGCTCAGTTAAACGTTGAAAAGTTGGATTAACCAAATACCCAAAAAAGCCGCCATTCTGAAAGTTAAACCAAATAGGATTTATATTAATTTGGCGTTCAATCAACTGCCCCGTTGAGGCTTGGTGATAAAACTCAGTCATAATTCCAGGCTCAAATGCTCTTACGTATTTTTTTGGAAGCCATTTTCCACGATTATAGATAAAAACCCCTGGCGTAGTGCCAATCACATCGGTACGAGAAACAAAACCCATTTCTGGATTGAAATTCTTCGTCACGACCGATTGTGTCCACCAAACTTTAAATTGATTATTGGTGAAAAAATACTGAGCCATGCCCGAAAATCCCTGCTGACCGGTATTCGTTGTTTTTGAATAAGAGGCCATCGTATTGACCGAATGCGACTGATTTAAACGAAAAAACCCATCAACTGTTCCTACGATATTCGAGCCATCCGGGCGATTTTTAATCGTTAAGAGGCCACCTATGCGACTTTGTTTACCGAAGTTTTCGGAAAAACGTCCTACAAAAAAGTTCGTAGCGGGTGTATCTCCTACTCCACGCTGACGCATCGCAATTAGACCAAAATTTCGCTTCAATGATCGATATACAAAACGCCCACCTGCATCAATCGGAATCGGTCGATTATTATCATCTAAGCCAATTCTTCTACTAAAAAAAGGTTGTACACGCATTGTTCCGCCTGAAAAATCATCATTTGGCCCTACTCCTACGCCAAAAAGTGAAGCATTTTCAAGAAAAAACTGACGTCTTTCGGGAAAAAACACCGAAAATCGAGAAACGTTATTTACTTGTCGGTCGGCATCGGCTTGGGCAAAATCAGTGTTGGTTGTAAGGTCTAAAACGGCATTTGAGTTGATTGCCCATTTAAGCTCTCCACCTAATTTAAAATTAGTTTCGGTAGGTTTCGGCACTTTTTGACCGCTAAATTGGTCATAAGAAGTCAAAAAATAAGGTTGAATTCGGATATTGGGCGATGGCGGAGGAGGTTGAAGGTTTTTCAATTCACCCGCATAAGTCATACGTAAACTAGAAAAAATACGAGGATACGGCGAAAAGGCCGTCTGTTCATTGCTCATTCGGCGGCTACGAAAAACATTGAATCCCCACGTATGCAAGCTATCAGTTGTTTTCGGATAACGCAGTGTTTGCCATGGAATTGCCATTTCTACTACCCAACCAGAATCAGTTCGAGAGGTACGCACACGCCACAGGCCATCCCAATCCACATCATAATAAAGGTCATCAAACGAAAGTAAATCTCGCTGAACGCCATACGGATTTGTTACTAAAACCATCGCATTGCGTTTATCATTAAAGCCATCGAACGATAAAGCCACCATATCATGCTGACGAAAGCTAAAATCACGCTTAAAATCAGTGGCACGAATGGCTTTCTTACCCAAAGAATCTTTAGCAAAAATGCCAAAATACAAATATTGTTTATTGTAAAGTACCTTGATTTCGGTATCTTGCGTAGGTTTTTTGCCTTGAAATGGTTCGATTTGAGTAAAACCTGAGGTTGGTTTTACTTTTCGCCATTCGGCATCATTCATAATCCCATCAATGCGAAGAGAAGACCTAATCTGTAAGGCTTCAATTTTTCTCTTAATTGAATCTGGTTCAAAAATATTAGCATCTTGAGCAAAGGTTACGGAGGTGCTGACTATTAAAAAAAAGAAGAGTAATTTTTTTATCATTTATGGTGAGCTTTTTCAGTACAAAACTAATTAAAAAATTTAATCTGAATTTTATTGTTGTAGCAAATGTTTCTTCTAAAGCAATTTTATAATTTTGCATACAGTTTGAAGTTCGAAAATCAAGGCATCGCCCGGGCGACCCCGTCGTAAATCGTAATTCGTCTAATCGTTAATTAATAAAAATGTTAGTCAATATTTTCAAATCAAAAATCCACCGAGTGAAGGTAACTCAAGCCGAACTCAATTACGTAGGAAGTATCACAATCGACGAAGATTTGCTTGATGCAGCAGGAATTGTAGAAAATGAGCGAGTACAGGTAGTCAATAATAATAACGGTGAACGTTTGGAAACTTATACCATCAAAGGAAAACGTGGCTCGGGTATTATCTGCCTCAATGGAGCAGCGGCCCGTAAAGCCGAAGTGGGCGACATCTTGATTATTATTTCATACGGCTGGATGACCCCAGAAGAAGCAAAGACCCACAAACCTATGATTCTTTTTCCAGATGAGAATAACCAAGTAGTAAAATAATTTGTGGGGTGATTCTCTAGAATCGTACAGCGTAATTCGTCATAAATGCTCAGAAAAAGTGATAGCTTACAAAGCTGTCCTAGACTTAATAATGAAAAAAACTCTACAGTACCTTATTTCTCTAACAGTTGCCGCTGTTTTAGTGTGGTTTACATTTAAAAACATCGACCTAAATTCACTTTGGGAAAAGATAGAGCAAGCCGATTATCGTTGGGTAGCACTTTCGGCCGTGATGGCTTTAGTTGCACATTGGAGTAGAGCGTTTCGTTGGGTTTTGATGCTCGAACCAATGGGCTACAAAACTTCTGTTTTTCGTACAACATTAGCGGTTTTGGTTGGGTATGGAGCAAATTTGATTTTTCCAAGAGCCGGCGAAGTCGCTCGTTGCGGAACACTCAATAAATTAGAAGATATTCCATTTGAAAAATCATTCGGAGCAGTAATAGCAGAGCGTTTAATTGATGTTTTGGTGCTTTTACTACTAATTTTCTTGAATTTTATTCTCGAATTCGACCGACTGAAAGATGTTTTCTTTAACTTTTTTGGTGAAAAATTCAAAAATCCACTCCTACTTGGTAGCTACGCTTTAGTGGCAATTGTCTTATTGGTATCGGCTTATTTTATATTCAAGAAAAATCAAGATAAAATCGCACAAAATGCTCTTTATCAGAAAGTTGCTAAAACAATCAGTGGTTTTGCGAGTGGTTTTATGAGTGTGCGAAATCTTAAAAACCCTTCGGCATTCGTTTTTCATACTATTCTAATTTGGACAATGTATTTCGTAATGACTTATGTTCTTTGTTTTGCATTGCCCGAAACCGCTAATATTTCGCCATTGGCAGCACTTTCTATTTTTGTGATGGGTTCAATCGGCATGGCAGCACCAACACAAGGCGGTATTGGCAGTTATCACTTTTTAGTAGGAAGTATCGTCGTTCTTTATGGGCTTTCAGAGCAAGATGGCATCACACTCGCTACGTTCCTTCATGCTATGCAAGGAATGGTTTTTGTAGCAGTTTTTGGTATTATTGCTTTTTTATTGACATTGGTTTTGCCGAAAAGAGAGGTTAAATCATAATTTTTTCCCGTAGAGACCTTGCATGCAACGTCTCTACAAACAACCTAAAAATTATTTTTTTAGAATATTTTACAAAAAAATGACCGAATCAAAAATATTGAGTCTAATAGAGGCCAAACAAAAAATCGAGCAATGGCAATCTGAAAGTAAAAAAATCGTTTTTACTAACGGATGCTTCGATATTGTGCATCTCGGGCACATCGATTACCTCGAAAAAGCACGTAATTTAGGCGATAAACTCGTGCTCGGCCTAAATACCGACGCTTCGGTGAGGCGTTTGAAAGGTCAAAGTCGCCCAGTAATAAACGAATACGCACGTTCACGCATGATGGCAGCAATGGGTTTTATTGATGCTGTCATTTTGTTCGATGAACCAACACCAAAAGAACTAATTGAGACACTTTGTCCGAATATTTTAGTCAAAGGAGATGATTATTCGGTTGAAAACATCGTTGGTGCAGATTTTGTTATAAAAAATGGAGGTGAGGTAAAAACTATTTCATTGGTAAAAGGTTATTCAACTAGCTCTATTATACAGAAAATAAAAGAAAGTTATTAGTCGATAGTTTACTGTCGACAGACAAAAGATTTTCAAAAAAAAACAAAAACTATGATTTTCGTTATCAGTATTGTCTTTATGCTACTTGGATTATTAGTATCAAGACGTTTAAAGAGTAAATTTGAAAAATATTCACAGATTCGCTTACGCAACGGAATGACCGGAGCAGAAATTGCACAGCGGATGCTCCACGACAACGGAATTTATGACGTAAGAATCATACAAGTAGAAGGTCAATTAACCGACCATTACGACCCGTTGAGCAAAACTGTAAACCTAAGCTATGACGTATATACTGGTTCAAGTGCAGCTTCGGCAGCAGTAGCAGCCCACGAATGTGGACATGCTGTACAACACGCTATGGCTTATGCACCGCTAAAAATGCGATCGTCGCTTGTGCCAATTGTCAATGTTGCTACTAAAGGCATGAATCTTTTCTACATGTTTGGATTTATGTTTATGGGTTATATTTTTTCTCGAAATACACCAATGGCTCAATCGGTTTTGTTGGCTTTGATAGTGTCCAATGCCGCAATTGCATTGTTTTCGCTCATCACATTACCAGTAGAATATGATGCAAGTAACCGTGCATTGAAATGGATGGAAATGAAAGCTATAGTAACCAACGGCGAACATGACATGGCCAAAGACGCACTCAAATGGGCTGCCTTGACTTATGTTGTATCGGCCGCAGGTGCAGTAGCCAACTTGCTTTATTATTTAAGTATGTTTTTGGGCAGAAGAGATTAATGATAGGGCGATTTCCTAAATTACTTTCTATGAAAGAACCACGAATTTAACATTTGCTTTTTGTTGAATTCGTGGTTTTTTGTTGTATATTCGTTCCCATAATTTTCTAATGAATTTAAAATAATGACCGCTCCAACTACCAAAATACAGCGTTTGAGGGGCTTAAATTTAGCAAAAAAGCTAATTGAAAGCCAAAGAGAAAGCCATGAAGTGAGTCTTCAATCAATGAAAGACCCTAATTCAGATTTAAGTAAGGCTATCGAAAAACTCAAACGTAATAATGCAAAACCTGCCAAGTTATAATTTCATTTTTGTTGGAGGTAAAGAAAACTCTTATGTTTTTGAAACAGAAATTGGCGTTATTTACGAAGTAAAATTTAAACCCTCAAAGTACATTTTTGAATCTGGTTTTTCATATTCTGACTTTACTTTTGAGTTTGTTATAAAGGTTTTTATAGAATCCTGTTCATAAATCACCTCCACTTGATACAAGAGTCTCAACAACTACCGCTGAAATATTTATTGACTTTTTCAAGAATGAGCAAAATATAATTATTTACACTTGTGAAACCAATCAATGATGCCAAAGAGTATGCAAGATTCCGAAAATTTAATCAATGGTTTAATTCTTTCAATGACGGTTCTTTCAAAAAAGAAGATTACAAACTAAAAGATAATCAGACCCAAACCATTTATTACAGTTCAATAATTATCAAAAATAATAATTCAAACAAACATGAGATTTTCGCAGAATTTGCAGAAGTCATGGAGCTATATTTAAAATAAAACTATGAATTTTAACAACATTTCTCAATTCAATTTTCCTACTAAAATCCGTTTCGGTGCGGGCGTAGTTGCCGAACTTCCTGCTTATCTGAAAGACAATAATCTTTCAAAACCTTTGGTTGTAACTGACCCAAACGTGGCCAGTTTGCCATTTTTCAAGCAAATTGTTCAAGATTTATCATCAAAAGGCATAAACGTTGAGGTTTTCAGCGATATTCATAAAAACCCTGTTAAATCAGATGTATATAAAGGTGACGAAGCCTATTATGGCACTGACCGAGATAGCATCATTGGTATTGGTGGCGGTGCAGCGATTGATGTGGCGAGAGCGATTTTATTGAGAATCAATCACCGAGAAGATTTATTTAAATACGATGATTTGATTGGTGGCGATGTTTACGTGACGAACGATGTTCCGCATTTTATTACGATTCCTACAACCGCAGGAACGGGCAGCGAAGTAGGTAGAAGTGCCATCATTGCCGACGACGAAACGCACCAGAAAAAAATCCTTTTCTCGCCAAAATTGCTCGCCAAAATCATATTTGCCGACCCTATGCTTACCAAGGATTTACCGCCATTTATCACCGCTGCAACGGGAATGGATGCCCTCACACATAATATGGAGGCATTTTTGGCAAAAAACTGGCATCCAATGTGCGATGGTATCGCCTTGGAAGGTATAAGACTGATACATGAGTCTTTGGAAAAGGCAGTAAATAAACCTACGAGCGAAGGTCAGCATTTAGAGTCTCGCAGCAAAATGTTGATTGCTTCCTTGATGGGTGCAGTTGCGTTTCAGAAAGGATTGGGCGTAGTGCATTCATTGGCACATCCGCTTTCTTCTTTGCTTGATACACATCATGGCTTGGCCAATGCCGTAAATATTCCCTACGGAATGAAGTTTAATATTGCAGGTTTTGAAGATAAATTTTGCCGAATCGCTCGCACACTTGATTTAAAAGATGAATCAGGCGAAGCGGTTGTACAATATTTGTTTGAATTAAATAATAGAATAAATATTCCTCAGCGTTTGCGAGATATTGGCGTAAAATCGGAGGATATCGAAACATTGTCCGATTTGGCGATTGCAGATTTTGCTCACCCAAATAATCCAAAACCAGTAACGAGAGAAGATTTTAAGAATCTTTACCTTGAAGCATTATAACTTATCAAAAAATTATACATTTGTTTCAAAAGATACTAATTAACAACAAATACATGAAAAAGTGGTGTTTTGGTAGTTGACACTATTTTGTAAAAGTCCTATTAAGCAGTTGGGTATATTTAATCGACAAATTTGTTTTTCATAAAAAACTGATATACAACATTTTATGTTAGTTTGGACTGTCAACTATTTACAATGGACTACTTATTTATATTATTCTAAATTTTTACTGTCATGAAATTCTCTTTGACTTTGACCCTCTTACTCTTATTTTCCAATCAAATTTTTGGACAAATAACCAATAATAATTACGACTATTTTTTTAGGAAAATACAAATTGCAGGAAGTAGCGACAGTAAAATAGGTGTAAATAAAAACAATGGTGACACAACCTTTCAAGCGTACTATAATTCGAGAGATGTGGTGAATAACACCGAGCAAGAATTTACAAAAACCTATAAAGGCACGCCTTTTTTCTTGAATGGCTGGTATAAAGGAAAAATAAGCACCGAAAGCGGAAAAGATATTGAGTTTTTAATGGCTTTTAATACGCAAAAAAACGAACTTTATATTGTAGAAGATATAAAGAATGATGCTATTACCATCAAGCCAGCAGCTTTTACAATTATGGGGCATCATTTTAGTAAGTTTGAAAATGCTTATTATGAGATTATTCATATCAGTAAAAATACGCTTCTAAAGGAATACGCATGTGTTTTGCATAGCTCAAATACCGAAAAAACTGGATATGATTCTTCGGGTGAATACGAAGGTGAATTTGTGAAGTCTTCCAAATTTTTTATACTAAAAGATGAATCGGTAGTTAAACTTCCGAGAGGAAAAAACTTCTTTAATCTTTTTGGCGATAAAAAACTTTTAATTGAGCAATTTATAAAAAACAATAAAATTAATCTTAAAACAGAAAACGGACTCGTAAGTACTTTCAAATACTACGATTCTCTTGAAAATCCTCAATGAAAATAGGTATTACAGACTGCGGAGAAAAACATCCAATCTATGAAAAATGGATTTTATCACAAAATTCATCAGTTAGCACTCAACACATTGAAGTGATTAAGCTTGGCTATAAACATAATAACCTACACGAAATAGAACAGTGCGATGGCATTGTTTTGACTGGAGGCGAAGATGTGCATCCAAGTTTATATAATCGGTCTGAGTTTTTAAGCTTGTGTAATCCAAATTTCATGGACGAACGTCGTGACGAATTTGAATGGAAGGTGTGTGAACATATCTTTAAAAAACAAACACCAGTTTTAGGCATTTGTCGGGGTTTACAGTTGGTGAATGTATTTCTTGGTGGCACGCTGATCCCGGATATACTGACTGCTGGAAAAGAAAACCACTCCAAATATTATGAAGGACAAGACCGCTATCATTCCATTGAGATTTTGCATGATTCTGAACTGTCAAAAATTACAAATATTGTATATGGAGACGTAAATTCGGCACATCATCAATCAGCTGATATTATCGCCAAACCTCTAAAAATCAATGCCTTATCTGATGACAGAGTTGTGGAGGGATTGGAGTTAGACTCCGCTATTGGGTTCGACTTCGCTCACCCAACAGAACCTGGATCGGTGGCTGAGCGAAGCCGAAGTCACTTTTTGATGCTTGTGCAATGGCACCCCGAACGCATTATTAATGCCGAACAAAATAATTTTTCTTATAAAATTCGACAAACTTTTGTCGAGCATAGTCAAATAAAAATTCAATAATGACCCTCGATTCTTTTCTAAAAAAACTCAATGAAACTCCTCAAGAAGTAGCATTTACAGATACTATGGCCGTTGTGGAAACACATTATGATTTTACGCCTACGGCTTTTCAAAATGGCGATTTACACAACGAAGCTGGACAAAACTCTGGCTCATGCAAATTATTTTCATTCGCAAAACTCCAAAACTTTTCGGTAGAGCAAACCCTTAGTTGCTTTGGCGATTTTTACCGAAAAGATGTACTCGAAAACCCCGATGCAACAAACCACCAAAACATCAGAAACTTTATGAAAACTGGTTTGGATGGTATTTCATTTGAAAGTCAAGCATTATCCGAGAAAAAATAAAATGATAAAATGTGGCACACCTTCGGATCTGTGCTACATATTATCTTGCCTCATTAAAGTTTCTCACCGATTGGTAAACCAATAGATTTTAATAAAAGCGAAGCATTGAAACTCTTACAAACGCCTTCTTTTATCAAATAATCGAATAATAGTTCACCATTTTCTGTGGCATACTCGAAATAAAAATTTTTAACTTCATTGGGGTACTGTTCTGAAATTTCGGTCATACGCAAATCGTGCGTAGCTACCATTGCATAGGCTTTTGAATTGACTATTTTTTCCAATAATGCCCTCGAACCCGCCAATTTATCCTCCGAATTTGTTCCTCTCAGCATTTCATCAATCAAAAACAAAGCATTTTCATTATTATTGATGGACGCCAAAACTAACTTAATTCGTTCTATTTCGGCCTTGAAAGTAGATGCATTTTGTTGAATAGAATCTTTGATTCGCATATAGCAAATCAGTTTTATACCGAAACTAATATTCATTTTTTTAGCAAAAACTGGGCAACCCGCATACGCCAAAATGATATTTAACCCAACTGTACGCAAAAATGTACTTTTACCTGACATATTTGAGCCTGTGATGAGCGTTAGTCGATTTTTTTCATCAAAATCAAAACTATTACAAACTACGTTTTTGGTATTAATGAGCGGATGTCCCATTTCTACACCATACAATTTAAATGTTTTACTATCATTTGTTTCTGGAAAACACCAATCGGGTTTATTGAAATGTAGATTTCCGATGCTTGCATAGAGTTCAAAAACTCCAATTACATCAAATATTTTCTCAAAAAAATCAGGATTTTCTTTCAGCCAAGCCCTCAGTTTGATTAACTGAACTGGCTGAAAGGGCGTAGCCATAGTCAAGAAAAGCGAAGCCAACATATTTCGTCGCATATCCAGTTTTTTCAGAATAATCACAAAATCGTCAATTGGATTCTTGGTATTTAGTTTTGAAATGGGCAATCGTCTGTGAGTAGTTTTTAAGATTTCTGCCTTCCAATTTTCTTGAGCGATAAGCCTAGTTGCGACACCAAATTTTTCCATCAAACGACCTGCTCCTGCCACCGTTTCAAAATATTCTTCGGTATGATTACGGTTGATTCCAGTCAATCTAAAATTTATCAAAGCCAAAACCACCACACCATAACCAGCAAACGAAGGTGACACAAAATAAGCAGATGCAAAGATAGCTACCCACAAAAAAGGCAATATTTTAGTATAAATCGCAATAAATTTCTCCAATTTTAGCACTGGCGGATGCTCAATTTGATTCAATACTTTACTCACTCCACGCTCTTCATTTGAAATCTTAAACATCGAAGCAAAAAAACTCAATCGCCAATCGGTTTTAACAGCCATTTCTTTAGCTGCTTCTTGTTTTTGATAAACTAAAAAGATCACATTTTCACCCAAAAGTTGTTGAGCAAGGTAATCGCTTCCTGACTTACTTTTTGTTCTGTTTAACAAATGAAAAAGCGTTCCTTCACCGAAAATATCCAAATCTTCACTAAAATTATGCGTTGGTCGGCCGTATTCTTGACCATTATAATACATTCCTAAAATTCCCTCCAAACAAGTCAACTCATTTTTAATCACCGCCATCGTTGTTTCTTTTAAATCTATTTCAGCATCAATTTTTTCATGATGCTTTACCAGATAATAAAACCCTAAAATGCCGCCAATGATTGATAATCCACCAACGATTTCGTTGAGTTTGAAAAGCTGGTAGACCACCACCAACAACCCAATAATCATCAACAAACGGAACATCGAAATCTGGTCACTTCTCTTTTTTAATGCGGCTATTTCAGTAAGTAATATTGTTATTTTTTCTTGATAAGTCTTTTCCATTTGAGCATTTTTTGTATACTTCGCAAAAATAGGCAACTATGTTGGAGTTTTAGGTGAAATATAAAAGTTTATCCACTTGAATCATTATTTTTGTGTAATAAAAGCAAACGTTGGCAAGGCTCAAAGCTTTGCCGACGTTATTAAATTGATAATAAACGTAAAATACTATTATGCAAATCATAAATCCAGCTACCGAAGAAATCATTACTACTTTACAAGAAGATTCGGCCGAAAGCTTAAAAAACAAACTCAAAAACCTACAAAAAGGACAAAAATCTTGGGCGAAAGTTAATATAAAAAAACGCATAGCTATCATCGAAAAATTCTCTGAATTATTGACTGAGAATATTGAAGAATTGTCCGCAACGCTAACTTCTGAAATGGGTAAACCCCTCCAACAAGCACGTAATGAAGTAAATGGAGCAAAAGGAAGAATCAAGTTTTTTGTTGAAAACTCGCAGAAATACTTGAAAGATGAAGTAATGACCAAGCAAGAAGGACTTACCGAACGCATTTCTTATGAACCTTTGGGAGTAATCTGTAATATTTCGGCGTGGAATTATCCATTTTTGGTGGGCGTGAATGTTTTTATTCCTGCTTTGATTGGTGGAAATGCAGTATTCTATAAACCTTCGGAGTTTTCGACATTGACAGGCTTAAAAATTGAAAAGTTTTTGAAAGCTGCTGGCGTTCCCGAAGATGTTTTTGCAATAGCTGTCGGTGCAAAAGAAATAGGTGAACAACTTTTGGCGATGCCACTCGATGGTTATTTCTTCACAGGTTCTTATCGTACTGGTCTTTATATTTATGAAAAAGTAGCTCCAAAAATAGTGCCTTGCCAACTCGAATTAGGAGGCAAAGACCCTGTTTATATTGCGGATGATATAGCTGATATTCAGGCAATCGCCGCGGAC
>Ga0114967_10000587_pt1 | contig 31329 bp, 31 predicted proteins | sample M_130628_MF_Meta_FD_92639 | JGI IMG/M metagenome (GOLD analysis project Ga0114967, IMG submission 92639) | Freshwater microbial communities from Lake Montjoie, Canada to study carbon cycling - M_130628_MF_MetaG | ecosystem: Environmental > Aquatic > Freshwater > Lake | place: Lake Montjoie...
GTTTTTAAGAGAGGGTGTTGCGGTGGATGATTTCATGAAACCAGATAGAGTGGTGGTGGGTTCAAAATCAGAAAGAGCTAAAAAATTAATGAGTGAATTATACGCACCATTTGTGAGACAGGGGAACCCTGTAATTTTTATGGATGAGCGTAGTTCGGAGTTAACAAAATATGCAGCAAATTCATTCCTTGCCACAAAGATTTCTTTCATGAACGAGATAGCACAGTTGTGTGAGCGCATGGGCGCGGATGTGGATATGGTACGAAGAGGGATTGGTTCGGACGATAGAATCGGAAAGCGTTTTTTATTCCCTGGCATTGGTTATGGAGGATCTTGTTTCCCAAAAGATGTACAAGCTTTAATTATGTCATCGGACGAAGTCAAATATGATTTTGAGATATTAAAAGCAGTAGAAAAAGTGAACGCCAATCAAAAACTACATTTAGTAGAAAAGATCAAGGCGTTTTATAAGAACGATTTACAAGGCAAGCATTTTGCATTATGGGGCTTAGCGTTTAAGCCTAATACAGACGATATTAGAGAAGCACCGGCACTTAGTATCATTGACGCTTTAACAGCAGCAGGCGCGACTGTAACGGCTTACGATCCAGAAGCCATGCCGAATGTAAAAGGACAGATAGGAGATAAGATACAATATGCACCTAATCAATATGAGGCATTACAAAATGCAGCAGCTTTGATTATAGCCACAGAGTGGAGTGAGTTTAGAACGCCTGATTTTGAGCGCATGGAAAAAGAGATCAAGCACAAAATCATTTTTGATGGCAGAAACTTATTTGATGTAGCTAAGATGAAAGACTTAGGCTATCATTATGAGAGTATCGGAAGACTACAAAATAACAATTAGTAATAATTTTTTTTATAAAATAAAACAGATATAATGTTTGATATCAAAAACATTAAGTAATAGCATAAATTATAAAATATTGTTTTACACTTTTTTTAGTAAACAAATTTTGTAAAATAATATTTAAATAAGAAAACCATCTTCATTAAAATTAAATTCTTTTTATTTTGATAAAAAAACTTAGAAAATTATTTTCAAATAGTCAAAAAAAACGTTTAACAGGCATCTCTCTTTTATTAATAATTGGAGTTTTTTTTGAAATGGCTGGAATTGGAATTTTGCTTCCAGTTCTAGCAATAATGTTGAGTGATAATGTAGTAATACAATATCCAATTTTAAATAAATTAATATTATTTCTTGGAAATCCAAGTAAGTCAAATATAATAATAGGCGGATTTATTTTCCTTGTTTTATTCTATTTTATAAAATTAATTTTTATAATGTATTTAAATTTGCTTCAGGCAAAATTTACAAGTTCGATTAGTGAAAATTTTTCTAATCGTCTATTCAAAGGTTTCATTGAAATGCCATATGCAAATCATATGGAAAGAAATTCTGCAAATTTAATTCATATTATAATTGGTGAAGTTGCTATGTTTTCTACTGTAACTCAAGCTGTGATGTTACTACTAACAGAGATTTCAATAATTTTAGGTGTTGCTTTAATGCTAATTTATATCGAGCCAGTTGGATCATTTGTAGTGATTGTGTTTATGGGTTTTTTCTCATTCTTTTTTTATAGAATAACCAGAAGCAGGTTAATAAATTGGGGAACAGAAAGACAATATTGCGAAAAAGAAATTAATAAAAATTTAATTCAAAGCTTACACGGGATTAAAGACGTAAAGATTTTGAATAGAGAAGATTTTTTTATTAAAATATTCAAACAATTTAATAAAAAAAAATCAGATATCACAACCAAGTTTACTGCATTACAGCAATTTCCCAGAGTATATTTGGAATTACTAGCAATAATTGGAATTACAATTTTAGTTTATATAATGCTTTACCAAGGAAAACAATTAAATGCTATTGTGCCAGTTATTGGGGTTTTCATATCAGCAGCATTTAGAATGATACCATCTTTGAATAGGATAATGTCTTCAACACAAAACATTAAATATGCACAACCTGTTGTTAATGTTCTTTTTGAAGAAATCGAAAAAATCGAAAAAATTGAAATAGAAGCTTTTAAAGATTTTTCAGTTAAAGATATCAATTTCAATAATGAAATTATATTTAAAAATGTTCATTTTAAATATAATTCAAGTTCAATTGATACACTTTATAATATTTCTTTATCAATAAAAAAGGGACATTCAATTGGAATTATTGGGTCTAGCGGAGCCGGAAAAAGTACAATAGTTGATATTTTACTTGGTTTATTAAAAATCGATAATGGTAGTATCTTAGTTGACAATATTAATATTTATGATAATTTAGTTTCTTGGCAAAATAATATCGGGTATGTTCCACAAAGTATTTACTTAATTGATGATACAATTAAAAAAAATATTGCATTTGGTATAGACGATTATGATATTGACGAGTCAAAAGTCATGAAAGCAATTCAACTTGCTCAGCTTAACGACTTTATAGACTCCTTAGATTCTGGACTTAATACAAATGTTGGCGATAGAGGGGTGAAATTGTCAGGTGGTCAAAAGCAGAGAATAGGTATTGCAAGAGCACTTTACCGCAATCCGAAAGTATTAATATTAGACGAGGCAACAAGTGCTTTAGATAACAACACTGAGTCTGATTTCATGAATGCAATATATTCTTTAAAAGGATCAATTACAATCATTATTATTGCCCATAGGTTATCTACAATTAATAATTGCGATATTATACATGTTCTAGAAAATGGTAGATTATTAAAAACTGGAACACCAACTGAAATATTATAATATAAAAAAATGAAAAATTTAAAAGTATTAATTACTGGAGCAGATGGTTTTATAGGCTCACATCTTACTGAAGTTTTAGTACTTGCCGGTTTTGATGTAAGAGCTTTTGTTTACTATAATTCATTCAATTCATTTGGATGGATAGATACTATGTCTAAAGAGATAAAAAACAAAATTGAATTTTTTCCTGGGGACATAAGAGATCCTAATGGTGTTAGAGAAGCAATGAAGGGGATAGATACTGTATTTCATTTAGCTGCTTTAATTGCAATACCTTTCAGTTATCATTCTCCAGATTCTTATATAGACACTAATGTAAAGGGGACTTTAAATATAATTCAAGCTGCTAGAGATAGTAATGTAAAAAGAGTATTAGTTACTTCTACATCTGAAGTATATGGAACAGCACAGTTTGTACCTATTACTGAATTACATCCCAAACAACCGCAATCTCCTTATTCAGCATCTAAAATTGGTGCTGATGCAATTGCAGATTCTTTTTATCGATCATTTGATCTACCTATAACAATTGTTAGACCCTTTAATACATTTGGTCCCCGACAATCTGCAAGAGCAGTTATACCAACTATTATTTCTCAGTTATTAAATGGTGTTGAAGAAATTAAACTTGGAGATATTACACCTACACGAGACTTATTATTTGTAAAAGATACGGTAAATGCCTTTTTAAAAATTGCTCAATGTGATGAACTAATCGGTCATGAAGTGAATATTGCAACTCAGAGTGAAATTTCTGTTGGTGATTTAGCTCAACAATTAATTAATAGTATCAATCCAACTGCTAAAATTATATCAGATTCTCAAAGAATACGTCCCGAGAAATCTGAAGTGTTTAGACTTTTTGGATCAAACGAAAAGCTAAAGTCATTTACAAATTGGAAACCGAAATACACACTAAAAGAAGGATTGAAAGAAACAATCAATTGGTTTTCACAAAAAGAAAATTTACAACAATATAAATCTGACATTTATAATGTCTAATTATTCTACAATAATTGATTTCATAAAGAATCAATTTACGACTAAAGAATTTATTCCATTGCACGAGCCTAACTTTAATGGTAATGAGAAGTCATATGTTTTAGATACCATTGAATCAACATTTGTTTCATCGGTAGGAACATATGTTGACAAGTTTGAAATAATGATGGCGGAGTTGACCAAAACTCAAAAAGCCATTGCTGTTGTAAATGGAACTTCTGCCTTGCAAGTTGCATTGAGATTATCTGGTGTAAGTAGTGGTGATGAAGTTTTGACTCAAGCTTTGACATTTATAGCTACTATAAATGCAATTATATATAACGGGGCTTCACCAGTATTTATAGATGTAGATTTAGATACAATGGGTTTATCTCCAAATTCAATACAATCATTTTTAGAAGAATATGGAGAACTAAGAAACGGAATTTGTTATAATAAAAAAACAAATAAAAAAATAGCTGCATGTATGCCTATGCATACTTTTGGATTTCCAGTCCATTTAGATGAATTAATTACAATATGTAATAAATGGCACATCCCAGTAGTAGAAGATGCTGCAGAGTCTATTGGTAGTGAATATAAAGGTATCTCAACAGGGAGCTTTGGAAAATTAGGTGTTTTTTCTTTCAATGGCAATAAGATTGTAACTAGTGGCGGCGGCGGTGTAATTGTTACAAATGATTTACAACTAGGTGTGAAAGCCAAACATTTAACTACTACAGCCAAAGTACCTCACCCATTTGAATATGTTCATGATGAAATTGGGTATAATTTTAGAATGCCAAATTTAAATGCTGCATTAGCTTGTGCTCAGTTAGAACAATTAAATTCATTCATTCAAAATAAAAGACTATTAGCATCCGAATATAGTATTTTTTTTGGATCTAAAGGAGTTAAGTTTAGATCAGAGTTGCCTAATACTAGAGCCAACTATTGGCTAATGTGTATTGAGTTAGAGAATAAAAAAGATAGAGATTCTTTTTTAAAAGAAACAAATGAAAATAATGTGATGACTCGACCAATTTGGCAATTAATCTTCAAATCTCCCTTATATTCAAATTTCCAAAGGGATTCTCAAGAAAACGCCATTTTTTTAGAAGAAAGAATAGTAAATATACCAAGTAGTGTTAGATTATAAAACGGCTATAATTGGTTATCATGGGCATGCTTTTGTAGTTGCAGAATCATATCTAACCAATGGGGGCAACATCAACTTTTACACTGATATAAAAGAGGCATCAAATAACCCGTTCAATTTAGAGTATTTAGGTTTAGAGTCGAATACAAATTTTAAAGGTTGGAATATGTCGCTAAAATATATTTTAGGAATAGGTGATAATAATTTAAGGGAAAAAGCAGCTAAATTGATATTAAGTAAATCAAACATATTAGAGAACGTTATTGATCCGAATGCAATAATATCTAAAAGTGTAAACATCGGAAATGGTGTGTTTGTCTCAAAGGGGGTATTGGTAAACGCATTTTCTAAAATTGGTAATTTTACAATATTAAATACTGGAAGTATAATTGAACATGAGTGTGAAATTGGAATTGCTGCACATATCGCACCAGGTGCTGTACTTGCTGGAAATGTAAAAGTGGGAAACCGAACCTTTATTGGAGCAAATGCGGTAATTAAGCAAGGTGTGGTAATTGGAGATGATGTAATTATTGGTGCTGGTTCGGTGGTATTAAAAAATGTTGAAAGTAATTCTAAACTAGTTGGAAATCCTGGAAGATTAATAAAATGAAAAGTAAGGTTATAATTATTGCAGAGGCTGGCGTAAATCACAATGGAGATTTTGAGAACGCTAAAAAATTAATTTTAGCAGCAGCAAATGCTGGAGCTGATTACGTAAAATTTCAAACCTTTAAAGCAGATAAGCTTGTTTCAAAGGATGCGCAAAAAGCCGAATATCAAAAAGCTAATTTAGAAGAGGACGGAGTTACACAATATGAAATGTTGAAAAAATTAGAGATGCCAGAACAGTGGCATTATGAGCTAATTAAATATGCAAATGAGTGTGGTATTAAATTTCTTTCAACTGGATTTGATGAAGATAGTATCGACTTTCTTGATTCCCTTAATATTGATTTGTTTAAAGTTCCTTCTGGTGAAATAACGAATAAGCCCTATTTAGTGCATATTGCAAAAAAAGGCAAGCCAATTGTGATTTCTACAGGCATGTCAAATTTGCAAGAAATAAAAGAGGCAGTAGATGTGCTACAAAATCTTCAAGTTGACAAAAAACAAATAACTATTTTACATTGTAATACAGAATACCCCACACCCATGCAAGATGTAAATTTACTTGCAATGAATACTATTAAAAATGAGCTTGGGGTTAAAGTTGGATATTCAGATCATACTCTTGGCATTGAAGTGCCAATTGCAGCTGCAGCACTTGGTGCGGTATTAATAGAAAAGCATTTTACGTTAGACAGAAATATGATAGGTCCAGATCATTTAGCTTCATTAACTCCTGAAGAGCTTAAACAAATGGTTAATTCTATTCGAAATATCGAATTAGCGATTTCAGGTGATGGTGTTAAAGTAGCAAGCGAATCAGAGGATAAGAATATTAAAATTGCGAGAAAAAGTATTCATTTAAAAAATGATCTTTCATCAGGACATATCATAAACATTCATGATTTAATCATGAAAAGACCAGGTGATGGTATCTCACCTATGCAAGTAGATAAAATTATTGGAAAAAAAATCTTGTTAGGTCTTAAAAAAGATCATAAACTAAATCTTAAAGATATTTCATTTTGAAAATAGCAATATTAACAAGTTCTAGAGCCGACTATGGAATTCTTTATCCATTAATTAGTAAACTATATGCTGACAAATTTTTTAATGTTGATATAATTGCATTTGGATCTCATTTGTCTAAAATAAGTGGTAAAACAAAAGAATTAATACTTAAAGATGGTTTTTTCATAAAATACTGTTTAGATACAAGTCCAAAAAGCGATAGTCCTTTAGACATATCAAATTCAATGGCAAATACTATAAATAAATTTGCAAAAATTTGGAAAAAAGAAACTTATAATTTGGTAATAGTATTAGGCGATAGGTATGAAATGTTTGCTGCTTGTACAAGCTCCATTCCATTTAACATAAAGATTGCTCACATACATGGAGGCGAAACAACAAGTGGAGCAATTGACGACTGTTTCAGAAACTCAATAACACAAATGGCTAGCATACATTTTGCAGCTTCCGAAGAATACAAGAGTAGAATTATTGATTTAAAAAATTCAAATTTAAATGTTTATAATACTGGCTCACTAAGTATAGATAATTTAAAAAACATCAAATTGTTGTCAATTGCAGATTTTCAAAAAAAATTCAAAATTGATTTAAGCCTTCCGACAATATTAATAACCTTTCAGCCAGAAACCGTAGATTTTGAGAAAAATAAAAAATATATTACAATATTAATACAAACTTTAAGCGAATTGTCAAAGTTCCAATTAGTAATAACAATGCCCAATGAAGACACGATGGGTATTTATATTAGAAAAAAACTAGAAATTTTTATTAAAAAAAGTGCAAATGCTATTAAAGTTGAAACTTTCGGAACTATTGGATATTTAAGCTGTATGAAGCATTGCAAAATGATGTTAGGGAATACTTCCAGTGGATTTATAGAAGCAGCATTTTTCTCTAAATATGTAATAAATATTGGAAAGAGACAAAGTGGTAGAATTGTAACTCCTAATATTAGAAGTGTGGAAATTGATAAAGCTAAAATATTAGCTGCTATTAATAACATCAGTAATTATAAAGAAGTTAAATATAATGGTATTTATGGAAAGGGGAGAACTTCAGAAAAAATCATTTCAATTTTAAAAAATAAATGTTAGACAAAGCAAATAATATTATATCTAGTGTATCAACTATTAGAACTGCGTTAGAAAAACTCACTTTGTTAGGGGAGGCTTTAACATTATTCGTAATTGATCCTACTTCAGTATTAATTGGCGTAGTTACAGATGGTGATATAAGAAGGGGTTTGATTAGGGGCTGTAAACTAGAGGAATCGGTTGAAACAATTATGAACAAAAATTTCAAATCAATTAATGAAGAGCAACTAACAAGCGAAGTTGTAGATGATTTAAAAAAAAGTAGTGCAAAAATTATCCCGATTTTAGATAAGAATCAAAGAATAGTTAGATTTGTTAATATTTCGGAAATTAATAGTGTTTTGCCAGTTCATGCAATAATTATGGCTGGAGGAAAAGGGGAAAGGTTGATGCCGCTTACTATAACTACACCCAAACCCATGCTTAAAGTAAATGGGAAACCAATAATCGAGCACAATATTGATTTATTAACAAAATATGGAATTGGTAATTTACACATTTCTGTCAATTACTTAAAAGACACAATTAAAGATTATTTTGGTAATGGTAAAAGTAAAAATATTACAATTGATTATTTAGATGAAGAAAAGCCTTTGGGCACATTTGGTTCCATAAAATTAACTAACTCGTATAAGTTTGCAGATTTATTGATTATGAATTCTGACCTATTAACTAATATTAACTTTGCAGATTTCTATAAAACATTTAAAGATAGTAATGCTGATATGGCAATTGCTACAACCAGCTATATGGTAAATATCCCTTATGCTGTATTGGAAACTGAAAATGGTCTTGTGAAGTCATTTAAGGAAAAACCCACCTATACTTATTATTCGAATGCAGGTATTTACCTAATAAAAAAAGAGTTAGTCAATGAAATTCCTAATAATGAGTTTTACAATGCAACTGACTTAATAAACAAATTAATAAATACTAATAGAGTGGTTTTAACATACCCAATTTTGGGATATTGGTTGGACATTGGTAGGCATGAAGATTATAAAAAAGCAAATGAAGATTTTAAACATATAAATTTTTAATGAACATTTTAATTACAATATGTGCAAGAGGAGGTTCTAAAGGTATTCCAGGAAAAAATATAAAATTATTAAATGGTGTTCCCTTAATAGAATATACCATTAATACTGCAAAATCATTTGCAAATTTATTTGAATCTGACATAGCTATTTCAACAGACGATTTAAATATAAAACAACTTTGTAAGTCAATTGGAGTAGAGACAGATTATGTAAGACCTTTTCATTTGTCAACTGATTCTGCAGGAAAAATAGATACCATATATGATCTTTTAAAATATCATGAAAAATTGAATGCAAAAAAATATGATTATATTTTAGATCTAGACGTAACTTCACCTTTAAGGACAATTGATGATCTGAAACAGGCTTTTGATTTATTACAAAAAAATGACGGTGCTTTAAATATCTTTTCGGTTAATAAAGCTAACAAAAATCCATATTTTAATATGGTCGAACAAAAAGAAGATGGGTATTATGAATTATCAAAAAAAGGAGAATTTCTTACTAGACAATCAACGAAACTAGTATTTGAGTTAAATGCTTCATTTTATTTTTATAAAAGATTATTTTTTGATTCCGACTCGATAAGAGTAGTAAATAATTTCTCGTTAATTTACGAAATGAAACACACCTGTTTTGACTTGGATCATCCTATTGATTTTGAATTTATGAGTTTCTTAATCGAAAACAACAAATTAGATTTTAAAATTTGAAAGTATTAATAATTGGTTTAGGTTCAATAGCCCAAAAACATATTGAAGCGATTAAGAAATTAAGACAATCTGCTTTATTTTATGCTCTAAGGTCTAGTAATAATCAAAATACGTTTAACGATGTAATCGATATTTATAGTGTTGCAGATGTCCCCAATGATATTGATTTTTTTTTGATTTCAAATCCCACTAGCCTACATGGCGATACAATTAAAAAAGTTTTAGATTTTAAGAAACCGTTATTTATAGAGAAGCCATTATTTGCTACAATAAATAATAATGAAGAAATTGTTGAATTAGTAAATCAAAAAAATATTAAAACATATGTAGGGTGTAATTTAAGATTTCATCCAGCTTTAAATTTTCTAAAAAATTATCTTTTTATAAAAAACGTTAAGATAAATGAGGTAAGTATCTACTGCGGCTCGTATTTGCCAAATTGGAGATCTTCACAGGACTATACAAAATCATATAGCGCAAAAAAGGAATTAGGTGGCGGTGTTCACTTAGATTTAATTCATGAACTTGACTATGCAATTTGGATATTTGGAAAACCAATAAACTATAATTCAATCAAAAGAAAGGTATCAAATTTATTGATTAATACTATAGACTATACTCATTACAACTTATCTTATCCTGAATTTAATATTTCTATAACATTGAATTATTATCGATTGATTCCAAAACGACAAATTGAAGTTGTTTTGGAAAATGAAATATTAATATGCGATCTATTAACATCAACTATTTTAAATAGTAAAAACGAAGTTATATTTCAAGAAAAAGATTTTAATTTCCAAAAAACCTATATAAGTCAAATGGAATATTTTACTAATAATTTAAACAATGATATTGTATTTATGAACAATATAAACGAATCGTTTGAAATTCTTAAAATTGCTTTAAATGATTAATCTTAAGGACAAGATTATTGTAGTTACCGGTGGTAGTGGACTGCTAGGCAGTGAAATCATTCTTCAATTAAAAAAACAAGGTGCATTTACTATAAATTTAGAAATTAATAGTAAGACCAATGACGATTTATCTGAAATACAATGTGATATCACTAATTCCGAATCAATTAATTATTCCATCAGTCAAATTGTGAAAAATTATGGTAGAATTGATGGATTAGTAAATAATGCATACCCTAGGACTAGTGATTGGGGTAATAAATTCGAAGACATACAAACTGAATCTTGGAAAGTTAATGTCGATATGCAGATGAATAGTATTTTCTATTTAAGTCAGAAAGTTCTAGAAATAATGAAAGACCAAAAATTTGGTTCAATAATTAATATGGCATCAATTTATGGTTTAGTTGGCCCTGATTTTTCAGTATATGAAAATACTGGTATGACAATGCCTGCTGCTTATGCAGCAATAAAGGGTGGTGTAATTAATTTCACAAGGTACCTGTCTTCGTATTATGGTAAATATAATATAAGGATTAATTGCATTTCTCCTGGTGGAATTTATAATAATCAATCGGATACATTTGTGCAAAATTACGAAAGAAAAGTACCAATGCATAGAATGGGTAAAGCATCTGACATTGCACCAGCTGTTTGTTTTATGCTTTCTGATGAATCATCCTATATTACTGGCCAAAATCTAATAATTGACGGAGGTTGGACCTCTATTTAATTCCTATATATGAAAATATTATTTTTTTCACCTCATTCTTATTTTAACGTACATGCATTACCTGAAAAAGTAGTTGCAAGTTCGTTAAAAAATAATGGAAACACAATAATTTCAGTTGGCTGTTCTGGCCTATATTCTAATTATTGTATTTGTATGACAGCAAAAAAATACAGTGCTTCAACAATATATAAAAATAAAATTTGTAATGAATGCAAGTTTAATAGAGCAAATCTAATTAAAGATAATGGTTTTATTAATTTAAATATAGATGACTATTTGATGAATACTGACTTTGATTTTATACAAAATCAATTATTACAAATAAGTCCCGAAAACTACCTTGATTATGTATGGAAAGAGATACCTGTAGCTCGTTATGCTCTTTATGAATTTTTATTAAATAGAAAATTAAATTCTATTTTATTAGATTCAGATGAATGGAATGAGTTTAAAATTCATTTCCAAAACTCATTATTAACAGCAATTGCAGGTGAAAGAATTATTTTAAAATATAATCCTGATCGTTTAACGACTTACAACTCTAATTATTCAGTAAACCACATTATGTGTGATATAGCCGATAAAATGAATATTCCACATTTTTCTCTACATGCTGGCGGTCATTTAAAAAATAGATTGCAAGAAATGACAATATTTAAAGGATATTTAGCCAGTTATTCGTGGAATTCACAAAATGCATGGTACGAATACTTTAAATATCCAATAAGTAAAAAAAGTATTGAATATACTAATCAACATATCAAAATGCTTTTAGATGCTAAGAGTCCATGGGTTTATTCTATTAAATCCAATAAAAAATCTGAAAAAGAACTTAAAGAATATTTTGGAATTCAACCTAATCAAAAAGTTTTAGTTGCAACTATGTCTTCAGAAGATGAAAGATTTGGGGCTGCTACGGTTAAAACAATACCTTCTTTTCAAAATCCAATTTTTTTAACCAATTACGAATGGATTAATTATTTAATTGATTTAGTTAAAAATGAACCTACTTTATTTTTAATAATAAGAGTACACCCTAGAGAATTTCCAAATAAAAGAGAACAAGTTACTTCTAAACAATCTATAATCTTGGAATCTAAATTTGTAAATTTACCATCAAATATAAAGGTCAATTTCCCAAAAGATAATATATCATTACATGATATAATTAAAATAACTGATGTATGTTTAAATTCAACATCTACATCTGGTTTAGAGTTTTTAATTTTTGGAATCCCAGTAGTGATTTACGACAGAAAACAATTATTTAGTTATGGAAGAGAACTAAATTTAATTGCAGATACAATCGATGAGTATAAATTAAAAATTTTTGAAGCTACTCAATCTGGTAAAAAACTTATTAATATAATTAATGCATATAGATGGCTTTCATATAGAAATGAAGTTGCTTCTATTAATATAAAAGATTCCTTTCAAGCATTTCAATATCCAAAATTAATTTATAAAATATTTAATATATTTAACACAATTTATTTAAAAAGTAGATTTGAATTTTTTATTTTTAACAATTTCAAAAGCAAAAAAATAAACATAAAGTTAAATGTAGCTATTGAGAATAATTTGCAAAGTCACTTAGACCATTTTGATATAGAAAATTATAACAAATACTCATCACATAATGAGGAAGTGTTAATTAAGAAAAGCGTTTTAGATTATATAAATAAAATATCAAGTCCCAAAAAAGACCCAATATTTCGAAGAGAAATATATAAATTATGTCAAAATTAAATTTTATCATTTTTTTATTATTATATCACAATTTCTTTTTACAACTTCATTTACATATTTTTTTATATTAATTTATTATAATAACAAGAATATAATGAATCTTTCACCAGTTATTATTTTCGCTTACAATAGATTAGATCACATTCAGAAAACAATAAATTCTTTATTGAACAACGTTTTATCAAATCAATCTGATGTCTTCATTTATAGTGATGAAGCAAAGTCACAAATAGAATACAATAATGTATTTGAAGTTAGAAAATATCTTCAAAATGTACAAGGCTTTAAAAGTATAAAGATAGTAGAGAGAAATGAAAATTATGGCTTGTCCAAAAATATTATAGAAGGTGTAACAGAAATAATTAATAGATACGGAAAAGTAATTGTATTAGAAGATGATCTAATAACCAGTCCTTATTTTTTAACATATATGAATGAGGCAATAAATAAATACATTGATAACCCCAAAGTTTGTTCAATACATGGTTATGTTTATCCAGTTAAAGACAATTTACCTGATACTTTTTTCATAAAGGGTGCAGATTGTTGGGGATGGGCTACTTGGACTAGTGCATGGAACACATTTGAGAAAAATGGTACTAAACTATTAGCTGAAATCAAATCACAAAAGCTTGAAAAGGAGTTCAATTTCAATAACTCATTTGATTATGTGAAAATGCTTGAAGATCAAATTGATGGAAAAAATAACTCTTGGGCAATTAGGTGGTATGCATCATGTTTTCTAAATAATTTGTATATTTTATACCCAGGTCAATCTTTAGTATCAAATATAGGATTTGATGGCACAGGAATTCATTCTGGAAAATCAACTATTTTCAATCAATTTAATCATTTAACAAAAATAAATATTCTAGATATACCTGTTGAAAATAATGAAATTGCATACGAGGCATTTGTTCATTATTTTAAATCAAATAAATTCTATACCAATAAAGTAAAAAAAATAATCAAAAAAATATTACCAATTAATTTACTAAATATCTATAAAAAATTATAACAAACTGCTAAACTTTACAACATTTTTTGATTCAAATTATTTACCAAAAGGAATTGTATTATATAAATCTTTAGTTAAAGTCATTAAACAACCGTTCAAGTTATACTTATTATGTTTGGATGAAGTAACATATGATTTCTTTATAGTTAATAAAGTTGATTTCGAAAATATCGAATTAATTAAATTATCTGATTTTGAAAATAACAATCAAGAATTAGAAGCTGCAAAAAAAAACAGAAGTTTAGTTGAATATTTTTTTACTCTAAGTCCATTTTTACCCCTTTTTTTATTACAAAAATACAATCTCAAACATATTTGTTCAATGGACGCGGATTTGTTCTTTTATTCTAGTCCAGAAACAATATTTGATGAATTAACAACACATTCAATTATAATTACACCTCATAATTTTTCTATAGATTTAAAGAATCGGACAAAATATGGGTTATACAATGTAAGTTTTCAGCTTTTCAAAAATGATGAAACAGGAATATCCTGCTTAAACAAATGGAAAAAAGAATGCATTGATTGGTGTAAGGATGAATACGATGAGAAAAACAACAGATTTGCAGATCAAAAATATCTTGATAACTGGCAAGATATTTATTCAAATAAATTATTGGTATTAGATGGGCCAGAAACAGGACTTGCAATTTGGAATATTAACAATTATGATTTGAAGATTAAAAATGACATCTTTTTCTCTAATAATATTAAAGTCATATTCTATCATTTTCACAATTTCAAATCCATTACAAAAAACATTGTATTAAACGGGTTCTTTAACTATCAAGTTAATAGAAATAAGATTACTGACATTATTTATAATAATTATTGGGAAGAACTCAATACTACTTTAGAAAAGTATAATTTAAACATAGATAAATCAATTAGAGTAAAACAGTCCACTTTACTTTCTAAAATATTGAATGAGTGTACATTTTATTATTTCCATTCAAATACAATTTTTCATTTTAATCTTAAATTTATCCCAAAATTAATAAGAAAAATATTCATTAAACTATATGGCTAGAATAATACCAATAAAAACAATAATGGATGACAGAGGTGCATTAACTGTAATACAAGATGAATTACCCTTTGAAATCAAAAGAACATTTTACATATATAATGCCGATGGTTCAAAACGAGGTGGACATAGACATCATAAAACTATACAAGCTGCTATATGTGTATCAGGTAAGTGTAAAATTTTCATAAATAATGGGAAAGAAAAAAAAGTTTATAATTTAGATAATCCTGATGTATGCTTATTGTTGGAGCCTGAAGATTATCATACAATGTATGATTTTGATAATAATGCTACTTTATTAGTTTTTGCATCTGAAAAATATGACCCTAAAGATTATATACATGAAGAATATGATTAATAATATTAAATACGAAAGTTTACAAGCAGTAAACAAACAGTTTGAATCCGAATTCAAAAATAAGTTTAATGAATTTCTAGAAAAAGGTTGGTATATACTAGGAGAAGAAGTTCAAAATTTCGAAAAATCTTTTGCACAATATAATGGTTCAAAATATTGTATAGGAGTAGCAAACGGTTTAGATGCAATCGAGCTTGGACTTATTGCTTTAAATTTTCCAAAAAAATCAGAAATCATTGTTCCTTCAAATACATACATTGCAACTATATTAGCTATAATAAATACTGGACATATTCCTGTACTAGTTGAACCAAATATTGATACATATAATATAGATCCAGAAAAAATCGAAGAAAAAATTACTTCAAATACAAAGGCTATACTCTTGGTGCATTTATATGGAAATGTATGTGAAATGCCTAGAATTTTAGCTATTGCAGAAAAATATAAGTTAGAAATCATTGAAGATTGCGCTCAATCACATGGTGCAAAATATAATAATATAATGACAGGTAATTTTGGAAAGATTGGGGCTTTCAGTTTTTATCCAACTAAAAATCTTGGAGCACTTGGTGATGCTGGTGCAATAGTAACTTCAGATGAGGCACTTTATGATAAAATTAAAGCATTGAGAAATTACGGCTCCGAAAAAAAATATGCCAACAAATATATCGGAAGAAATTCTAGATTAGATGAATTACAAGCTGCCTTTTTAAATGTTAAATTACCATTTTTGGATTTAATAAATAAACATAAAGGTGATATTGCGACTATTTACAATTTAGGCATCTCTGATAAAGTTGTAAAGCCTAAAAGTTTAATTAATACTAAAAGTGTTTATCATATCTATAATATTAGAACAGATAAAAGAGACGAACTTAAATCTTATTTATTTGATAATGGAATCAATACCGAAATACATTATCCTATTTCCCCTTCAAATCAAGAAGGCTATAGCAATTTATTAAATAATAAAGATTTTCCAATAAGCGAATTAATCCATAAGACTACTTTAAGCCTACCTATTTCTTTTGCAACTAAAAAAGAAGAGGCCTATATAGTTGTTGATTTTATTAATAAATTCTTTAGTTAGTATTTTGATACCATTTGTCACAGTCGTTACAGTTACATATAATGCTGGTGATTACTTAGAGGAAACTATTTTAAGTGTATTAAACCAAAAGAACATAAATTTTGAATATATAATTATTGATGGATGTTCAAATGATAATACATTAAAATTAATAAGTAAGTATAAAACTCATATTACTTATTGGCAATCTGAGCCAGATAGGGGTATTTATGATGCAATGAATAAATCATTAAAATTTGCTAAGGGTGAATGGATTTGTTTTATGAATGCAGGCGATATTTTCTTTAATAATGATATTTTATTCGATTTTCATAACTTAAATAACTTATGTGATTTTAATATAGTATATGGTAATCATTCCTTTCTTAAAAGAAATAGATTACAAATTAAAATACCACAGCCGTTAAATTCAATTTGGAAAAAAATGCCAATGTGCCATCAAAGCATTTTTACAAGAACAGCTATATTAAAATCTAATCCCTTTAATTTAAATTATAAATTCGCTTCTGATTATAATTTTATTTACTCCCAATATCTTATTTCACCATATAAATTTTTATATATTAATAATGTAATTTCTATAATTACAACTGGAGGTTTTTCAGAAAATAATACTATCAAAACTTATATTGAATATAAAAGAATTTCAATTTCGAAAAACACTTCAAATCTTAAAAAAATTTATTTTAATTTAAGAATTTTAGAGAGAAGATTAGTTGTTTTAACTAAACTAACTATTAAAAAATTATATAGTTGACAAACAATAATAAAAGTAATTTATTTATTTATTGGTTATTATTAATATTTTGTTTTTTCCCATTTCTAAATATTTTTAGGTTACCAACTGATAGTCAACCTAATGCTTTATTATTATCCATAATTATATTACTTTTTAATTATAAACAAATCAAAGAAAGATTTCCTGTTAAGCTAATTTTATTTATTTTCATAGCTTTTATTGCCTTTTTATTACTTTGTTTTTCTGAATTAAGTATAGAGTCTTTATTTAGTTTTACAAGTTATATAAGTTTATTATTAGTACCGTTGGCTGTTTATATTTCTTTAAATAAATTAGGGGGAATCCCAAAAAATCTTTTTTTGGTTACAATTATATTATGGGGTATTGTGGCTTTAATTCAAAGGTTTATATTCGTTGATTTTTTAAGTTTTTTGTTATATAGAAACTCTGGTGCCGGCTTAATGGGAAGAGGTGTTAATAGTTTAGCTCCAGAACCAACCTATTATGGATCAATTCTTGCTTTATTTCTAATTATCTATTTTATCAACTATACCAAAAAAAATAGCATATTTATATTAGGTTTAATTTTAGTTCAATTAATTATATTATCTCTAAGTAGTACAATAGTTGCTGTTATATTTGCATCGATTTTATTTTACGTCTTATTTCAATTTTTGCAATTTAAAATTAGTAAAACTGTTATTCTATCTTTATTAACTTTTATTTTATTAATTACATTTACACTTCTTTATTTCAATGAATCAATTGAGGAAACAAGAATTTATAGTATTGCTAATATTTTCATTAATAATCCCGATATTATTTTATTAGACGAAAGCATTAATGAAAGAGTCAATCATGCACTATTTCCTTTAATTAGTATTTATGATCATTATGGGTTCCCAATGGGATTTAATAGGTTTCAAAATTATATAATTTCTAAAATGGATAATAGCACGTTTAGTATTTTTTTTGTTAACATTGAATTAGATCATTATAAAAAAATAATGAGCGCCTATGGCGCAGTTTTTTTCGAGTTAGGAATACTAGGATTTGCAATACCTTATTATCTATATTCAATGTTTAGAAATATTTTAAATAATAAGGTTTACCTTTTTTCTTTTATTTTACTTAATCTACTCTTATTCACATCAATATCACTAAATAATTCTTTGATATTATTTGTCTTTGGCAATGTTTTGTATTTAAAAAAACAAAATTTTAAAACTACAGATTAATGAAACTTAATTTTACTAAGTCTACAATTAAATACAATTATTGTATAGAAGCTAGTAATATTGCAGGATTAGGAGCTATAGAAGTAGTTAGTAGTATTTTAAAAAGTTTATCGAATAATATTGATTTTAATAAAAATAAAATATATTTAAGATTACCAGAAATAAGTTTTTGGATTAATTTCAAAGACAATTTAAATCCTAATTGGAAAATCATTTTTATTAAAAGAAGTTCAAATAAATATCTGAGATTAATTACGCGTTGTTTTAGTATACTTTCTACACCATTAAGTTTACCTAAATGTGAAAATTTATTAATTCTAGGTGATTTCCCTCTTAGAGTTTCCTGCAATCAATTATTACTATTACATAACCCACATTTAGTCGATAAAAGTAGTGTAAATTCTTTTTTCAAATTTCATAGGTTTGTTTTCAACTTAAATCACAAATTTGTTGATAAATGCATCGTACAAACAGATATTATGAAAAGCAAGTTAGTATATATGTATCCTCATTTTTCAAATATGACTACATCTATTTTAATGCCAGTTAATGAATTATATTTAAATCAATCAAATAGATTTAACAATAATTCCGAAAAAACAGTATTTTTTTATCCTGCAAGTTTTTATAAACATAAAAATCATAAAATTATTGATACTTTATTAAATGAAATTTATCGCAAGGATATTAATCTAGTATTTAATTTGACAATTACAGAAACTGAATATAATTCTTTAAATACAATAAATGAATTTAATCACTATATTAATTTTCTCGGTAGTATAAATCAAAGTCAAGTAATAATAGAATACCAAAATTGTGATGCACTATTTTTCCCTTCTATAGATGAAACATATGGGTTGCCTTTGATTGAAGCAATGAATATGGGTAAATTAATTCTTTGTGCTGATATGCCATACGCAAGATTTCTATGTGAAAATGAAGCAGTATATTTCAATCCAAATAATGCAGAGTCACTTTACATGGGTATTGAAAATATAAGGCAAATGTTAAAAGATAACTATAAGCCTGATTGGAGTATAGCATTGTCAAAATTACCAAGTACGTGGGATGAATACACTTCAAATTTTCTTAGCTGTATAAAATGAAAGTTTCAATAATTACAGTAACATATAACTCAGCGTTTTATTTAGAAGATACTATTTCTTCAATAAGGAATCAAATTTATTCGAATATTGAATACATAGTTGTAGATGGAGGATCAACTGATAGAACTTTAGAAATAATCAATAATAATAAAGATATTATAAAATATTACATCAGTGAAAAAGATAACGGTATATATGATGCAATGAACAAAGGTATCAAATTAGCAACTGGAGAAATAATTGGTTTTTTAAATTCAGATGATTTTTTTTATGATGATAAAGTTATAAATAATATAGTTGATCAATTTACAGACAACATTGATTGTATTTTCGGTAATGTTGTTTTTGTAAAACCTGCTAATTTAGATAAATATATTAGATTGTATTCTTCAAAAAATTTTAAAATTTCTCAATTTAAACTTGGTCAAATGCCTGCTCATCCCAGTTTTTATGCAAGGAGTGTTGTATATAAAAATGTTGGTAATTTCAAAACTAATTATAAAATTGCTGCGGATTTTGATTTTTTATTAAGAGTACTCGTGACTCACAAATATCAGTTCAAATATTTAAATTTTATTTTTGTTAAAATGAGGATTGGAGGAGTTAGTACGAGTTTAAAAAATAAAATAATTTTAAATAATGAAATTTTACGCTCTTGTAGAGAAAATAATTTATACACAAATTATTTATTAATTTACTCCAAATATTTTAAAAAAATATTTTCATATTTTAATTAATTACATGAATATATTAATAAGTGGTTTAAATGGATTTGTTGGGAAAAACCTAAATAAGTATTTTGTTGATAAGAAATATGAAATATCTAAGTTTAACTTTACAGACGAAACCATACAATATAATAGTATAAATACTTATATACATTTAGCTGGCAAAGCACATGATTTAAAAAATCACAATATAAACGACTATTATAAAGTAAATACCGATTTAACAAAAGTTTTTTTTAATAGATTTCTACTTTCAAGTGCTACGAATTTTATTTTTATCAGTTCTATTAAAGCTGTTTCCGATAAAACTGATGATGTTCTTTATGAAAATACAATTCCTAATCCACTAACCGATTATGGAAAGAGTAAGCTTTTAGCAGAAGAATATATATTGAAAACAAAATTACCCGCTGGTAAGCGAATTTTTATTCTTCGACCTTGTATGATTCATGGGCCTTTTAATAAAGGCAATTTAAATTTCTTAATTAAATTAGTTAAATTCCGTTTTCCTTGGCCACTGGGTTCATTTCACAATAAACGCTCTTTTTGCACAGTCGAAAATCTTTGTTTTATTATAAATGAAATTATTTTAAATAACGGAATAGCATCAGGTATTTATAATATAGCTGACGATGAACCAATTTCTACTAATGAACTTATTAATTTGATTTCAAATGTTCTTAAAAAAAGATGTTATATAATTAAATTCCCAAAAAAATTCATTTTTCTTTTATCTCATTTATTTGATATTTTTAATATATTTCTAACAAAAGACAGACTGCAAAAATTAACAGAAAATTATGTAGTTAGCAATCACAAAATAAGAACTGCAATCAATAAAAAATTACCATTTTCAACTAAAGAAGGATTAATACAAACTATTAAAACGTTTTAAATTTTAAATATAAACATGAAAAAAGCAATTATTACAGGTATAACGGGACAAGATGGAGCGTATTTAGCTGAGTTTTTATTAAATAAAGGTTATGAGGTTCATGGTATTAAAAGAAGATCTTCTTTATTTAATACTCAAAGAATAGACCATATTTATGAAGATCCTCATACCCCACACAGACACCTTCATTTACATTATGGTGATTTAACTGATAGTACTAACTTAATTCGTATTATTCAAGAAGTGCAACCAGATGAGATTTACAATTTAGCTGCAATGAGCCATGTTCATGTAAGCTTTGAGGAACCAGAATATACTGCAAATGCAGATGGTATTGGCACCCTTAGAATTTTAGAAGCTGTTCGTTTATTAGGGTTAATTAAGAAGACTAAAATATACCAAGCATCTACTTCTGAATTATATGGATTAGTTCAAGCTGTTCCTCAATCAGAGACTACACCATTCTACCCTCGATCGCCATATGCAGTGGCAAAATTATATGCATATTGGATTACCGTAAATTATAGAGAAGCCTATAATATGTATGCTTGTAATGGAATTTTGTTCAATCATGAATCTCCACAAAGAGGTGAAACTTTTGTAACCAGAAAAATTACAAGAGCGACAGCAAAAATTGCTTTAGGTATGGATCATTGCTTGTATTTAGGAAATTTAGATGCTAAAAGAGACTGGGGTCATGCAAAAGATTATATTGAAGGAATGTACTTGATATTGCAACAAGAAAAACCTGAAGATTTTGTTTTAGCAACAGGTATCACAACAACTATACGTGATTTTGTAAAAATAAGTTTTGCTGAGCTTGGCATTGAATTAGGATTTAGAGGAAACGATGAAACCGAAGAAGGCTATGTTCTAAAAAATAATAGTGAATACAAATTAGAAGAAGGCCAAATTATTGTGAAAGTAGATCCTAAATATTATAGACCAACGGAAGTTGATTTATTAATTGGAGATCCTTCAAAAGCAATGACTCAATTAGGTTGGAAACCAAAATATGATTTAGCAGCTCTTGTAAAAGAAATGGTAGCAAGTGATGTTTCATTATTCAAGAAGGAATTGTATATAAAACAAAGTGGATTATAAATATGGACCAGAATGCCAAGATATATATAGCTGGACACAGGGGAATGGTAGGTTCCGGCTTAGAGCGAAAGCTAAGGAAGGAAGGATATAATAATATTATCACAAGAACATCCAGTGAGTTAGATTTAAGAAATCAACAAACCGTAAATGATTTTTTTGAAAATGAAAAACCTGCCTATGTAATTCTTGCTGCTGCTAAAGTAGGCGGAATACATGCTAATAATACTTACCGAGCAGAATTTATTTATGACAACTTAATGATTGAAGCGAACGTCATTCATGCGGCATATTTAAATAATGTTACTAAATTATTATTTTTAGGTTCTTCTTGTATTTATCCAAAAATGGCACCTCAGCCATTGAAAGAAGAATATATATTGAGTGGCTATTTAGAGCCAACAAATCAACCTTATGCAATTGCAAAAATTGCAGGTATTGAAATGTGTGATAGCTATAGAGCACAATATGGTTGTAATTTTATTTCAGCAATGCCAACAAACTTATATGGTACCAATGATAACTACCATCCAGAAAACTCTCATGTACTTCCGGCATTAATCAGAAGAATTATATTAGCAAAAAGGAATAACGAACCAACTGTTACAATTTGGGGAACTGGAACACCAAAAAGAGAGTTTTTACATGTTGATGATTTAGCTGATGCGTGTTATTTTTTGTTACAAAATTTTAATGAGCAAGGATTGGTGAATATTGGATGTGGTTCAGATGTTACTATAAAAGAATTAGCAGAATTAATTATTTCAGAGGTTGAATATGAAGGGCAATTAAGATTTGATACAACTAAGCCAGATGGCACTCCGAGAAAATTAATGGACACTAGTAAAATAAACAAATTAGGTTGGTCTCCGTCGATTGAAATTAAATTAGGACTTCATAAAACCATTAAAGAAGCAACTTATTTATTTTAATACATAATTTTTAAAATGAAAGAAATAATCAGAAATATATTACCACCATTTATTTTTAATTTTTTTATTAATTTATATAATAGATCAATAAAAATAAATAAATCATACTCAATAGATACATATGACAGTGATTTGATTGCTAAATTAGTTATTGAAAAAAATATAATATTTAGAGATAATTTAAGTAAGAATAATGGACTAGATTTCTCCGCCTTAAGAACAATTATTGGTGTTAGTATTGCTGGATTAGAAATAAATAAAAAAGAATTGAACGTATTAGACTTCGGCGGCGGCGGTGGCTATCATTATTTTATTTCTAAACTTATTCTAAACGATAATATAAAGTTAAATTGGAATGTTGTTGAAACTAAATCTATTGTTGATATCTCTAATACTATTTCAAATAGTGAGCTTCATTTTTTTAAATCAATACAAGATGCATCCATGGGTATTGAAAAGTTTGATTTAATTATTGCAAGTAGTTCGATCCAATATTGCATAAATCAACAAAATATTTTACGAGAACTTATAGGTTTAAATTCAAATAATATATTTATAACACGTACCCCTTTTACATTAAATTTACCCACAGTTAATAGCATTCAATTTTCTAAACTCTCAAATAACGGACCTGGACCTTTGCCAAAAGGTTATGAAGACTGTATAATTTCATACCCGATTTTTATCAATAATATTACATGTTTCGAAAATGAATTTATAAATAATTATAATCTTAAATTCAAAATTATAGAAGAAAGAAACGCCTTTTATATTGACAATATGCCTTTTGATACATATGGTTTTTTTTATGTAAATAAAAATTTATAATTTCATTTTTCCATGTTTAATCGTCTTATCGCATTTTTTATAATAATAATTCTTATTCCAATTTTTATATTAGCTTCGTTAATCATTTTAGTAGAAGACGGCTTTCCTGTATTTTTTACACAAAAGCGAGTAGGCATCAACTATTCATTCTTCAATATTTACAAGTTTCGTAGCATGAAGAAAAATACTCCCAACGTTGCTACTCACTTATTGACTAATCCAGATCAATACTTATTAAGAATTGGTAAGTTCATACGTAAGACAAGTTTAGATGAATTACCTAATCTTATTAATATTATAAAAGGGGAAATGGTCTTTGTCGGACCACGCCCTGCCTTATACAACCAAGACGATTTAATGACTTTAAGAGTTGCTACTGGAGTTGATAAATTAAAGCCTGGAATTACCGGATGGGCACAAATTAATGGCAGAGATGATATTTCTATCGAAAAAAAAGTGCAATTAGAACAAGAGTATATGAATAAGAGATCAACACTTTTTGACATCGAGATTATCATAAAGACCTTTACTAATGTTTTATTTAGTAAAGGAGTAAGCCATTAAATTTACATTCAAAATATACCATAAAAAAGCCAGGATCTATCCTGGCTTTTTTATTTCCCTCCCTTTATAAGCTCACCAGGACTCAAAAGCCTCGAATGATCCAATAACTCCACAATTGCCATAGTTTTACGCGTTTTAAGATCACTCAGCCCTTTTATAATGGAGTAGGAGTCTTTTAATAAATAAAATACATTGGTGGTGAGATTTAAGCTTTTTGGCTGGTTGTATAATTTTGGAGCTATTTGATCTTGATACAAAGCTGCTATGTCTGTAAAACTTGCTACATGCGCTGCTATGTTTTGATGACTAGTCAAATTCAATGTTGGTTCTTTTTGTGCATAACACCAAGCGTCTATTTGTTTAAATGTTTTAGGACTATTTTTAGTGATGAGTGTACTACTTAATTGATACACAAATCCATCTAGCTTCCATCGCATGGTATTGTATAATGCAAGTGCACTATCTTTTTTTGCTGGATTTGTTTCATTTTTGATTTGAGTCGTTAAATACAATTCGGTACTGTATTTAATTTCAATGAGCCTACTCATAAGGCCTTGTTGGGGCTGCGCTTGCGCAGCCCCACAGTTCAATACCAGAATCATCACAAAGCATCCCATTGTTTTTTTTCTTTGACTAGCGATTAAATTTATTTTCATAAGTATAAATTAAGTATTTGAATGATTATCTGATTGATGACTATAGTTGTTTAAGACGTAAAGAATTTTGCCGTCTTCAATATCCCCTCGCTTTGTGGATTTTGATCATAGTCATTCTTCATTAAATCTATGTTCACGTATTTTACAATGTCTTGCATGCTTGCATCCTGTCCGTATTGGATTAGGTTCTTAATCAAGTAATGTGTAAATGCACCATTGAACCTTTTATTGATATACGCGTCGGCACTTAACTGATGCGAAGCACAGCCACTCAATAATGCACCATGTAAAGGGATAGGTTCAGCACTCAGGCTTGCGGCTGGGATAGCTAGGCCTTGTTGTGGTGCATGATTGAATCTCCTAAACCTAGTATCTTGATCAATAGCTTGCTTTCTGGACAGATCCTCCGAGTGGCAACTATCCGATATCCATACAAAATGCACGCCCTTGGGGATGGTAGCAAAGATTTTGGCAAATTCCTTATCGCTAATGGCCGTTTTGGCGGCATTCGCATCACTAAAGTTATATGGGCAGATAATCTCATCCAATCCGTCTTTTTCAAATGCATGTCCTTTGCTAGGCAATTGCGCACCATGTCCGCTATAATGAAACAAGATTTGATCTCCAGCACTGGCTCCCATTAGCAACCAATTTAAATGATCTAAAATACCTTGCTTGGTAGCTCTGCTATCTGTCAATGTTTTGATATTTTCTTTTTGATAAACCTTGTTTTTGGAAGCAATAAAATATTCCATATCTACAATATCATTAATGCATCCTCTTAAATTATTATTGGGATTTGGATAGGCATTAATCCCAACAAGTAGCGCTTTGTTATTCATAAAATTGTTTTTGGTTGATTAAATCTAGGATTAAAATTTGCAGTACCAAACTTAAATGATACATTTACTAAAACGCTTAAAATCCTTTAATAGAAAGGATTCTATACGAATCAAAGCGAACACGCACTACACTTAAATTGTTATTTTTTCTCTTAGAAAATAGGCTAAAATATATTTTATGAATCAATTAGATCGCATGCCGTTATGGAAAAGTTTTTTACTTTTTTGCATTGCAATGATTTTATTTTTTACCACTGCACCTTTAGGTTTTTTATATGCAGTGATTCGTCAAACTTTTGTGAAAAGTGTAAATTCATTGTCCGTTTATTTTTTAGAACTAGCGTTGGCTTTAGACAATGCGGGAAATGTGTTGATGCAACATGTATTAAACGATGCGCTTTTAATTAAAAACGAAAGGACCTATTTATTTGGCAACAAAATGGAAACTATTAGCAGCGTCATTGGTAAAAATTTATTGACCCATACCCTTAGCCCCATGGGCATTGCCTTGAATGCCATTTTGCACTGGATAGATAAAGACCATTCCTTAAACTCCATTAATTACGAAGTCCGGCTTTGGAAAGCAAAACAGGCCGCTAATAAGCTCTAAAGGCTTGATTATCAATAAATATGTTATAAATCATAATAATATTGTAATCTATTCTGGTATTTTAAACCCTTTTGAACCCTAACTTTGTAATAGATTTAATTCACCACTTCAAACCCACCCCCCTAAGATTTGATTGAACAACAAACAAGTATGTTTAAGATTAACAATTTTAGCATTGTACCTAAGTATGTAATTTTTTTACTAGACTTGGGCGCAACTGTGACTGCGTTATTCATTGCAATTTTGATTCAACAAAATGTGGCGCTAGCAGCAACCAATTGGTCGCATGTATTGAATGCCACTTTTTTAATGTTATTGGTGAATGCTTTAGTTTTTTCGGCTACTAAATCTTATACGGGTATTGTACGTTATACTGGTGTGCAGGATGCAATCCGTATTTCGATTGCCGTGGGTTTATCTTCTTTTATTATTTTAGTCATTAACACAGTTTCATTAGGTGTTAGTACTATTTTGTCATTGACAACTTTGGTCATTGTATTATACACCATTTTTAGTTTTTTATTTTTAATAAGTTATAGGGTATTGATAAAGTACCTTTTCGCTTATGCTAAGAATTATAAAATGCAAAAAAAATCGGTGGTGATTTTTGGCGCAGCAGCAACGGGTGTGGCTACACAGCGTGTGCTTGAGAACGATGGCCTTGCCAATATTCAAGTAATTGCGTTTATTGATGATGACAGAAAAAAAGGTAGCAAAAATTTAAATGGTGCTCCCATCCTTTCTTTCAATGATTTTAAAGAAATGGCGGCTATTAAGCCTGTAGATGAATTAATTATTGCAACTTATAGCTTGCCAACCAAACGTAAAAACGAATTGGTCGATTTTTGTTTAGACCATGATATTAAAGTATTGAGTGTACCTGCTTATTCTAAATGGGCAGAAGGTAAGTTCTCTAGTAGGCAATTACAGTCTATTAAAATTGAAGACTTATTGGAGCGTGATCCAATTCAAATTAATAACAACGAAATTAAGTCACAAATTAAAGGCAAACGTATTTTAGTCACAGGTGCAGCAGGTTCTATTGGTTCTGAGATTGTACGTCAATTGATACCTTATAGCCCCGGAGTGATTATTTTATGTGATCAGGCAGAGACACCACTACATAATCTTGAACTAGAATTAAAAGAAAATGGCACACGTATTAATTGTGTGAGTTATTTGGCGGATGTCACTAACAAAACAAGAATGGAAAAATTATTTGAGGAATTTGCCCCTCAATATGTTTACCATGCTGCTGCTTATAAGCACGTTCCTATGATGGAACTTTGTCCTACCGAAGCAGTACGTAATAATGTGATTGGTGTTAAAGTAATGGCTGACTTAGCGATCCAACATAAAGTAGAGCGTTTTGTGATGATCTCTACCGACAAAGCTGTGAACCCTACTAATGTGATGGGTGCGTCTAAACGTATGGCCGAGATGTATGTGCAAGCCTTATCCAATCAACCAGCACTAACCACTAAATTTATCACCACTCGTTTTGGTAATGTACTTGGTTCCAATGGTTCTGTGATTATTCGTTTTAAAGAACAGATTGAAAAAGGCGGCCCTGTTACTGTAACGCATCCTAATATTACCAGATACTTTATGACCATCCCTGAAGCTTGTCAATTGGTATTAGAAGCAGGTAGCATGGGTAATGGAGGAGAGATATTTGTATTTGATATGGGTAAGCCAGTGGCCATTGCAGATTTAGCGCGTAAGATGATTCGTTTATATGGCTTGATTCCAAACATTGATGTGAACATTACTTACAGCGGTTTACGCCCTGGTGAAAAACTATATGAGGAATTATTAAACGACGCAGAAAATAGCACACAGACCTACCACGAAAAGATTTTAATTGCTCAAGTGCGTGAAGTCTCATTTGAATTGGTGAAACAAAACACTTTAGAATTGGAGACCATTTTAAGCACCACCAACGACGAAATGTTATTGGTTGCTAAAATGAAAGAGCTCGTTCCAGAATACATCAGTAACAATAGTATCTATCAGCAATTGGATACCAAGGTGATTTCGATTTCGAATTAATTTTTCCATGCACCATCGCGTAAATATTTTAGGTACACAAGTAAGCTCTATTACTACTTCGGATTTATTTTCTGATTTTAAAGCTGCGATCCAAAATAAAAAATTGATTCAAGTGGCCATTACGCCAGTGAATTCAATTTTAGCTGCGCACAAAAATCCTCAAGTGCAAGCGGCATACAATACTTCCCACTATGTACTTTGTGATGGCATGCCTGTTAAATGGGCATCTACATTTTTAAATACGCCAATTGTAGAACGCATTACTGGATTAGATTTACTCCCTAGTCTTGTTGCTTTTGCAGCCAATGAAAAATTTAGTTTGTTTCTCTTAGGTGCTTCACCTGGTGTGGGCGAAAAATTGAAAGAAGTAATTTTACAACAGTATCCTAATTGTAAAATAGTGGGCATATATGTTCCCCCTTTCATGCCAGTATTTGATGCAACAGAAAATAAAAAAATGGTAGATGCTGTAAATGCCGCTAAGCCTGATATTGTATTAATTAGTTTAACCGCGCCTAAACAAGATTTATGGATCACACAAAATAAATCACAACTGCATCCTGCTTTGTATGTGGGCATTGGTGGCGCTTTTGAAGTGATGGCTGGATTAGCAAAACGTGCACCAAAGTGGATGCATTGCGCCGGTCTTGAATGGCTGTTCCGCTTAATCCAAGAACCCAAAAGAATGTACCGCCGTTATTTAATTGAGGCACCTTTGTTTATTCCATTAATTTTAAGACAGAAATTTTCTAGAAAGTAAAACCAAGACTGCCATCTTTTAATTCCAAGACTGCCAGTACTCGCTTCGCTCGCACTGTCTTCTTCCGTATTGAACTTACTCAAACCCTTTCAAACTATCCCGCTTTGCGAGACAGTTTGCGTTCTTCATCTCTCACCAACTTACGAAAGCAAGCTTTCGACGTTGTCTCAAAATGAAGAACCCCCAACACTTCGTGTTGAGGGTTTGTGGTCTCGCCAAGAATCGAACTTGGATCTAGTGTTTAGGAAACACCTAATCCCCGTTTTATTCATAACTAATTGATATACAATATATTAATACAACCAAATGTGTAGTAAGTGTGTAGGTAAATGGGTTTTTGCAGCACACGATGCAGCACACTTTGAATACCCACTAAAAGGAATAAACCGGAAGGTCTAAAATTTATCCATTAAATATTTGCATAAATGGATAAACATGCATATCTTTGCCTAGAAATATACATTATGAATAAGAAGCAGTTTAAAAAATCAGGGGTCTTCAAAGATATTCTAGAAACCACCAAAACTAAAAGTAAGGTAGATCAGTTTATTAATGAGCCTGAAGTTTCCGAAGATGAAATTAGAAAAGAAATTTATGATTTTGAAGAGAAGTTTGATGAAGAGAACACAGACGACCAAAAAAGATTAGATGCGCACAATTCTCTGCAACTTGCAAAAGAGTTGTATTTGGAACAGTACAATAAAATTTTACCATCATTAAATTTACTATCAGAATTAGAAAAGCATATCATGCAGCTCAAGGTGTTAGTAAATTACAATGAGAATACTACCAGATACTCTTTATTTAAGATAAAAGGGAAAGAGGATTACACTTATATAGTAGGTAGATCAAAGTTCTACGATGCTATAAATGATACAACTGATGTTAGAACCTATGTTGGGACATTAGAAGAGTACAAGTGTAAAACATTAGAAGAGGTTACAAAAAACGAAAATTTTTTAAAGCAAGCAAAATCTAAAATTATAGATTGGATGTATGTGCATCACAATTTCAATCTTACTGGTTTAAATGAGTTAAAAAATAAAATTAGAAAAAAGTAAAACCTATTTTTTTATGAAACATTTATCCATTTATTCTATGTATAAAAAATTACTTATGTCCCGCAGCAGAAAACACTTCAAAAATAGCTTCAAAAAGAAACAATATTACTCACCCATTAAAAATTTAAACATGGGAAAAATAAACAACAGTGGCAGCGCCACAAAAAATCCAAAGGACATCCGTGTAGGTATATCCTTTTTTATGAGTCATCCAACAGCAGGACATCAAGTAATTGACTTTGCTACTGATTTGGAAAGATTTACTATGATCTATAATCATGTTAATCAGAGTCCTGAATACTCCTATTCATCTTTGTATCATAGTCACAAGAAATTGATGGAATTGTATGTTTCAGATGCACCAATCGGTGAAGATCTATTTACAATTGCAATGCATTATTTAGTTGCATTTGGTTCTGTGGGTATAGCACTTAAATCAGGCAAGTTCAAAGATTACGGTTTTATGATTGCACCTACTCATGATGATTTTGATGCTGCAATGGTTGGAACTCTTGATTATGACAGCTGGAATTATGGTCGAGAAACGAGAAACGCTGCTTAATTAAATTTTATGGGAATAAAAATAAGAAGCCCAGTAATGTGGGACATTTCGCACGCGGTTAATCCGCACAAAAAAGGGTGCAGTAGCAGAATCTACATACACCCATATTTCAAAACAATTAATACAATTTATATGAAAATTGATTATAAAAATCCGGCGGAGTTAGAAAAATTAATTCCCACGGACTTGGCAGCTCTTTATGAGCTAGGTAACCTTAAAGATATGGAAGCCGAATTAAAAGAAAATGGTTGGTTGGTGGCTGGTACTTTGTCTAAAGACGGAATACCCATTGATTGCTACAGAAGATTAAAAGTGGCAATTATTCTTGGTTGGGAAAAGGTGCCA
>Ga0114967_10000589_pt1 | contig 31286 bp, 28 predicted proteins | sample M_130628_MF_Meta_FD_92639 | JGI IMG/M metagenome (GOLD analysis project Ga0114967, IMG submission 92639) | Freshwater microbial communities from Lake Montjoie, Canada to study carbon cycling - M_130628_MF_MetaG | ecosystem: Environmental > Aquatic > Freshwater > Lake | place: Lake Montjoie...
GTACCAGCTTCTCGATATCGACGAGTTCGGTGTGGGCGCAAAAACAGCGGGATCGGTCATGCCCACACGCCAAGTGTCAACGACTTGCTTTGACACTTTTGCAGCATTGATAGGCCACATGCAAACCGTGTGCCCGTTCCCCATAAATAGCTCTATTCTATTCCATGCAGCGGAAAGTGTCTGTCCCCTGCGGCTCTACTTTCTTCAGACTGGATTCTTTGGGCATTAGATCTATAGCCAAGAGAACAATGAAATGAACGCTCCCGCGTCCAGGCTGAAGAAATCGTGCCTTGGGTTGAAAAGTAATTTCTGCCATGAAGTTCAAGATCAGTTGAGGAATTCCAGAAGAAGCACAAAGACATTGCCCGTTTGTTGAGGGAGAAGCGCTCCATCAGAAATGCGGCAAACGGAGACACAATTTCAATGAAACCTGAGAGTTGTGCAGGAATCCATGCCTTGGGTTTTAGGCTGCGTTTTTCATTTGCCGGAAAACAATTGGGGAGGGGCGCAAATTTTCTCAAACAAACGCATTGGTCGGGGATTGTTTATTTTGTTATCTAAAACGCTTTCTATATGCCAAACGCGAACCTTCTCGATCTCCCGCCCAAAGAAGCGTCCCGTTATAGCGTCCCTAACCTTGACCGCGCGTTGAGTCTTCTCGAAGTGCTCAGCGCCACGCCCGCTGGACTGACCTTGAGCGAATTGGCTGTGACCCTCCAGATTCCCACCAACAGCGTCTTTCGAATCAGCCGTACGCTGGAGGAGCGGGGTTATTTAGAGAGACAAGAGGCGACGAAACGGTTTTGCCTGACACAAAAACTGCTCCGACTGAGCTGCGGTCCGGTTTCGGGGGAACGTAGCCTCACGGAGTGCGCTTTGGCTGCGATGCGTGAACTTCGAGATGACACGTTGGAAACCGTTCTTTTGGGGACGCTTGCGGGGGCTGAGGGCGTGGTGATTGAGCAGGTGCAGGGGCGGCATTCCTTCCGGTTTTGTGTGGATATCGGGGTGCGTTTTGCGCTGCACACTGCCGCTCCAGGTAAGGCAATGCTGGCGGCTCTTCCGGAGAATGAAGCTGCGGGAATTATCCGCAAGATGCATTTTTTTCGTTTCAACGCTCAAACCATTACAGAACCCGAGGCCTTTCGCCGAGAACTCGAAAAGACTCGGGCCAATGGCTACGGGGTTGACGCAGGTGAGGAACGCGAGGGCGCCCATTGTATCGGGGCGGTGATACTCGACCGGCAGCGTCTTCCTGCTGGGGCTGTTTGGCTTACAGGGCCGTCCTCGAGAGTGCCGGCTGCGGAGTTCCCTCGCTTGGGCCAGCGTGTTCGGGACGCCGCCCGACAGATTTCAGCTAAGATGGGCCATTTCGCCGAATAAACCACACTGTCCACCCGTGAACCCGCGCATTTTTCCCAATCACACTTCTGGAATTTCTTTTGTGAAAATCAGCCTTGGAGTGCTCTTCCTACTCGCAACTCCACTGATGGTCCAAGGGGCGGACGCAGAAGAAGGGCAGCAGTTTTTTCGGGAAAAGGTTTACCCGATCCTCAAGGAACATTGCGTGAAGTGCCATGGTGGCGAGAAAATCAAGGGTGGCTTAGTGCTCACTTCGCGGGACGGATTTTTAAAAGGAGGCGAAAATGGCGTTCCTTTAGACGCTTCTGCTCCAGCCAAAAGCCTCCTTCTCGATATGATGAGTTATCGGGATGGAGATCATGAAATGCCTCCTGCCGGCAAACGTCCCGATTCGGAGTTGGCGGTTTTCCAAAAATGGCTCGCGCTGGGCGCCCCTTACGACCCCGCTTTGGAAAGTGCCCCTAAAATAGCCGTAACCCACAAAGCCCCAGCTCCACCAGCCGACGCCGCGAATTGGTGGGCATATCAGCCTGTACGCGAGCTTTCTGCGCCGACTGTGTCTCGCGCGGATTGGGCGCGCAATCCGGTGGATGCGTTTCTCCTCCAGTCGATGAGTCAGGCGGGACTGCAACCCAACCCTCGCGCCTCCAAAGCCCAGCTTGTCCGCCGTGCTTATTACGATCTCATCGGCCTGCCGCCCACTCCCGAAGAGGTCAAACGCTTCGAACAGGACAGCTCGCCCGAGGCTTGGTCCCGGCTCATCGAGTCTCTGCTGGCCAAACCGCAGTACGGAGAAAAATGGGCCCGTCACTGGATGGATATTGTGCGTTATGCCGAGACTGAGGGTTTTGAACGTGATAGCGAAAAACCGCATATTTGGCGTTACCGCGACTATCTGATTGAGGCGTTTAATGCCGACTTGCCTTACGATCAGTTTTTGACCCAACAACTCGCAGGAGATGAAGTTCAGGCTCCCACCCAACAGAGTTTAACAGCCACCGGCTTTCTGCGCCTCATGCAGTTTGACGACGAGCCTTCAGACCGCCTCCAGGCTAAGTACGATCTTCTCGCCGACAATGTGCAAGTCACCGCCGAGACCTTTCTCGGGATGACCATGGGATGCGCTCGATGCCACGATCACAAAAAGGATCCCATCACTCAGAAGGATTACTACAGCTTCATGTCCTTCTTTCATGGGATGAAGGAATACGGCGGCACGAGAAATAGTCCGCTCGCGTGGGTCGATCCAGAGCAGAAGGAGAACCTTCGTGAGCAGAAACGCAAGACCCTCACCCGCCTCGATGCGGAATATCAAAAGTCTGCTCCCTTAGTTCTTGTTGGGTATGAACAAAATGGGATTGCTGGCGGAAAGCCGCCCTTAGTAGACGCAAAAGCGGGGAGCGAGAATGCTTGGATCCATACTGCGACAAACCCTGGTCCCAACTGGCGTGCGGAGAACTTCGCTGCCAAGGACTGGGAAACCACTCAGGAAACCAAAGCGACTACTGGGCAGCCGATCTGGATGCGGGCTCGGTTTGGTCTCGCCACTCTGCCCAAGAACCTTTCTATCGAATTGGAATACGGCGGGGATACTGAGGTTTTTCTCAATGGGGCTCCCGTGTTCCATGCGAGCGATCTTCCTCATGGAAGCCGGTTTTTGGAGCTGAGCCGTCATGCTAAACTTCTACACACTGGGTCGAATTTGATCACCATGAAAGCGTCCGTTTCCTCGGATGGGCGGTTGCCCCGTGTACGGCTTTTTGGGGATAAATCGCCACTGTCGAAAGAACCCAAGCGGGACGATTCGGCAGGACTCAAGAAGGGAGAGGGTGCCGACGCGCTCGCTCGGTTGAAGCAAAATTCAGATGCGTGGCTCGCGCAGGCCGAGCGCCCAATTGGCGTAATGCTCAGTGCAGTTTCCGAAAACGGTTCAGAGCCAGCTCCGCTAGCCGTTCACCGTCGAGGCAGCCCCCAGAACCTTGGCGAGCCCGTCGAGGCAGCTTTCCCCGCCGTGCTCTCGGGCAGCGCCGAATCCAAGCCCGCCGAGGTGAAGCCCATCGGACAGAGTTCTTCCGGTCGCCGGCTGGCTTTGGCTAAATGGATGACTCAGTCTGAGAACCCGCTCGTGAGTCGTGTGGCGGTAAACCGGCTTTGGCAGCATCATTTCGGCCGGGGAATCGTTTCGACTCCAAACGACTTTGGGCGGTTGGGCGAACTTCCAAGCCATCCGGAATTGCTGGACTTTCTGGCGCGGACCTTTGTCCAAAAAGGTTGGAGCATTAAGGCGATGCACCGTCTGCTAATGAACTCTGAGGCGTATCAGATGAGTTCGGCGGCCTCGCCCGAATCCCTCGCTAAAGATCCCGAAAACCTCCATTGGTGGCGTTTCCCGATGCGCCGACTGACTGCAGAGGAAGTGCGCGATTCGATATTGAGCGTGTCAGGGATGCTCAAATTGGATGCGTTTGGTCCGCCGGTGCATCCTCCGCTTCCTAGGGAGGTACTCGAGACGCAGTCCGTTCCAGGAAGAGGCTGGCCCAAAGAGAGCGTCGAAGCCACTGCTCGCAGGAGCGTCTACGTTCATGTGAAGCGCAGCCTGTCGCTTCCGCTGCTTGCCGACCACGATCAAGCGGCGACGGACTCCCCCTGCGCGGTGCGGTTTGTGAGCACGGTGCCGACCCAGGCGCTTGGAATGCTCAATTCCGAGTTCATGGCCGACCAGGCGCTCCGTTTCGCGCAGCGCCTCCAGCAAGATGTCGGTCTCAGTCCTGAGGCTCAAATCCGTCGTGGACTCCAACTCGTGCTCCAGCGCGATCCCGCCCAAACCGAGCTTGCCCTTTGCCTCAAAACGCTCGAGCAGTTTCAAGTCGAACTAAAACTTCCTCCCGAGCTTGCCCTGCAGCGGTTGACCCTGCTCGCCTTGAACCTTAACGAGTTTCTCTACCTAGACTAACCCTCCCACACCATGAACTCTCCTTTGCCTCCCAACTTTTGTGGAAACGTGCGCCGTCGGGAATTTTTGACCACCCTCGGCGGTGGATTTACGCATCTGGCCCTTTGCGGAATGCTCGCCAAAGACGGTTTTTTTACGAATCAAGCCCTTGGCGCTGCGAGCGTTGCCTCGACTGCTCCCGAGTTGAAACTCCCCGGTAAGGCCAAGAGTGTCATCTTCCTTTTCATGTACGGCGGCCCGAGCCACATCGACACTTTCGATTACAAACCCGCCATGCTCGGCATGGATGGAAAGACGATTCAGATCCAGACTAAGGGGCGCGGCGGGTCTAAAAATGAGGGCCGTATCGTCGAGCCCAAGTGGAAATTCAAACAGTACGGGCAGAGCGGCAAGTGGGTCTCCGACCTCTTTCCGAATTTGGCCCAGTGCGTGGATGACATCGCTTTCATTCACAGCATGGTTGCCGATTCTCCGATTCACGGGTCGGCGATGCTGAAGATGAACACTGGCTCTATCTTGAGCGGAAAGCCTTCCTTGGGTTCTTGGATCAATTACGGCCTTGGCTCCTCGAATCGCAATCTCCCAGGCTACGTCGTGATGCTCGATAAAACCGGCGGCCCCATCTCCGGTGCCAAGAACTGGTCCTCCGGTTTCATGCCGGCCACTTATCAGGGGACTGTTTTCCGAGCCAATGGCGCGCCGATCCTCGATCTGAGCCCGCGCGAAGGCATGAGCGACGCTCAGCAGCGGCTGCTGCTAAATTCCCTTAACGACCTCAATCGTTCTCATCTCTCCTCCCACGCTGATAACACCAACCTCGCCGCGCGCATCGATAGCTACGAGCTCGCTTATCGCATGCAGGCCACTGCTCCAGAGGCCATCGCCCTTGAGCAGGAATCTCCTGAAACCCGCGCCCTATACGGACTTGATACTCCACGAACGGAAGACTTTGGCCGCAAATGTCTTTTAGCCCGCAGACTCGTGGAAAGAGGCGTTCGCTTTGTCCAAGTGTACTCTGGCGGCGCTCATAACGATGACAACTGGGATGCGCACGGTGATTTAGTTAAAAATCACGAGTTTCACGCAGGGAACACGGACCGTCCCATCGCCGCTTTACTCAAGGACCTCAAACAGCGGGGACTGCTTGACGAAACGCTTGTGGTGTGGGGCGGTGAATTCGGTCGCCAACCCACCGCCGAGTACGCAGCGGGCACTGGCCGCGATCATAACTCCGCCGGGTTCACCATGTGGATGGCTGGCGGCGGCATTAAGGGCGGCGTTTCTTACGGTGAAACGGATGAACTAGGCAATCGCGCTGTCGCAAATCGTTGCGAGGTCAAACAACTCCACGCCACCATTCTACACTTGCTTGGGGAGGATCCAAATAAGTTGTCCTTTTTCTACGGAGGCTTGGATCAAACGCTCGTAGGAGTCGAAGGCGCTGACCCCATTCAGGCGATTATGGCTTAGCCGTGAACCCCGCTATTTTTCTCTAAACACACTTTCTCAACCAACCCTCACCCTCCAAAAACCAATGCTCCCCAAAAACTACCCATCGCCGTTGCGTCAGCTAAGTTTCGTTCTGAGTCTTGCCACTTCGTTCACTTTTTTCGGTACTCTTCCGGCAATTGCTGGGCAGACCGGCACTCCCCACCGATTGCTCGTGGCCAACACAGGCAGGGTCGCTGTGGTCGCGGCGGACGGCACTTTGGAGCGCGATGTGAAAAGTGCGGGGCTCCATGACGCCTCTCTGCTCCCCAACGGGAACCTCCTGTTTCAATCCAGCTGGACCAAAGTCAGCGAGCTGAGCCCCGAGGGTAAAGTCGTCTGGGAATATGACTCCGCCACCTCCAACGGAAACGCAGGTATACCTCTGGAGGTACACGCCTGCCAGCGCCTTGAAAACGGGCTGACCATGATCTCCGAATCGGGCGTAGGCCGGATTATTGAAGTCGACCGCGAAGGAAAGCTGCATCACGAAATCAAACTCGTCCGTGATCGTCCCAGCAAACACAGCGACACCCGCTTGGTGCGCCGGACGCCCGCAGGTACTTACCTCGTCGCCCACGAGGCCGATGGCAAGGTGCGCGAGTACGATCGCACAGGCAAAGTCGTCTGGGAATTCGAAGTTCCCTTGTTCGATAAAAAACCGGCGCCCGGCCATGGACCGGAAGCTTTCGGTAACCATCTTTTCAGTGCGGTGCGCCTTGAAAACGGCAACACGCTGATTGGCACCGGCAACGGCCACAGTGTGTTGGAGGTCAATCCCCAGAAGGAAATCGTGTGGAAAGTGGAACAGGACGACTTGCCCGGAATCAAGCTCGCGTGGGTGACTCGCGTGGAGCGCCTTCCTAACGGCAACACCCGTTTTGGAAATTGTCACGCTGGGGCGAACATGCCACTGAGTATAGAAGTGGACGCGTCCAAAAAAGTCGTTTGGTCGTACTCGGATTATGAGAGATTCGGGAATTCCACGGTCGCTGTGGATGTCGTTGACGGAGTCGGCATCGGCGGTGGAAAGTAACTTTCCGTAGAATGCTTGCTGGCGTGATCGCGCCCTCCTCTTTTTAAATCACACCTTATTTTTCTGATGTTTGACCCCGCTTCTTTCTCACTTCAAAACCGCGTCGCCTTAGTCACTGGCAGTTCCACGGGTTTGGGCAAAGCCATGCTGGCAGGTTTGGGCAAGGCTGGTGCAAAGGTCGCCTTGAATTTTCAGAACAACGCGTCTCGCGCAGAGGCTTCCTTTGCAGAGATCGAAGCGGCGGGAATTGAGGGGATGCTTGTGCGTGGTGATGTCACCGACGAGGCCGAGGTGGGGCGCATGGTGGATGAAATTTCCAGCAAGCTCGGGCCCGTAGACATCTTGGTATTCAACGCCACGCCCCCTCAACCGCAAAAGCCGATCGAGGAATATGATTGGGCGTTTTACCAACAAATGTTGGATTTTTTCATCAAAAGTCCCTTCCTACTGTCCCGCGCATGTCTGCCGCACATGAAGGCCCAAAAGTGGGGCCGCATCATCAACATCGGCTCGGAAGTAGTGGCGCGCGGCGTAGGAAACTTCACCGCTTATGTGGCGGCCAAAGGCGGGCAGAACGGCTTTAATCGCAGCCTCGCTTCCGAACTCGCTCCTTGGGGAATCACCGTGAACATGATCTCTCCGGGCTGGATACCAGTCGAACGGCACCTCAATGATCCGGAGGAGCAAAAAGAAGCGTATCGCAGCCTGATTCCCCTGAATCGTTGGGGAGTACCGGATGACGTCGCCGGTGCCACCGTGTTCCTCGCCAGCGACGCCGCTGCTTTTCTCACCGGTCAAAACCTCCACATCAACGGTGGAATGACTACCCATTAACCCGTAAAATCCCATGAAATCCCCCCGCTCCATTCGTTTCACCGCATTACTCGGCTTGTTAAGCCTTAGCCTTGGCGGCTGTAATAAACCCACCGCTTCCAGTGTCGCCGAGGGCGAAGGGAAGCCCAAAAAAATCGCCTTTGTAACCAACGGGGTGGCCTCGTTTTGGACCATCGCCTCCGCCGGGGTTAAAGCCGCTGCTCGCGATCTGAAGGTAGACGCTCAGACGCTGATGCCAGCCGAGGGAATTAGTGATCAGAAGCGCATGATCGAGGATTTGCTCACTCGCGGGATTGACGGGATTGCGGTGAGTCCCATCGATCCGGTCAATCAAACCGAGTTGATCAATATCGCAGCCAAGAAAGCCAAGGTCATCACCCACGATTCCGATGCGCCTCAAAGCGAAAGGCTTTTGTACATCGGCATGGACAACTACAAGGCCGGTAGGATGTGTGGAGAAATGGTGCGCGAGGCGATGCCCAATGGGGGTTCGGTGATGATTTTCATCGGCCGCCTCGAGCAGGACAATTCAAAGCGCCGCAGGCAGGGCACCATCGACGCCATTCTGGGACGTCCTGATAACAGCGATCACTTCGACGAAACTTCCGCCGTTTTGGAAGGTAACGGGTTTAAAATTCTAGGCACGCTCACCGACCAGTTCGACCGCGCCAAAGGCAAGGCCAACGCGGAAGACGCCCTCGCCAAGTACCCTGATCTTGGCTGCATGGTTGGCCTTTTCGCCTACAATCCTCCGCTCATTCTCGAGGCCCTCGCACAGTCTAACAAGCTCGGGACCGTTAAGCTCGTCGCTTTTGACGAGGACGACGCCACGCTCGATGGTATCGAAAAAGGCACCGTCGTGGGGACTGTCGTGCAGGATCCTTATATGTACGGGTACAAGTCCGTGGAAATGCTCTCGGCGCTCATTACGGGAAAACCCGGAGTCGTGCCCGCAGAGAAGTTTCTCGATATTCCTGCGCGCAAAATCCGCAAAGAGAACGTTGTGGAGTTTCGCGCCGAGCTCAAGTCGCGGTTGGGCGCTGCTCAATAGAGGCCGAGCGTGTTTCTGATCTGAGCGAAGTAAAGCCTTCCCCGATGTCTTCGCCAATTCTGGAAGCTCGCAACATTTGCAAGTCCTTCGCGGGTGTACGCGCCCTCAAAGGGGTGAGTTTGGCCGTGCAGCCAGGCGAGGTGCTGGCCGTCATCGGGGAAAACGGGGCGGGCAAAAGTACCTTGATGAAGATCCTCGCGGGCGTGCAGGCGCCGGAAACGGGCGATTTGCTGGTGGATGGGGTGAGTCGCTCCATTCGCTCTGTGCAGGAGGCGCTTTCCCTTGGTATAGCCCTCATTCATCAGGAACTTAATCTGGCCGAGACACTCGATGTGGGGGCCAATATTTTCCTGGGTCGCGAGCCCCATCGTTGGGGCTGGATTGATGCTGGGCGAGTTTCACGGGAGGCGAGGACCGTGCTGGGGCAAGTCGGGCTTTTGGTGGATCCTGGAACGCTGGTGAGCACGCTGACTATTGGGCAGCAGCAACTCGTGGAAATTGCCAAGGCGCTTTCAGTGAAAGCGCGTGTCCTCATCATGGATGAGCCTACCTCCAGTCTCTCCGATCATGAAACGCAGGTGCTTTTGCGCCTCATCCGGGAATTGCGCGCCAAAGGAGTTGCCATCATCTACATCTCTCATCGCCTCGGCGAAGTTCACGGTATCGCGGATCGTGTGGAAGTGCTCAGGGACGGCGAAAATGCAGGCCACCTTTCCCAGTCGGAAATTTCCCACGCGGCGATGGTCAAACTGATGGTGGGCCGGGAGCTCTCCCAGTTTTATCCTCATCAGACCCACCCAAGCGGGGAGGTTGCCTTGGAAGTGCGAGGGCTCCGAACTGCCGCGTATCCCGCACATGCGGTTAGTTTCGAGATCCGCGCGGGCGAGGTAGTCGGCATGGCTGGCTTGGTGGGAGCGGGGCGTAGCGAATTGTTGCAGGCGCTTTTCGGTGTGGTGCCGGCCCTCGCTGGTACGTTTCGTGTGGGTGGGGTTCCCGTGGTTGCGTCTTCTCCTCGGGATGCGATGGCTGCTGGCTTGGCCTTGGTGCCCGAGGACCGCAAGCACGACGGGTTGTTTTTGGAAATGGGCGTGCGCGAAAATCTGAGCATCGCCACGCTCCATCGCGATCAGCGCGCTGGGTTTTTGAATCGGACAAAAGAGCGCGATCTGTGCGCAGAAATGATTCCGGCCATGCGCATCAAGACGCCCAGCACCGAACAGCCCGTCCAGTTTCTCTCAGGCGGCAATCAGCAAAAGGTGGTGATCGGAAAGTGGCTTGCCACGCGGCCCCGCGTATTTTTGCTCGATGAACCCACGCGTGGGGTGGACATCGGTGCCAAACAGGAAATCTATCGGCTCATGGAGGAGCTTGCGGCTTCGGGGGTGGCGGTTCTCTTTGTTTCTAGTGATCTGGAAGAGATTCTTGGGATGTCGGATCGCGTGCTGGTGCTGCACGAAGGCCGCCTGAATGGAGAGCTTTCGCGCTCTGAACTTAGTGAAGAAGCGGTGATGCGCCTGGCCACGGGAGGCAATCACGCCACCGCTGTAGCCGCGTCTTAATATGAAAAAAATCTTTGGAATCCTCGGGCTTTTAATCGCCGTTTGCCTTGTAACAGCCTCTCTTTCAGACAGCTTTCTGAGCGCGTACAACGTGGAGAATGTGCTGCGTCGCTCCGCTCTTTTCGGGATTCTGAGCATCGGAGTCGCCTTCGTCATCATTACTGGCGGCATCGATCTTTCGTTGGGCTCGGTGGTCTGCCTGGTGGGGTGCGCCCTCCCGTGGTTACTCACGGTGCAACACTGGCCCGTCCCTCTTGCCTTGCTGGCGGTGGTCACTTTGTCGTTAGGAATCGGGCTCTTTCACGGCTTGCTGATTACCAAACTGCGCATTCAACCCTTCATCGTCACTCTGTGCGGCTTGCTTCTTTATAGAGGTATAGCGCGCGGGTTCACTGCCGATCAAACCGTTGGGTTTGGTAACGAATTCAAATCTCTCCGTCTTCTGGCAACGGGTAAGGTGCCGTTTCTTCCCGGGTTTGATCTTCCAGCTCCGCTGCTATTTCTCGCCGTTGTCGCGATACTGGCCGCTGTCTTTTTGAATCGCACCATTTTCGGGCGCTACCTTTTGGCGTTAGGGCGTAATCCTCAGGCTGCAACTTACAGCGGGATTTCTACCCAGAAAATGACGATCCTCGCTTATGTGGTGAGTTCGGGCCTAGCGGGGCTGGGTGGGATTTTGTTTGTGCTGGATGTGAACTCCGCGCAACCCGTCGATTTTGGGAGCTTTTATGAACTGTACGCGATCGCGGCAGCGGTGCTGGGAGGCTGCAGTCTGCGCGGGGGTGAGGGCTCTATTGTCGGGGTGCTCGTCGGGGCCGCTTTGATGCAGGTATTGCGCAACATGATTACTTTGGTGACCACGCGCAATAACGTGGAATTCGCGATTATAGGAGCGGTCATCCTGCTCGGAGTGGTCGCGGACGAACTGACTCGTCGCATAGCTGCGAAGCGGCGGACCGCGCAGGTGTTGCAAAGCGCCACCGCCGCGTAGGCTTTTGTATTCAAGAGAGGCGCCGCGTCGGGGATTCGTCGGCTGCGGCATGGTGGGCCGAATTTCCTCTCGCCGACTCAGCTGGCACCCTCTGTCTTGCTTGCGCTGGGAGTGGCCTTTTTTTGGGCGGGTTTCGCTTCCGCTTTGCGCCTCTCTTTGCGAGCCAACCCCTCAATCTGGCGGGGCGAAAGAAACGGATGACTCGCCGCCTTCGCCGCTTCCCCGCGACGGGCCGCCGTCCGCGTGGCACCACCGGGACGACTGCGCTGCGTGGCTCCAGATGCTGGGCGTTGCGCAGTCTTCACCGGCTTGACCGGTTCGGTGCGTTCCACCTTGGGTTGGGGAGCGCCTACGTAAATCCGGTGGGCAGCCCGTTTGGCCGTGGTGTGCGCTTTCGCCTCGTAAATTTGCGTGAAGAAGCCCGCCCCTCGCATCCGGTAAACGAAGTCCGGCTCATCGCCAGCCGACCAATAGGCAACCAATCCGCCCGGGTTCAACGCGCGATGCACCACACTGAATCCAGCGCGCTCGTAAAGGCGGCGGTTATCTTTTTGGACCCAAGACGATGGGGTGTGGTCGACATCCAGAAGAATGGCATCGTAGCGGTCGTTTTTGGAATCGCGCATCACCTTGAAGACGTCTTTGACCAGCACTGTCACGCGAGGGTCTTTCAAAAGATTGCCGTTTACGCCTTTGAGCAGTTCACGGTTCCACTGAACGATTTCCGGCAGAAGTTCCGACACATGAACAACCGCATCGTTGCCCACCATTTCCAATACGCGCTTTAAGGTAAACCCTAGGCCAAGCCCGCCGATGAGCACCCTGGCTTTCGGGGTCGCCTTAAGTTGTCGGCAGCCTAGATCCGCTAAAAGCAGCTCGGAAACGGTTGCAATGGTGCTCATGAGCTGGCGACCATTGTGTTTGATGTAATGTTCGCCGTCGTGCTCGTGAAGGGTGATCATCGAGCCGTCGGGTGAGCGGACCTGCGCTAGAATTTGAAAGGGCTTGATCAAGGAAAAGGAAGTTAGTGGGGCGGTGCAAAAAGACAAGTTCGACCCGCCCGCCAGGAGGCGAGCGAGTGGATTCTTCGCCGAAGGGCCCGAGTGACTGCCGTTTTAGACGCGCTTTGCGGTCAAGCGCATGGTCAGCGTGTAGAGGGCGGCCATTACCAAGACGCCTAATACAAACCACAGGGATTCGTGTTTCACAGCGGCGATCATTTTTTCCGGGTCGTCAATGAGGCCGGGATTGCGCTCTGCCATTCGCGCTCCCATCCAGGCTAACACCCCGCACCACAAGGCCGAGCCGATAATCGTCATCGCGCTAAACGTACCAAAACCCATGCGGAAAACCCCAGCAGGAATCGAGATGAGATGCCGCACCACAGGCAACAGTCGGGCGAAGAATATCCCGCCCGCTTCGTAGCGCTGCAAGAAACGTTCCGCCCGCTCGATCTTGTCTTCGGTGATCAAAAACCGTTTTCCGAAGCGGACCACTGCGAGTCGGCCCACCCAGCGCGCCAATAAATAGGTCAGCGCAGAGCCAAGATACGAACCCACTGTGCCCGCTATAATGACTCCCGTGAGCGTCATGTGCCCTTGGTTCACCCAGTAGGCGGCAGGTGGAATAACCACCTCGCTGGGAACTGGAAAAATCGTACTTTCCATCGCCATGAGCACGATGATCCCGCCGTAGCCCCAGTCTCGAACCCAACCAAACCAGAGGGCGATTAAAGCGTGCATGAAGTCGTGGGGTGTTTGATTGGGGGTGAGATGATGGGATGAAGCGAAACGAAACGCACGTTGGGCCGTATTCCTTTTGGCAGGAGCGTATTCCTCTTGGAAAGATCTAGAACGCTTCGGTTTCGTCCATCAACCCCGCGTCTTGCCGGATGGAATCCAAACGCCGCTTCATCCCGCGGTCTGATTCGGGGCCCTGCCAGACGCGAAGGACGGTTTGGACTACCGCAGGGATGGCCAGAAGCACGCCCAAGGAGAGTAAAGTTGCCGCTGTGGTCTTCTGCGCGGGGCGCTGGAGTTTTCCTGCGAGCAACAGCCCAATTCCACAACCTACGGCTGTTTGGGTCACGGCGAGGAGACTGGACGAGGCGGCGTCTGAGGAGCGTTGGGCTGACATGGTTGGATTATGGCACAATTTAGAAGAAATGCACGCGTGGGTGTGAACAACAATCTTCACACTTTAAGTTTTTCTTAAAACTAATGGTCAGTTTCCTCCGTAGCAAAGAGAGGGAAGTTGAACTCAATTGAAGGTCGGCCCCGCAAACCCGATTGGCTCAAGATTCTAGGGCGAGCTTTGGCAGCGTGTTGCGTAGTGCACCCCGCACTCTGTGCCGTTACGCGCGCCTCACCCCCTCGGGCCTCCTTTTTTGGGTTTGGTATCCCAGTGCACCAACTCAGCGTACCGCTCCACGTTGCGCTCAAGTCGACTTTTAACAAAATGCTAGTAATCAGCAAATTATGGGGTTTATTTTATGCGCTCCACCGGAAACAGATATCGGACCACAGCTATCCGCGCACCCGCCACAAAGGCGCTTGCGGTGGTGGGGTCAGTTGCCGCTGTTTTACAGGTAGCGTTTTGGCTACTTCAGACTCCACAGCAAAGGGATGCGTATTCTTGGCAAATGGTGTGCGGTTTTTCGTGGCCTAGGTTTCAAGAGGGACGTTGGTGGGCGCTTTTTACTTACGTGCTAGTTCAAGGTGGGGTACTGCATTGGTTGGCGGTCATGCTTGGACTTTATGTGTTTGGGCGTTCCGTTGAGCCGATCATTGGCAGTTCGCATGTTCTGGTTGCGAGTGGTTTGGGGACTGCTGTCGGAGGGCTAGTGCACGGGATGGCTTGTCAGTACGGGGCGTTGCCTGCCGAGCAGGCTCTTTGGGGGGCGCTGCCGGCGGTGCTAGCGCTGGTGGGGGTTTACAGCACGGTGCTGCCAGGTTGGCAGGTGGGAAGCAGCTCGAGATATTCCCGATGGTTTTGGATGGGCGGTATCCGAGCCAAGGAGGTGGGCTGGGTTGCGGCCGTGGGGTGCGTGCTCTGGTGGCGAAGCCATTGGGGAGGGGCGGCTGGGCCTTTAGCCATGTTGGCTGCGTTGTGCGTGGGATGGATTTACACTCGGGTGCTGGGCTTTGGCGGAACGTTGTTTTACCAAAGAATCTTGCGCAGCGATGACCCCCATCAAAAGCGCCTCGAAACCATGAGCTGGGAGGAGTTTCTCACCGTCGAACTCAACCCGATTTTGGAAAAAATCGCGCACCGCGGGATCAAGAGCCTCACCCGAGCGGAGCGGCAGACTTTGCGCTACAGCCAACGCAAGCTGGAAGGAGGGTAGACGCACGGGGACACCTCTAAATCTAGACCTTTTGAATGACTTGTTGGCGCTACCGAACACTCTTAGGTTTATGGATGATTAAAAGACCTTGGCACCTGGGACCGCGGAGCCCCAGCTCCGCAATGGCTGTCTGAGTTTTTGGAGCGTCAAAGCGGAGCCTCCGCGGTCCCGGGGGAGAAGGACCAGTTTTCTTAAAGATTTGTTACGACCACTCCCATACCACTTTTATGTTGGCAATTTTGTCTGGAATCTATTTCTAACCAAAAGGTTAGTAAACACCCTAAAAGGGGGCCGATACGCGCTTAAATTCGTCTTTTTGCTGTGCACTGAGTGGTTGAAAAGCAGTCTTTGCGAACATCTCCAAACGAGCTCCGGAGTCACCTTTGAAGAACCTACTTTGCTTTAGATCGCTTTCTCTGAAAAAAGACCGCAAAGTGCACCGCCTTTTTTTCCTATGAAGTTACGAATGTTTACCATGCTGTTGTGCGTCGCGCTTGCGATCGCGGGCATCGGCTTTGCGAAGTTCAAACAAATCCAAGCGGCCATCGCCATGGGCAAGTCCTTTGCTCCGCCGCCTTCTGCGGTCACCACGCTAGTGCTTGCCTATCAGCAGTGGGAGCCCACCATTCGAGTGATAGGGTCGCTCAAGGCGGTGCAGGGAGTTCAAGTTTCGACGGATTTGGCAGGTATCGTGGCGGAAATCGCATTTGAATCAGGCAAGCCTGTGAAAAAGGGGGATCTGCTCGTGCAATTGAGCTCCGATCAGGAGCGCGCCCAACTCGCCGCAGCCCAGGCGCGGCGCGATCTCGCCACCCTCGATGCGGCCCGTAAACGCGATCTTGTTGCCCTCAAAGCTGCACCGCTCTCGGACCGAGACACCACGGAGGCCGAATTGCGTAAAGCTGAAGCCGCTTGCGCTGAGGCCGCAGCGTTACTCGCTCGCAAACGAATCACTGCCCCTTTCGATGGCGTGATGGGGATACGTCAGGTCAGCCTCGGGCAATTCCTAAACCCCGGCGCGCCCATTGCCACGATGCATTCGCTCGACCCGATACAAGTCCAATTCACGCTTCCCCAACAACAAATTGCCGCCGCCATGCCGGGCCACTCCGTGCATGTGATCGTCGACGAACTTTCTGGAAATCCGCGTGCCGGAACCATCTTGGCTCTGGACTCTCAATTGGATCAAGCCACCCGCGCCATAACGGTGGAAGCGACTTTGCCCAACGCGGACCATGCGCTTCGCCCCGGGATGTTTGTGAACGTCGAACTTCCTCTTTCAAAGGAAGCAGAAGTACTCGTCGTGCCAGCCTCTTCCGTCGGTTATGCGCCCTACGGCGATGCTGTGTACGTGGTTAAGGAAACACCGGACGAGACGGGCAAACCGACCAAAACTGTTGTCCAGAAATTCGTAAAACTCGGCCAAAATCGAGGGGACCAAGTCCGTGTTTTAAGCGGGTTAGACGTCGGCGACGAGGTGGTGACTTCCGGCGTGTTCAAGTTGCGTCCGGGTGCGCCCGTCCAAATCAATAACAACGTCACACCGAGCAACGAAGCCGCCCCGCACCCGCCTAACAGTTAAACACGAAGCTCGCGCCAGCCTTGTGCCATGATTCCAACCTACTGGACTGAAGCGACTGAGCACCTGAGCCGAAGTTGTGCGACGATGGCGGCGCTGATTGCCGAATATCCGCTCGAAACGCTCACTGGGCGTGGAGATGCATTTTACACCCTGCTGCGCTCCATTGTCGGGCAGCAAATTTCGGTCAAAGCGGCGGACACGGTGTGGGGGAGATTGGAGGCAAAGATAAAGCCGCTGGTGCCAGCGAAAGTGGCGAGGGCTCGAGATACCACGCTGCGGGCTGCGGGTTTATCGGGCCAGAAGGTTTCGTATTGTAAGAATCTGGCGCGTTTCTTTCTGGAACATCTCCCCGATGATGGGATTAGTGATTACTGGGGAAGCTTGAGCGATGAGGCGATTGTCAAACAGCTTACAACGATAAAAGGCATCGGAGTTTGGACTGTGGAGATGTTTTTAATATTTCATTTGCAACGGCCTGATGTGTATCCGCTCCAAGACATTGCAATGATCAAGGCAATCGAAAAGTATTACGCTGAAGGCCGGAAACTTAGTAAGCCGGAATTGATTGCGCTTGGAGAACGCTGGCGTCCTTTTCGAAGTGTTTCGACATGGTATTTGTGGCGTTCGCTTGATCCGGTGCCCGTCGTTTATTGAAATAGCGCACACAGGCGGGAGCGAGGTTTCGCGCGCAGGCTAAACCACGTCTTGCCCGTCGCCGGTTTACAGTCTGCACATCCCTTGCCCGCAAATCGAGGCACTCGCTGCAGCGCACGTTTTGCCTTCGCTCCGAGCGAATATGCCTGTTTAATCGTCGGGCTTAAGACATGCCGGACTGCACTTTTTTTACCACAGCCATCGATTACACCAACGCGGCTCCGCACATCGGACATGCGTACGAGAAGGTGCTTACCGATGTTTTCGCCCGCTTCGAAAAACTGAGCGGACGCAGCGTTTACTTTTTGACCGGCGTGGACCAGCACGGACAGAAGGTGCAGCAATCGGCTGAAAAGGAGGGCCTTTCTCCTTTGGAATTTGCCCAGCAGTGCACCACCAAGTTCGTCTCGCTCTGGCAGCAACTCGGCGTGCAATACGACGGTTGGGCGGCCACGACCGATCCGCGCCACAAACAGGCTGTTCAGCGCATCCTTCAACAGCTTTTTACGAGCGGCAAACTCTACAAACAGGCGCATCGCGGCTTTTACAGCGTGCGTCAGGAGCAGTTTCTCACCGACAAAGAGCGCACAGAGTCTGGCGAGTTCGGTCCGGAATGGGGCGAGGTGGTCGAATTGGAGGAGGAAAACTGGTACTTCCGGCTTTCTGAATACAGGGACTGGCTGCTTGGGTTTATAGACGGGCACGAACATTTTGTGACTCCGTCGTTCCGTCGCGTGGAATTGCGTAACGCGGTGGAAAAACTTTCTGGGGATCTTTGTATTTCCCGCCCCAAAAATCGTCTTTCTTGGGGAATTGAACTGCCTTTTGACACGGGTTTTGTGACCTACGTCTGGTTTGATGCGCTCATCAATTACGTCTCGTTTGCGGGCTACCTAGCCGACCCGGATTCCGGCCTGCCTCGCTTCGAAACGCTCTGGCCAGCCAAGGCGCACGTCATCGGCAAGGACATCCTCATCCCCGCCCACGGCGTCTATTGGCCCATCATGTTGCATGCAATTGGTTTTCCCGATGACCAGATCCCCAATCTGCTCGTCCACGGGTGGTGGAATATTTCTGGGGCTAAAATGAGCAAAAGTACCGGCAACGTGATCGATCCCGCCGCGCTCGCCGCGCATTACGGGGTCACTGCGTTGCGCTACTATCTCATGGCGGACATTTCCACAGGCAAAGACGCGGATTTCTCCGAGGAACGTCTCCGGATGCGCTTCAATGATGAACTGGCCAATAACGTCGGCAACCTGCTGAACCGCACGCTCAACATGGCCCATCGTTATCGCACCGGAGTTCTGCGGAAGATCGCCAGCCCCGATCCCGACCTTGCCCAACTCGCCCTTCGTGACGCCCCAAACGCCGTCGTTACCTACACCGACGCCATGGCTCGTTACCAAGTCGACGCCGCCTTGGACGCCGCGATCCAACTCGCCCGCGCTTGCAACCAACTCATCGAGTCCTCCGCACCGTGGAAGCTCGCCAAGGATCCCGCTCAGGCCGAACGTCTGGATGCCGTGCTTTATCACCTTGCCGAGGCCATTCGCATCGTCGCCATTCTACTTCATCCAGTGCTGCCAGACGCCTCGCTCAGCATTCTCGCCCAACTCGCAGTGGACACCACCCCTTCCTTGCATGACGCCGTTTGGGGACGTTTGGAAGACGGCCATGTCCTCGGTTTGCCTGTCCCTCTTTTCCCGCGTCTGGAACCTCCGCCCGCCGTGGCAGAATAAACCGCACAAACCGCAGCACCCCGTGTTTCACATCATCTTCCATGCTTTCGGCGAAGTAGTTCTGCGTCTTTTGCGTTACGTGGGACAGATCGCCTTCTTGATGGTGGAAACGTTCGAATCTATACGGGTTGCGCCGTTGCGATGGAGGCTGTTACTGAATCAAGTCGCCGAAATCGGGTTTCGCTCGCAACTGGTCGTGGTGGTCACAGGAGCTTTCACCGGGGCGGTATTCACTGCGCAGACCTACTTCCAGTTTCATCGGCTTGGAATGGATTCAGCGGTGGGAGCGGTTGTCGCGGTGTCCTTGTTCCGTGAATTGGGGCCAGTCTTGACGGCGCTGATGCTTTCGGGGCGCGTCGGGGCGTCGATCGCGGCGGAAATCGGGACCATGAAAGTCACCGAACAAATCGAAGCATTGCGTGCGTTGGGAGTGCATCCGATTGATTACCTGATTGTGCCGAGGGTCTTGGCCCTACTGATATCCACCCCGCTTTTGGTTGCGGAATGCATCGGGCTGGGAATTGGTGCGGGATATCTTGTGGCGACGGAAGTGTTGGGAGTTTCGCGTGCCTATTACGTGACCAACATGCTCTCCTTCACGACGGGGCGTGACATCAAGATGGCGCTCATCAAGGGAACGGCTTTCGCAGCTCTCATCGGTTTTATCGCCTGTGAAGAGGGGCTTAAGACGGCAAACGGTGCGGCTGGGGTCGGTCGCGCCCCAACCCAAGCGGTGGTAATCGCTTCGTTGGTCATCTTAATTTCGAACTTTTTCCTCTCCTTCTTTCTTAACATTTTTTTCCCAGCGGGGACCTATTGAGTATGATTCAGGTGATTGGACTCCACAAGACGTTGGGAGTAGAGAAAGTCCTTTGCGGGATCGACTTGATAGTTCCTGAAGGCGGCACACTCGTGGTCTTGGGCCGCTCGGGCTCCGGCAAAAGTGTTCTGCTTAAACACCTCGTCGGACTCTTCCAGCCAGATGCCGGGCGCGTTCTGGTGAACGGCGAGGATATCTCAGGGTTGAAAGAGCGCCAACTGGGCCCGATCCGCAAAAAAGTCGGCATCCTGTTTCAAAGTGGCGCCTTGTTTGATTCGATGAGCGTAGGCGAGAACCTTGCTTTTCCGCTGAGGGAATCAGGAATGTTCGACCCCGAATTAATTCGGGAGCGAGTGGCGGAAGCGCTTGGGATGGTTGATTTGGCGGGAGAGGAGGGCAAGATGCCCGAGAATCTGTCCGGCGGGATGCGCAAACGCGTCGGTCTGGCGCGCACCTTGGTGTCTCGTCCGGCGTGTATCTTGTATGACGAGCCTACTACCGGGTTGGATCCGATCGCAACGGATTCGATTAACCGACTGATCCGTCGCCTGCAAAAGCGCTTAAGGTCGACTTCCGTGGTGGTGACCCACGACATGAAAACTGCTTTTCACACGGCCGATCGCATCGCATTTTTGCATGAAGGACGTATTTATTTTGAGGGAACTGTGGAAGATTTGCGTGCGTCTGAGGATCCTGTTCTCGTAAATTTCATAGAAGGCCGCTCCGGCGAATCCGAATAACCCATGTCAACTGTACGCAAAGGCTCCTCTGAAATACTGGTCGGCTTGTTTCTCACCATCGGCTTGGGTGTTTTGGGTGTTTTGGCGGTCACCTTCGGTCGTATGACCACTTCGATGGGCAAACCGTATGAGTTGACGGTGATTTTCGCCAACGCTAGCGGCCTTTCCTCCGGTGCCGATGCCCTTCTTGCCGGCGCGAAGGTGGGTTACATCGGGAGCACGCCCCAGTTGCTGGGCGATTCTTATCGGGTCGCTGTGAAGCTGAAGGTGCAGGAGAACGTGAAAATCCCGCGGAAGAGCAAGTTCATGGTCGGAAGCGCTAATCTTTTGGGTGACAAATATGTGGATATTGTCCCTTCGTCGGACATGGATCCAGCGGACGTCTGGCAACCGGGCGAAGTCATCGAAGGCAGTCGCGCCGGTGGTTTTGAGGAACTCGCCGCTCGTGGGGGAGACGTTCTGGAGCAATTGTCCGTAAGTTTAAAGCAGGTTCAGACGCTCACTACGTCCATTAACGAGCGGATTTTAACCGAGACCAACGTGCAGAACTTGCAGGAAACGTTTGCGAATTTGAAGGAAACGACTGCTGGATTCAAAAAGACGTCGCTCTCCTTGGACAACACCCTCACCAAAGTGGGCGATGTCACGGAACGCGCGGGTAAGGCGGTGGATACCTTCCAGAAACTTGGTAAAACTGCCAACGACGGCAAAGGCGCGCTCGGCGTTCTGATCAGCGATAAAGAGACGGCCGAAAATCTTAAGTCGTTAATCGCCAACTTGCGGCGCTCCGGAGTCTTGTTTTACAAGGACAAGCCCTCGAAGGAACCCACGAAAGAGAAAGCGCCATAAGTCCCAAAACTTCCGACCGTTTGGGATTAAAGTTCCGCGATCCGAATGTTGCGGTACTCGCACTTCATCACGACGTTTCCATGGATTTGTAGGCCTATCGGGGCCGCTCCTGAAAACTTGGCATCCGTGTATTCGGAAGCCTTCTTGCCGTTAATCCAACAACTGAACGTATTCCCTTTCGCTTGGATGCGGAACGTATTCCATTCGCCCTCGGGATGCATGAGGGTTTTGGCTTCCTTAGCTTGTCCTTCTTCTGGATAGGCGGGCTTACCCCCTGTGTAAAATGAGCCCGACATGTCTACCTTCAAGCTCCCTGAAATCCCCAACTGGAGTTGGATTTTTGGGATGCGCATCTCCACTCCCGTATCGACGCCGCGTTCCGTGGTGCCTTTCCAACGCACGTCGAACTCGATCACGAAATCGCTGTAGTCCTTTGAGGTCCACAGATAATTGCCCTTCAGTGCCGCGTTGTTTTCGCCCACTAGTACGCCGTTTTCGACCCGCCAGAACTCCTTGGATTCCTCCGCTTTGAAATTGGTGAGATCTGCGCCGTTAAAAAGCGGCGCAAAGTTGGGTTCCTGAGCGGCGCCGATGGAGGTGAGCGCAAGGACGAAACTGAGGGCTAGGGGGAGGGGACGAATGGTCATGGGTCAAATTTTTATGGGCAAAGAATCACAAGCAAGTGTGTTTTAGGGAGCAGCCAGCTTTGTCGCTTTGGACGGCTATTTCGTTTTGTAATACTTCACGTCGTCGATAGTTACCTGATTAGACACCAGCAACCGGAGGACGCGTTTGGATTCGTGCGCGATGCCTGGGGAGCTGAAACTCCCGATGGGTTGTCCGTCGACGGAGGCTGTCATGGTGTCTCCGACGATGGTGACGCGGAGTGAATGCCAGGTGTTCACGCCGATCTCGTGGGGGAAAGCCTGCGACTTTGTTTTGAGCAGATCTTGGTCCTCTTTGGAAAGCGTTCCGGCTTTGCGCGCATCGTAGTATTTCAACGCCATCCCGCCTGTTTTCATGTCCTGAAGTGTCACTCTTTTGGTGCCGAAAGTTGCGGCGCAAAGGTGCCCCGCGTGGACTTCTTTAAACGTAAGATCGGCAAAATTTAACATGAGGGTGTCTCTTTCCTCGTGGAACTTAAACCGCATAGTCGCCGTGCCGTCGATGAATTCAAAGGCGTGTCCAACATCAACCGCATGAATGGCTTCAGGGTGGATGTAAATGTGGAGTGTGCCGTCTACGAGATCGACTTCCTTGTTGCCTTTTGCGCTCCAAGAGCTGCTCGTATTCCAGCCATTCCCCGGTTCATCTTTCACTTTCTGCGTCTCTGTACGCTCGAAGTCGTCAGAAAAAACAAGGGTTCCAAGGTTTTCCTCGGCAAAGAGGGGCATGGCGAAACAGAAGGCGAGCAGGGGAAGGATACGCATGAGGATTACAGTAGATTGAAAATTCGCGCATTAGCAATCGCCTGGGTCACCTTTCACGATAGTGCCGCTCCCCAGTTCACTTTGGAGCTTTGTGACCGCTTGAGGCGGCCCGCAGATCGACAATTTCTTTTAAGCCCCCTATAAAACCGAATCCCCCATGAAAACCCTACTCTCTGCCATACTCGTTCTCGGAATCACTGCATCTCTCCCTGCACAGGTGCCGCTCTGGGACCTCGGTAAAGATACGATCCCGCAAGAACTCAATCACGGAGCCAGTCGTGCCGAAAACGGAACCATGACAGTCGGCGGCGACAACTATTTCGGTGTGCCCGCGAGTGCCTTTCCTGACCAAAAAAATTTCACCGTTCAAGTCACCGTCTCCTTTCCTCAACCCGCCGACGATACGAGCCTTAACGTGTTGTTGAAACAACGTAAGGACGGTGAGGATACCGGCCTTGGCCTGACCTGCATCTATGGAAAGGCCGACTCGTGGAGAGTGTATCGCCCGATCATTAACGGCATGCATATCGGTGGTATTCGGACGAAGTTCCAGCCGAACACGCCTTACACCTTCACCGTATCGGTTCGTAACGGCAGCGCCGCCTATTACTTAGATGACGTGCCGGGCAGCAAGCATTTCACCCTGCTGCTTCCCAACGATGAACCGATGTGGGTGGGGAAGAAACTCCTTCCTCGCGAGAAAACCTTTGCCACGGCCGAGATCTCCGCATTGAAGGTGTACGGCGCTGATTTTATCTACAAGTCGTCGAAAGAAAAAGTGAGCGCCGAACCGCGTGGTGCCATCGCCGGCAAAAACTGGATGATTGACGCGCCCACCGTCGTCGACCCCAAACGTCCGAAGTTACTTTTTTACGGTGACTCTATTTCTGGCGGTTATCGGCAACACCTGCTTCCGGCGTTGGACGGCAAAGTTTATGCGTACCACTGGACTCATTTCGTTGGGGGAATTGATCCCAAGGTCGACTCCTTGATCAAAGAAGGGGCCGCCGCCGCTGATTTCAAATTCATCTTCTTTAACAACGGACTCCACTCGTTGTCCTGGACACCGGAAAAAGCCACGGACGAGCAGATCGCCGACACCACCCGCGCCATCGTGCGCGGCTTCAAGACCGGCGCGCCTCAAGCAAAGCTGTTTTGGATCGCCACAACCCCGCACACCGCTCGTCGCAGTGAACCCAGTAAATCGGTTGACGCTTTGGGCGATAAAAACCCGGTTGTCCTGCGCATCAACCGCATTGCGCAAGACGTGATGAAAGAGGAAGGGGTCGAGGTCATCGACATGTACACTCCCTTCGCTGCCAAACTGGAACTCGCTGCCGGTGATGAATACCACTGGTCCAGTCCCGCTTATAAGATGATCGCCGACGCCATAGTGGCCAAGGTTAACGAAGCTCTGGCGTTGAAAAACGACGGCAAGTAGGCGGCTTGTCCTTAGAAGTGACTGGGCCTCGGAAGGATCCACAGTCAAGCAAGCCTTCTAAAGCTCAAAACAGAAGTTCACGCGAAGGCGCGGAAACTTGGAGAAATACAAATTCCTAAAAAAAGGATGCTCGATTTCCAACCTCCGCGTCTCTGCGCCTCCGCGTGATAACCTCCTTCAGCTTTAGCTTCGGTGTCCGGACAGGCGCTGGGAAAACCAGAGGACCGGCCTTAGCAGATTACGGGATCTGACGAAGTACCCGCACTTTGTGGGCTTCGCTGTCCCCGATGAACACCGAGCCGTCTGCATCGACGAAAATGCCGTGAAGTCTCGCCATCGGGCAGGCGAGGGGATCGCCGTCGGGGCCATCTCCTTTTTCACCGGTGCCGGCCATCAGTTCGAGGTTGCCTGTGGCTTTGCGGATCATGCGCACAGAATGGCTTTCGGTGTCGGCGAGCCAGGCGTTGCCTGCCGCGTCGATGGAAATGCCTTTTGGGCCTTTAAGCGTCGCGGCAAGTGCTGGACCGCCGTTGCCGCTGAAGCCGCTTGCACCAGTTCCGGCGATGTGCGAAATGCGGTTAGCTGTTAAGTCAAATTTGAAGACTTGGTTGCCCTCACGAGTGGCCAGCCAGAGGTTGCCCTCGGCGTCGAAATCGAGGGAACGAGGTCCCTTGAGTGGCGTTCCGGAAATGGGGGAACCGTCGGGTGTGGGTCCCGCGATTCCGGTGCCTGCAAAGGTGGAGATCACGGCTGTTTTCATGTCCACTTTTCGGATGGTGTGGTTGCCAATGTCGCAGATGTACAAGCTTCCATCGGGGCCGAACTGGATGCTGTGCGGTTGCTTGAGTTGGGCCGCGGAGGCGGGGCCACCATCGCCGGAGTAACCCGCGCCGCCACCGCCGGCGAAGGTAGTGATGATCTTAGTTTTGATGTCGATTTTGCGAACCGCGTTGTTGCCCATGTCCACGACGAAAATGTTGCCGTTGCGGTCAAAGCGGATTTCATGCGGCAGATTGAAGGTGGCTTCAAGGGCGGACCCGCCGTCCCCTGAGTAGCCTTTTTTTCCGGAGCCCGCCACCGTGGAGATGGTGCCATCTGGAGCGACCCGCCGGATGCGTTGCCCCGTGTATTCACAGAACCAAATTGCGCCGTCCGGGCCTCGGACAACGCCAAAGGGGTTGTCAATCTGGGCTTGGGTGGCTGGGCCGCCATCCCCGCTAAAGCCCTGCTTGCCGTTGCCGGCGAATGTTTCAATCCGCCAACTGGCGGCGCAAAGTGTCTGGGTTTGGGTGACGAGCGAGAGGAGCAGGCAGGCGAAAGCGGTTGAGAGGGGGCGAAGTTTCATGCGGTAATAGGATGGCTAGGACGACGGTTGATGGGAAAGAATTTCCGGAGAAATTAGTCTGCACCGAAGCCTCGGCCTTGAATCTCGCGCGCCTCATACACCTCTTGCTACGGATGCGAGGAGGAAATGGTTTTACACGAGTGTCTGTCCCCATCGCAGCCCCAACGGGGCGACCTGAGATAGCCCAGCGCGGGGGAGGGACAGGCACTTCCCCCCACTCTTTACGGGCGACCGCAGTGAGCGCAGGCGACAGACACTGCCGCTCCCTGTTCTTTTAATTTTGTTGTTTGGGAGCAACCGGTTTGCCGGCAGCGGAATCGACGAGATGCGCCGTGACGAAAACCACCGTGTTCCTTGTGACGTTTTCCGTCTTTTTGGTGATGCCCCCTGCCGAGCGTTCTTCGGTGGTTTGCTTCGCGGAGTGGGCAGGAAATCCGAGGACGACGGTTTGTCCGGAGGTGATACTGACGTTCGCAGTCAATTTTCGCTCCCTGAAAATGGGTTGCTTAACCCCGTTGGCGTGATTCAGAAAGCCCTCAAATTCAGTGATCTGCTGTGCGATATACAAATCTATCCGATCCTCTCCAGTTACTTTGGGGAGCAGCGTAAGCTTGGTGCCGAGGTGCTTCGTGGAGGCCTTGCCGTCAGCATCCATGTAAGCGAACTCGCGACCGATTTCGATCTTGCCCTCTTGGCCGGATCGATTGGTCACCCGTGGCACCGCTAGCACGTCCACCCCTTTGGCTCCTTCGACTTTCTTTAAGAATGCGCTGAATTGGACATCATTGAACATTCCTATGACGTTTGATGAAACCGCAGTGGTATCGAACGGCGTCAGCAATGCCTTGGCTGCCTCACTGAATTCGATGAACTTCGCTTCAGTCAGCACTTTTGGCGCGTTGTTGTCCGTCGGGGAGGCCTTGGTAATGCCGAGGAGGGTGAGGAACGCGATGCTGATGCTGAGCGTGCTTTTCATGGCTGGATGCTGTGTTGGTTTTTTTGCGATGAACTGAATGCGTGAACGAAGTGCGGCGCCGCGCTGGAAGATGCCCACGAAGCCGAGACGGAGTTCGTCATAACCGAAGGCGCTCTCCACCTTCAACAGAGTGTGTCCGTAGGCGACACGCCTCGGCTGCGGTTCGTGTTGGAGCACTTCGTCGTCGCAGGCTGACTCGCGGTCCAGTCGCGCTTTGAAGAAGGCAAACCAGAGCACTGGGTTGAACCAATGCAGGGACAACAGCACGCAAAGCAATGCGTTAAGCGGAAGATCACCGCGCTTAATGTGGGTGAGTTCATGCCTGAGCACGAACTGCATTTCCCCGACAGAGAGTGTCTCTTGGATGTTGACCGGAAGAAGGAGCATGGGATGAAGCAACCCTGTGACGGCGGGCGTGCGGATCCCTCTGGTCATGCATACGCGTGGAGACCGGCGAAGACCGACATCGCGTGCCAATGCGGCGACTTCGTTTAGCAACGCATCACTTGCCGGGACCTGGCTGCGTTTGAAACGCCGTAGCGTCTGTACGAACGCTCCGATGTGAAACAGCGCGATCCCTGCGGCCCCAATGAGCCACGCCAAGGGAATCATCTGCTGCCATGAACTGAAGACGGCCATCCGAAAGTCTGCGACACCCACCGCGTTTACGCCCAAAACGCGAGATGGCTCAATGGTCACGGACACAGCCAGAGGAGACTGCAATAATCGGACGATGGAATGAACACTCCACTTGCTTTCCGGAAAGCTCGGCACCAGCAGCACCACCAGGACTGGGATCCACATGGCATACCGCCAGCGCGCAGGCACGCGGTATCGCAGCAGGGACTGAATGATGAACACCGCTGCCGTCAGCAATGAGGCACGAGCGCTGGCGGCAAAAAGCCAGTCCACGAAGAGCGTGAGAAAGTGCATGGCAGGTCAGGGTTTCAAAGATTGATCGAGGATCCTCTTCAACTCGCGAACCTCCGCTGCAGTCAGCTTGCTGTTCTGCGCAAAGTGGACGAGCAGCGGTTTGGCCGCGCCGCCGAAAATGCGCTGCATGAAGGATTCACCCTCAGCCCAGACGCAGACCTCGCGTTTCACGGCGGGCTCAAAGGTGCGCGTGCCGGACCCGTTCTCACCCGTCTTGACCGCGCCCTTGCCCAGTAGACGCGTCAGAAGGGTGCGCACGGTGTTTTCAGCCCAGTTTATCGTCGGGCGGAGCGTCTTGGTCAGCTCGGAGGCAGTCTGAGGAGAAGACTCCCATAGTGCTTCCATCAGGGTCCACTCGGATTCGGAAATGTCGGGTAGCGGAGGCATGGTTGCTGACTGATTCACTACACATGTAATGGACGCGGTTCAACTACAATTGTAGGGGCAATCGCTCCTTTTGACCATTTGACCGGTGTCGGCAGGTTTGGATTTGAGATCGGACCGGTGCCGTTCAAATCTTCACGGCCGATTGATCCGGACCAACTGCCCCTCCAGCGATGAAAGGGATTGCACGGCGAGGTGAATCCGCAGGGCCAGCGCTTAAAAATTTGGATCTTCAGAACAAACAAGGATGCCGTGATGAATCGCTGATTGTTTTTGTAAGCGAACAAAGTGCAGACGGTTGAATGTCAGGACGGCCCGCGATTCTTGCCGGGCAAATTCGAGGACTTGTTCGTCGGAAATTCTCTGATTCGCCCTGCCGGCTTCCAGAGAGGTGAGCACACCGTAACCCAGTGAACGGAGCTGCGCGACGGCTCCCAGATGAAAGTTTTCGTTGGAGTAAAACTTGAGCCGCACGAACCTAGGCCTCCTCGTTTTGAAGGATTGCCTGCTCAATCTCCGAGCGGTGGGAGAGGACATATTCCCAGGCGGCTGCCAAGTCCTGTTGCCTTAGTGAAGGGTAGTTCCTCAGGATAGCCTCGTCTGAAAGCCCCAACCTCCGGGCCTGCTCCAGTGACCACACCGGAATGCGGGTGCTCGCGATGCACGGATCCCCGCCACAGACCCCTTCTGTCTTCTCAACTCCAGATTTGTGGAGCGCCTGACGGCTTTTGACGAAGAGCAGAAAATCCAGCAACTCCCTCTGCATCGGTTCTGGCGAGGATTGAATTTCGGCCCACAAGGTCTGCGTCACATCACTCATCTTTTTCAGTGTATTCCAAATTGAAGCTGGGAACAACCGGCAAACCGCGCCGCGGGCTAACTCGGTCTCGGGCACATTGTGAAGGCTTCCGTTTCCCTCAAGGGAGCGAGCGCAGGGGACAGACACTTCCGCTCCTCAAACGGCGCTCTTGCGGGCCAAAAGATCCCCCTCTCACCCCTCACCCGCAATTTCCGTCCATCAGCCCCTTAAAAGAGAGGTCCTCGTCCAAATCCGGCCAGTGCAAACCGAAGGGAGAAACCTCAATGTTTTTCAACTGAGCCTCGCTTCCTTCTGAGAGGCGGCGGTTGGACGCGACCCTAAACTTGATTTCGACTACGCCGTTGATGTCTACGAGTACAAAGCCGTTCTCGTAACGGGCTGTTCTTTTATGCGCGGTTAAAGTAGTCATGCCACTTTTGTAAGATAAGCTCCTTATTCTCCTCTGCAATCGATTCTGCACGAGTTAATTCTGCGACTTTCAGCCCCTCCGATTCCCGAAGAAAAACACCGTCTTCTATCACAAAGACCGCTTCCCCATCACCCTTTCGTACATGGACGTGAATTGGTGTATGGTCGTTGCTATAGAAAAAGAAAAGGTAACCGTCTTTCTCAAAAATCCTCGACCCCTTGGCACCTTACGGACTGGTCGACGCTTGCGCAAGAACGCTAATGCCAGCGTTAAAGTTCACAACCACTGCGCGAATCCTCTGGGGGAAAGTGTCTGTCCCCGGGGCCTCTCCGTCTTCCTCTTTCTTCGGAACAGGTTAGAGGACTGGCTACAGTTTTTGAGGCGTAGGAAACGGAATACATTCACGAGTCGAGTGCCATTGAAGGGAACACCCTGACTCTTGCCGAAACCGAAGTGGTGATTCGACGTGGGCTCACGGTGACTAGCAAGCCACTGAAATATCACTTGGAAGCAAGGACCATCTCGAAGCATTTCACCTGTTGCGGAAGCTTATTTCGGAACGGACGCCTCTCACTGAGTCAGTCCTTCTTCAGTTACGTTCGATCATCCTGCGCGGAATTGAAGACGAATGGTCTGGGCGATATCGAGGGCCATGGTTGCGTTTGCTAGTGTAGTTCAAACGCTGAGTTCTGAAAGGAAGGAGCGTGGAGCAGCTAGTTCGACTCACTGAACACCGCACTAATTTTGGCTTGGACCCGTAGTAATCCAATACCCCTAGAGCCTTGATTTAGACTTCTAAACGAGTGGAGCGGGTGACGCGACTCGAACGCGCGACATCTTCCTTGGCAAGGAAGTGCTCTACCAACTGAGCTACACCCGCAACTTCGCCGAAGTTCAGGAAATGTAACCAAACTTTGTCAGATGCCAAGCGTTTTTTAAACAAAGTGAAACACATTCTCCTTCTTAGAGTGCCAACTTTAACTTTGCGTGCGTTGGCTCCTCTTACTCAATTACTTGAAACTATCCCAATGCGATGTGATAGTGATGGCCTAGTGACAGTTTCATACCGCCTCTGCGCATGATCCACAGCAGAAGGTGCGTCCCTAATCAGCGAGTGATTTTTACACGCTTTTTTTCCCGAACTCAGTCCCGCGGGCGTCAATCAACTTGGAGACAAACCCCGTGTCGTACTGGCCCCTGACGAAGTCTGGATCGTGCATGATGGCCTGTTGAAAGGGGATGGTCGTCTTGATTCCCTGAATGATATACTCGCCTAGGGCACGCCGCATTCGAGCAATGGCGTTTTCGCGGGAAGTTCCCATCGCGATGACCTTTGCAATCATCGAATCATAATGTGGAGGCACCGTGTAACCCGTATAGGCGTGGGAGTCGATGCGCACTCCGCGCCCGCCCGGAGCGTAGTAAAGATTGATTTTGCCTGGGCTAGGAGCAAAGCCTTGGGCGGGATCCTCTGCATTGACTCGGCATTCGATGGCGTGATAGCGGCGCTTGGCGTCCCTGACGTAATGTGAAAGAGGTTCGCCCGCAGCGACTTTGATCTGCTCCTTAACGAGGTCGATGCCGTAGGCCTCTTCTGTGATGCAGTGTTCGACCTGAATGCGGGTGTTCATCTCCATGAAGAAGAAGTTTCCATGATCGTCGACGAGATATTCGATGGTGCCCGCTCCTTCGTAACCCACTGATTTTGCTAGATTCACTGAAGCGGCGCCCATTTTGGCGCGCAGTTCCTCGGTCATCAGCGGGCTGGGGCATTCTTCGATAATCTTCTGGTTACGTCGTTGCATGGAGCAATCGCGTTCCCCGATATGGACGACGTTTCCATGGCAGTCGGCCATGATTTGAAATTCGATGTGATGGGGGTTTTCGATCAGCTTTTCGATGTAAACCCCGGAATTGCCGAAGCATTTTTCCGCTTCCATCCTAGCACTATGGTACCCAGCGACCAATGAGCCATCGTTGTGGGCGGGACGCATTCCTCTTCCACCGCCGCCGGCGACCGCCTTGATCATCACGGGGAAGCCGATTTCGCGGGCGATACGTAACGCGTCCTGTTCAGATTCAACCAGTCCCTCGGAACCTGGGGTGACTGGCACGCCGGCCGCGCGGGCGTTGGCGCGGGCAATGTTCTTGTCGCCCATGGCCCGAATGGCGGAGGGGGGCGGCCCTATAAACTTGATGTTGCAGCTGCTACAGACTTCTGCGAAGTGCGCGTTTTCAGCGAGAAAACCGTAGCCTGGATGGATGGCATCGACATTGCCGATTTCCGCGGCCGAAATAATGCGGTCGATTTTAAGATAGGACTGGCTGGCAAGGGCTGGGCCGATACATACGGCTTGGTCGGCAAGTTGGACGTGAAGCGAGTCGACGTCAGCTTCCGAATAGACGGCTAGCGTTTTGATCCCCAATTCTTTACAGGCGCGGATGACTCGGAGGGCAATTTCGCCGCGGTTGGCGATCAAGACTTTGTTAAACATGGCGGAAAAAGCGTGGATCTGCGGGAAAGAGCGAAGCCGAAGGGGA